>ERZ1034925.25-NODE-25-length-105143-cov-36.780394_pt1 | contig 105143 bp, 81 predicted proteins | sample MGYA00520687_ERZ1034925 | MGnify/ENA primary metagenome ERZ1034925 (study PRJEB33766, sample SAMN09781758) | gut metagenome | biome: gut microbiome | host: Homo sapiens | place: Madagascar | study: EMG produced TPA metagenomics assembly of the PRJNA485056 data... | reverse complement strand
CGACCTTCGCCGTGACAGGGCGATGCTCTAACCAATTGCGCTACAACTCCAGCACTAAAATGAATGCAAACGAACCTAAGGCAGACTGGCGGAGTTGATGGGGCTCGAACCCACGACCTTCGCCGTGACAGGGCGATGCTCTAACCAATTGCGCTACAACTCCAGCACCTTGTCCGTAAAGCGGGGTTAAAATACCCCGTGAAATAGGTTTTGCAAATGGAGGACATCAGTTTTTTCAAAAAAACAATACCCTCAAATCCCCTAGAAGAAAACCACGGAAGAACCATGACCGCAAAAAAACGAAAAAAATCACAATCGACTTGGTTGTAATTTTCCTTTTCCGCACTATCTTCCGTGGAATGACGACTTGCCGAGTTGTGATTCATGGCGAATCATGGCGAGCCGCCGGTTTTTCACTCATTTTTCAAGTCAGCGAGGCGTTTGTCTATCATGTCGAAGATTTTTGGAAGCATTTTGGAGACCATTGGCGGCACTCCCCTGGTTGAGGTCAAGGGTTTTGACGAGGGTGGCGCCCGTGTTTTGGCCAAGGTCGAGTACTTCAATCCGGGCGGCAGCGTGAAGGACCGGATTGCGCTGTCGATGATTGACGACGCTGAGAAGCGCGGTCTTCTTCTGCCTGGCGGCACCATCATCGAGCCGACCAGCGGCAACACCGGCGTCGGGCTGGCGCTTGTCTCCGCCGCCCGCGGCTACCATCTGGTGCTGACCATGCCCGACACCATGAGCATTGAGCGTAGGAAGCTTGCCGCCGCGTATGGCGCCGAGGTCGTCCTCACGCCAGGCGTCAACGGCATGAAGGGGGCGATTGCGAAGGCGGAGGAGCTTCATGAGACGACACCCAATTCCATCATCCTCCAGCAGTTCGAGAATCCCGCCAACCCGGATGCGCACTACAGGAGCACTGGCCCTGAAATCTGGGAGGGGACAGACGGACAGGTGGACGCATTTGTCGCCGGCGTCGGCACTGGCGGCACCCTCAGCGGCGTGTCAAAGTTCCTGAAGGAGAAGAAGCCTTCCGTTAAGGTCTTCGCAATCGAGCCCGACACCAGCCCGGTCCTCTCCCAGGGTCACGGCGGCCCCCACAAGATACAGGGCATCGGCGCGGGATTCGTCCCCGGGACTCTCAATACCTCTGCCTATGACGAGGTCATCCCCGTCTCCTCCGACAACGCCGGCGCAACCGCCCGCAATGCCGCCAGGACGAAGGGGCTCCTCATCGGAATCTCCTCCGGAGCGGCACTGTACGCGGCACTCGAGCTCTCGAAGAAGCCGGAGTTCAAGGGCAAGACAATCGTAGTCCTGCTGCCGGACAATGGCGAACGCTACCTCTCGACCTGGCTCTTCGAGTAACCCCCTGTCCCCAGGCAGTTCTTAAACAACGTGATCCACGAAATGCCGTGGTTCGGACTACTCCGAATTGGCATTGGGGCCATTTCATGAAGCCATGGCGCTCGTGCCAATTTGCGGGGCCGCTGCCGTCCATCCTGGTGAACGTGGATTTGAATGAAAAGCCCAGGGGAGACTCCCAAAGCGGAGGTAGATTAACGCGTCATACGGGCGGAGACGGCGCAGCCATCCGCCCAATATGCGCCTATTGATACTGTGACTACTTGATTTTCAAGTAGTCACAGTATAGGCAAAGACTGCCCGCCATCACCGAAGCACCCCAACCTTTTTTCGGAGTTTGCACAACCATGGGAAGCATTCAGCAGGAGATACAGGAGCTCAAGGAGTCCCGCCATGCCGTCATCCTGGCCCACAACTACACCCTCGGGGAGGTTCAGGACATAGCCGACTTCACCGGCGACAGCCTGGAACTTTCCCGCAAGGCCGCGGAGTGCCACGCTCCCGTGATAGTCTTCTGCGGGGTTCGTTTCATGGCCGAGACCGCGAAGATTCTCTCTCCTGAATCGATTGTCCTGCATCCCAGCCCCGACGCCGGCTGCCCGATGGCCGAGATGGCCTCCGCCGTGGATGTCCGCAAGTATCGCGCCGACCACCCCGACACGCTGCTTGTCGCATACGTGAACACGACTGCCGCCACCAAGACGGCGGTTGACATTTGCGTCACATCCGGCAATGCGGAGCGTGTGATTGCCGCCCTTCCCCGGGACAGGAAGATCATGTTCCTGCCCGACGCGGATCTAGGCAGCAACATCTCCCGCTCACTTGGCCGTCCAATGGAGCTTTGGGAGGGATACTGCCCCACCCACTACCGCATCCACCCCGACGAGATTGCAAAGGCCCGTGCGGCCCATCCAGGCGCGGAGGTGCTCGTCCACCCCGAATGCCTTCCCGCCGTAGTCGAGATGGCCGACCAGTCCCTCAGCACAGGGGGCATGCTCAAATACGTCCACGATTCTTCCTGCAAGGAGTTCGTCATCGGAACTGAATGCGGTATCATACACAGAATGCAGAAGGAGAATCCCGACAAGAGGTTTTATCCCCTTGACCCGGTCCCCGTCTGCCCCAACATGAAGAAAATCACCCTCGAGAAAGTCAGAGACTGCCTGCGTGACCTTTCCAACCAGGTGGAGCTTGACGAGGAGACAATCCGGTTGGCGCGTGCGCCAATCGACAAGATGCTTGTATTATGAGAATTTCCGCCAAGACGCGCTACGCGCTGAGGATTCTACTCGACATTGCATACCACGGAAAAAACGACCCGCGAACAATCAGGAGCATTGCCGCCAGCCAGGAGATTTCGGAGAAGTTCGCCAGCCCGCTTGTCGTGACACTGCGGCGCGCCGGACTCCTGAAGTCACTGCGCGGAGTCAACGGGGGGCTTTTGCTCGTAAAGCCGCCCGAATTCATATCGCTGCTGGATGTCGTCAACGCAATGGACGGCGAAATATTCCTGCTGGACTGCCTCAAGACATCCAGCGCCTGCCCCAGAAAGGAACGGTGTATGACCGCAAGGTTCTGGAACGACATCAACGAAACCATCAGGGACAAGTTCCGTTCAATCACCCTCAAGGCAATCCTCGACCAGTATATCTCCGGCAAGCTCAACGAGGAGACATATTCGATCTAGCGCTTGGCCTCCTTCCAAAGCCTGCCCCAGTCCTCCACGGTGTTCTCCTGAAGGGCCCTGCTCTCCTCCGCCGTCGCCTTCTCAATATGCCTGAACCTGCGGAAGAACTTGGCGATGGCGGCGTGAAGGGCCTCCTCAGCCTCCACATCGTGCTTGCGGCATAGGTTGACTACCGTGAAGAGGAGGTCGCCCACCTCCTCCTCGAAATGCTCGCGGCCGCCCTCGGCAAGCGCCTCCTTCACCTCGGAAAGCTCCTCGTCCACCTTTGACAGCGCCTCCTTGCCGCTTGGCCAGTCAAAACCCTTGCGGGCCACTTTGACAAGCGCCTTCTGGGCACGGGAAAGCCCCGGCATCGACCGCGGAACCCCGTCCAGCACGGAGACGCGACGCGACTCCTCGCCACCCGCCTCGCCACGCTTCGCACGCTCCCAGGTCGCCAATGCCTCGGCCGCATCATCCACCTTGCTGGCGCCAAAGACATGCGGATGACGGCGCAGGAGCTTGTCAGCCTCCTCGCGGCAGACGTCCTCAAGGGTGAACTCGCCCGCCTCGTCGGAAATCTGCGAGTGCAGAACAACCTGGAGCATCAGGTCACCCAGCTCCTCGCGCATGTCCACAAGGTTCCCCTCCTCAAGCGCGTCCAGAAACTCCCCAGACTCCTCGACCAGGTTCTTCTTGATGGAGTCGTGGGTCTGCGCACGGTCCCAAGGACAGCCGTCGGGCTGCCTAAGGCGTCTGACAATATCCACAAGCCGCTTGAATTCAGTTTCCAGACTCATTCGCAGACTCCGTTTTGTGTCCTGCACGTGACGCGTCGTCCTCGCTGGCAAATGCCTTGAATTCAGGGGAGGACGCCATCAGTTCCCCGTAGGTTCCGGACGCCGCGACACGCCCTCCCACGATGAAGAAAACCCTGTCGCAGCCACGGATGCTTTCGAGGCGATGGGTGACCGTGATGACAGTCGCCCTCCCGCGAAGCCCGTCCAGCGCCTTTGCAAATGCACGCTCCGTCACCTGGTCAAGGGCATTTGTCGCCTCGTCAAGGACAAGCACCCCAGGGGCACGGTAGAGCGCACGCGCCAATGCGACGCGCTGGCGCTGCCCGCCGGAGAGACGCCCCGCATCCTCGCCAAGAAGCGTATCCACCCCCTCGGGAAGGGACTCGACCACGGAATCCAGCTGGGCGGCGGAAAGGGCGCCGCGAATCCTGGCCGCGTCCACCCTCGATGAATCGAATTCCAGGGTGACATTCTCCGCCAGGGTGGCATTCAGCAGGAATGGCTTCTGCGGGACATATCCGATGGCATGATGCCAGCGCGGAAGGATGTTCGCCGAAAGGGGGGCTCCGTCCACGGCCACCTCTCCATGCTCCGGAGGAAGAAGCCCGATGAGAATCTTAAGCAGCGTGCTCTTGCCGCATCCGGTCGGCCCGACTATGGCGACCGACTCGCCGTGGCTGATGGCAAGGGAGACATCCGAAAGCGCGGGGGAGTCGCTTCCTGGATAGGTGTATGAGACGCCGCGCGCCTCCAGGGACCTCCCGAAAGGAAGCGGCGGCTCCGAATCCTCGGCGGCCAAGTCCATGCAGGATTCCCCAGGTTCAAGAAGGCGGAGGTCGGAGCAGACAAGTTCAAAGGAGGGACGGTAGCGGCGGAATTCCATCAGCGCCTGCATCAGGTTCACCGCCGTGCTCTTGAGACGCATCAGTGCCATCGCAAGCAAGGCGATTTGCGGCGCGATTGCGGCGACGTCCCCGCGGGAGAAAACCAGCGCGGCGCACGCAACAAGCAAAAGCGAGCTAAGCGAAAGGAATTCCAGCAACGGCCAGGTGGAGCGCACCTGCAGCATATTGCCGCCCTGGGCAAGCGAAAGGGCGCGCAAAACCTTCTTGAAACGCCCGGAAAGACTCGACCGCGTTCCGCATATCGTGGCGTCGACACGCGCCCCGAGGGTCTCCATTCCGACGGAGACTGCCTTTTCACGCCCCTTCTGCTCCTCGTCGGCAAGCCGCCTGAGGCGGCGGTTGCGGAAGCTGAGGACCGCCGCACAGGAAAGCCCCATCAGCAGGAGCGCGGCAAGCGTCATCATCGGAGTCCAGAAGAGAAGCATCAGGACTACGCAGATGACCATGGAGGCGCCCCGCACCAGCTCGAAGATCGGGGAGTACGTCCCCTGGACTACGTTGTCGCACTCCATCACGACATGGGAGAGGAGCTCCGACGGGCTCTTCTTGCCATGGAAGTCGGACGGCGCCAGCAGATACGCCCTCATGAGGCGACCAGACAATTCGATTCTGCGGTTTGCCTGGATGCGGTACTGAATCCACATCCCCATAACGTTCCAGAGAGTCCTGACAAGGTTCAGGGCCAGCGCCACTCCCACGGCGCCCCATACTACGGCCGCGGGACTCTCCCCGAATGCCGACTCCAGCGCCCTCAGGTATATCTCACGCGCGCCGCCAGGGGCGGAGTCCGACGGAACCAGAAGCGAAATGAACAGGGTTATCGACGCAAGGGAGAGGACCTCCAGGATTGCACCGACGACAAGTACGGCATAGAGACTTCGGAAGTGCGCCCTGTCACGCCGTGACAGCAATAGACCTATGCCCTTCCGAAGTCCCTCCATCGCAAGGCTAGAACTTCACCACCTTGTGGTTCCTGCCGGAATCATAGACCGCCATCACCATCTTGTGGGCGGTCTTGAGGACCTCCTCGCCAGTGATCGGTGGCTCCTTGCCCGCGGCAAGGCACTCGTAGAAGTCGGTGATCTCCTTCACATGGCTTGCACCCCAATAGGACGGCCCGCCGCCAAAGTTGAAGCTCTGGGAGGGATCGGGGGAGGCAGAGAAGGTGCGCCCGTCATTCAGGGTGATGACCGCACTCTCGGCCTTCATCACGGCCTTGCCGTTCTCGCAGGAGAGCTCAACCTCCACGTCAGAGTCCTGGTTGTAGTAGTTCATCGCCCAGAAAGCCCCCCTGACGCCGTTCTTGAAGGTGATCAGGCCGTCGGCACAGTCCTCGACCTCGATTGTCCCCTTGTGGGAACGGTTCGCCATCGTGCAGTCAATGGTGTCAATGTCGTATCCGCAGAACCAGCACATGAGGTCAAGGGTGTGGATGGCCTGGTCGATGATGCAACCGCCCCCCTCCTTCTCCCAGGTGCCCTTCCAGTCAGACTCGGTGTAGTACTCCGCAGGACGATACCAGGTGACGTTGCACTTCGCGGCAAGAACCTTCCCAAGACGCCCGGAATCAAGGCACTGGCGAATGAGCTGGGAGCCGGCATTGTAGCGGTTCTGGAAGATGACGCCAAGACGACGCTTGCAGGCCTTCGCTGTCTTCACCATCTCAATGCCCTGCTCCATCGAAATCGCCATCGGCTTCTCAGTCAAAACATCACAGCCAAGCTTCATCGCGGCAATCGCGACAGGAGCATGGAGGTAGTGCGGAAGGCAGATGTGGACAACGTCCAGCTTCTCCTTCTTGATCATCTCCACATAGTCCTTGTAGGTCTTGATGCCAGTCCCCTTGCCGTCAGAGGAGAAGAGCTTGGCCATCGCCTTGGCACGGTCAAGCTTGAGGTCACAGACTGCACACAGGCTAACATTGGGTTGGGCCGCGGCGGGCATGCCGTGAAAACGGGAAATCCTGCCACAGCCAATGATGCCTACACGAATCTTCTTCATAGCAACGAAATGCGCTCGGGGGTGGTTCTTAGGTGGATGATAAAATCCAAGGACTGAAGTCAACGGCAAAACCGCCGTAACTGCCCTGAATATACTTCCACTTCAGCGGACTTCTATCGAAGAGGGATTCACTTGCCAAAACCACGACCCCCATTCCGCCGTCTGCCAGAAGGACAAAACGCCAGGCACGGCAGACCGCCCATGGCTCGCACAATCGAGGCGGACGGGGCATATTTTTGGAATGGCTTTGGAAAAGTGGGTAGGCGGGTATTACATTGTCTCTCTTCTCTGACATCCACGCCGCGCCCTGCATCCTACCGAGGCTGGAAACGTGGCTGTGCTTCTCCTCCGCACGATGACGCGGACTGCCAATTTCATCTGCATTCGTACACATCTTCATTCAATCGTCAACCAACCCAACCACCCAGGAGATTCTCGTGAAAAATTGTCCCACCGAACGCATTCGCAATTTCGTGCTGGCTGGCCAGGCGGGCGCCGGCAAGACCTCGCTCTCCGACCAGATCCTCTTCAAGGGCGGCGCGGTCTCCCGTCAGGGCAGCGTCGACGCCGGCACCAGCGTCTCTGACTTCCGCAAGGAGGAACAGGACCGGAAAAGCTCCATCTACTCGGCAATCCTGAACACGGCATGGAAGGACGGACACTTCTTCTTCGTTGACACTCCCGGATCCTCCGACTTCTGCGGCGACGCGCTCAACGCCATCACCGCCAGCGACCTCCTGGTCCTGGTCGTGGACGCGGCGCAGGGCATCGGCCCCGGAACCATCAGGGCGTGGCGCATGGCACGGGACCTGCACCTGCCCCGAATGGTCTTCGTCAACGGATGCGACAAGGAGGAGGCGGACTTCGAACGCACCATCGACCAGCTCAAGGAGACCTGCATCAAGAAGGCGTCCGTCGCCCTCACGATTCCCGTAGGCGAAAAGTCCAAGTTCAGCGCCGTCGCCAGCGTCCTGGGAAGCGACGCCGCGTCCCGCAGCCCGGAGGTCGAGGAAAACCACAACGCGCTTGTCGAGTGCATCGCCGAGTCCGACGAGGAACTCATGAACAAGTTCTTCGAGGAAGGCACCCTTTCCGATGAGGACATCCTGCACGGGCTGCGCAAGGCCGTCCTGACCGAGAACGTCGTCCCGATCTTCGCCGGCTCCGTCGCCAAGAACATCGGCGTGGACGAGCTTCTCGACTTCATCTCCCAGTACGGCCCCGCCCCCACCGACCCGATCCCCGTCAACCTGTCCTCCGGCACGGTCGACCGCGCCGGAACCACCCCCGTCGGATATGTCTTCAAGTCGGTCAACGACACATTCATCGGCCAGCTGACATACATCCGCATCCTCTCCGGCACCTTCAAGAAGGACATGGAGCTGGTCAACACCTCAAACCAGGGCACGGAACGGCTCGGCGGACTTCTGCGAATCCAGGGCAAGAACCAGGAGGCGGTGGACGAGGCCGGAGCCGGCGAAATCGTCGCCGTGGCGAAACTCAAGAACACCGGCATGCTCGAAATCCTCTCCGGAGGCGCAAACGACATCGTCATGGCACCCGTCGACTACCCGCAGCCCACCACCATGTACTCCATCACGGCGGTGGCAAAGGGCGAGGACGACAAGCTGGCCGCGGCTCTGGCACGACTGCTGGCCGAGGACAAGACCCTCACCATGACCCGAAACCCCGAGACGCACCAGACCATCATCAGCGGACAGGGAGACCAGCAGATCAACCTGCTCGTGAACCGCATGAAGAACGACTTCAAGGTCCAGGTCGCACTCGAACCCCCGCGCGTCGCATACCGCGAAACCGTCCGCAGCATCGGCAAGGCGGAATTCCGACACAAGAAGCAGTCCGGCGGACATGGCCAGTTCGCCGAGGTCCACATGCGTCTTGAGCCCTTCCAGGGCGAGACCGCCGAGGAGGAATACCAGTTCGGCAACGAGGTCGTCGGCGGCGCAATCCCGAAGAACTTCATACCGGCCATCGAGAAGGGCGTCGCCGAAACCCGCCTCTCCGGACCTCTCTCCCACTCGAAGTGCATCAACTTCAAGGCAGTCGTCTTCTTCGGAAAGTACCACCCCGTCGACTCCTCCGAAATGGCGTTCAAGATTGCAACAAGGGGAGCATTTCGCGCGGCAATGGCACAGGCAAAGCCCGAACTTCTCGAGCCCATCATGAACCTGACCATCGAGTTCCCTGACGAATACATGGGCGCAATCCAGGGAGATCTCAATACCCGCCGTGGACGCATCCTCGGAATGGACCGCCTGGACGGACAGCAGGTGCTCACCGCCGAAATGCCCCTGGCAGAGGTCTACAAGTATCCCAGCCAGCTTCGCTCCATGACCCAGGGACGCGGATTCTTCAAGATGAAGTTCGACCGCTACGACCCGGTCCCCTCCGCGATTGCAAAGCAAATCCAGGAAGCCGCCGCAAAGGAAGAGGAGGACGAGGAATAGCCCCACAGGCCACGACAGACATCCGGTGCGGCAGCCCCCGGCTCCCCGGGGACTCCGCATCGCGGTGGATGACCTCATCCATAGAGCACACGCATACGCGAAATCACGCGGTCCAATTCCGCCAATGCCGACCGCCGCAGAAAGACGCGGGCGAAGAATGGACGGCAGGACAACCCCCTGCCCCGACGATACGCCCCGCAACTCAATATCACCCCAGGCATACGGCGGATTGGACCGAATAACGACACCTCCTGTAAATGGCTGAAGACGATTTCAAAGAACGTCGGCCGCGCAGGGAGCGCGGCTCGGACGAGCCGTCAAAGTGGCTTCCTGCCGAAGAATATCTCACCAATGAGGTCAATCCCAACGAAGGACTGCCATTCTCCAGAAAATGGAGGCTGGCAGTCTTCGGAGGCTCCTTCGACCCTGTCCATCTGGGCCATGTCAAACTCGCCAGGCAAGTCCTGGAACATGACCTGGCGGACGAGATTCTCTTCGTCCCCGCAAAACGTTCCCCCTTCAAGCCCTCGAAACAGGCCGAAACATGCGACGACCGCCTCGAAATGCTCTCTCTGGCAATCGACGACGCAATCGCTGAAAAGCCAACATACGAAATCAAGCTCGTGGACGGGCGTGTCAAGGAATGCGAATACCGGTTCAGCCTCAGCGACATCGAATGCAGGCGGGACGGAGATGCATCATACACATACGACACCATGATGATGCTCAAGCAGGGATTCCCAGACTACGAGCTCAAGTTCCTCATGGGAAGCGACTGCCTGGAAGACCTCAAGGACTGGAGACAGGCGGGAAGCCTCATCCGAAACTTCGAATTCCTCATCTATCCACGACCCGGACACGAAAGGGTCAGCGACGCGGCAATCATCCGACTCTACCACACGCTGGCACCACGACTCATCCGAGCAAGGCTCTCCACAGAGGACTTCCCAGTGTGGGACCTCTCCTCGTCGGATATCCGCAACGGAATCGCACGCGGAGGAGACCTGTCGCCGTATCTCACACCCTCCGTCTGGAAATACATCCAGGAACATGATCTCTACAAGTAGGAATAGGCACGCCAAACACATCGGCCCAACCACACACATAGTTACATGACGCACAAAAGGGCTGACGACGACGGCACCCCTGACCGAACCAGCAATAGGAGAAACAGATAATATGGCAGAAGAAAGGAATGAAGGCACAACCACAATGGATTCCCTCGAAATCGCAAAACTGTGCGTAAAGACATGCGAGGACACAAAGGCACAGGATATCCTCCTCTTCGATGTCCGGGACAGACAGACAATGGTGGCAGAATACTACGTCGTCTGCAGCGGAACATCCATGCCACATATCAGGGCTATCGCAAACCATGTCAAAAAGGCACTCGCCGAAACGGGACTCAGACCACGGGGAACCGACGGAGAGGCCGAAAGCCGGTGGATGGCACTGGACTACGGAGTCGTACTCGTCCATATCCTCGAACCAGAAATGAGAAACTTCTACCAACTCGAGGAACTCTGGGACGAATCAAAGGTGGTCTACCGCTCGACCCCATCCAGTCCTGCACCAGGTTTTACAGGACGATAATTGACAAAACCTTACAAAACAAGCCATAACACGACAACAAGAACAAACGCTCCACCATGCCACCACGGCATTACGGTCGGATGCGAAACCAATAATAGGAGGAATTAGGTCATGAGAGTGATTGTAATCATGGCGGGAGGAACAGGAGACCGTTTCTGGCCAATGTCCCGCGCGTCCCGCCCAAAGCAACTCCTGACTCTGACAAGCAGCGGACAGTCCCTCCTGGCGGAGGCGGTGGAACGAGCCAAGGCAGTCGTCCCCGCAGAAAATGTCTTCATCGCAACCAGCCAGACTCTCAAGGAGACCATCACTGCCTCCGCACTTGGCATCCCCGCAGAGAATGTAATCGCAGAGCCTAGCCACAGAAACACAGCCGGATGCCTTATCTACGCCTCCGCGTCGATTCTCGCACGATTCCGCCAACTGGGACCAGAGGGCGTGACGATGGGCGTCTTCCCCGCAGACCACCGCATCCCGGAACTCGCGCCATTCGCTGAAACCGCCACAGCCGCACTCGACGAGGCCGAAAACAACGATACACTCGTCACTATCGGAATCAGACCCGTCAGACCTGAAACAGGATATGGATATCTACAGGTGGACGGAACAGACAAGTCACTTAACAAAAACGAAAAGTTCCCACTGTACAGGGTCACGGAATTCCACGAAAAACCATCCCGCGAAAACGCCGCAAAGTACATCGCAGGAGGAAATTGCTACTGGAACTCGGGAATGTTCTTCTGGAGACTCTCAACATTCCAAAACGAGTTCGGAAGAGCCAACCCTATCCTCGCCGAAACTCTCGAAGACCTCACTGACGCAATCATGGCTGATGACGAACGACGCACACAGGTGATCTTCGACGCCATGCCCTCTGTCTCCATCGACTACGCACTAATGGAAAAGTCGGACAGAATCTCCGTCATCCCAGGAAACTTCCTCTGGGACGACCTGGGTAGCTGGGAGGTCATACAAAGAACATTCCCGGCGGACAACAACGACAACGTGGCGTTCGGAAACCCTGTCGTCATTGACTGCAACTCCAGCATCATCTATAACTCGCCAGGACAAAAGAAGATCGCTGTCGCAACTGTCGGACTCAAGGACATGGTGGTGGTGGTGGACGACGATGCCGTCCTGATTATGCCAAAGGACCGCACGCAGGATGTCCGAGATGTCGTCGCAGCACTCCGCGAACGAGACGCGACGCAACTCTAATAACGAGAATGGCAACGGGAGGACTGCGCCGCTTTACAAGGTGAAGGCGCAGAAGGTGGGAGTTGAATCCCTGAACCACGAAATACACGAAATACACGAAAATCCATAGCCCGGACGCATGCTGACAAACAGCGTATCCGGTCCACGGGAGGATGACATTCGTGTCCATTCGTGTCTTTTCGTGGTTCCGCCCCCCTTCGCTTCAGGAACACCCGCGCCTTCTCCTTTTTCGCGGCATTCCTCTAAACAACGAATGCACACGAATACATGCTATTTCCCAAACCACGAAATACACGAAAATCCATAGCCCGTGATACATTATAAAAATACAGTTGACAACTTCAATATATTCACCACCCCAATCAAATAATACAAAGAATATTGCAAATAACAACTGTGTTATAATATGTAACACAGAAAACCAATCAAACAGTTTCCATGGCAAAACACACCTTTTTTCATTTCTATCATGAGCAAAGTCAGTAAAGAATATAAGAAGACATTGGTCAATATTGCCAAAAACCAGCCACTGCAGTTTAAATTGTATTCTAGAAGTACAGACATAGTCTTTGGATAGCATATCGCACACTGCATAACACATAAAAACAAATAAGAACATCTGTTTCGCAGTGTCAGTCAGTTCCTTTTCTCGGCAACATAACAGATAAAGGAAAAAGTCATTCCACAAAGTTAAATAAAGCTAAAAGACAATCTTAAGAGATTATTAGTCAATCCTTCATAAGAAAGTGCTGTTTCATAAAAATAATCATTAAACAACAGAAAATAAGTCCCTGCCAGCCACAGAATAAAGCGCACCTGCGTCATAAAAGAAATTTAAAATCTCTTTTTGTGTCTCAGTCATCGAAGTATCTCAAAATCAATAAGGATCCGACCAATGATTTACTTGGATGATAAAATAACCGCTTTTACCCAATAAAAAAACTTTTTCCCCACAATATTTTTTATACTTAAATTCAAACACAGCCATATTATCTTCTATTTTTGAATAGAATAACTTCTTACTATTCCGAAATTGAGTCAATTTTAGATTATTTTTAATGTCTTCTGGGATATTCTTCATAGGCCAGACCCAAAAGTATATATTTATATCTTCTTCATAACTAGGCCTAGGAGAAGGAAATCCTATCTCATTCGGTCTGCTTAACAAATATGATGTTGTTTCTGGGGAAAATTACCCTATTATTATTAAAGTCCAATCATCTAACCATCCTGTTCTGGAATAGAACAAATCATTCTCGAATTTTACATCTGCAGATATGATATTTTCATCCTCTAATCCAGGAATATTCTCGAGGTCGCTTGTGTACCCGTGCTCATCAATTACCTGCATTTTAATGAATAACAAACACCCTCCCAAGAGCAATGCCATTGCCATGCATCCACATAGAAAAAAACGCAAAAAGCGCAAGTATTTACTGTTCATCTTGCCGTTCTCCACTTTTATTGTTAACGAATAGGGAATTGTTCATCAGGAATGGAGGTATTCCCCTTGATTATTACCTTGTAGCCTGTTCCTGCTATCTTATCCATGAATAAATCCCACAATCCATTGTCGCATGCCCAATGACCTATAAAAAACAATGATTCTGACGTTTTCGTCCTAAATCGACTTACCCCGCAGCTCGTATATTCCGCTGGATTCCGTATCGTACTGAGTGGCATGCACTTGAGTGAAGACGTGCATTGCCCAAAACACCCCAAAAACCTTCCGGAAACTGCCGAACGCAGTCGCAGATGATGCATGGCTGGGGCACCGGCTATGCATCTAGCCTAATTTAACCGCGATCTGACCATTAGGCGAGGTCGTCGACGTGAAGAGATACGATGAATGAATGAACCTGCTCAATCCGTTATTGACACTGACAGTGAAGCACGTGGACTGCCGATACGAATGTATGTGAAGTCGAAGTGCCAGCACAGATGGGGCATTCAGCTGGCAGCCCCATGACCTGGCTGAAGACAGTCTTATCATGTATCAGAAAGACAAAGGAATGGCTCCTGGTCGACCATCATCCAGGCGCTTCGCTTGTCCCGTCCTCGATGTTACCACGTAATCCCATTCGGTAACTTTCCATTCCTCATCCGTCTACAAGTTGCCGTGCGGTACAAATACCCTGCCGTGCAGAGGTTGTCCAGCCCGATGTGTTTCAGCTAGGCAAAGAGACGCTTGACGTTGATTCTTGCCATCCTGCAAAGTTCGGATGTCGGAAGGAATGTCTTCAAGTGAAAGTGTCCAATGAAACCCCCTATGCCAACGCGTATGAAGGGGATGGACCATCGCCGATTCGGACTATCCCAGGCATCCAAGAGGATTATTCCGAGGGATAGAGCGAAAACGGGACTCAAGAGGGAGATGAACAGAAATCTGGCAATCGTACCAGTCAGTCTACTCACTATCCGGGCATTTGTAAACCAGCAAACGGGGCGAGAGATCGCCAGCCTGCCAAAATACAAATCACGGGAACATATTCAGTTAGAAAAACAACCTTACCATATTTGGATGCCTAATGACTGTCAACATGCAAAAACCATAAATGCCTAGGAGTGAACAAAAGATAAAGTAAATATCCAAGACGGACAGAGATTCAATGGAAGAAAACGGGACAAAGGTGCAGAACCATAAGTCTTTTATCCCGTATAAAAAATATATACCTGCCAAAATTGGATAAAAGAAAAAGACAAGCCTAATATTAGCAATAATTAACCAGCAGACGTTAAAACATAAAAGTTTAGAGCGCCTAGAACGCAAAGAAAAGCACCTGCTACATTGCCTAAACATATCGAATGAAAATGAGAAATGCTTTATATATAGAAAATAACAAAACAAAAGAGAAGAGGCTATATATAGTATGACAAGAACATAATTGTTCATAAGCTCGAATGAAGAATGAATGAATATATCCAAAACAAAAGGAACGAATGCAAGTTGAAATTCTATTATAATTAGCCAGCGTGCACAGGTTGACAGCCGAAGGAGCTTCTGCTTTGGAAGCGAGGAAATAGTATGCTCTAGTGCAGCGACGTGTTTTTTGACGGAATTGGTCTCCTGAATGAGGTAGGAACTACAAAAACCTGCCAAGAATAAAAACGATGGAATAATAATCAAATACTCCCCTGGCGCAAGTCAAACATGGGAGTTTAACCCATCTGCCCACTCGGCCAACAACCATATAAGATGTGAGAATAATGCTAAAATAATATAAATGAATAGGCTCTTTTGCTTTTTTACATGGCATAATACAGGACTTGCCAAAATTAATATCCATAGCCCCATAACCAACAAGCCGACAACAAGACCGTAGGACTTAACTTTCCACACATTAACCAACTCCGAATTAGGGGAAATGTATATATTCCAATCTCCTGAATTAAACATCATTATTAGACTATAATACCCTGGCAATCTAGCCATATCCCCAAAATCACCATGAATGGAACTCTGAGGTCCTGTAAAGGGGACAATCAACATAATGAATAATAGAATAGCACACACTGCATAGTATACTCTCGACTGCAAATAAATAAGAAACTTTACCATATTATTCGCACTGTACTTTACTGAAGATTTATTATCATGTTTGAAGAAAACTCATATTCCTTTAAATCACTGAAACAACATCTCGTTCATTGATGGTTTCATCATGAATATATTCAATGCATCAAGACCTAACATATCATAGATGTTTATGATGTTATTGTAAAACATTCCATACAGATTTGCCTCTCCTTCCTCCCCGACTGGGTCCCTTGAGATCCATCTTCCAAGGTTTGGGGAGTAGTGCCTGTAGTTGTAGTATACGAGCCCCGTCTCGTCGTCGTGGTATTCCGACTAGAACCGGAATGGGTTTGCGGAGGCTCCGGTGTGCCTGTACTGCCCGAACGGCTCGTATGCGAAGATGAGATGCTTCACAAGCAGGTCGCCCTGGCGCACCTTCTTGAAGACTCTGCGTCCCATGTAGTCGTAGCCGAACTCCAGCCTTGCGCCCGTCGCGGCGGTGTACTGGTTCACGATGTTGCTGGAATACGCCATCGAGGAAGGGTGATTGTCATTGGTATTCCACTCCATAATCCTGACGACATACTTGATCTGACACGTGGAATGATTTCTGCAAGAATAGCCGTTCCATTCTTCATGTAGATAGGTGTCCTAGGGGCCGCGCTTTTACCGTGGGAACCTGCCTTTCGCTGAAGCCTACAACGTTTGCAAGGGAGGAATACGGGAGAGTCGTGACAACTGGCAGTGAGGAGGCAAATTGAATAGGCCAAATAACTGCGCTGCCCCCCCCTTGCCGTCGTCGCAGTGGGTTGTGGCGGAAGCAATGCCCTCTGTTTATTCTGCCGTTGGCCTTTTGGCAGATGAACCATTATTAAGGAGGCGAGGCGGCATTTTGGGGCTGAACAGTCACCCCTGCTCTTCTGTCTTGTCCTGCCGCAGTTGTGCGAGGATGATTGCCGCGAATATCACAGTGCATCCAATGACTTCCCTGACACTGAGGACCTGTCCGAGGACAAGCCATCCTCCCACCGCGCTGAATACAGATTCGAGGCTCATCACCAGCGACGCCACGACTGGGTGGACATATTTTTCGCCGATGATCTGGAGTGTATATGCGACTCCGCAGGAGAGGACTCCGCAGAAGAGGAGCGGTCCAATGCAGTTTAAGACTGCCTTTGGTGGGATGCTTTCATGATTCAACGGCACGAACGCCAGCGAGACTGCCGCCGCCACCATGAACTGCACGCATGAGAGCCTTACCGGGTCGGTGCCTTTGACAAATTGCGCGACAAGCAGGATTTGGATTGCGAATCCAATTGAACAGGCGAGAAGCCAGTAGTCTCCCACTGTGAATCCCGAATCGAGAGAGAGGTTGCACAGGAGCGCCATTCCGAGGAGTGCGCAGAATGCGGCAAGCCAGACCTGCGGCGCGGCGCGGTGTCCGATGAATGCCCCGATGATTGGGACCATGATGATATAGAGCGAGCTGATGAAGCCGGCCTTTCCCGCGCTGGAGGTCACAATGCCGATTTGCTGTGCGAGACTGGCGAGTCCCAGGGCGATGCCGCAGAATGCGCCGCCCAGGAGGAGCCGTCGCCTGGCCTCCCCTGTCGTTGCCGTCCCCCAGACGGAGGGGGTCCGTCCATTGACCAGGTCGATGAGGACGATGCATGGGACGAGGAAGACCACGCCCACCAGTGTTCGCAGCCCGTTGAACCCGCATGGCCCCAGGTGTTCCATTGCGAGGCTTTGCGCCGAGAAGGCGAATCCCCAAATCAGCGCGCATACAAGGAGGGCAAGGAATCCCCAGCGTCGGATTGTCATACGAGGAAAGGACATGGCAGGAATCATTGAGGCCTTCTTGCGTCCATCGAATGCATTCGGTGCGGCCGGTGGCCGTGTCAAACCCATTCATGTCCCCTGCATCGTCCTTCGCCGTATGCTTTTCAATAAGAGGGCGATGCGTGGGGAGTCTCCGCAGCCTAGCCTTGCGTCTGACGTCGCGGCTAGTTGTTGAGACTGTGTATCGGGGCGGGAATCCTGCCGCCAAAGTTGATGAAACGTGCGGATGCCCCGGGATTTCTGATGGGCATGACCGGTCCGCCTCCGAAGAGTCCGCCGAACTCGACGCGGTCTCCGGCCTTTTTGCCGGGAACGGGGATGATTCGGACGGCCGTCGTCTTCTTGTTGATGAGTCCGATAGCCATCTCGTCTGCAATGATTGCGGAGAGTGTTTCCGGCGGCGTGTCTCCCGGGACGGCGATCATATCCAGTCCGACCGAGCAGACGCATGTCATTGCCTCCAGTTTTTCCAGCGAGAGATACCCCTTTGCGGCCGCATCGGCCAGCGCGGAATCTTCCAGGACGGGGATGAATGCGCCCGAGAGGCCGCCCACCGCCTGGGAGGCGAATGCCCCGCCCTTCTTGACGGCGTCGTTGAGAAGAGCGATGCATGCCGTCGAGCCTGGCGCCCCGATTGCGTCAAGTCCGAGGATTTCCAGGATTTCGCCGATGGAGTCCCCGACCTTGGGCGTAGGTGCGAGGGAGAGGTCGACGATTCCGAAGGGAATTCCCAGGTTGTGCGCGACCTCGCGGCCGATGAGTTCGCCGCATCTGGTCACACGGCAGCTGGTCTCCTTGATCTCCTCCGCCAGGTCGTCAAGGCCAAGGCTTCCCGGTTCAGACCTGGAAATGCGGCGTCGTAGGGCGCTGCATACGACGCCCGGCCCGGAGACTCCCACGTTGATGACCGCCTCCGGTTCCCCGTGGCCATGGTATGCGCCGGCCATGAAGGGCACGTCCTCGGGCTGGTTTGCAAAGACCACCAGCTTGGCGCAGGCAAATCCGTCGCGGTCTGCCGTCGCCTCCGCGGCCGACTTCATGATATGTCCGATTCTGCCCACGACATGCATGTTGATGCCGGATCGGCTGTTTGCCACGTTGATGGACGCGCAGACCCGCTGTGTCTCGACAAGCATCTGCTCCAGCGACTCGATGAGTTCCTGGTCGGAGGCGCTGACGCCCTTCTGCACCTGTGCGGAGTAGCCGCCGACGATGTCGATGCCCGTCGCCTCCGCGGCGGCGTCAAGGGCCCTTGCGACATTCACCATGGCGTCGCGGGTATGCCCGGAGGCCACGTCTGCCACCGGCGAAACCGCAAGCCGCTTGTTCACGACACTCAGCCCATATTTCGCCCCCACCGCATTGCAGGTCGGAACGAGCTTCCCGGCAAAACGCACCACCTTGTCATAGACCTTCCGGGCGACCGCATTGCCGTCGGAGTCGCGGCAATCCATTAGATTCAACCCGAGAGTGACGGTGCGCACATCCAGATTATCCTTCTGGATCATTTCGACAGTGTTTATAATCTGTTCAGTCCGAAGCATTTTGAATCCCCCTTCCCTATTTGGAAATGTAAAGACGCCAAGAAATTGAGAAGAAAGCGGTAAAACTTTGAGCGTTTGTCGTCCGGTTCTTGACCAATCTGGTCACCATCCGAGGTTTCTCGGCCAGAATTCATCGAGCATCTGGTCGATTCTGGGGGCAACGACCGTCGGCACAACATCCCTGATTGGCGGCATTGGCTCCCCGTTTCGGACGAGGATTGACCTCATCTGGTTGTTGCAGGCGAATGCGATGTCCGTGGCAATCCTGTCTCCGACCATCACCATCTCCTGCGGCGTGACCTTGAACCGTCGTTCCAGCACCTTGCAGAGCCACCTGTGCGGCTTTCCTGCGATTGCCTCGATGACGACTCCCGGCCTTGCGGCCTTGAAGAAATCCAGGAGCATTCCGACATCCGGGAATCCCGGGGGGCACACATAGTCAGGGTGTGTCGCGAAGACAGGGACCCCCTGCAGGACGAGCCGTGTGGCCTCGGTGAGCTTTTCGTATGTCAGTTCCTTGTCGAAGGCGACGAGGAGCGCCTGTGGGCTGTCGGTGGAATGGACATATCCCTCGCCCTCCATCCATGCGCGGAAGCGTCTTGTCCCGAGGATATAGATGCGGCTTCCGATGCCGTATGCCCTGAGCATGTCGACCGTGCCGTCGGCGCTTGTGACGACATTCCTCGGCGTCAGCGTGAATCCGATTCTGCGGAGTCGTTCGCAGTGGTCGCATGGCGGCATGGAGCTGTTGTTCGTAAGGAAGCAGTACTCCATGTCGCTGGCCTGGAGCTTTTCGACAAGCTCGACCGCCCCTGGATAGGGGACTCCGTCAAGGAAGAGTGTGCCGTCCAGGTCGAAGAGAATCAGCTTCGCCCTGGCGCCCCGTCCATCCTGCGTTCTCATTCGGGAATAGTCGGCTCTATCTTCCATATCTGGTCGGCATACTCCCCGATTGTCCTGTCGCTTGAGAACTTTCCGCTTCTGGCGATATTGAGCAGCACCTTCCTTGCCCAGGCCATGGGCTCCTTGTAGAGCTGGTTCACCTTCTCCTGCTCGGCTATGTAGCTCTTGAGGTCCCCCAGCAGCATGTAGTGGTCGCCGAAATCAAGGAGGGACTGGACGATTGGCAGGAAGAGGGATGGCTCCTGGGGACGGAAGACATTGTCGCGTATTGCCTCGATTGCGCCCCGGATTTCCGCGTCGGTGTGGTAGATGTCCCAGGGTGAATAGGAGTTCCTGCGTGCGGCCACCTCCTCCGCGGTCATGCCGAAGATGAAGAGATTCTCCCTTCCCGCCTCCTGCGCCATCTCCACATTTGCGCCGTCGAGTGTGCCGATGGTAAGTGCCCCGTTGAGCATGAGCTTCATGCATCCCGTGCCGGACGCCTCCATGCCGGCCAGGGAGATCTGCTCGGAGAGGTCTGCCGCGGGGATGATCATCTCGGCCAGGGAGACCCTGTAGTCCGGGAGGAAGACGACCTTAAGTCGGTCGCAGACCTCGGGGGTCTCGGAGATCTTCTGCGCGACTGCGTGAATCAGCCTGATGATGAGCTTTGCCATCGCATAGCCGGGAGCCGCCTTCGCCGCGAAGACAAAGGTCCGCCTCGGGTAGTCGAGCGACGGGTTCTTCAGCATGCGCTGGTAGATGATGATGATGTAGAGGACGAGCATCAGCTGCCGCTTGTATTCGTGGAGGCGTTTCACCTGGACGTCGAAGAGGCTCTCGACGTCGACCTTCTGGTCGAGGGTCTTTTCGATGAATGCGGCGAGCCTGCACTTGTTCTCCCGCTTGACCTCCATGAGCTCCTTCAGGAACTCCTCGTCCTCGATGAACTTCTCCAGGTCGCGGAGCTTGAAGAGGTCCGTAATCCATCCGTCTCCGATTCTGGAGGTGATGAGCCGTGCCAGCGGCCTGTTGCAGAAGAGGAGCCACCTGCGCTGTGTGATGCCGTTGGTCATGTTCGTGAACTTGCCCGGCCACATCTCCGCGAAATCCTTGAAGATGACCTCCTTGAGAATCCTGGAGTGGATTTCCGCGACCCCGTTGACATGGGTCGAGCCGATGACGGCAAGATTCGCCATTCGGATGGACTGTTCGCCCCCCTCCTCGATGACGCTCATGCTGCGGAGCTTGTCCAAATCACCGGGATACCTTGAGGAGACCTCCTCCAGGAAGCGGCTGTTGATGTCGAAGATGATTTGCAGATGCCGTGGCAGCAGATACCTGAAGAGCGGGACCGACCACTTCTCCAGGGCTTCCGGGAGGATTGTGTGGTTGGTGTAGTTGACGCATGCGCGCGTGATCTCCCATGCCTTCCCCCACTCGACGCCCCGCTCGTCCACGAGGATGCGCATCATCTCCGGGATGACAAGCGTGGGGTGCGTGTCGTTGAGCTGGATGGTGACCTTTTCGGGCAGAGTCTCGACCGTGCCGCCCTCGGAAAAGTGCCTGCGCAGGATGTCGTGGAGACTGCACGCGACAAAGAAATACTGCTGGCGGAGGCGGAGTTCCTTTCCCTGCTGGATATTGTCGTTTGGATAGAGGACCTTCGTCAGGTTCTCGGCGCGGATTTTGCTGTCCACGGCCTCCTCGTAGGAGCCCTCGTTGAAATCCTGGAAGTCGAACTCGTTGTATGCCTCCGCAGACCAGAGGCGCAGGTTGTTCACATTCCTGCCGCCGTAGCCGACGACGGGGATGTCGTAGGGCATGCCCGTGACACGCTCGGCGGGGAACCACCTCCAGACAAGCTTGCCGTTGACGTCCATCTGGCGGGTCTCCCCTCCGAAGCAGACTGTGTGGGCATATCCGGGCCGCTTGAACTCCCAGGGATACCCCTCCTTCTTCCAGGTGTCGGGCTCCTCGACCTGCGCGCCGTTGACAATCTGCTGGCGGAAGAGCCCGTAGTCGTATCTGAGTCCGTATCCGATGCAAGGCAGATGCAGTGTGGCGAGCGAATCGACGAAGCATGCGGCAAGCCTTCCGAGGCCGCCGTTGCCAAGCCCCGGGTCCCTCTCCATCTCCTGCATGTCCTCCCACGAGAGCTTTCCGTCGGCAAGCGCCTCGCGGCACTTGTCATAGAGCCCCATGTTCATGGCGTTGTTGCCCAGCAGCCGTCCGATCAGGAACTCCAGCGAGAGATAATATGCGCGGCGGACCTTCTTCCCTGCATAGCAGTCCTGCGTCTTCATCCACCGTTCGGCGAGTTGGTCCCTCAGGCCGACAGAGAAGGCGAGATACCAGTCTCCGTCAGTCTCCTTGCTTTGGCTGACGGCGAGTGTATGGTGCAGATGCCACTGCAGGGAATCGCTAAGGTCTTCGGCGGTCACGTCCTGGATGTCGCCGTCGGGGTGCACAGAATTCTGCATTTGCGTTGGTGTGTAGATGGGGTTGCGCCATATCCGGGAATCCGCCTACAGGCCGGCGGCATCCGTGAATATCTGCGAGAGATGATCCGCCGAAAGGGTGCTCTCGGCATAAATCTTGAACTTGTTCTCCGTGCCTGACGGCCGCATCGCAAACCAGCCGTGTTCGGAAACGACCTTGATGCCACCGATGGGAGCGCCATTGCCAGGCGCGACGGTGAATGCCTCGAGGATGGGTTCGCCGGCAAGCTCCTTCAGAGGAAGATTCCCGGCGGTGAGAGACGCCACATGCGCCTTCTTTTCAGGGGTGCCGGGCTGGTCGTGGCGGCCATACCAGCTGGGGCCGAACTCCTCGACAAGGCGCTTGTGGTGCAACGCGGGATCCTTGCCGGTGGAGGCGGTAATCTCACAGGCGAGAAGCGACATGATGATGCCGTCCTTGTCGGTGGTCCAGGTCTGGCGGTCCTTGCGGAGGAAGCTGGCGCCGGCGGACTCCTCGCCGCAGAAGCCCAGGGCCCCGTCGGCAAGCCCGTCCACAAACCACTTGAAGCCAACGGGCACCTCGACCACACGGCGGCCAAGACGGGCGGCCACCTTGTTGATCAGGCTGGATGAGACGACGGTCTTGCCGACGGCCATGTCGTCCCCCCAGTGTTTGCGGGTCTTGAAGAGATATTCAATTGCCACTGCGAGGTAGTGGTTCGGATTCATCAGGCCGCATGAGGGGGTGACGATTCCGTGGCGGTCGAAGTCGGGGTCGTTGCCGAAGGCGATGTCGTACTTTTCCCGCAGTCCAATGAGCCCGGCCATCGAATATGGCGACGACGGATCCATCCTGATCATGCCGTCCAGGTCCACGTGCATGAAGCGGAAGTCTGGTTCCGGCCGTCCGTGGAGGAGTGTCAGGTCAAGGCCGTATCTTTCGGCGATTGGAATCCAATACCCCATGCCCGCGCCGCCAAGCGCGTCGGCGCCGATGCGGATGCCGCTGGCGCGGACGGGGTCGAAGTCAATCACATCGGCGAGGGCCTTGACATACGGAGTCCTGAAGTCGTAGCGCACCACGTTGCCTGAGGCGATGGCCTGGGCCAGGGTGAGACGGCGCACCTCCTTCAAGCCGCCCTCGAGAAGGCGGTTCGCCTCGTCCGCAATCCACTTGGTAGTGGCCGTATTTGCCGACCCGCCGTTCACAGGGTCGTACTTGAAGCCGCCGTCGCAGGGCGGGTTGTGTGAGGGGGTTACGACTATGCCGTCCGCAAGGCCGCTCTTCCGGCCGTGGTTGTAGTTGATGATGGTGAAGGAGACTACCGGAGTCGGCGTATAGCCGCCGTCCTCGGCGATGAGGGTCTTGACACCATTGGCGGCAAGCACCTCCAATGCCGTCGAATGGGCAGGACGGGAAAGGGCGTGCGTGTCCATCCCAAGGAAGAGGGGGCCTGTAATGCCCTCCTTCGCGCGGTAGGAGCAGATGGCCTGGGTGATCGCCAGGATGTGATCCTCGTTGTAGGTCAACTTCAAGGACGAACCACGATGGCCGCTGGTCCCGAAGGAGACACGCTGCTCGGGAACAGAGGGGTCGGGCTTGCCAACGTAGTAGCTGGAAATCAAGTCAGGTATGTCCAAATACATCGACTCGGGAACGAACTTGCCTGCAAAATTGTCCATAGTCGCCAGTAAAATCGAGGTTTTTGTCCTGTTTTGTCACAACTCACGCGTCAAATGACATAATATACTGCCGGGGGAGTTCCCCGCCCCTCCCGGAGGCGATCACTCGAAATGACGCACCACCGTTCTTGAGCCACGAAACACAAGAAACACGCGAAATGCCTAAGCCCGTGGAGGTTCTGGCAATCTGTGAAGCCGTTCTATGAAAAGGCGATACCACTCTCTTCCAGTGGCCCTATTGTCCCCACGGGGGAATATGCGTTATGCATTAATTCCGCATCTGCCATTAAGTGTGATAATCCTTTGACACTCTTTCGATGGCGGTGGCGCGGCCGCTGTCTTCATCGATTGTGACGACGACTGCATTGAGCGTGACATCGTCATTGCTGACTTCGAACCTCATTGGCATTCCCGTGCGGAAATTTTCGATGACCGCCTTTGCATCCCTTCCGAGGACGGAGTTTTTTGCCCCGACCATTCCCGCGTCGCAGATGAATGCGGTGCCCTTTGGCAGGACTCGTTCATCTCCTGTCTGGACATGGGTATGGGTTCCGACCAGCGCGCTGACGCGGCCGTCGAGATAGTGTCCCAGGGCGATTTTCTCGCTGGTCGCCTCCGCATGGAAATCCACGAATATGACATTTGTCTCTCCTTGGATTTCCCGGATGGCCTGGTCTGCGGCGTCGAACGGGGAGGAGGAGTTGAGCTTTATGAAGACCCGTCCAATGAGATTGACGACTCCGACCTTTGCCCCGTTTCTGGCGGTGAAGACTCCCCAGCCCCGTCCTGGCTGGCATGTCGGGAAGTTCATGGGGCGGAGGACATTGTCGAGTCGGTCGATCTGCCCGGGGAATTCCCGTTGGTCCCAGGTGTGGTCTCCTGACGTGAAGACATCCACCTGGGACGGCTTGAACTCGTCGAGAAGCGGCTTTGTCATTCCATTGCCGCCAGCCATGTTCTCGCCATTTGCGATGCAGAAGTCGCATCCGTATTCCTTCTGGAGGCCTTCGGAGAGTGCCTGCACCGCCTTGCGGCCGCCGCTGCCGACCACGTCGCCTATGAAGAGGATTCTCATTTTTCGGAGGAGTGTTGGGTTGGAATGACAATCATCCGCAGACGGCTTCCAGGACGAGGCGGTTGATCTTCGGCTTCACCTCCTGGATTCGCACCTGGAGCCGGTCGCCTGGCTCCGGCGCATCCCTTGACAACAGGATTCCGCGTGCGAGGAAGTCGCACAATTCCGCCAGGACCAGACGTCCCTCGACGCGGACCACGACTGCGTCAAGCGTCTTTTCAAGGCATGTGCGCCGCAGGTATTCGAGGGTCCAGTATCCCCTTGCCTCCCTTTCGAGGGCGCGGTTTGCGGAGGCGATGCCGTCCACATTGTCGAGGACCCCGAAGAGCTCCGTCTGTGAATACGGGAGCGGTTCGCCAGCCAGATGGGCGCAGAGCTGTCGTTGGATTACCATGTCCGCGTATCTGCGCAGGGGCGAGGAGATTTGCGTATAGAGGTCGAGTCCGAGTCCGCAGTGTGGCTGGGGATATGTCGACATCCTTGTGCGCCTCATCTTGCGCACCTGCTGGTCGAAATCCACTGCGTCGTATCTTATGACCGAATGCGCGCCTTCCACAGGCGGCTCCTGGCATCTGTATATGACAGGGAGGTCGTGGCGAAGCGCGTATTTTGCCGCAAGATGATTGGCAAGGACCATGAATTCGCTTACGAGATCATGGCTCGGGGTGTCGTCCTGGACGAGCTGTGCCGTGATTACGTCCTTTTGGACATGTATCTTCAATTCCGGGCGGTTCAGCGTGACTGCGCCGCAGTCGTCCCGTATTGCGTACCTCAGCCGTGCGAGCCTTTGGAGCGTTCGCAGTGACGTGGCGAGCTCATCCGTGCCGTCTCCGGCGATGATCTCGTCCGCCCCTACGTATGTAAGCCTGTCCGTCACCCTCAGCTGTGTCGGCGCAATCCTCCAGTCCACCAGCTCTCCCTCCCCGTCCAGGGTTGCGAAGACGCTGAATGCTGGCCTCAGCTCATCCTGGTTGAGGCTTGCCAGGTCGCAGCCGAGACGCTCCGGGAACATTGTGACCGTAGTCGTCGGTAGATAGAGCGAGAGGGGGCGGTCCACTGCGGCCTGGTCTATTATGTCGCCCTTGCTGACGAAGCTGGATGGATTTGCCAGATGTATGCCCACCTCGAAGTTTCCGCCAGGCAGGGTTCGCACGGAGAGTGCGTCATCGATTTCCCGTGTCCACTCGTCGTCGATGGAGAAGATTCTCGGTCCCTCGTATGTCTCCCTGTCTGCGGATGGCGCGTATGGTGCCAGGGAATCTGCCTTTGCGAGGACATCGACAGTGAATCCGGCGTGGATTCCGTTTGCCAGGAGGAATTCATCCGCGTCTTCAGGCAGCCGGTTGGTCTTTCGGAGGATGGAGAGCGCCAGTTCCCGCGGTGTGAGCTTTGTCCCGGCGGTTGCAAGCAAATTGACGGCGGGGCAGTTCAGCCCTCGCATCAGGTAGTCCGTGCACTGCCGGAGGAACGGTTCGAGTTCCGCGGGCACGCTGACGGGTGTTGCCTTGCAGGCTTCGTCGTCCGTAGCAATCACCTTTTGCAGCCAATCCCGCGTCTTTTCGCGCAGTGCGGCCTTTTCCGCCCTTGCGCGCCGCAGTTCCAGGAGCCTTTCCATCTCCTGCTGGTCATTGGGGATGAAGGAGGAGCCGTCGAACCGGAAGTGTATCTGGTCCGCCATGAGGGCGCGTGCCAGCGCGGATTTCTGCTGCCTGGTCCATCCCTCGCCAAAATACTCCGTGGCCTGCTGGTCGATTGTGGCCTTTGCGCCTCCCGCCTCCAGAAGCGTCTCCCAAAGAAGCTCCGAGTCAATGCCCGACTGGATTTCGGAGATTTCGTTTTGGAGCGCCACAAGCGAAGGCAGGGGATTGTTGGACGGGCATCGGCCGTAGGAGGCAATCACCTGCTTGAGCGAGACCTTCGCAACCTGCTTCGTAGGCCCTTGGACTTGTATGCGTTCCCCCTGGTCGCGGACTACGACCCCAAGGCACAGTTCTCCGTTTGCGCAATAATCGACGATGTGGTTCACAGGATAGCCCATGGGGTTAATATAGCCAGGCCACCGTGGACTCCCTGCGAACATGCGGCGATTGCCGAATAATGCCGCCCGTCATCTCCGGAGGATGCGCGCCAGCGCCATCACGTCGGCATTGCCGACCATGTACGGGAAGAGCCTGAATGCGAGCCGGTGGACTCCTGCGTGGAGGCGGCATTCGTCCACCGTGTCTTCGCCGCAGGACATTGTCCCCAGCCCCCTTTGGTGGATGTCGACATTCAGCCATGTCTCCTTGCGTGGGGACAATTCGTTGACATGTCGTGCCTTGTAGAGGTCTCCGGGCGTATAGTGGAGTGCCGAGACCTCAAGGTTCATCCCGAGTCCGACGACCATGATGCCCACCTTGGAATTCTGGAGTGCGGCCATTCTGACATCGGTGTGGTTTCCGCTTTCCTGGGGCATTACATACGGGAAGAGCTGTTCGTCCACGAGCTGCGAATAGAGTCCGACCTGGCATCCGGCCTTTCTGTCCCAGTAGCTTTCGTGGGGTCCGTTGCCATAGAAGAGGAGATTGTCAAAGCCCTGGGAAAGCGGCACCGTCACCCCAAGCCGCGGCATGTCCGAGAGTTCGGCGGGCACGTCGAACTCGACCTCCACGTCAAGTGCGCCGGTGGGTCGCATCGCAAGACGCCTCCTGACGCCGAATGCGGCTCCGTTCTTCGCCTTGTAGGAGGCCTTCGTGTGCATCATGAGAGACCCGTCCTCCTGCATTGAGCTGGAGGCGAGCTTCTCCTCGGGCTCGAGGCCTAGGATGTCCCACTGCTTCAGCCAGACCGCGCCGCGCCTGAAGGACTCCGTCTCCAGGAATCCCCGGATTATGTCGTTGTCCACAAATCCCCTGATGAATTGTTCGCGCATTGCGCCGGCCAGCAGCTTTTCGCCCCGGAAGATCCACTGGTCGGGCATTGCGCCGTCGGTGAAGTGGATGAGGCTCTCGCCGTCGTTGATGGTATTTTCGCTGAAGGCGAGTTTGCCGACGGGCAGTGCCACGGGTTCGGGAAGCGTCGCGGAGGGGACGCATGCCGTGAGGTCGAACTGGATGCCGCCTGCGGAGAATCCCCTGTCTGCCCACGGAGTCTCCTCCTTGAGCTGCGCCGTGACATCCAGGAAGAGCTCCTGGCCATGCCGAAGCTGGACAGTGGAAAGGTCGTAGTCGATGACAAGCGTGCGGGACGCCTGGGGCTGGAGCCCAGACGTGGCCTCGGGCTTGACAACACCCTTCTGGATGGTCTTCCCGTCAAGCTGGAGATTCCAGACAAATTCAAGGTTGTCGAGGGTGACGAAGTAGTTCCAGTTCACAAGGGTGAACTCCCCTGCGGACAAGTGGAGCGCCCTCAGGTCGAAGACACGGGCGAGGTATTTGAACTCCCAGCACATTGGATGGGGCGTCCTGTCGGCGGAGACCATTCCGTTGCCGCAGAAGTCCGAGTCGTGCTTGGCCTCGCCGTAGTCGCCGCCGTATGCCCAGTACTTTCTGCCGTTCCCGTCGTGTTCCTCCAGTCCCTGGTCGACCCAGTCCCAGATGTATCCCCCCTGGAAGCGGGGGTATTTTCTGAAAAACTCGAAATACTTGTGCAGGGCTCCGTTTGAGTTTCCCATGGCGTGGGAGTACTCGCAGAGGATGAATGGGCGGGACTCCACGGGCATGTTCTTCCTCACCCAGTTCTCCATCACGTTGAAGGCGGCGTACATGGGGGAGACTGTATCGATGATCTCCTCGCCGTCGTGCGGTGCCAGGCTCTCCGTCTCCTCATTGTATTGGCGTGTCAGTTCGCAGTAGTGGATTCCACGCGACGGGTCGAACTTCCTGCCCCAGGAGGCCAATGCCCAGAAATTGGCGCCGCGCCCTGCCTCGTTGCCCAGGGACCACAGGTGGATGCAGGGATTGTTCTTGTAGATCTTCACCATCCGCAAAAAACGCTCCATCATGGAATTGAGCCACAGCGGATCGTCGGAGACATGCTCGACATACGCGTGAATCTCTATGTTCGCCTCGCTGATGACATAGAGGCCAAGACGGTTCGCCAGGGCGGTGAGCCGCTCGTCGTTGGGATAGTGGCTGGTGCGGATTGCGTTGAGATTGAAGCGCTTCATCAACAGGAGGTCCTGGAGGATGCCCTGCGGGGTCACCGTCTTCCCAAGACGCTCGTCAAAGTCGTGGCGGTTCACGCCGAAGAACTTGACTGGCTGGCCATTGATGAGCAGGCAGCCGTTCTTGCGGCGGACGCTTCGGAAGCCAAAGTCGGTGCCGGTCGCCTCGGAGACGCTGCCGTCGGGGGCGACAAGCGCCACCGTCAGCCTGTAGAGCTCGGGGGTCTCGGCGCTCCAGCGTGCCACGCCGGGAAACTCGTATGTCTCCTCGGCAAGGGGCTGGAGATTTTCGCCGTAGAGATACATGGTCGGATTCTTGTAGAACTCCAGCTCACGGGGGGACTCCCAGACAGGCTTCCCGGAACGGTAGACTTGGACGCGGAACTTCCAGCCGGCGGGGATTGCGTGGACGCCGCGGAACCCGGCGTCGACCCGAAGCTTCAGTATGCCGACGCTCTCCGTCTCTTCGTCAAGGGTGGTCTGGGCGAAGACGTCCGCCACGTATGCCTCCGGCGTATATTGGAGGTAGACGTCGCGGAAGATTCCCGCCATCCTCCAGTGGTCCTGGTCTTCGAGGAACGACCCGTCGGACCAGCGTATCACAAGGACGGTAAGCTGGTTTTCCCCGGGATGGACATAATCCGTGATGTCGAACTCGGAGGAGGTCCTGGAATCCTTCGTCATGCCGACCTCGGCGCCGTTGACATAGATGAATCCGCAGGACTCGATGCCCCCGAAATGGAGCACAAGCCGGCGGACATCCTCGCGCACATGGAAATTCCGCCTGTAGACTCCGCATGGATTCTTATGCGGCACGTGGGGCGGCGTGTCATCGAATGGCATGCAGACATTGATATAGTGGGGCGCGTCAAAACCCTGCCGAGTCCAGTTCCCTGGCACCGCAAGGCGGGTTCCGTTCCCATGGCCGCCACCGGCAAGCAGCCCGGCGGGCACCTCTTCGGGGCATTCGAAGTGCCAGAAGTCCCACTTCCCATTCAAGGACTCGATTGCAGGACACTCGAAGGGCTCGTATGAGCCGTCCCTGGCCTCCTCCTCGGTCTTCCAGGTGAAGAGCGGCGAACGGCTGGGAAGCTTGTTGACCTGCGGGACGGAGGGGCACTCCCAAAGGCGTGTGGTCAAATCGAAGAGATGCATGGCTTTTGCGGAGGGGGTTCTGGGTGCGGTTGCGTATGCGCCATCCCGTTGTCAGGGAGGCGCCACGGCGTGCGGCATGACCTTGCAGGCAGCGGCTTTCCGCTATGCGGAGGCCAGTTCGTCCTGGATTGCGCGGGCGGCGGCGGCGGGGTCTGCGGCCGCAAGGATGGGTCTGCCGACGACTATGAAGTCGGCCCCGGCGCGTGCCGCGTCGCCGGGAGTCATGATGCGCTTCTGGTCGCCGGCGGCTGCTCCGGCTGGCCGGATTCCAGGCACGACCGTGAGAAAGTCACGCCCGAAGGTCTTGCGAAGCACGGGCAGCTCCAGCGCAGAGCATACGACGCCCTGAAGCCCCGCGGACTTGACAAGCCCTGCAAGGCGGAGAACCTGCTCCTCGGGGTTCGCATCGACCCCGATGGCGGACAACTCGCCGGCGTCCATGCTGGTAAGCACAGTCACCCCAATGACAATCCTGCCGGTTTCCGACATCGCCTCCGCGGCGGCGGAGAGCATCGCGGGACCGCCAGACGCATGGACGTTGATCATGTCCGCGCCTATCAGCGCCCCGGAGCGAATCGCCTGGGCGACCGTATTCGGAATGTCGTGGAACTTCATGTCAAGGAATACCTTCTTTCCCCGGGACTTGAGTTCGCCCACCACCTGGGGCCCGTAGTGTGTGAAGAGCTGCTTGCCGACCTTGTACCATTCCACTGCGTCGCCGGCCCGGTCGACAATCTCAAGTGCCTGGGAAAGCTCCGGCAAATCAAGTGCGCTAATCAGTTGGGTTCTCATCCTTGTCCTCCTTCGTATCCACGTCCACATCCACGTCTGCCGTGGACACTTCATCATCTCCAGCCCGTGCCCCATCCGCGCACGGGGCGTCGCATCCAGAGGGTTGCTCCGCGCCTGGCTGTTCATTTGGCCGCCTCGACGCCTTGTATGCAAGAACCCCAAGCACTCCGGCGCACGACACCAGCTGCAACGTCTCGATTGCCGCAAAGGAGATTGCGCAGGGCTTTGACTGGACGATTGTCCAAAGCACCGCGGGTACGAACCTCACGGGGAGCGGTTCGTCACCGTATGGCTCCACTCCCATGACCATGACGACGATTCCCCAGGCGAGCGCCATAAGCAGGATGACAATGAGGGTGGAGAGGTATCGCATTATGAAACAGACCAGAAATGCCCGGGGGCTGCGGCCGAGCATTGAGAAGATATTCCAGCAGTACGCAGCCTGGAGAAGCAGGAAGAACACCAGCGCCAGGATGCCCATCACCTGCAAATAGAGGTGGTTGAAGACTGGTATGAAGGGCACCCCGTGGGAGGTCAGGCTCGCATACCAGCAGACGAAGGGGGAGAGAAGGCAGGCAGCCAGCGCGGTGACGCGAAGCCATACGCTCTCACGCACCCTGCCCTGCCCGTCAGAGCCCCCACGCCATAAAAACGCCGAAAGCAGAAAGACGACCGAAATCGCCACAGGCCAATATTGGATCTGGATGGACGGGAAAAGCCCGTGCGCCGCTTGAAGGACAAGAAGCAACGCCAGGACGATACCGTTGAGATAGAACGCTATTGATACTATCCTGCGTTGCATCTGTTGGGATAAGGTAAAACAGGAGGCAATCCTGCCCCATGCGCTAGAGGGAGTCGAGATACCTGGTGTACTGCTGGCCGTTCATCAGCTGGCTCGTCTCGTCCGGGTCGTCATACTCCATCTTGAAGAGCCAGGCCTCGTGCCAGTCAAGGTAGATGAGCGCGGGATCGTCAAGCACATCCTGGTTGACAGCCAGGACTCGTCCGGTCAGCGGGCAGCGGAAATGGCGAATCCTGTTCCTGACATGGATGTGAATCACCAGGGAGTCCATCTCCAGTTCGTCACCCTCAAGAGGCACGTCGATGCTGTCAATCCCCCCAAGCTCGTCCGCAAGGTAGTCGGTGATGCCGACATAGGCGACGTTGTCATACTCCTCCATGTCGTATTCCACCAGGGGCTTGGGTGCAACGGCTCCCTTGCCGCGAGACTTGGACGCCTTCTTCACGGGCTTCGATGGGGCAACTGCCTCCACGACAGGGGCGGCCTCCACCTTCTTCGACGCCTTCTTCACAGGCTTCGATGGGGCAACTGCCTCCACGACAGGGGCGGCCTCCACATTCTTGGACGCCTTCTTCACGGGCTTCGATGGGGCAACTGCCTCCACGACAGGGACTGCTTCCACCTTCTTCGAAGCCTTCTTCACAGGCTTCGCAGGGGCGGCTGCCTCCACGACAGGGGCGCCCTCCACATTCTTGGATGCCTTCTTCACGGGCTTCGCAGGGGCAACTGCCTCCACGACAGGGGCGGATTCCACCTTCTTGGATGCCTTCTTCACGGGCTTCGCAGGGGCGGCTTCCGACTTCTTCGGCGCAGCCTTCTTGGACGACTTCGACGGAGCAGCCGCCTTCGCCGCGACCTCCTCGGCCACCTTGCCCTTGGCCGGCTTCCTGGACTTGGAAGGCTTCGGGGGCTTGTTGTCAACAAGCGTGACAATCCCCTTCAGCCGGGGCTCCTTCACAAGGCGCGCCCAGACATGGTGGGTGTTGTAGACGCAATCGTCCGGATATGTTGCTGAAGTATCATCCGCCATCGTAGATTCCTGCTCTAAATTTGGTTTTCTTATGGTGACGTTTAGGCGAACCGAAGTGCGTGCCTGTTAGTCTCGCCGTATTTTAGCAACTATACTCGCGAATGCCTTTGCCGTCGCGGAAGTTGGCTCAAGTTCTACAAACGGCCTGCCTTTGTCGCCGCCCTGGCAGACCTGCGGGTCGATTGGAAGCTTCCCGAGGAAGGGGACGCCATACTGCCTGGCAAGCGCCTCGCCGGCGCCGCTGGAGAAGATGTCGCTCTCCTGGCCGCAATGCGGGCAGACAAAGCCGCTCATGTTCTCGACGATGCCAACCACGGGGAACGAAAGCTGCGAAAGAAAGTTCATGGCCTTGCTTACGTCGGTGGCTGACACCTGCTGCGGGGTCGTGACAAGCACCGCGCCATCCGCGTGGGGAAGCAGCTGGCAGACTGAGAGCGACTCGTCCCCCGTGCCTGGCGGCGTGTCAATCACAAGCGAATCGAGGTCGCCCCAGAGCACATCCGCCAGGAGTTGCTTGATGACCCCATGCTTCATTGCCCCGCGCCAGATGACCGCGTGGTCCTGGTCGGGCAGTGTGAAGCCGATGGACATGACCTTGAGAAGCCCGGTGGTCACAGGCAGCAGCTTCTCCTCCTCCGCATAGAGGGTGGCACCCTCGAGGCCAAGCATCTTGGGAATGCTGGGACCGTGGAAGTCCAAGTCAAGGAGACCGACGCTGCGGCCGCCGCCCTGCATGCTCAACGAGACGGCCAGGTTCGCCGCCACAGTGCTCTTGCCTACGCCCCCCTTGCCAGAGAGAACAATGTATATGTGCTTAACACCCAAAAGGTTGTCGTGCACGGCCCGCGTGTCGTCGTGGCACTTGCCACCACAACTCTCACAATCCATCCCGCTGGGACACTGATGCTTTTCCGGTTGATCAGACATTTTGACTATCTCTTCCAATGATTGACGCTTCCCTGCCTATCTCGGGAAGCGTGAGCGAAAATATATAGCACAGACAGGATTTTAAAGCCAACACTTCTGCGAAAGCTGGCCTCCTGCCTGCCAGTAGTGGTATTTTCCACGCATTTTTACCAGGAATCCGAAGGAGACCAATGCCGCGAATGCCTCCGCGACTGTCAACGACCACCATATCCCGTCCACCCCCATGGCCAGTGGCATCACCATGACGGCTCCGCCCTGGAAGACAAGCGTCCGCATGAAGGATATCGCCGCCGAGACCGGACCGTTGTTGAGGGCTGTGAAGAAGCTTGACGCATAGATGTTGAAGCCGGAGAGCAGGAAGGAAAGCGAGAAGAGCCTGAATGCGTGGACGGTCAAGTCGCATAGCTCCTTGTCAAAGCCAACGAAGATCGCCGCCATCTGCCGCGCAAGGAAGACCATCGAAAGGAATGCAAGGACTCCTATCGAAAGGTTCAGCTTGCAGCTCTTCACAAGCATGCTCTTCAGTTCCGAATGGTTGCCTGCGCCGTAGTGGAATGCGACGATGGGCGCCGCGCCAACCGAGTAGCCCACGAAGATCGCAATGCAGATGTAGCCGACATACAGGAGGACTCCGTATGCGGAGACGCCGTCCGCACCCGCATACTTGAGCAGTTGCCAGTTGTAGAGCATCGCCACAAACGACCCCGATATGTTGTTCATCAACTCGGAGGAGCCATTGGCGCAGGCATCGAGAATCGGCCTGAACTCAAGGCGGACAGGCGTCAGGTGGAATGCCAGGCCGTGCCGCTTCCTGAAAAAGAGGATGGGGATGATTCCGCCGACGCACTGGCTGAGCCCCGTCGCGACTGCCGCGCCGGCAACGCCCCAGCCGAAACCCACGATGAAAAGGGCGTCGAGTATCATGTTCGTGGAGCCGGCAGCCAGCGTGATGTAGAGCCCCATGCGGGGACGTTCCGCCGCAACCAGAAAGGTCTGGAAGAGGTTCTGGAGCATGAAGGGAATCGTGAAGGCAATGCAGATGGCGCCGTAGACGACGCAGTCGTCAAGCAACTCCTCCGTGGCGCCAAGACAGACTGAGACCGGACGGATGAAGATGACTCCAAGCACTGTCAGGACCGCGCCCAGGAGTATCGAGAAGACCAGAATCATCGTGAAGGTCCTGCTGGCCCTCTCCCGTTCGCCCTCCCCGAGAATCTTGGCTACAAGCGCCGTGCCGCCAGAGCCAAGCATGAACCCCATGCCGCCGACAACCATCACAAAGGGCATGATCAGGTTGATGGCCGCAAAGGGATTCTTGCCTACGAAATTTGAGACAAAGAGCCCGTCGACTATCACGTACAACGACGTGAAGATCATCATCAGAATCGACGGAAGGGTGAAACGGAGAAGCTTCCCGTATGAAAAATGGCTTGAAAGTGAAATGCTCATAGTGAATTGCCTCGAAAATAATCGGAGAATGACGCAACGGAACGGAATGGCGAATCCGACGCCGCCAAAACCATCCCCCCCCCCGGGAAATGCCCCGGGGCAATCATACGCATCCACCTAAACCTCGGGCGGCTCTATGGGGGCACTGATAAACTTGAGCATCTCCTCATAATGACGCTGCTCCAGACGAAGCATCTCCGCACGCTCCTCGTCCGTCATGGTCTTCAAGGCCTGCAACTCGGCGTCAATCAAGGGAGAGACAATCTCACGGGAAAGCAACTCCCCACGCCTGGTCAAACGCAACAGCTTGGACTTCCTGTTGCCCTCGACCGAACATAACTCTATCAAACCCTCGCGCTCCATCTTCTTTATCGCGGAATTCGCAGTCTGGGCGGAGATGCCCCACTGACTGCAAAACTCACTCTGGGTGCAGTTGCCGTTGATGGGATGCAACGCATACATGATCCAAAGCACAGTCGGAGAAATCCCAGTCCGGGCCACATAACGGCCATACAGCGCATTCGTGGAACGGTAGAGATGATTCAACTGGAACAACTGGTGGACCAAGTCCATAACACAGACTCTTTAGAGGAAGCAGCAAACAAGACAAAAGCAGACAATGCCCCTAATTTAATCCGTAATCATAAAAAATGCAACGGTATTTCGCAGGGAAGCCGACTTTTCTCCGTCTTTGGGCGGCGTGGTGGGCATGCGGCCCCTTTTGCTGGCATCGGGGCGTGGTGGGGATAAAGGTTATATTCTGGATTTGTACCTGCGAACGCGCGGGCGCGTCCTTCTTTGTCTTCAGGCCCTATCCAGTTCCCATCCCGTAAAATGTCTGACATAATCACCATGACCCCCCAGGGTCTTGTTTCCGGCGACCATCCTGTCCTTCCGTTCATTGAGGGCGACGGCATCGGCCCTGACATCTGGCGCGCCACCCGGCAGGTCGTCGACTCCGCCGTTTCAAAGGCGTATGGCGGCAGCCGTTCCATCCAGTGGCTTGAGGTATTGGCCGGCGAGAAGGCCTTCAAGGCGACAGGGAGCTGGCTTCCCGAGGAGACCCTCGCTGCCTTCCGCAAGTATCTTGTCGGCATCAAGGGGCCTCTGACCACACCGGTCGGCGGCGGCATCAGGAGCCTGAACGTCGCAATCAGGCAGGAACTTGACCTTTACGTATGCCTCCGCCCGGTCAGGCACTTTGCGGGAGTCCCATCCCCTGCCAAACGCCCCGAACTGGTTGACATGACAATCTTCCGCGAGAACACCGAGGACATCTACGCCGGCATCGAGTTCAAGGCCGGAAGCGACGAGGCGCAGAAGCTGCTCGACTTCCTGAAGGAGAACTTCCCCGAGCGCTTTGCCAAAATCCGCTTCGCCACCGACTGCGGCCTGGGCGTCAAGCCCGTCTCAAAGGAGGGGACGCAGCGCCTCGTGGAGGCCGCGATTGAATACGCCATCGCCGAGGACCGCGACTCAGTCACCCTCGTCCACAAGGGCAACATCATGAAATTCACCGAGGGGGCCTTCCGCGACTGGGGCTACCAGGTCGCAAGGGAAAAATACGGCGCAGAGCTCGTCGGCGACGGCCCATGGTGTTCCTTTGCCAATCCCAGGACAGGGAAGACAATCACCGTCAAGGACGTCATTGCGGATGCGTTCCTGCAGCAAATCCAGACGCGCCCCGCGGAATACAGCGTCGTTGCCACCCTCAACCTCAACGGCGACTACATCTCCGACGCCCTTGCTGCCGAAGTCGGCGGAATCGGAATCGCCCCGGGGGCAAACATCAACTACAGAAGCGGGGCGGCAGTCTTCGAAGCCACCCACGGCACCGCGCCTAAATACGCCGGGCAGGACAAGGTGAACCCGGGAAGCCTCATCCTTTCGGCGGAGCTGATGCTCAGGCACATCGGATGGAGGGAGGCCGCAAAACTGATCGTGGCCGGACTCGAGAAGGCCATCTCACAGAAGACCGTGACATACGACTTCGCAAGGCAGATGGAGGGGGCGACCCTCGTAAGCTGCTCCGAATTCGGAAGACGCATCATCGAAGCAATGTAGGCTGGACAACCGCTCCGTACATGGATTTTCTCGGAATGGACATCTCAACCCGCGAAGGCTGCCAGAAGGCCATGCGGGAACACTGCAGATTCGTCCGCGAGTACATGATGCTCCTGGGGCGTTTCAGGAAGCTCCCCGCCTGCGAGGACCTGGTCTACAGCAGGCTCCTGAAGGATGGGTATGACAAGGACTTCCTGGACTCCCTGGAGACCTTCACGTGCCTGCCGCCGCCCGGAGACTCGCTCTACAGCGGAGACGACTCACCCTTCGATCTCCAATACCAGGAGATCCTGGACAGGATGGACAGGGATCCGGAGGAGCTCAAGGAGGAGGACGAGGAGGCATACACGGAAATGGACGACGCGGAGAGGGAGTATTCCCAGCTCCTGTCCATGACCGCGTCAATGGTCAACACCTTCTTCATGCTCTCGCTGGACTGGTCGCAGGTCGGAATCATCAGCTCCATGAACATCTGCCCGACGGCAATGCAAATCCAGATTCTAGGAATCCTGGGGCTGGCGACGGGCACCTGCCGCAGCGCATTCGACAGGATTTCAATGCGCCACCTGGAGGCCGGAAGGGAATTGCTCGAAGTCGCACACAAGTGCGCGCTCCGGGTGCACGCCACATTCAAGATGTGGGCAAGCCAGTGCCCCTCCCTCAACGAGCCGCTCATGACACGCGCAAGGATGCTGAAGCACACCGCGAACAACCTCGAAATCCTCATCAGCCGCACGGAAGAACTCCCGGGAGACCCGCCAAGATGACGAAGACGGAGGAGGCACCACGCACTACCCCCGCCGACGGCACGCAGGCCGCAGCGGCTCTCGCAGACGGCGCAACGCTGCACGTCTCAGGAGCGTGGACCCTCGGAAACCCACATCCCGACGCGACGGAATTCCTCGCCGAAAACCCAATGCAGTGCGAATGGACCCTCGAATGCGGCGGGCTGAAACGATGGGACACGACGCTCCTCGTCTTCCTCTCAAAGGTCTACGCCGAAGCCGAAACCAGGGGATTCACGCTGAAGGAGGGAGACCTGCCCAGGGGACTCTCCAGGCTCCTCCAGATGTGCAGGGCTAGCCGGAACGCCACATCGGCCGCCGCAAACGCAGCACCACCCAGGAAGACTCTCCTCCAATGCTTCGGGGCATTCGGAGTCGAACTGAAGGAGACAATCCTGGAAATCCTCCTCTTCACGGGAGAATTGACTGTCTCGATTGGACGGCTCCTGGGATGGCGGACGCAAATGCGGTGGTGCGACTTCAGGCACCAGCTCACTGAGTGCGGCCCAAAGGCACTCCCGATAATCTCGCTGATCAGCTTCCTCATGGGGCTGGTCCTGGCATTCGTCGGCTCAATCCCGCTGAAATGGTTCCAGGCGCAGCAATACGTCGCCAGTCTCGTGGGCATCGGAATGTTCCGGCTGATGGCCCCCGTCATGGTGGGAATCGTAATGGCGGGACGCACCAGCGCCGCATACGCAGCGGAACTGGGCACAATGCAGGCCAACGACGAACTAGACGCCCTGGAAACCCTCGGAATCCTCAAGACGGACTTCCTGGTCCTGCCAAGATTCCTCGCAATGGCGCTGATGCTTCCGTTGCTGAATCTCTTCGCAGACTTCGTCAGCACCGTCGGAGGACTCATTGTCGCAACATTCAACCTGGGCCTCACCCCGCAGGCATACTGGCACACGCTCCTAACCACAACCAGGACAAGCGACCTGCTCGTCGGAGTGGCGACATGCTTCGTCCTCGGAGTCCTGGACGCATGCTGCGGATGCTACCAGGGCATCCACTGCGGAAGAAGCGCCGCGGACGTGGGGCGGGCCACCACCTCCTCCGTGGTATACAGCATCGTCTGCATCGTGATCGCAACATCCCTCATCACCGTCATCACCGTCCTCCTGGAGATTTGACCCATGGCGAAACCAACGGAAAATGCCATCGAGGTCAGCCATCTGACGATGGGGTATGACGGGCGCACGATAATGAGGGACATCTCCTTTGACGTGCGCAAGGGGGAGGCATTCCTCGTAATCGGCCCCTCGGGCTGCGGAAAATCCACGCTGCTGAGGCACCTGGTGGGCCTCGCCGAACCAGTCGAAGGCAGAATCCGCCTCCTGGGGGAGGAGTTCCTGGAGATGGATTTCGCCTCGCGCCAGCGCTTCATGCGGCGCATAGGCATCCTCTACCAGGCCGGAGCCCTCTGGAGCTCCATGACAATCGCGGAAAACATTGCGCTGCCGCTGCAGCTGCACACCACACTCTCGGACGCCGAAATCCGGGACGTATGCATCTGCAAGCTTGAACTCGTCGGACTGGCAGGATTCCAGGACTTCTACCCGTCGCAGCTCTCAGGCGGAATGCAAAAGCGCGCAGGACTGGCAAGGGCGCTGGCACTCGACCCGGAAATCCTCTTCTTCGACGAGCCAAGCGCCGGACTGGACCCCGTCACCGCAAGAAACCTCGACAGGCTCATCGTGGAACTCAGGGACACGCTCGGCTCCACGCTGGTCATCGTCACACACGACCTGGACAGCATCTTCGCCGTCGGAACAGAGGCAATCTACCTCGACCCGAAAACTTGCTCGATTCTCGGACAGGGCGCCCCAAGGGAACTCCTCGAAAACCCGCCCGCACCCGAAATCGCAGACTTCCTGGCCAGGACTCCAAGAAGGGAGAACCAAGAAAAGTGAAGAAGAACACAAGGCAACTTACTATCATCGGGGCATTTGTCGCAGGGGCAATCGCCCTCATGGCCTTCCTGCTCATGGCAATGGGAGGACGACAGTGGGGACGGGACTCGCTCCACTACAAAATCTACTTCCCGACCAGCGTCAAGGGGCTCAACATCGGCTCCCCCGTGATGTTCCGCGGAGTCTCCGTCGGAGAGGTCGCGCGGGTGAATCTCGCCCCAAGGCAGATGCCATCGAAGGAAATCCTCGACTCATTCAACCAGGACATCCTGCCCGTCGAAGTCGAAGTCAAAATCTTCCCGGAAAAGCTGGGATACTATTCGGAGTCAGGGCTGGTCTCCTTCGGCAAGGACAGGGACAGCCTCGAGGCCGCCGACGAATTCCTCAAGGGACTCATCATTCAGCACAACCTCAGGGCCCACCTGGAAACACTCTCCATACTCACAGGGCAGATCTACATTTCGCTGAACTTCGTCCAGAACATCGACGACGAACCATCCAGGCTGGCGGAAAGGCTCTGGGAGCTGGGCATCATACCGTCGCAGCTCTCATTCCTCGAAAGAATCGCCCACAATGTCAACGGACGCGAGCTTGGAAACAACATCGCAAGCTTCCAGAAGCTCATGGACCAGGTCGGCGAATTCGTGGACAACGGGGACCTGAGGAGATTCCTCGACCAGCTCTCCTCCACGTCCAACGACACAAGCAGGCTCATGGCAAACCTCAGCATGGGAATGCCGCAGCTCGTGGAAACCCTGAGAACCGCCGGTGAAAAGATGGAGGACACGCTGACAAGGCTGGACTCCACGCTGGACAGAATCCAGCATGAACTCGACACCACATCGGGCAATGCAAACGCATTCATCAACAACCTCAACGACACAATCAACGAGGCAAAACCAAGAATCCTCGCGACAATCGACAACCTGGACGACACAATCTCAACAACCAAGGAGAGGATGGCACAGGCACGGGCACTCTTCCAGAATCTCCAGGACGCGACATCGCCAGGCTCCCAGGAACGCATCCTGCTCTCGGAGATACTCGTCCAGTGCGACCAGGTGATGGCGCAGCTGCAGACACTCATGGAGACACTCAACAGAAACCCGCAGGCACTCATCATCGGACGCTAAGGGCACATGACCAGGACACACGCCATGAAATCACTCCTCACGCTTCTTGCGGCATCGCTTCTGGCGGCCTCCTGCATCTCACGGGGGCCGGCACCCGCATACTACCTGCTCAACCTGCCCGGGGACTCCCCCCGGGAACTTCCGGCTGTCGCAAGAATCACAATGCCCGAGTATCTCTGCTCACAGGAGTTCAGGTACTGCACCCCCGAGGGAGAACTCAGGTCCATCCACAACGCACTCTGGGCAATCCCCCTGAACCGCCTCCTACGCACGACCTTGTCCAGCGAAAAGGCAGCGGGGGAACCAGACAACCCGCGCCTCCTCCTCAACATCGCGTCAATCGTCGTGTCCGACGACACACGGGAACTCCTCCTCGCGGGAACCCTCCGTCCTATCGACGGCGAAGAGCATGGCGACTTCTCCGTCCGGATCCCAATCGAAGGGAAGCTGGACGGGCGGACCTTCAGAAACGCATTCGGCAAAGCCCTCCTGAAGGCACTCGAAACTGCAAAGTAGGCGTGCGTCACCCCGCCGCCACAGACGACTCAACAACCACCCACACAAGCGTATGAAGTCAATGCGACTTGCCATAGTCCTGGCAATCCTGGCGCTCTCGCTGGCAGGAGCCGCGGCGGACAATGCCGCCTTCCTCTTCCCAGAGAAGCCCGCACAGGAGAACATGAACCTGGAGTACGGGGAGAAGGCACTCTCCGAAAGACTCTACAAGAATGCCATCCGCTACCTCACCCTCTTCAGCGAGGAGGCCAAGGGGCGCCCGGAAAAGGCAAAGGCGGCCACCCTGCTCTCACAGGCGTATCTCCTTGACGGGCAACCCCGCAAGGCGCTTGACGCAGTCAATGGATTCCTGGCGAAGGACCCCCTTGCAGACGACCTTCCAACCAGGTCAAGGCTCTTCCTGACCGCCGGCGAGGCGTGCAATGCACTTGGGGAGCACGCGACGGCGCTGAACTTCCTCCAGCCACTGATGAAGGATCTCGAAACCGCGCCCCATGAACGGGAGGCGCAGACTCTCTGCGCAATCGCCGAAGCCTGGAACGCCACGGGCAAATGGGTCGAAACAACGAATACGCTGGCGCCGCGGCTGGAGTCAGGAGACTTCTCCCAGGAGGAACGGGTGGCCCTCACATGGAGGGTGCTGGATGCATCATTGGCGCAGGGCAACTGGAAACGGCTCCGGGAATACGTCAACAGCCTCCTTGCAATGGATGTCACGCAGGATGAGAAGACCACCCTCATGCTCCTCCATCTCCGATGCGACCTGGCCGAAGGTGAAATCGAGGCCGCACTCGCATACTACTCCGAAAACGACCTGGAAAAACGCCTCCCGAACTCCGCCGACAAGCAGTGGTGGGAAATTCTGACATCACTGGCAAACGCATGCCAGAGCAAAGGCCTCAAGAAGGAGGCCGCACAATTCTATGGAGACGCCGTCCCCGCCGCAACCACGGAGGCGGACGCCTTGAAGGCGGCAAAACTCCAGGCGGAATGCCTGCTGGCGGCAGGAGAATGGGAGGCCGCAAAGAAATGCCTGAACTCCATCCGGCAAAAACTCCCAAAGGACGCGTCAATCACCCTGAGGCTCGCACAGACAAAGCTGGCGCTGGATGAAAGAAGAGGAGCCGCGGAACTCTTCCTCGTAGTCGCAAACGACGAGGCGGCACCCAGGGAGTCCAGGTACACGGCGGCAATGCAGGCGGCGGAATGCCTGGCAAAGGAGGGGCTCTCGGAGGACGCGTCCACCGCATTCCTCCTCGCAAAGGAACTGGGCGCCACGGACGAACAGAAGGCAATCCCGCTGAGAAAGGCCGCTGAACAGGCCGAAAGGGGAAAACGGACAAACGACGCAATCAGGCTGTATACCATGGCGGCCGACAGCTTCGGAGGCACAAACGAAACAGCCCTGGAGGCACGCCTCGAGGCTGGACGGCTGCTCCTGGCATCGGGAAAGCGTGACGAAGCCATCGACCAGTACACGCTCTACATGGACGCAAGGCCAGACTCCCCAAGACGCTGGGAGGCGCTCATCGCAATCGCGTCAGCAACCACAGACAACGACGAGGCGATTGCGTCGCTCCTGGAAGTCGCCCGGAACTGCCCCGTCCCGGAGACTGCCGCACAGGCATACTTCGAAGCCCACGCCCGCGCAGTCTCCAAGGGCTCCGACGGCCTTGATTCGGCAATGGGCATCCTGCAGGAGTTCCTCGGGAAATTCCCGGACGCCAACCAGGAGACCCTGCGCAACGCACGCCACAGGCTCGTCGCCATCGGGCTTGCAATGGACAATTCGGAGGCCGTCGCCTGGGGCAAGGCCTTTGTCAAGGACTACCCCGACTCCCACCAGGCACCGGAGGTCGCCATCAGAATGGGCGACTGGCTTGCAGGCGAAGGGCGCCGCGAAGAGGCGATCGAACTCTACAGGGGCGTCAAGGACCTGAAGCGTGCCACCGCGGAGATGAAGGCCGTCGCAATATACGAGGAGGCATTCTGCCAAAACGGCGAGGGCAAGCGCAAGGAGGCGCTCGCCACACTGGCGGATTTCGAAAAGCACACGGGAGACGCGACCCTCCAGGCAAGGGCGGCATTCCTCAGGGGAGACGCCCTCGCAAGCCTCGACGACCCAGAGGCCGCAATCGAAGCATACACCCGGGCACGGGAAGCAGGAGGGGAGTCGGAACTGGCACTGGCTGCACTCGGAAGAATCGCAGAACTCCAATACGCCGGCGGAGAAGTCCAGAAGGCACGCAAATGCCTCACGGAAATCCTCCAGAAAACCGCGTACGAACACCCGGAAATCAAGGCAAGGGCAAAACTCCTCATGGCCAGATGCTGCCGGGATACGGACGATACGAGAACCGCCATCGACTACTACAACGAAATAAGGGTGGAATACGAAAAGACAAGGGAACGAAACGTGCCGCCCGCGACTCCAACGCAGGTCTATGTCGCCGCAGTCCAGGAACTGCTCGAAATCCTCGACAAGAACACCACCGACGCAAAAATCGTCCGAAGAAACTACGCCGAAAACAAGGACCTGCCGCCACTGCCGTGAACCAATCCATGCGGCATAACGCGCCTTTCTTTATAACCTCTTGATTTTCAAGGACTTATGTTAAACAAAAAATTCATCGCCACAGCACTGGCGCTCACCACCGCGGCAGGACTGCTTGCAACGGAAATCTCCGAGGCCGTCCTCGCAAGGGTGGGCACGGACACAGTGATCACCTCCTACGACGTCCGCGTCCAGGCAGCCCAGCTTGAATCCAAGCTTCCTCCGAAGATGGATTCCCGCAAGCGCATGGAGGCCGTCGCCGAGATTCGGTCCAATGTACTCGACGAAATGATTGTCACCGAGCTGGTCTGGCTTGACTTCCAGTCCTTGCGGGGCAAGATTCCGATGGACATCGTCCAGAGCCGGATCGACCGCCTGATTCAGTCGGAGGCAGGTTCGGACGAGGACCGTTTCCGCGACATGCTCCACCGCGAGAACATGACCTACAATGAATTTGTCGAGAAGGTCAAGAAGCAGCTTGCCGTGGAAATGCTCCTCTATGACCGCACCCGGCGCAACATCTTCGTCACCGACAAGCAAATCGACGAGTATTTCGCCCTCCACCGTCCGGAGTTCACGACCAACGTGCGCCACCATCTCCTCGCAATCCTCCTCCCTCAGGAGGGCGATTGGCGCGAGACCTTCGACACCCTCAAGGCAAGAATCCGGGCTGGCGAGGACTTCGCCTCTCTCGCGAAGGCTTTCTCCAAGGGCGCAAACGCCGAGGAAGGCGGCGACCTGGGATGGATGGAGTCCATGAACCCCGCACTGGCCAAGGCCGTCGACAGCCTCAAGGTCGGAGAGTGCAACGAGGAGCCTGTCCTTGTCGGTTCAAATGCATATCTCGTAAAGCTTGTCGGCAAGGAAGGAGGGGAATTGCCCGAACTCACACCGGAACTCCGCCAACGGATCAAAAAGGCAATCGAAAATGAAATCTCCGCGGAAAGACTCGAAGAATACAAGAAAACCCTCATGACAAAATACCCTGTCAGGAGGTACTAGGCGACCAACGGCCCCGGCACGGAGACGCCACGGGGATCTTCATCGGCAAAATGAAGCACGCCACCCACACGGCAATTTGAAAAACCCTGCGGTTGCGCTACATTACGCCCTTGCCGACTTTCATTCTTTTATAACATAGTCAAAACCAGAACCGCAAGAGGATTTCAAGAAAATGGGCTCCGTAAAGAAGCAGCGCCGCAGAAAGATTGCTAAGCACAAGAGGGACAAGATCCGCAAGGCACTTCGTCACAAGAACAAGTAGTTCCTGCAACGCAGCCTACGCTGTCCCGCAGAATCAAGGACGCCATCGGGCAACATGCCTAATGGCGTCTTTTTTCGTACCGCCCGGCGCACATAACGGCAGAGGGGCTCCCCCTCGCCGGCGCACCCTGCCCCATCAACGCAACCACCGCGCCCCCGTTACTCCCCTTTATCTCCTTGACGCAGGGACAGAAGCCCGTGAAAATGGGCTACATTAGCCGCAATATGAGACGCGCAATCATCCTATTGGCAATTACCGCCCTCCTGCCGGCGCTCCTCTGCGGCGAGACGGCCGGCAGGAGACCAGGCTTCCTGCCCTCGGAGCTGAACACGAATTCCATCGAGGTGCCGCAGGAGTATGTCGACGAAAAGGATCTCCTCCTTGAATTCGTCAAGGGCTACTACCTGCCCGAAAGAATCAACGAGTTCACGGAGGAGGAGGCGAAGGCATACGTCCAGGATTCGACGCGCCACCTCCTGAAGGTCCTCGAAAAGTGCCCCGACTCGGAAGGCACGGCCAAACGCCTCGTCTCACTCTGCCTGGTGAGCGACGAGACAGCCGGCTGGATTGTCCAGGAACTCGGGAAGCTAGTCGAAAAGGGCGTCACCTCCTACGGAATCGAAACCGGCATTGCGTCAATCCTCCTGGATGACGAAAGGTATGACGAGGCGGCACCCTTCCTCAGGACGCTCCTGGAAAAGTACCCCGACGACGAGATGGTGCTCTATCTCACATCGGGTTATTATGCCAATATGGGGGACTTTGCCGCATTGGACGAAGTGCTCGCGCGGGCGAAAAAGGCCGGAGCCAAAATCAGATATGCGCGGATGGAGCTGCTCCGCATTATGAGACGAATCCAGAAGGGGGAGGAGGACGAGGCGGAGACGGATGCCGCAATGCTCGGAATCACCCCCGATTTCCACCGGGATCCACTCCAGTCGCTATTGGACACATGGAAATACATCCAGCCCACGGGAGACTGGAAAATCGTCTCCGACCTCACTGCCGCCATCCTCATGTCGGACTTTGACAAGCTGGAGGAGGAGGGATGCGCCTACGATGCAGCCCGGAACTCAATATTCGCCGCACTTAACGCCGGCGACTATGCCGGAGCGGGATATGTCCTCTCGTTCCTCAAGAAAATCAACACGCCTTCGCTCAGGCGCCGCATCTTCTGTGCGCTGGCGGACCTTGCCAACGAATTCACAAAGCAGGAATTCAAGGACAAGGAGACGCCGAAGGCGCTTGTCATGCTCAACATCCAGGCTGGCGAGATGGCTCTCTCCACAGTCCCCGTGGGAGACATGGCGCGGGACGGCGGAATCAGGGCGCTTGCAGAATACCTGGTCGCCGCAGGAGAACTCGAAAGATACATGGAGGTGACGGAGGGGCTGAAGGAGCCAACGCCACTTGACACGCTCCTCCGCGCATTTGTCCTTGTCGACCTGGACAGGGCGCAGGAGGCGCTGCCAACACTCAGGAGCCTGCGCGACAGGTTCGGAGACGGACTCCCATTCGAGTTCTACAACGCCCTCGGGGAGGCCGAAAGAAGATGCGGGAACATGCAGGAGGCGGAGGATTCCTTCAGGAAGGCGCTCGAATTGAATCCCGAGGACGATGTCGCGGCAAACTATCTCGGATACACCATGGCCGAGGAGGGAAGAGACCTCGACGAGGCAAGGAGGCTGATCGAAATCGCACTGCGAGCCAACCCTGACTCCATCTCATACCTCGACTCCATGGCGTGGGTCCAATTCAAGCGGGGGGACTACCAGGATGCACTCAAGTTCATGGTAAAGACAACAACCCTGGCAAAACAAGACCCCGACACGAATCCCTTCCTCGAAAACGACGAATACCTCACACACATGCGGGAAATCCTCCAGGCAATCGGATGCGACTACCTCGCTGAATTCTTCCAGTAGACACAACACGGGCGCAAATACGCCAAACCCAATGAAAGGAATCTTCATCACATTCGAGGGACTCGACAAGGCGGGAAAGTCCACTCAAATCAAACTATTGGCCGAACACCTCCGCCTGAAGGGGCGCAATGTCGTCTGCACACGCGAACCGGGAGGCACCCCGCTCGGGGAGGATGTCAGAAGCCTGGTCATGAAAAACCGCGCAGAAGCCATCTCAGACGAGGCGGAACTGCTCCTCTTCTCCGCAAGCAGGGCGCAACTGCTGCGCACCCTCGTCTGGCCGGAACTCGAAAAGGGCAGCGTCGTCCTCTGCGACAGGTTCGCGGACTCCACAACCGCATACCAGGGGCATGCCCGCGGAATGGACATAGGCTTCATCCGAAGCCTCAACGACTTCACCCTGGGAGGACGTTGGCCTGACATGACAATCCTCCTGGACCTGACAGTCCAGGAGAGCTTTGAACGCCTCGGGGAGGTACTGAAGAACTCCGCCGCCCAGAGCGACAGGTTTGAAATCGAGGGACGTTCCTTCCACGAACGCGTCAGGGAGGGATTCCTGGCAGTCGCACGGGAATGTCCGTCCAGGGTAGTCAAATTCAGCGCATCCCAGCCCGTGGATGTCCTTGCGGAGCAAATCTGGCTGGAAGTCCAGAGGAGATTCTTCGGATGAACGCAGCCGACTGGAAATCTCTCTTTCCAAAGCAGGCCGCCGCCCTGGAATCCGCAAATGCCAGGGGACGACGCGGCCAGGCGTACTTCTTCATTGGAGACTCGACACAGGAACTCCAGGCTTTCGCAAACGGATGGATAATGACGGCGGCATGCCAAAAGCCAAACCAGGACGGATCCGCCTGCGGATGCTGCGACAACTGCCGGAGGTGCATGGCCGGAAGCTACATCGAATGCATACAGCTAGCCCCGGAATCGAAGAAAGCCACCATCCCCGTCGACAGAATCAGGGAATTCAACCGCTTCATGGGCCTTGCAGCACCCCCGGGCAAGGTGATGGTCGGCATCATCACGGAGGCGTCCGCAATGGAGAAGGAGGCCGCAAATGCCTTTCTCAAGACCCTTGAGGAGCCATCCGAAAACACGATGTTCATCCTGCTGACCACCCGTCCGCAATTCGTGCTGCCGACAATCAAGTCAAGGTGCCAGTGCCTTCAGTTGCGCTCCAACAAGACCGACTACTCCGCCCTCATCCCCCCTCCACCCTCAAAGGAGGAGGAAGCCGCCCAGGCATCGCCATCCGAGGAGCTGCTCAAATTGCTCGCCACAATCCATCGCGGCGCAGGAACACGGGTGGCGCTGAACGCCTCGAGGGAACTGGCTGAACGCTTCGAGGAACTCAACAGGCAGGCAACGAGAACCGTCAAGGCACGCCTGAAAAACGACCCCGAATACCAGATGGGGCTGGAAAACGCAAAGAAGGACAGGGCCGCACGGGAGGAACAGCAGAAGTTCCTTGACGCAAAGGTCTTCACAGAATACGACAAGCTGCGCGGGGCATACCTGGACACCATCCAGGCCTGGTTCAGGCAACGGTACCTAGTGGCGGCGGGAACACCGGAACAACTGCTCCCTCAACAGGAGTTCGTCAAATACATGAAGGACACCCCCGTGCCAACCAGGGAGGAGGCGGAGGCGGATATCAGGGAGGTCGAAACTCTCCGCAAGGCACTTAGGTTCAAAATACCAGACGAATTGGCGCTGGACGCCATGACGCTCGCCATCTGCGAAATCCAAAGGTGAACTTGCTATTCACACCTAGAAGATTACATTACGCGGACTTACAAATCACCCTGTCGGAGAGATGCCAGAGTGGTCGAATGGGGCGGTCTCGAAAACCGCTGTACTGGCAACAGTACCGGGGGTTCAAATCCCTCTCTCTCCGCCATTATCTTGAAAAAGCCCGGACGACGCAACCACACGCAACGCCCGGGCTTTTTGCTGCCCACACGCAATAAAACGCAGCCTGAAAAGCAAACGCACCTCCCGGGAGGAAACGCACAGGGGCTGTAATGCGAACCTCGATATGCCGGAACCGCCCCGCCCCCTGAATAATCCCTGATTCATGCAGGCATGGAGGCGACCTCACCGGGACCTAGACGGAGATAATCCTAGAAAGGCCTGCGGGATATTGAAAACACACCTCCGTGCAGAAAGACCTGGCACGGAGGCGGCCGACCCTCCTACATCTTCCGCATCTGCTGCAGCGCGACGAAGAGGCAGCGGGGCAGATGGAACATGGTCTTCCACTTGCCGCCCTTGAGGAGGTGGGTGGGCTCGCCACGACGGTTCAAATAGGCGAACCACTCGGGATATTCGGGATCCTTGAAATGCTCCCACGCCCACTTGTCCATCTCCAGGAACTTGTCCAGGAAATAGGAGTCGCGGGTCAGGCGGTACGCAAAGAGGGTGGCGAGAATCGCCTCGTTGTGCGGCCACCAGAGCTTCATGTCCCACTGGAGTTCCAAATGGGGCTTGTGGAGGACGTCCATGAAGTAGTAGATGCCGCCGAAGGTCCTGTCCGTGCCGAATTCCAGCTGGGCGCGGACGATCTTGGCGGCCTTGGCAATCATCCCCGGGTCGTTGTGCTTTTCAGCGTAGTTCATGACAAACCACATCGACTCCAGGCCGTGCCCCGGATTGATAAAACGACCCTCGCAGGAGTCCAGGTCGAAGGTTCCGTCGGGATTCACATTCTCGAACAGGACCTGGTATTCCTCGTTCCAGAATTTCGACAGGACGGCGTCGATGGCGCGCTCGCAATCACGGTCGTATTCATCCGTGCCAAGCGCGTCCTTCATGACGACGCCCAGGTTGGCCAGCATCATGAAATGACCATGGGAAAGACGCCGGGGCTTGGCGGGCATGGCCTTCTCCCAGCGCCCCTTCGGATTGTCCATGCGGGCAATGTATTTCTTCATGGCGCTGTTGGCCTCGATTCTGTACTTCTCCTCGCCCGTGGCCTTGAAGAGCGCCGCGGCGCCCATGGCGGCAAAGCATTCGGAGAAGATGTTCGAGGGCGCCATCGTGGCCTCGCCCGCACGGTTCAGGGCAAAGTAGTAGGTGCCGTCCTCGGATTTGCCATGCGCCGTAAGAAAATCATACCCCTGACGGGCAATGTCAAGCCACCTCTCCTCACGGCGGACGGAGGAGTAGAAGGTGGCGAACATGTATACGATGCGCCACTGCATCCACATGTATTTCTCAGTGTCGTAGACAGATCCGTCGCGGTCCAAAAAGGTGAAGTAGCCCCCGAATTCCTTGTCGACGCAATGCTCCTCCCAAAAGGGTATCACCTCGTCGAACAACTCCTTCTCATAACGGTCGATAAACGGTTGGAAATCCATTATTGCAATTCCAAGGTTGGAAGGAAAATGGGAAAGGACGGAAAAGGAACGATTCACAATCCGGCACGGTTTTCCCGAAGAACTGCTTAGGATAATGGCAGGACGAAGGTTTGCCACGCAATTGCCCCGAAAAAAAAGGGGATTCTAATTCTCCCAGCCAGAAACGCACATAGTGCGTTTATTTTTTCCAGCTGCACCGTGCCATTTCCTGCACCAACCAGGCCAAGCAGCTGGGACTGGTCTTCGCCTCTACATTAACGAAAACGACGACTACTTCCCCTTCTTCAACGAGTGGCAGCAGATCATCTCCTGCGTCATGAGCAGCCAGGAAGAAATGAAGAAGCTCTGCTACTGTCCCTGCGGCATGGGCAAGCAGCACTCCAGCGACCCCATGGCGTTCTCCATCCACTTCCTTGACTACGGCTACAACTACACCACCCTTGGCGACGCGATGTTCAACGGCAGCGCCTGGGTCCCCGCCCCCATGCGCCTGACCAAGATCATCAACCCAAGCGGCATGGTTGTCCTGGCTGACAGCACCGACGACAATGTGAACCAGCCCACCTGGCATGGCCTCATCGACATCAACATCACCAACGACGGCCCCAACAACTACAAGATTGGCGACCGCCACGGCGGGCGCGTCAACGTGCTTTTCGCGGATTTCAGCGTGCGCAGCTACAAGCACCTCGAGTTCTACCAAAGCATCAGCGACAAGTTCATCACGATGAGGAACGAGTAGCCGAATCCTCCGCCCTGCAACACGCCCCCCTCCGGGAACCGCCCGGCGCATCACCCCGGGGGGGACTTGGCACGACGCACACCACCCCATGAGTTGCCAACCGCTTATCAGTGGTTGCATGTTCAGCCTAGGCGAGAACAGCTTCCTGAACTGCACCGATTTCTATACCAACGACGCCACCGAATGGTCCCATGACATGGACGACATCCAGCGTTTCGGCATCGACCTGCTCTGCTGGTCGGGTATCGAGGAAGCCCTGGATCGCCCCGCGGCAGTGGGCGGCGGACAGTTGCTGGACTATCTTTTCGAGGAAACCTGCCGACGGGACATGTCCATCAGCCTCTCCTCGGGCTTTCACCACGGCTTCTGGGAATGCTGGGATTTGAAGGCAGCCGAGGACTTTTCCCGAAGGCACATCAATGAAATGGATCGCCGCTACGGCAGCTGCCCCTCCTTCGAAAGCTGGTATCTGGACTATGAAATCTATATCATTTTTGGCGAGGAGCGCCCCAAAATCGTCGACCTCTACACGGCGATTACCGACTTATGCCACGGGCGCAACGGAAAGCCCGTGGTCGTCTCACCATTCTTCATGCCCGACGTGGGCAGGGGCTGCGGCGACTATCCCTACGCCGAACCCGGGGAATACTACGATTTCTGGTGCGAGGTCCTATCCAGGAGCCACATCGACATCCTCTCCCTCCAGGACAACGGAGGCCAGCACTTGAGCATCATCACCGACGAACAGCGACGCGCCTTCAGCCAGGCCGTCATCCACGCCTGCAAGGACACGGGAACCACATATTGGGGAAATGTGGAAGGCAGTGAACTACCCATTGAAAGCATGGACGACTACATCGCCCGCTTCTGCTTCGACACAAGCGTGAACGACCCGCGGGTCCGCCCTACTGGAAGAAGACTCCATTGGAAAAACTGAAGAGAAAGCTGGCGATTGCAGCCCCTGACGCCGCCAAGATCATGAGCTGGGGATACCAGGAGTTCTTCCGACCCTCGGGAGGAGCCGAAAACCGGAAGAACTACGGAGAATACCTGGAATACCGTGACGAGATACTCGGGAGGAACGTGTAAAAAAGATGGAAAAGTTTCTTGAATCCTGCGAATTGAACCTGTCGTGGATGCGCAACTCGGGCATCATGTCCCAGGGCGACGGCGAATGGGGTGTGGCGGAACGGCTCGTGACCACAGGCGGAAATGCCGCCATGGACAAGATACGGCATTCCTTCCCGGCCATTTCCGAACACGAGGGCTACGTCATCGTGGAACAGCGTCGAAGCGACTGCAATTTCGAGGCTGCGCTGCTCTTCGCCCTGCATGGCCAGTTCCACCACGATTCCTCCTCGGAAACCACAGCAAAGAATCTGCTGGACTTCCTCTTCTTCCGAAGCGGCCTGCTGAACCGGACCGACGAAACCAGCGTCATCGGCGCCTGGAACTGGTCCCACATCCAGCGCCGCTACGGCCTGTGGTTCGACGATGACGGCTGGGTTGCCGCAATGGAACTGGTTATGGCGCGTCTCTTCCCGCACCTGGACGAACGCTACCAACTGCGGGAATGGGGCCGCCTCCAGGCCCTGGATCTGCTGAAGGCCTTCCAGCGGACCTTCACCGCCGCCGAAACCCCACGGGAGAAGTACACCGATCCCAAGGCGGTCTACCAGGGGCAGCTGGAACTGCCCCATTGGGCGGTTCCCACACTGTGCGCGCTGGTGATGCTGGCCAAGGAACCCGACACTGACCAGGAGACAGGAAGACAGGTCGACGCGCAACTGGATGCCTATCTGCAATTCGCATTCTCACGGATGGACACCTTCAACGGAAGCGAACTGGGCTACCTCACCATCCTGGGAGCCCTCCTGAACTGGAACGGCAACGCGCCTCAACCACATCGACGCCTCCTGGCGGAGGCCGTCCTCCGCATCCAGAACCGCATCGACGCCAATCCGGAATACGGCATCCCCCCCGCAGAGCACTTCGAGGCCCCCACGGGACCAGAAAAGGCCGATTTGATCTACACCCTGAACTGGGATTTCCTGGGGATGGTGCTGGCCGCCTTCTGCGACAGGAAGTTCCTGCCAACCGCACGTTCCCTGGGCGGAAAACTCGTCGAAATGCAGGACACATCCCCCGACCTCACCTTCCACGGATGCTGGCGCGGCATGTTCGACTGCAAGGAACGGACCTACGGCGGCGGAAACTGCTACGAGGGCGGCGCGGGAAGCATCTACAGCGGATGGACCAACGCACCCATCGCCCTGGGAATGCTACTGCTTGACCATTTGATTGAAAACAATAATTAGGAGAACCACACCATGATGGCAACCAAAAAACACCTGAAACTGGCACTGGCCGTCTGCTTCTGCTTCGCGGCGCTTCTCCAGGCGGCGGTAATCAACGTCGCGGAACTGTGACTGGCACCCGATGGCAAAAACGACTTCGCAGGAATCCTTGAAAAAGTGATGGAGACCATCCAGCCCGGAGACGCCATCTACTTCCCCGCCGGAAAGTACTACTTCACCCGCGACCTGGTAATCACCGGCAAGGACCTGACCGTCCACGGCGAGGGAACCCTGATCTTCGAACACAAGGACGACGACCCGGCCTACCTGGACAACCGAAAGATCAAGATCACGGGCAGCCAGGTGGTGGTCAGCGACCTGAAGGTTACCTCCACCGCCGCGTCCCGCTCGGGCGTCTACGGGCTGGTCAGCTGCTTCGAAGCGGAGAATGTCCGCATCCGCAACCTGGAAATCAGCAACTCGACCTCCACGGCCATCTACACCATCTCCTCAAAGCAGCTGTGGATCGAGGGAAACTACGTCCACGACCAGTGGGCTGACGGCATCCACATCTCCCGTGGTTCAGAACAGGTGGTCATTTCCAACAACATCATCGACTACAACGGCGACGACGGCATCGGCATCTTAACTTGACTTTTACGGGGCGCCTGTGAGTTACAATACGCAATGAGAATAGGTGCTGGCCTGAACAACCGTGGCCTCAGTTGGACGACTCCAGGGAAAACCTGACCTCCAGCTGCATCCTGCAGGGGACGCCAATGCCGTCACGCAATGCTGGTGAAAAGGGAGTCGACGAGACCGCGTCAACCGCTGACTTCTCAAAAAAGCCACCCGGGGAGGAGGACAAGACGGAGATGTCGCGGGGCACCCCGTCCGCACCGACGATGAATTGCAATACCACGCTTCCTGAGACACCCTTCCGGCGGGCGCGCCAGGGATACTCCGGGGAAATCGGACGCGTCGCGGCGGGAATCACATCCACCTCGCCTGTCCCGTAGAATCCATTCGGCACATCCTTCGCGACGGCCTCCTCCGGCGGCGCAGCCGACTCCTCCACGGGATTGCTCTTCCGTGGCAGGACGACCCTGGGCGCGGCGATCTTTGGAACAGGAGTTATAACATATTGCACCGCAGAATGTTGTAATGTTATTTCATCCTCAGGTAAAGATTCCTTTCCCCCTACCGGAAGGGGCGCATCCTGGAGAGGTTTCAAGTCCGGGGCTGGGCTCGCCGCGGGCTCCTCCTCGGGAACTACCTCCACGACAACAACGGGCAGTGGCGCCGAAGGGACGACACCCCGGCTGTCGCCGGATGGCGCCCTGACCTTGAGAAGAAGCAGGATGGCGCCGGCAGACGCCACGCAGACCGCAATGAAATATCTCTTCCAATCAACCATTTACGGTGGAAAAAACCATTATGAAATATCCTACATCAACGAAGAACACTCGCCTAATATAAGCGGCACGCAGCGTCTCCTGCGCAATTCGGCTGTCCTTCAAGGACCCAAGGCCGTCCAACACCCCCTACCCCACTTGACCATACGGAAGAGGCAATCATACCTGGTTCTGGCCTGGCAGGATGCCCCCCTGCTTGCTTTTGCTTTTCATCGTCGCCCTGGCCTCATTTTCTTCGGCGAAGTCGTGCCCCTTGCACATTTCCTGCCGCAACAACACAAAACGGCTGGACGAGAACAACGATTCTCCATCCACATCGACAGGATGACAAGAAGAATCCGCGAATCAACTTGCGTCAACGGGAAGCCCCGCCGTCCAATACCAGTTCCCCAAGCAGGAAGCGGCAGGAAATGACCTTCTCACGCAAATCATTGAGCGAGTAGAAATAATGGTTGCTTGCCTCAAAGCCGAAGCGGGAGTCCCTGCGGGCAAATTCATGAAGACGCAAGGCAAGTTCGATTTCCTCCCGCAGACATTCGGCCATGATTTCCTTTTGGAAACCGTGGTTCCTGGCACGGACGAACCGGATTTGGCACCATGCGCTTCGCAAATGGCAATAGCAGACTTCCGCAACCCGCAGGATTTCCTGGAAATCCCCCTGCTCCCGTTCCTCTGGCCCTTCTCCGCCTTTCAGCGTCTCAAGCCCTTCCTTCCAGCCAGTCGTCAGTTTTTCGAACTGCGACTCCAGTATTTCCTCGGGATAGGGTCCGCGCCAGGATTCCAGATCATCGTATGGGAAGCCGACCATGGTCGCAGTGTAGCCAGTCGGATGCAGATGCAACAGATTCATCGGACCGTAGTTCTGCGGACAACGGTACAGCACCGTCCAAAAGTGGAACGGGAACTCGCGGAATGCCTCGCTGAAGATTCTCCACGCGCGGCAGACATTTCTAGCCAGTTCCGGATGGAACATCGAGGCGGCGATTTCCTCCGGCGTGGCATTCAGCAGCTGGAGGTTCCCGCCGGGATAGCCCCCGAGCGTCCAGCTCAGCATCAGGCCAGAAACTCCAGCCTTCTGCAAATTGCGTAGGTGCTCCTGCACCAGATACGGAACCGGAATGTAGGGGACAGACGAAAGCTCCCAGCTGTTGTTCAACTGGACCTTCGCGACGGTCTTCAACCCACGCCGCCGGGCTGCCTCCCAGGTCCGCAGGGATTCCTGGCTGGGCCCCGGCTGGGAGATGGAATAGTCCGTCAGATACTGGCGGACTCCGCCTATGCGGGTAATCATCCCCCATTCGCTGACACTTGCAACCCGAACTGATGCAGGAAGTTGACGGATTACCTCCGCCTTGAACGGAGCATTGTCCTCCGACGACATCGCCGGGCGCCACGCCCAGTCATAGGCAACGAATTCCGCCTTCGGATTTGCCGCATGGACTCCCCGTTCCATCGCCCGGACGACATCCGCGATGATCTTCTCCTGCGGCACGTCCTTGCAATATGGGCATTGCGCCCCTTGGAAGGAGTAATTGCAGTGGGTCGGATTTTCCGACATGGTGATGCAGAACAGCCCCGCGAGATCCTTCACCTCGCCGAAGAGGAATCTCATCCCGTTTTCCAGCCAGCGCAGCGGCTCGTCCGTCCGGCTGGTGCAGATGGTTTTGGACGTGCCGTTCAACAGTTCCACCCCGGCCCATTGCGGGAATTTGTCATAGAACGGGCGCGGCATGAAGCGCGGCTCGTTGAAGTAGAGATATACCCCAAGTCCGTGTCTCTTGCAGCGTGCCACGATTTTCTTCAGGTTCTCCAGGCGGATTTCCCTGCCGCGTGAGTATTCCTCGGCTCCGGCGACGGGATAGAAATGGCGGAGCAACGCATGCATCCAGACGCCGCGGACTCCCATGGATGCGTATTGCCGGAGCAGATTCTCCGGCACAGGATCCGCGACCTCTGCGTTCAGAAAGACATCCCCGCAGCTGGCGGCGAAGGAGTGGATATAATTGAATTCAAAACCATACGGGTTGGATTGGCGGAGGGTCTTTCGCTCCCCAAAACGCTCCGTGAAGGCGAATGGAGCATCCAGGTAGCCGGAATCCCCGACAGGGAAGCATTCCTCCATGAGGCTCCGTATTTCCGCAGTCCGACGCCTCTGCTCTTCGGTAAGCTCCGCATAGCGCACGTTTCCCGTGGCGGGCTTGTGGTGCCCCACCTTTGACCAGAAGAAATCCTCTTCGTCCAACACCTGAAGCAGGCGTTCCCCCGGCCAGCTCATCAACTCCAGCAATTGCGCGATGGAAAGAAGGTGCCAGTTGCCGCGCAAAACAGAAAGGTAGCTGTGGGAACACCACTTCCCCTGAAGCGGCTCATCCGGATTCAACCCGAGTTCCGCGGCGGCGGCACGCAGTTTTTCCGGTTCCGTCCCCAGGACCCGTGCGAGTCGCTCCACGGGGACAAGCCCCCAGTTCCTCCACAGGACTGCCTGCCAGCGCGTGGGGAAATGCGGGAAATCCAAGGGCTTCGGGGAATTCGGCGTCTCCAAATCTTCCATCTTCATGGTTGCCTCCTGAAGTTGCGGTGGGCCTGCGGCAAATTGATTGCCGCTTTTCTCCTTGTTCAGTCGTCATGCGGTCGATGTCAGCAAAGATAATCGTCGGGGAATGTAGCATTCTAGACATCATTTTCAACAGGTCGACATCGCCATGCCGTTCACGGGGGGGAAACACGCCGTGCAATCCCCGCATGGCAATGGTCTTCTCACGGGCAACCTGCGCGTGGGCTATATATCGAGGCAGCGTCAACCTGCCGCCAGATGACGTCCTGCCCTTGAGAGGAAGCAGGATGGCATCGGCAGACGCCACGCAGACCGCAAGAAAAGACCTCATCCAATCAACCATTTACGGTGGAAAAACTATTGTGAAATATCTTATCCACTAAGCACACTGGCCTATAGCTGCGTCTCCTGCGCCATTCGGCTCAGCGCGCTCCCTGTCCTTCAAGGGCGCATTCCGATGCAAAGCTGGTCAACACACCCCACCCCAACGCTTAACCACATGGAAGATGTAATCATACTCGGATCTGGTCCGGCAGGATGCACCGCAGCCATCTACACCGCCCGGGCAGGATGCTCCACCCTAATCCTGGGAGGACCGCTTCCAGGAGGACTCCTTACACAGACGCCCAAAATCGAAAACTACCCGGGATTCCCGGAGCCTGTCTCAGGATTCGACCTCACCGACGCAATGCTCCGACAGGCAGAGAACGTCGGAGCCAAGGTCAGATACAATGTCGCGACAAAGCTCTCGCTCCAGGGCGACATAAAGGAGGTCACGCTCGATGATGGAACGACACTCCAATCCCGCACGGTCATCCTGGCTCTCGGAGCAAAGCACAGGCCAATCGAAGTGAAAGGCCGTGGACGGCTCCAGGGAAAGGCCATCTCATACTGCGCCACCTGCGACGGCGCATTCTACCGAGGCGAACCCGTCGCGCTGGCCGGCAACGGAGGCGCCGCACTCAACGAGGCGCTATTCCTCTGCGGACTCGCATCGGAAGTCCACCTGCTTGTCCCGTCAAAGGAACTGAAGGGACCTCAGGCACTCCGAAAACGCCTCGAGGACGCGCCGTCACTGCACATCCACCTGGAAACACGGCTCGTCAATGCAGTCGAGGCTGACGACGGAAGGCTCTCCAAGGTGGTGGTCGAGTCGACCGAAAAGGGCGAAAGGGGCGAAATCCCATGCAGGGGGCTCTTCATCGCAATGGGCTTCTCGCCGGACACCGGCATCCTGGAGGAGAGTGGGATAGCCCTGGATGCAGACGGATATATTAAGCTTAAAGACCCGGCCAGGACACTGACGGAGACTCCGGGAGTCTTCGCGGCGGGCGACTGCATCGACACACGATACAAGCAGGCCGTCGTCGCGGCGGGCTCCGGCGCAAAGGCCGGCATGGACGCGGCGGAGTACCTTAGGACAAATCCACTCTGACAGGACGCCAGGGCAAAACAGCGCGACTGGATACACGTAGAATCAAAATCATCACCACAAGGAAACAACCATGGCTGAAATCATCAATCTGACTGCGGAAAACTTCGCGGAACTCACCTCCGAAGGCATCTGGCTGGTGGACTTCTGGGCTACATGGTGCGGACCATGCAGGGTGCAGGGAAAGATCATCGACGAAAATCTTGAAAAGCTCACCGCAACTGGCGCAAAGGTCGCAAAGGTGAATGTCGATGAACAGGCCGGACTCGCAATGCGCTTCAATGTCCTATCCATCCCGACGCTGATCGTCATCAAGAATGGACAGAAGACAAACGAATTCGTCGGAGTCCAGTCCATCGGAACCCTTGTCGAAGCACTCTCCTAGACGCCCCACCACATCGGCGATGCTGAACCTGAAATGTCCAAAGTGCGGTGCGGGCTTTGACTTCGAACCCGTGACGCAGCTCACGCCCCAGGACTTCCATGAGAAGGAACTCGTGGAAGGATCCCTGAACTGCACAAGGTGCCCGGAATGCGGCGCAACCCTGAATGTCCCCGTCAAGGTCATTTACAGGGACAGCGTGCGCCCATTCTTCCTGTGCCTCGACCCCGCGCGAATCCCGGAGGAACGCATTCCGGAGGTGGCCGCAAAGTTCGACGAGTGGGCCACGACGGCGGCACTCGAACACCAAGTCCAACGACCTGTCGTCAGGCTGGTCTTCACAAGGCAGGATTTCATTGAGAAAATCTACCTGCATAGACTGGGATATGACGACAGGGTCATCGAGTTCGCCAAATACCAGCTCTTCAACGAAGGAATACAAGGAGGAAACTACAACTTCAGGGAACACCACCTCCTATATGACTTCGGACACCAGGACCAGGAGACGATGGGATTCATTATCTTCGACAAAAAGCTCGGACGACCCATCAGAATAATCAGCGTCCCACGACAGGAATACGACGCGCTCGTGGATGAAATCAGGTCAAATCCGGAACTCATGCACGAACTCGACAGATGCTTCCCAGGATGCCTGGTGGATGTGGATATGCTCTTCGAAAAACTGCTCTCCCAAAAGGAGTAGCGGGACAACGGCCGGCACCAGGATGCCCCGCGCCGACGCCACCCACGATGCCCAACACTCCGCAATAACCACTTGAAGGATATGACGAAGAAGACCAGTTCCAAGTTGAATGACCAGACCTGGAACAACCCGTTCATCGATCTTAAAATAGACCTTCCCGAGCCTCCACCGCCACCTCCACCGCCAAAGCCGACTCCCGAGGAGGAGAAACAGGCAAAGCTCACAAAGGAGGACATGGAGTTGCTCAAGGCCTTCGGGGATGCATCCATCGGACACGACCCGGAGGAGAAGACCACGGGAAGCCATCGCGGAAAGGTCACCTTTCAAATACAGCGCAAGGGAAAGGGTGGCAAGACGGTCACAAATGTCCGTGGGCTGGAAGGGCTGGGCATCTCTGAACAGATGGCACTCTGCAGCGAGGTGAAGTCCGCACTCGGAATCGGCGCAAGATTCCTGGAAGGAACCCTGGAACTCCAGGGAGACCAAACCTCACGGGCAAGGGAATGGTTCAAAAACAATGGCTTCAATGCGTGACCTGGAAAAGGAAGGGAGACAGGGATAACCTGCGGGAATGATATGACATTCTCGAGACAGCCCCTGCTCCCCATGAAGCTAGAGATATTATGAAGGGAAATTCATGAGCTGAAATCCCTTACGATGGTTTGTAGGATAATCAGAAGACACACGCTCCCTTGGGTAATCCTCTAGGAGTCGAATGGGGATCCGCACAGCGGAGCAGGGAGAGTGAGCGCCGCAAGGAGCATACGCAGCCACGGCGAATGGGACGCCCCCCCTGGGAGGAAAGCCGGGAGGTTGTGTTTTATTGATATAGGCTATATTATCCCCACGCTACACGGCAAGGAAGCCCCATAAACCATAAGGTGTGCCTTGCCACATCCTCGCCTTAGCAAAAAGGCGCTACGTCTCAACAAACTGTTTTCAGGAGGCAGCAATACCCTCACAGGCGGCTTCTTCATATTGCCGACAAGGTGTCAATTCCCTAGACAACTCCAGAGGCCTTGTTAGACAGAGCACCCCAAAAGGTGATGGAGGAGAGATGCTCCTCTGGCTAGGGTTTACATCTGACCGGCACAGAATCCCACAAGAGTCATAAGGCGTACCGCGTAGCGCTGCAAGGAATAAGCCTTTGGTGGAATGACTGTCGCCAGGCACGAATGCAACCTACGACTAGGGGCAAAAAAACTGAAGCTGTGCTATCCGTGAGGTGAGAGAAACCCATGCTGGAACCTCCATCCTCATGAGGAACTGAACACACTCTTAGTAAATGAGCACTTGATTGAAAATCAGATTCTTCCTGAATAATCCTGAATAATCCTGAGATAATGGATAAGGGATCATATCATCTCTTCAAGGTTCGTGGCGATTCTTTCGTGTATTGCCCATCATCAGGGCTGTTTTTTTACATATCACCGCTTGCCTTCGAAGCATTATCTATCCTAAAATCATCAGGTACCCGTAATTTATTTCATCAACTTATTGAAAAAGGTTTTGACGCAGAAGATATTAAATCATTCAATCGGGAATTGACCCTACTAGCAGGAAATGGGCTTTTCGGTCAAAAAAAGAATATAGTCAATGTAAAGGAAAGGACGAGAATTATAGAGCAAGAAGATTATTCACACAGCATATCTGACCTGCAGCTCTCAGAGGGATGCAATCTGGCCTGCCTTTACTGTTATTGCCCAACGCATCTGAAAGATAATAGATTAATGTCTTCAACAATAGCAAAAGCCGCTGTTGACCTATTGGCAAGCAATGGTGCAAAAAGCGTGAGATCACATTCTTCGGAGGGGAACCCTTGCTTAACAAGCCAATTATCGACTTTGTCATTTCCTACTCGAAAAAGATTCCGTCAAACCAAACCCCAATTCATTATGCCATTACAACAAATGCGACACTACTTGATGAAAAAGTGATTAACCACATCGTCAGAGAGAATTTCGGTTTACTTGTCAGCTTAGATGGTCCGCGCGAATTACACGACAGCCAATGTCCTGACAAGACGGGGAAAGGATCATATAGAATTGCATCGAAGAATATAAAGAAACTAATGCGGCAACGAACGGTTAGTGTCCGTGCAACAATGTGTCATCCGATACCAAGAATCAAGGGACTGATTTCATTTTTCAGGCGATTTGGGTTTTCCAAGATTATTCTTGGATATGCAACGAACCAAGCCGAACATCCAAATTCAATGAGCCTTTCTTCGTTGGAATTACAGGATGCAGCCTATCAAATTGAAGAAGAACTAAACTCAATCTTGTGGTATATGAAAAGGGGGAGAAGACCGCCATATTTTCCGCATGAAAGATGGGTTAAACAAATAATGAATACATCATCAATTATTATTCCGACAAACTCCTGTGCCGCAGGAACGAGCACTTTCGGAGTGGACTCCGACGGATATTTGTATCCTTGTGCCAAATTCTGTGGAATGAAGGAATGGATAACAGGCAATGTGTTTACTGGCCCCAATTGGGACAAGTGTAAATCTATATGGAAAGAATACCAAGCCCTGCTCCACAAACACTGCGGAACATGCTGGGCATATCCTTTTTGTAATGGACCATGCATTTGGGAGTGTGCGCGCGAAGATGGCACGATGTGTTTTTCAGATAAGTTCTGTTTTCTAGTTCAAAGACAAATTGAGCAGGCCGCATGGCTTTCACACAAGTGTAGGAACTCCTCAACCACAATCCATTAATAATAAGGAAGGGAATAACTCCATGAAACCTAACAATAATCAAGACAGCCACTCAACAAAACTATCTCGTCGTGATTTTCTGAAACTAATTGGAAAACTTGCTGGACTAGGTGCCCTGGCGCATTTCTCCATGATAGGAATTGCCAAGGATCGTGTTGATGACGGTGAATTACCTGTGGAAAAAGCCATTTGTAAAGTTGCAGAACTAAACCAGTGCACAAGTGAGTATTCATGCAGCGATGACAACCAACATTCTTGTCATGAATATTTTATATGCCACGAAAGATTTAGTTGTTCCAGCACCAGTTCGAATCACTGCACATCCGTAACCTACAAGTACTTGGAGTAGGAATTGCATTGCTGAACAAGGCCCTTCTCCTGGAATAAACTATTTAGCTGTAGAACCGTCTTTTTGAGGGTTTTGTATGAGAAAGTGTTTTTTTCTTCTCTTGTTTTTCATCGCAAACCTTTTCAATCCATGCATAGCAGGTGAACGACAACTCAATATCCAGGAAGCACGAGAGTTGTTGACACGCGCCCTGGACTATTCATTGAAAACGCCCTTCTATGCAGAAAAGAGATTTGTGAACGCAGACGGCACCAGGAAAATAAGCAAGAGCTATTACAATGGCAAATTATTTCTTGAGAACGCCCAGGCAGGAAGACGCAAGGTTCCCTATTGGACACTTACTGACTTCCGTTCCAATCAGGAATACCATTGGTTTGAAATGAAAGGGAAAAGTAAGAAAAGAATTGTATTCCACCAAGACACCCTTTTTGGTAATTTTCCGTGGGTTTGCGTGCGTGGAATGCTTGAGGAACAACGTCTGAAAGCTGGAAAGTACATTCTTGGCGATTCTATCTTTATGGGAAAGCCATGCTGGAAACTGATCGTTCGATATCCTGACACCGAGAGTTCCATTGTCAGCGCCCCAGCCAGCCATTTCTACTGGCATTCTTTTTTAGTTGGCTTCCCAGAGACCAAACAGCTAGACCGATATCGACTCACCCTTAAGGATTACAGAGAGAAGAAAGATAGGCTAAGGAAAGCATACTATTGCGCTTTTGAAGTCTACATTGACAAGGAACCTGATTCTCCCTTCATCTATGACGCGCTTGGATTCACATTGTCTGGGACACCAATGCGCTTCTCGCCACAGTTCGATAAAATTACCTTCACGGATAGATTCCCAGCATCCTGCAAATTCGAGTATCCTTCTGGCGCAACCGTAGTTGAAATCGAAAACTATGCCGACCATTGCAACAAAGTGTATGATGAATACTCGATTTCGTATTTAAATCAAAAAAATCCTGGAGACAAATTCCGGGACAATTTGTCTTCCTGGATTGCAAAGATTAATTCCTTCTTTGCAAATTCGTGGCGCTGGATTGTTAATTTCTTCTTTGATTATGGAGTTATTATTCTTAGAATATTAGGATTAATTACGCTCACGGCTGCAATCGTCTTCAAGATCTACAGGCGTAGAAACAAATGACAACCTGTTTCACATATCTAGGTTATTCTCTAATTATCCTTGCAGAGGCTTTATGCTGTCTTTTCATCTTCCGGATTAGTTTTAATCACACTATCTCTCTTCCTCTTTTGAATCAATTGCCCGGGCGCTCAACATCAAATGCCTTTCTGGAAGAGGTTTTTTCACACATATCTGAACGACATTATAACCTAACTTCACTTGTAAGACATATCGTTTCATTGGATATCGCAACACTGCCTCCTTTGACTACAGCATCTAATTATCTCTTTATCACCTGCTTTACCGGGAAGGCAGCGCCAATGAGGAAAGATGTCTTTCCCATTTGGGTGCGTTCCTTTACGGAGCAATGCAGTAAAAGCATCTTTTCATTGTCAATTGATGTAAAGAAAGGATTTTCACAAAAGGGGCAAGAAAACCACATATACAAAGAGACCGGATCACATAAGCATTTCTCTTTCTTAAGCAGTCTCCTTGAGAGACACTGCGCCCTGGGGAAAAAATGGATTAATATTGTTAGAGAGTCATCCTGTGGTGGTCTTGCAGAACATCTTATTGCCTGTAACACTGCAACATGGTATTGCGGAACACGTTATACCCCACTAGTGTCCGAACCCGCTGTAGTGCGCATGCGCGCTCTCCATGGTAATTGCTGCCTTGTCATTCCTGCCACTGCTGAATTAGGACGACAATTCATTGAACCTGGCCTTTATCTCCACTGCGTATGCATCAAGCACTCCCATGTAGGGACAGCCGACCGGCAATGTACCGAAACGCCTCTTCCTTATGAACTAATTCAATTTGTTGTCGTTTCGCCACGGGAATTATGTAAATATTTGGTTGCACATCCAGAAATCCATGGCATGCAATTGTGAAATAAGTACAAATGAGCTTCCATTACCTTGGCATAACAAGACTGCAATTGTTTTTTGATTCCCCTAATCTATGTGCCGCTTTTTTATGCCCCTTGATACTTCTTCTCATTGGATTGCATTATTCTTGTAGGACAAATAAGCACATCAGATCAATTCTCTTCATCATTTGCATCATTCTATTGCTAATGCTTTTCCTGACTTTTTCAAGAGGAGGCTGGCTAGGCTGTTTTGCCGGAATGTGCCTTTCTGCATTTCTTTTGAGAAAAACCAGTCTTTTGCCATGGCTCTGGCCTTCAGCATTCATATTATTAATTCTACTTTCAAACCTAGGCTTGTCACGGCTCGCGGACTCAAGCTTGAAATACGACAACTCCATTGTCAATCGTTTCAAGGTTTGGACAGGCGGCTGTGCGCTTATAGCTGAAAACTGGTCACATGGCGTCGGTCTTCCTCCTGCGGTTGGAGAGTATTACGAAAGACATTACCAGCGTCACACCTCACATGGAAGATATGCCACTTTAGTTAATGACTTCCTAACTCTGGCCGCCAGCGTTGGTTTGCCGATTGCATGGTTGCTTGCCACATGTCTTCTTAGCGTATACACAGCTTGTTTCCATTCGGACTCAAGCCATGAAATGGCGTTTCATGCATATTTGACGGGGGCTGTGCTTTCGTATCTTGTCTGTGGGTTATTCTCAACCTTATTCATATATTGGCATGTTCTTCCACCCGTATTCATTTCTATGCTGTTTCTTATTGTGCATTCCAGGAAGAATCTATTAATTAACCTTAAAAAACGCGTCATTCCGGTGTGTGCATTCACATGTGGAGTATGTTGCCTTATCCTACTGATCGGAGTAAGAGTTGAGAATCGAATTAGTTATTTTGCTAATATACATAACAATAAGATATGGTACGAGCCTCGCAATGGACCTGTCAAGAAACGCATTGTCGTTTTAACCAAGGAATATAGTCAGATTGCCCAGAAGTGGCTGATACCACTTGCCGAGAACGGATATGCATCTACGGCAGTTTCGTCGACAAGTATTTTCTCCTCGTCAACTGGATATGTCATCAATTCGTTATTGTCCGATGATATATTTGACATCACACTTCTTGCTATTGACAGCATGTCTTCAATAAATGTTTTCTTATTACGCGCCATGGGATACGACTATCCTGCCATCCTCATTAATTCGCCCGATGACTGGCCACTTGAGGAGTTGTCACCCAGGTACAACTTGTCACGGGCAGGACAGGCTCCTTTATTCTTTCTCTACGATGATTTCAATTTTTCCGCCAGACATTCGGCAGAAGTGTTGCATCGCGAATGCACAAGGCTTGGCATTCCTTCGCATACATACTCTTTTCATCCAATCCTGACAACAAAAAAGGTTCTTCATATCCTTGATAATCAAGAGCGGCAATAGTTCTCATACTACTTCCCCACTGCTCCCCACATTCTGACAGCCATTTTCCGCCGCGCTGCGTGTCATACCTGCCTCCACTTCCCCCGCCGCCATTCCATCGTTTTTTTCTTTTGCTGAAACAATGGCAAAGGAAAGAATCCAATAATACTCATCTCTTAGAGAACAACTTACCTCCAATGCAGGAGAATCTTCAAGCATTCATTTCTCAATCTATACTCTTTCATACCCGGATTTCGTTTTATTCTTCTATAAGGCACTTACAGAATCTTGCAGGGCAACATCAATTCGTTTAGCATTCGGTTTAACTGTTTAATGGAGGTTAGCAATGTCTATCGGTTTTACGGAACTCCTTCTTATTGTCCTGTTTATCCTGATTGTCTTCGGTGCAAAGCGCATTCCGGAATTAGCGAGAGCACTTGGTCGCGCTTCATTTGAATACAAAAAGGCAAAGAACGCACTTGCAAAAGAAAGCAGGGATCTAATGGAGGCTGCTGAAAAGGCTGCTACATCTGAAGCACAGGACGCATCAGAAAAGAAAGAATCGTAGCCTCCCTGTGTACTTAGAGCATTCCTTGACATAGCCAGCCATCTTTCCGCCGATGCCTGACAACGACACGTTCATCAACCATCTAGAAGAACTTAGATGGACGCTGTTGCGGATGCTAACAGCCACGGCATTACTCTATCCCGTTGGGTATATACTCTCACCGTGGATTATTTCCGCTTTGGTGCAATGGTGTTGTCCACATACCTTTGGAGTCCTCCATTATTTCGCTCCAATGGAGGTATTTCTCGTGCGGCTCAAGTTGGCATTAATTGTTGCGTTGATCCTTGGTTGTCCATGGAACATGATGCAGATTTGTCGGTTCCTGCTACCTGCGCTCTACCATCATGAGCGCCAAGCCTAGTCTGGTGGCTGGCCGGATCATCGTTTCTCTTCCTTGGCGGAATAGCCTTTTGTGTTTGCTGTATTCTGCCTCTTCTCATGAAGTTTTCTGCCGAATTCGCCACAAATGACATACAACCCATTCTTGGCCTTTCCAGTTTTCTCGACCTAGCCGGATGGCTTTCATTGGCATTCGGACTGATGTTTCAAGTGCCCGTCGCAGTGCTGCTCGCCGTGAAATTCGGAGTCATAAGCACGGCATCGTTGGAACGCAAGCGACCTTATGTGATGACGGTCATTCTGGTTTTCGCCGCCATCCTGACACCACCTGATGTGGTAAGCCAGGTAATGCTGGCACTTCCAACCTGGATACTCTTTGAATTAGGTTTGTTGTTATCCAGTAAAAATGAACGAGCCGACACAGACGATCATGTATAGATTCCAGCATAAGGAAGCATATCGCTTGTTTTATTCGGCTCTTCCATTCCTCTAACACGGCGCATTCCCTAACGAGATGTTAAAGCCTGCTACCCTAAATGAATGTTCTCCCATTCCTCTGACACGGCGCATTCCCTAACCACACAACAGCCCATTTAACAAATCCTCTGAAACCCGTGGCAGAATTGCTTTCGCAACAGCATCTGCGCAGTCCAGGGTCATCATGTTTGTCTGGGGCATTTATCGAAATAGGAGTAGCTGTGTCTGCCGCAGGGCGTTCTTTTGGCAGAACAGCATGTTGGCGTGCTTGTTTGTCCAGGCTATCGGTCATAGCCTCTGCGCAATCGGGCACTCTGCCATCCATGTGGACTTGGGGAATGTGGAGTAATCCAGGCTAACAATGTCACTGGGTGAAGCAAACCGTGACTTTTCCAGTTACAAACCGTGTTTTTTTCTTGTATTCTCTTGAAAAATCCCTTGAATTAGCTATAATTAGAGATGTTAGTCGATAGAACTCCTGCCAGAGGGACTTGAGTTACAGGCGCATTCGTGTGTCTTCTCCCCTCCATTCTCTCCGCGAAGAACGTTCTCCGATTGAGCCACGAGGCTCCTTTCCTCTGCATGTCCCCGGGAAAGAGCAATCCACTGAAACGTTCGGGACACGAGAACCAGACAGGAGAAATCCCCTAGACAATGAGCAAGAATCTGTATGTTGGCAACCTGAGCTACGCCGTCACTGACGCCGAGCTCAACCAGCTCTTCTCCCAATTCGGCAAGGTTGACTCTGCGCGAGTCATCACCGACCGTGACACCGGGCGTTCCAAGGGTTTTGGATTCGTCGAGATGGGAGACGACGCCGAGGCTGAGGCCGCCATCAACGCGATGAACGGCAAGGAAGACCACGGCCGCACCCTGACTGTCAACGAGGCGAAGCCCCGCGAGCCCCGCGGTCCCCGCCCCCACGGCAACATGGGCTACAACAACTTCCACTAGTAGCTAGCCTGATCCGTCAAACGCCCTCCTCCCACACGGGACGGGGGGCGTTTTTGTATGTGGTGCAGGAGCATCCAGGGCAGCCACAGGACTGTAACCTCCGCGGGGCCCCTGAATGGGTGGATGGAAAAGATGCAGGAGTGCCGCGAAACAACGCAAAATGGGCATTACGGTATTGTGTTCGCTTGAGCGTCCTGGGAAAGCCTGGCCTTTTCAGGGTGCTTTCCACCTTCCCTCCACCAGCCTTCAACCACCCTCACATCCATGAAAATCCATTGTCTTCTCCTTGTGTTGTGTGTCTCTGCCATTGCCCTGGGCTCGACACTCTCCGACAAGCGCGACTCCCTCGTCAACGGCGAGCGGGACTTTGCGCGCCTTCAGGCCACCATTGATTCCGAGACCGACCCCATCCTTCGCAGGACCGCGTTGCGCCTGCTGGGGGATTGCGGGCAGGAGGCGGTGCCGTTCCTGAATGGAATCGTCCGCGGCGACGAAGATCCCCAGATGCGCTACAACGCCCTGCTTGTCCTATGGCAGCTCTGCGGCGAGGACGTGGATCCCGAATTGCTTGTCGAATGCCTTCACAGCAGCGAAGCGAACGTCTGCGTAGTCGCCGCCTCCATCTACTTCAGCAAGAGGCCGTTGCCACCCGAGCGCCTTCAGCTTGCCCAGCAGATATTGAAGACCGCCGGCGACTCCCAGCTGCGCGCGATTCTCTCCCAGGTAACCTGGCCATTCCACCGCAATGTCCAGCTGCTGAAAAACCGTCCCGACTGGGACCATGAGGTCACCCTCATCCAGGATCATCCCCTGCCGATGGACGGATGGGCCTTCTGCCTTGACCCTGACGCCAACATGCACCTGAACGAAGAGTGCTACAAGGAGGAGTTCGACGACAGCTCCTGGGCAAGAATCAGCATTGGCAAGCCCTGGGAGGACTTTGGCTACGACTACGATGGAATCGCCTGGTACCGCACCACCTTCGACGTCCCCCCGAAGCCAGAGGAATTCAACGCGGTGGAGCTTCATTTCGACAGCGTGGACGAGAGTGCCTGGGTATGGCTCAACGGCAGATACGTGGGCGTGCACAACATCGGCCCGACGGGCTGGAACGTCCCCTTCTCCCTTGACATCACGGATTTGGTTCGCTGGGGCGAGCCCAACCAGATTGCCGTCCGCGTGCAGGACGTCTCCCATGCTGGCGGCATCTACCGTCCTGTCCACTTGCAAATCATGAAATAAGGGGAGGAAACCACGATGAAAAAGCGCATTCTCTTCACAATCTTCCTCCTCGCCCTCGCCACGGTGTTCCCTGCGGCGGGGATGCCTTTCGCCCCCGCCCCCGACGGCGCGGAAATCGTAGGTCTGTGGGACTTTTCCAACGCCGGAAGCCCTGCCCAGGACGGCAGTTCCAACAACTGGCCCGGGCGTGTCCTGGCGGGGCAGACCGTGGAATACGCCCCTGGATGCTTTGCCTTCCAACCCTGCATTGACGAGGGCGACAAGGAGAAACCCAGCGGAATCTCGGTGTTCAGCCATGATGCATTGATTCCAGAGGGCGCGATGGCCTTCGAAATCTGGTTCAAATTGGACGAAGGCGTGAACGACCTGGAACGCAGCCGGTTCATGCTCTTCGACAAGAAAATCTACTTCTACAAGACTGACAAGCCCGACGGCAACGGCGGATACTGCCTCTATCTCGACCGCCTGGGCGAAAACGCCTACAGGATGACATCCTGGGTTGGCTTCGGAGACAAGTCGATGGAGGCCTCCACCGGACGGCTGGCAATTCCCGCGGGGGAATGGCATTGCGCCGCAATGACCTACAATGGCGACGGCAGGCTCTCCCTCTACCTGGACGGAACGAGCGTGCGCCAGGCGGAATTCCCCAAGGGATGCGGTTCGCTGGCCCAAAACAGGGTTCCGCTGACCATCGGCGACCGCGCAGTCTCATACTATTCACCCTTCGCAGGGCTGCTCGCCCAGGCCGCCCTCTACAAGGGCATCCCGGACCGCTACGGCCTCCAGCCTGCATTCGAAGTCCTTCCGGGGCGGGATGTCTTCTACCGCTTCGACAAATTCTCGGAAATCCGCCTGCGCCTCACCAATTCCACAGGCGCGGACTTCTCCGACATACGGATCTTCCAGGACGACAGGGAACTTGCCTCAATGCGCCAGCCGGAACTGAAACGCGATGGACGGCTGGACTACGAGGCAAAGGTGGACACCACCCTCAAGGCCGGCAGATACACCCACGAATTCCGCGTGGAATTCAAGGCAAATGGAAAGACGACGGACGCAAAGTGCCTCTTCACATACGACCTGACCCCGCGCCCGACCCCATACATGCCCGTGGTGATGTGGAACACGGCGGACGACTTGAATCTGCTGAAGGAACTGGGCTTCACAAGCGACATGGCGGTCCTGGGCTCCCATGACCGCGTCCTGGAGACGGGCGCCCCCGTGACGGCCGACGACAATTCGCGGCAAGCCCACGAATGCGAAATGCTCAACAGGCGCGCACGGCTTGGACTCCGGAATGTCTTCTGGATGATTCCAGGAGCCTGGCTCTCCAATAAACTCAAGGACGACCCCAAATACGCAAGGCTAAACCGCGACGGAAGGCCAATCCCGAACACCAATGCGGACGTCGTCCTGCCGGAGTTCAAGAAATTCGCGGAGAACGTGGGGCGCACGGTCGCGCTCCAATTCGGAAACTTCACCAGCGTCGAAGGAAGCCTAATACACTCCGAGGTGCGCGACAACTCGGAAATCTCCTTCCGCCCAGAAAACATCGAGGCGGCAAGGGAAGCGGGGGCGCCAATCCCCGACGCCGTCTCCAACAAGAAGGCGGTGGACTACCGCTCCCTGCCAGACTTCCCCGCAAACCGGGTCGTCCCCTCAGACGACCCGATTCTGAAGTTCTACTCATGGTGGTGGAAGCACGGAGACGGGTGGAACGATCTCCACTCAATCGTCTCCAGGGCAATCAAATCCACCGGGCGTGAGGACATCTGGACCTTCTTCGACCCAGCGGTCCGCACGCCATCCGTCTGGGGCAACGGCGGCGACGTGGATGTCATCTCCCAGTGGACATACTCCTATCCCGACCCCATCAAGGTCGGCGAGGCGGCGGACGAGCTCTTCGCCATGGCCGAGGGCAATCCCGGCCAGAAGGTCATGAAGATGACGCAGGTCATCTGGTATCGGGACCGGACCGCCCCCGTCGGCATGCTTCCGAAGGAGGAGTCACTGCGGACCGAGTGGGAGAAGGACGTACCCGACGCGAAGTTCGTCACCATCGCCCCGGACCATCTCTCCATCGCCTTGTGGTCCATGCTTGCGCGCCCCGTGCGCGGCATCATGTACCATGGCTGGTACTCCCTGGTGGACCGGAACCATTCGTCGAAGTCATACTACAAATTCACCAACGGCGAAAGCGCCATGCGCCTCAAGGCACTGACAGGAGCCGTGGTGAAGCCCCTGGGGCCGATGCTGCTCGAAGTGGGCGACCGACAGGCCGACGTCGCCATGCTGGAGAGCTTCTCATCGCAAATCTACGCATCCTGCGGCAGCTGGGGGTGGAGCGACGGATGGGAGTCGGACGTGCACCTGATTCTCCAGTGGGCCGGATACCAGCCCCGGATTGTCTACGAGGAAACCATCCGGAAGAATGGCCTTGACGCCTTCCGCGTGCTGGTCATGCCCAACTGCGAGGTGCTTCCACAGGACATCGTCGACGCCATCCACGACTTCCAGAAGAAGGGCGGCATCGTGGTGGGAGACCGCCTTCTCTGCCCCGCCATCGTCCCCGACTACACCATTACGCGCTACAACCGCACCAAGGCAGCCGACAAGGACAAGGAGCAGCTCCAGGAGCTTTCCAAGGAACTCCGCAAGGCGCTCGACCCATACCTGCCGACACCGTTCCGCACCAGCAACATGGACCTGGTGGGGCGCATGAGGCGGCATGGCACCTCCGACTACCTCTTCGTCATGAACGACAGGCGCACCTACGGCGACTATGTCGGGCAGTACCGCCTTGTCATGGAGAAGGGACTACCCAACGCGGGCCGAGTCTCCCTGGCGCGCACCGGGGGATTCGTCTACGACCTCGTCAAACACATCCCCGTGAAGACAGCCACATCCGACAGCCTTTCCTGGGACGTGGAGCTTGGGCCTGGCGAAGGCGGCCTCTACCTGGCCACATCCACCGCCCTGGAGGAAGTCCGCATCACGGCACCGGAGGAGGCCTCCCTGGGCGGGGAGTTCTCCTTCACTGTCGCAATCACGGACAAGGCGGGAAAACTCTCCGACGCCGTGGTGCCGCTGAGGGTTGAAATCGCCACGCCCGAGGGTGAAACCGAAGGGACGGGCTACTACGCGGCCGTTGACGGGTTCCTCGAGGTGAAGGTGAATCCTGCGAAGAACGACATGCCTGGCGCCTGGACAATCCGCGTCCAGGACTTGGCGAGCGGAAACGACTCCGCCGCCACTGTCCAGGTGAAATAGCCGCCTGCCACGACAGGCCAAGGCGCCGGCGCACTCCATGGCTCCGAGGCCGCCCGGGGAAACATCATCTTCCTTGGGCGGCTTCATTCACGGCGACCAGCCGGCAGTGGCAGGCCCGGGCCGTGCGTTGCCAAGAGTCGGGCTTACATTAACCAAGTTGCATTCAAGCCACTTGGATTGTCCCATACACCACCCATTCCACCACCCTATGACGAAGAACGTATTCGAGCAGGCACTCTCCCCTTCAAACCACAATCGCCCAGTCCCATTCTGGAGCTGGAACGACAAGCTTGAGTCGGACGAATGCCGCCATCAAATCGACCTGATGCACGGACAGGGCATCGGTGGCTTTTTCATGCATGCCCGCGGCGGACTCCATACGGAGTACCTCTCCGACGAGTGGTTCGGAATCGTCAAGGACTGCGTCAGAAAGGCCGGCGAACATGGAATGAACGCGTGGGCGTACGACGAAAACGGGTGGCCCAGCGGCTTCGGGGGGGGGCTTGTCAACGGCAAGGGGGTCTTCTACCAGCAAAAATACCTGCGCTATAAGAACACAAGAGACGCGGCCGAGGCAAATTCCATCGCCAACAGAATCGCCGTCTTCACGGCGGACGGAAAGCCCGTCCCCGAAGGCAGGGAACTTGACGAAAAGGGCGAATACCTCGTCTTCTACTATCAGGTGAACCCATACTATGTGGACACCCTTGACGGCCGCGTCATCGCCGAATTCCTCTCCTCCACGCACCAGCAATACTACTCCAGGCTGACTCCCGAGGAACGCAGGGGCATGCGGGGATTCTTCACTGACGAACCGCAGATTTCCCGCGACGGCATCCCCTGGTCGCTCATCCTGGCGGAGGAATACGGCAGGCGATTCGGCGAAGATTTGCTCGACAGGCTGCCAGACCTCTTCTTCGAGTGGGGAAAAAACTACCGCAGGACAAGATACCGCTTCTGGAGGACTGTCACCGAACTCTTCAGCGAGAACTTCATGAAGCAGATCCAGGAGTGGTGCCATGCCCACCAATGGGAGCTCACTGGGCACCTCGTCCTGGAGGAGACCCTGTTCAGCCAGACAACCTCCAACGGCGCGTGCATGCCGCACTACGAGTACTTCGACATCCCCGGGATGGACATACTCAGCCGCGAACACACCTGGGTCACCCTGCCCCTGCAGCTCTTCAGCGTCGCGGCACAGACTGGCAGAAAGCAGATTCTGTCGGAGACATTTGCGCTCTGCGGCTGGGCAGTCTCCTTCGCGGACCTGCAGTGGCTCGTCCAATGGCAGTTTGTCCACGGCGTGAACCTCGTCTGCCAGCACCTCGAAGGCTACAGTCTCAGGGGGCTCCGCAAGCGTGACTATCCGGCCAGCCTCTTCCGGCACCAGCCCTGGTGGCCATACTACAAGCCCTTCAACGACTACCTATCCCGCATCGGAACCATCCTCGAACAGGGCGAGGCAAGATACAATGTCCTGCTGCTCCATCCAATCACAACGGGGCATCTTTGCTTCAACAACGGGACAAATGGCGCGATGACCCCATACGAGCGCGCCTTCAAGGAGGCCACAGACGCACTGGAAAGCCACCATGTCAACCACCACTACGGCGACGAAATCATGATGGAGCGCCATGGCGGCGTCAAGGCGGGAGCCCTGGCAATCGGCCAGCAGTCCTACAGGCTTGTCATTCTCCCGAAGCTCAACAACCTCTCCTCAAAGCAGGTGGAACTGCTGAAGAAGTTCCACGACGAAGGGGGGCTCATCCTCGGCCTCCGCAACGACCTGGAACCGATTCCCCTCGCCGTGGACGGCGAAGCCGCCCCCGGATGCCCGCTCATGGACGACATCCGCTGGTTCGACACCATCGGGGAGCTTGTCGCCGCGATCCCCGAGGAATTCCGCCCGGTCAAGGTGCTTCTTGAGAACGGGGAGGATGCCGGCGACATCAACTGCACCAGCCGGGCATTCGGCGACTTCGACGGCAGGCCCGCGCTCTTCCACTACTTTGTGAACAACGCAAGATTCCGCCAGCACGACTGCGTCATCGCCGTCCCAGGCAAAGGCGTCGAAGGATATGACACACACACCGGCGAAAAATACGCCCTGCCCTACACCACCGACGGCAAGACCTGCCTCGTGCCCGCGCATTTCCCGGAGGGCGGAGACTTCGCGCTTCTCGCCCGCGACTACGAGACCCCCGCCGCACCCAGGAAGGAAAAGGCCGAACCACTCCAACTTGCACAGGAGTGGCGGCTCGCGGATGCGACCGAAAACCTCCTTACGCTCGACCATGCACGGTGCGTCGTGGACGGGGAGGAACTCTTCGCCCACGAATACGTCCTCACTATCAACGACACGCTGCTCGCACGCGAAAAGGAAAACCAGGCGCTGGCACTGGAATTCACCTTCAACATCGGGGATGACTATGACTTCACCAGGGAGCTAACACTGCTGGTCGAACATCCGGAACGCCAGAGAATACTCGTCAATGGACGCGAAATCTCCAGCAAATCCCAGGGATTCTTCCAGGATCCGGCCTTCGAGCGCATCCCAATCGCCGACGCAGTCGTCAAGGGAGTCAATGTCATCCGCCTCGAATCCAACTACCACCAGTTCAAGGAGACCTTCGAGTGCCTCAGGGCGTCAAAAATCTTCGAGTCGGAAAGAAACAAGCTCTCCCTCGACAGCGAGGTGGAGGCTGTCTACCTGGCCGGACCCTTCGGAGTCGAAACCCCAGGGAAATTCACGCAGCTCACCGACGACTCGTGCAGATACGCCGGAGACTTCATCCTGGGAAGAATGCCGGAGAAGGTCAGGGGAGACCACCTCGAAGAGTGCGGACTCCCGTCCTTCGCAGGAACCGCGACACTCTCCCAGAAGATCGTCCTCACGGAGGAGGAGGCATCCAGGCCAAGACGCATCCTCTTCGGGAATTTCTACGGAAACGTCCTCGTCCCAGTGGTAAACAATACCGAATTGTCGCCAATTGTCCGTCCCGAGTATTCCCTTGACCTTCCTGCCGGATTGCTCAGGGCTGGGGTGAACGAGATTTCCCTGAAGCTTGTGACCTCCTTGAGGAACATGCTTGGTCCGCACCATCTTGAGGAGGGGGACACCCATGCGGTATGCCCGTGGCACTTCTTCAAGACAATTGGCGGCCCCTTCACATCCAACAGTGCCCCAGCCTGGAACGACGGGTACTGCCTTGTCCGTCACGGAGTCAAATAAACGGCGGCATTTTCCAGGGGGCGGGCGACGCTGAAGTGGACTCCACGTCCTTCAATCCGTTCCCTGGGAGGCAAAGCCGCAATCGAACTACATAAGATGTGCGATTCACCGAAATACTACAACCGCGCCACGGGGAGGCTTGAGACCGAGAAGGTGCTCGGCGACACATGGCTCCGCCTGGCATACAAGTCCCCCATCAGGGGGCTTCTCCAGTGGCCACTCTTTTCATGCGCCTTCTTTTCGCGCCTGATGGGATGGTATCTTGACAAGCGTTCATCCGTGAAGCGCATCGACCCCACAATCCGCGACCTCGGGATAAACATGGACGAGGCGATCATCCCCGACGGCGGCTTCACCTCCTTCAACGACTTCTTCGCCCGCGAGCTCAAGCCGGGCGCACGCCCCCTCCCCGAAGACGAGTGGGCGGTCATCTCCCCCGCCGACTGCCGCCTGACAGTCTACCCGGAAATCACCGCCGGCCTGGTGGTTCCTGTCAAGGGGACGCCATATTCCATCTCCGACATGCTCGGCATGCAGGGCAACAGATACTTCAGGCGGTTCGACGGCGGCAGCCTCATAGTATGCCGCCTTTGCCCCGCAGACTACCATCGATACCACTTCATTGACGACGGGCAGATGGAGGACTACTGGGTTACACACGGGAAATACCACTCCGTGAACCCCATTGCGCTGGAGGCCGGATACAAGCCATTCACCGAAAACTTCCGCACCGCACGCATCATGGAGTTGAAACATGGCGGCATGGCGGCCATGTTTGCAGTCGGCGCGTTCGGAGTCGCATCAATCCACGACTATGCGGACGAGGCCGGATTCGAGTTCCACCGGGGCAACCAGGCCGGATTCTTCGCATTCGGCGGCTCGACTGTCGTGATGGCCTTTGAACGGGGAAAGTGCGAGTTCGACGAAGACCTGGTCGCACACAGCCGCGAAGGCATCGAGACGCTCGTCAAGGTAAATTCGAAAATCGGCCGCTGGATACACCAGGAGTAGCCGACATCCATAACTGCCTCCAGACAAACCACAACCACACAACTTCACTGCCAAGATGGAATCCCTGCAGAAAAGCATCTACCTGCATTGCCAGACCGAAAGCGGAATCCTCCTCGTGGAGGCAAGGGAACCACTCGATTCCATGAGGATTGTCGACATCGACGGGGGCGACGTCGAGGTCGCGCTCCTTTCGGAGGAGACCCTTGACGACGGCACCTGGCGGGCGACACTGGACGCATCCCGGCTCTTCTGCTGGTCTCCCGACACCCCGGTCCTGTACAGGCTCCTGGCGGGAGGCGGCATTGACATACGCTTCGGATACTGCGAGGTCAACCGCTTCCAGAACAAGGCCGTAATCTTCAATGGAGCGCCAGTCTACTTCAGGGGTGTGATCCGCGGCATCATCGCCCACGACCACCCGAACATGACCGGCGGCAGCCTCTATGACGCGGCCGTCAAATACATACGCCAGGCGAAGAAATACGGCTTCAACCTCGTCAGGTTCCACTCCACAATCCCATGGCCGGAGTTTGTCGAAGCCGCCGACAAGGAAGGCATCTTCATCCACGCGGAGATCGGCTTCGCCTACGAGCGCAACGAAAAGGGGGAGAAGACCTCCCTCTCAATGGACCAGACCGCCTGGCGCGAAACAATCCTCAAATACCGGAACTGCCCATCCATGCTCATCTTCTGCATCGGAAACGAAATGCACAACTCCGGAAGGGTCCCCCAGGTCCACGCAATCTACGAGGAGGGAAGGAGGCTCGCGCCGGGAAAGCTCATCATCGACAATTCGGGATGGGGCGAATACGACCGCACAAGCGCGGACATCTTCTCACAGCACATCGCGTACTTCTTCCCGTACGGACACCATGCGGAAATGTTCCATGTCGAAGACCCATGGCTCATCAACGGCTCCGCATACGACGTCCCAATCGACCAGGAGGCTGAAAACCCGCGCTCGAAGAGCAAGGCGCACAGGGCGGTGGTCCCAATCCGCCCTACCCTGGCCCACGAGGCTGTCCACTATGTCGACGTGCCGGACTACTACGCACTGCGGAAAAAGTTCGACGACTTCTGCGCCAAGGTCGGCCCGGCATACCTGAAGGAATACGGGATTGAACGGCCCAGGTTCCTCGACGACATGCCGGCGCTCATCGAACGGAAGGGACTGCTGGGACGGCTGCCGGACATGATGGAGGCATCCCAGCGGTTCAAGATGAGCTGCATCAAGCAGTACCTCGAAAGCTGCAGGTTCTCAACTCTCTGCGGATTCGAAATGCTCCAGTTCGCAGACTGCCTCAAGTATGAAAACAAAAACGGCATCGTGGACTGCTTCGACGATGACAAATACATCCCCGCCGAATGGATGAAACAGTTCAATGGAGACGCGGCGCTGCTCGCTCACTTCGAAAGGAACGCATTCTACTGGACGGAGGGGCTGCGCTTCGAAATCCACGCATCCGACTTCCTGCCGGACGCAGAACAGCTGGGAGACCTCACGGTCACAATCCGCTACGCGGACGGCACGGTCGAGACCGTCTACAACGGAACCCGCCTGAGCCTCGCAGGAGGGCTCCAGAAGCTCGCGACAATCGAGGTCGCCTTTGACGAACACGCCCCCGAGGAGCTCGTCGTGGAGGCCCGGTTCCTCTCCGACAAGGAAGTCGAACTCGTGAACTCATGGAAGGCATGGGGCTACCCAAGAGTCTCAATCCCGCAGATGCCAGGGGACGCCGTGAGGACGGACCGCTTTGACGAATCGGTCTTCGAGAGCCTCGCACAGGGCAGGACTGTCCTTCTGACCCTTCCGAAGCCGCCAGTCAAGGGGCAGGCCGACTACTTCTTCCCAGGCGCACGCGAGCGCTGCAAGCCATGCATCTGGGACAGGGGCAGCAACCTGGGAGGCATCGTCGAATCCCAAACGGTGCGGAACGCCCTCGCCAGCGGCAAGTTCTTCGACCTGAACCTCTTCCCCCTTCTCAACGACGCATACAAGGTGAACCTCGACACCTTCCCGACCAGGGTCTCCGAGTGGATGTGGGGAGTGGACAAGCCTGTGCGCGACCGCATGAAGGGGCTCGTCAACGGGGTCAAGAACTTCATCGACGCGGATACGCTCCGGAATTTCAGCCACCTCTTCTCCGTGAAGGTCGGAAAGGGAACGCTCGTCGTATGCACGCTCAACCTGGCCTTCGACGGATGCCAGGACCCGGTCGTCGCAAACTTCACAGCCGCACTGGTGGATGCACTGGGCGAATTCGGGAAGACGGAGTGCGCAATCTCCCCCGAGGCGCTGCGCAAATACCTTGAAGAGGTCAAGAAACAAGGCCCCAGCAAGGAGGATACAATGAACCACTTCTGGGAAATCGACAACAAACTCGTGGAAGACCAGCTCTTCTGGGAGGAGGCCAACCTCGACCTCAGAAAAATCAACTAAGGCAGGGCAGCCGCCACTTCCAATCAAACCACAACGAATCCTTCAGGAAACAGAATGGACACCTACATCGTAAACAAAGCCGCCCCCGACATGATTCCCGCAATCGACGAGGGCTGGGACGCAGAGGCATGGAAGGCCGCGAACACGGTCAAAATCCAATGGCACTGGCATGAATGCAAGGGACCCTTCCCGGAGGTCGAGGCAAAACTCCTCCACGACGGAAGGACAATCTACGGCATCTTCCAGGTGAAGGACCACTCCGTCCTCGGAAGGGCAATGGCATTCAACGACCAGGTCTGCTTCGACTCATGCGTCGAATTCTTCTTCAGGCCACTGGCGGACAAGGGATACCTGAACCTCGAAATGAGCGCGGGAGGAGCATTCCTCTGCTACTTCGTCAGAGACTGCACACGCACAAGCAACGGCTTCGCGGACTTCGACAAGCTGCCGCCGCAGATCGGCGAAAAGATTGTCACGCTGGGAACCACGGGACTCGTCCCCCAGGAAAGGCAGGGCGACAACACATGGCAGATGCGCTTCCAAATCCCACCGGCCGTCACAGAACACTTCCTCGGAGACCTGGGAGACCTCTCGGGACAGCAGTGGACGGGAAACTTCTACAAATGCGGTGACAAACTGGCAAACCCACACTGGATGGCATGGCAGCCAGTCCCCGTCCTGAACTTCCATCTCCCGGATTCTTTCGGAAAGATACGCTTCGCATAAGAAGTTTTTTTCCACTTTGGAAGCGCAAAAATAGAGAATAGGGTTAAAGTTAGCACATACCGACACTTTACTTCCGCTAAACCTGTTCAAGCAGCAAGGACTTATGGGAATTCCAAAGCTTTTTATCCTCTCCGACCAGATGCGTGGTGAATCTTTCTCCCTCGAACAGGAGAAATACACCGTGGGACGCGCCGAAGACTGCGACATCTGCATCGGAGCCCCGACCGTCTCTGCACACCACTGCACATTCCTCAGGCTCGACGACGGCACGTTCGCAGTGGAGGACAGCGGCTCCACCAACGGCTCAAGGGTCAATGACCAGCCACTGAACGCAGGGCAGTCAGTCATCCTCAAAAACGGAGACATAATCCAGCTGGGAGGAGTCGAAATCCTCTTCGACGACATCGACGCCGCACGGGACGAGAATGTCCGGACAAATTCCGTCATCACCCTGGACGACGTGGAAACCGGCGAGATTGACAAGACCGCCATGAGAAACCTGGGCAACAGGCTCGGCGGAAAGAGAGTCCACGCGCTCAGGCCAAACCAGAAGCACGCGAAAATCATGAACGCGATCGTAATCGCGCTGGCCGTGCTTGTGGTGATCGTGCTGGTCCTGATGCTCATCAAGCACTAGGACGCACCTGCAGGAGAAGGCGCCCGCCCCGCCAATGATGGGAGGACGGCGCCTGCTCGCACACATCCAGAACCAACTCCGCCTGGTGACAGCCCCCGCTAAACATCGGCTACAGTCATCAGGCGTTTTGAATATATATGACCCCGCAAATGCCTCCAGAAGAAGACAAGAAAACCCCCGTCATCCAAAGCATCGATGAACCCCAGAAGACGGAGCATCCGCCCCGCCAGGGAAATGACACACAGGACGGGAAGGAGGGAAGGAGACCCGAGGACGCCCCGCCGCCAGTATTGGAGACGGCGGAGGAAAAGCCCCCGCGCGAAGGCGGGGACGGCGGCAAGGGGACGCGCCCTCCACTGAAGAACGGACTGCCGCCCATGTCGCGCTGGCAGTATGGGTTCTGGCTCTTCATACTCATCCTGATTCCGCTCTTCGCAGTCCTCCGTTCCAAGGACAGCGCGGACACCGAGGTGCTCACGCAGAAGGCCTTCGAGGACAAGCTCAGAAACGGGCGCATCGTCGAACTCACCACCGTCGTGAACTCCGACGGCATCGTCAGGGTCAAGGGCGTCTTCATCCCCGACGGCTCCACGCCTGACGTCCAGAGAAAGTTCCAGTCAAAGGTAATCTACTCCGATGCGCTTGACGAGCTGATCCGCGACCACTGCAGCGACTACAGCGCCTCCTCGGAGGGCAGCTCCTTCATGCAGATTGTCATGATGCTCCTGCCGACGGTGCTGCTGATCGCCTTCTTCTACTTCATCTTCATCAGGCAGATGCGCAGCGGCGGCAACGCCATGAGCTTCGGGAAGTCCCGGGCAAGGCGCGAAGACCCCGACGACAACCACCCCATCACCTTCAAGGATGTCGCAGGATGCGACGAGGCGAAGGAGGACATGCGGGAGCTGGTGGACTACCTGAAGGACCCCGCCGCATTCGGAAGGCTCGGCGGCAGGATTCCACGAGGAGTCCTCCTCGTCGGCCCTCCAGGAACCGGAAAGACCCTCCTGGCCAAGGCAATCGCCGGCGAGGCGAAGGTGCCCTTCTTCTCCATCTCGGGCTCCGACTTCGTCGAGATGTTCGTCGGCGTCGGCGCGGCACGCGTTCGCGACATGTTCGAAGAAGGCAAGAAGAGCGCCCCCTGCATCATCTTCATCGACGAAATCGACGCTGTGGGGCGTTCCAGGTTCAGCGGAATCGGCGGCGGCCATGACGAGCGTGAGCAGACCCTCAATGCGCTCCTCGTCGAAATGGACGGCTTCCAGGCGAATCAGGGAGTCATCATCATTGCCGCCACAAACCGCCCCGACGTCCTGGACCCCGCGCTTCTGCGCCCGGGACGCTTCGACCGCCAGGTAACCGTCGACCTCCCCGACATGAGGGGAAGGGTCGCAATCCTCAAGGTCCATGCACGGAAGACCAGGCTGGCGGAGGACGTGGACCTGCGCATCATCGCCAGGGGCACCCCGGGATTCTCCGGCGCGGACCTGGAGAACCTCATCAACGAAGCCGCGCTCCTCGCAACCCGCCGCAAGCTCGACGCAGTCGGGATGCCCGAACTCGAGGAGGCACGGGACAAGGTGCGCTGGGGACGCGAAAGGCGAAGCCACAAGATGGACGACAAGGCACGGAGGCTCACCGCGTTCCACGAGGCGGGACACGCACTCGTGGGAATGTGCTGCCCGGATGCAATGCCGCTCCATAAGATTACTATCATCCCAAGGGGACCCGCCCTCGGCGCGACAATGACGCTGCCGAAGAATGACGAGAACACCGTCTCAAAACGCCAGATCCTCGACATGATTGCAGTCTGCTACGGCGGGCGGACGGCCGAGGAACTGGCAATGAACGACATCTCGACGGGTGCCTCCATGGACATCAAGCAGGCCACGGACCTCGCGAAGAAGATGGTCTGCCAGTGGGGAATGTCAGACCGACTCGGACTCATCAACTACGCAGGACGCGAAGAACATCTCTTCCTCGGACGCGACATCACGAGGTCAGAGGACTTCTCACCCGAGACAGCACGCGAAATCGACCTCGAAATCCGCAGAATCGTGGATGAACAGAAGAGCCGCGCAACGGAAATCCTCTCAAAACACCGCGAATGCCTCGACAAACTGGCAAACGCACTCCTGGAACAGGAGACACTCTCCGCAAAACAGGTCTACGAACTCCTCGGATGGCAGATGCCGGAAGACGATACGCCGCAGGACGAAGAACTGGACGATCCGGAAGCCGCAGACTTCCTCAGTGCACTGAAGCACACCAAGGAGACGACGGAAGAGACGGCTGATGAAGGCAAACCCGCGGATCCGGGCGAAGAGCCCCAGGATGCCACAAAAGGCGAGGAGAAGCAGGAGTAGGCAGACGCATGAAAGACCATGCGACCTCCGGCTGGCGGCGCCTGAAGGATAAAGCACTGCTGGCACTGCCTGTCATCCTGCTCTGCGCACTCTTCGTATACCGGACACGCCTGCAGAAGGAATCTGGGACGGAGGGGCGTTTCTACGAGACGGCCGTCTTCAATACGCGCTGCACCCTGACTATATATGCCGAGAAAAGGAAGGCGGATGACGCATTCAGGCACGTCACGGAGGCGCTCTTCAGGCTGCACAACGCACTGAACCGCTTCGACGACAACAGCGAACTAGCACGCCTTAACAACACCCCGAAAAACACGCCCTTCAAATGCTCCGATGAACTCTGGAAGGCGCTCGAGGCGGCACAGATGGCATTCCAGGAGACAGAGGGCGCATTCGACGTGACTGTCGGACCGCTCCTCTCGTTCTGGAAGCATGACGCAAAAGACCCTGCGGAGGACGGCCATGCCCTCCAGAAGAAACTTGACGAGGTGAAGGCAAGGGTCGGATTCAATCTCCTCGCACTCGACAGCAGGAACCACACGGTCACAAAGATGGCTGACGGCATGCAGCTCGACTTTGGGGGAATCGCAAAGGGGCTTGCATTGGATATATCCATGCAACTACTTGCACAAGAAGAAGTTACGCATTATCTACTAAACTACGGAGGGAACTCCTTCCAAAAACTCCCCCAGGAACACCCATACCGCGACACCTGCGCAATCGCCAACCTCTCCTCGGAGACATCAACACAGCCGCGGCTCCTCATCCACGGGGTGGACGGACATGCGGTCAGCACCAGCTCAAACCTGCTTCGACCTCTCGCACGGGACGCGTCCCGCACCGTCGGACACATCATCGACCCACAGACAGGCAAGCCTGTGGAGACAAAATACGATTCCGTGACTGTCGCCGCCGAAAGGGGCTGGCAGTCAGACGCCTTCTCAACCGCAATCTTCGCCAAGGGTCCCGCCCTGGCTGAAACAATCGCGCGCAACGTCCCGGGCGTCCGCGCATTCTTCATCTACCCCGACGGCACGGCCCTCCTCGTCCCCGAGGACAAGCCGGCTGAATGAGGGGCCACGGCCTTTGGCCTGGCCGACATATTTGCAGGCCATGCACCGATTCACTACCCCGCCCTGCCACTGAAACATGCTTCCCTTTCTAGCGCAACATCTCCTCGAAGGTCTCTGGGGACCCTTCCGCCTCCTTGAATCACGCCTTGTCCTGAGCTTCCTTGGCTGCATCTCCTGCGCCTTCTTCACCTGGATTCTACTGCCCAGATTCTGGGACAGGATGCCGCACGACCGAGGAAAGGCGTTCGTCAAAGGGTCCGAGGCCGCGCGCGGCAAGCCCACCGGCGCCGGACTGCTCATGACTGGCGTCTTCCTCGTCTGCGCATTCTTCGTAATGCCCTTCTACGGCGAATATGCGCTGATTGGATGCGCACTCTTCGCAATCATGCTCACGGGATACCTGGACGACAGGAGCTCCACCGACTGGGGACAACTTAAAAAAGGCGCCTTCGACCTGTTGATTTCCCTCTTTGCCGCCTGGGTCATAGCAAAGTGGCAGGGCACCACAATCTGGCTTCCATTCATCAAGGGGGCACTCCCCGGCGGCGCAATACTGCTTCCGACATGGGCATTTGTCCTCGGCGGCGCGGCACTCCTCTGGATTATGATCAACGTCGTCAACTGCTCCGACGGAGTCGACGCGGTGGCCGGCTCCCTGGCACTCTACGGGCTCTTCGCAATGGGAGCACTCCTCTACGCTTGCCTCGGACACGAAATCGTCGCGAAATACCTCATCCTGCCGCATGTCGAGAACGGCGCCTCCTGGGGAATTGTCCTCTTCACAGCATGTGGGGGGCTGGCCGCATACCTCTGGTATAACGCACCACCCTCACAGGTCCTCATGGGAGACGCGGGAAGCAGGTTCTACGGACTTCTCCTGGGAATCGCGGTCCTGGTGGCGGGAAACCCCTTCCTCTTCCTCGTCGCGGCGCCAATCCTGTTCGTCAACGGAGGCGCGGGACTCGTCAAGCTGCTGCTGTTAAGGGGACTCAAAAAGTGCGGACTGGACACGAGGCCGCCGCTCTCCAGCGTCGACAACCCAATCAACCCGAAGAACTTCGCGACGGACGAGGAGGCCGAAAGACAGCACCCCGTCGTCAAACTCCTCCACAAGTACAGGTTTCCAATCCATGACCACTGCCGGAAAAACATGGGATGGTCCAATCCGCAGGTCCTCGTAAGGTTCATGCTCCTCCAGACATTGCTCATGCCGCTTTTCGCGATCATCATGATCAAACTGCGGTAGCCCCAGGAAAACCAAAAGGCTTCCACCCGTGGAAACCTGCATTCCTACTGACAAATAGGGAAAAATCCATAAAATGCGGTAAAGTACGCACCTATGCAAGATGAAGGTCTCCATCCTATTGCCTCGGAACCGCTCTATGCGCGGATTCTGCTCCTGGAGAGCGACGAAGGCAGGGGCGAGGTCCTCAGGTCGCTGCTGAGGACACTTGGATGCCGCGTCCGGAGCGTCTCGACACAAAAGGATATTCAAAGTGTCTTCCATTCCAGGACGTGGGACGCAATCTTTTGCGACATGTGCTTTGCGGGGGAGGCAATCCCCCTCGCCGAAGCGGCAAACCCGTCTGTCCAGCTGATACTTCTTGCGAGCTATGACGAACTTACGACCGCGCGGGGAATCGTGGACTCGGGGCGCGCCTTTGGCTTCCTGCCCACTCCCGTGCGCTCCGAAAAGGCGATAAGGATGCTCCGCGAGGCGCTTGCCCAGCGCCCGGCCCGACGAGACGGGGAGTCCGCCGGAGTCGAAGCGGGCGGCTCGGCGGGTGACGCGTCATCCGCCGAGCGCCATTTCGGCATGATTGTAGGCGAATCCGCCCCCATGCAGGAGTTGTACAGGCAGATTGAAAAGGTCGCCTCCTCCGAAATGACCGTCCTGATTCTCGGGGAGAGCGGCACTGGCAAGGAGCTCGTCGCAAAGGCAATTCACGGCGCGGGCTGCCGAAGCCAGCAGCCCTTCATTCCCGTCAATTGCTCGTCTCTGCCAGAAAACCTCCTGGAGAGCGAGCTTTTTGGTTATGTAAGAGGTGCGTTTACTGGGGCCGTCCACAACAAGGACGGCCTTTTTGTTGCCGCAAACGGAGGCACGCTCTTCCTTGACGAAATCGGCTCAATCCCCCTGCCCACCCAGATGGCGCTGCTCCGCGCCCTCCAGGAGCGGGAGGTGCGCCCCGTCGGTTCGACACAGGCGATCCCCGTGAATGTCCGCGTGGTTGCGGCAACCAACGAGGATGTGGAAAAGCTGAAGGACGAGGGCAAGATCCGCCAGGACCTCTTCTACCGCATCAGCGCATTCCAGCTGCGCGTGCCGCCGCTCCGCGAACGCGAGGGGGACATCGACCTGCTCGTCAACGCATTCCTCGACGGACTCGCCGAAGGGAATCCCGCCAGGCCCACATGCATCGCCCCCGATGCATGGAATACGCTCCGCGCCCATCCATGGCCGGGAAATGTCCGCGAACTGATGCATGCCCTCGAACGCGGCGCAACCCTCGCGGAAAAAGGCGTGATTCGCCGATGCGACCTGCCCCCGGAAATACTCGACAGGCCCCAGGGGCAGGAGGAGGCAATCCCCGAAGCGCCATCCGCCGAATGCATGACGCTCAAGGCGTATCTCCGGGCCTGCGAACGCCAGTATCTGCAGAAGGTGCTGGCCGACAACGGAGGAGACAAGGAGAAGGCGGCCAGACTCCTCGGCATAAGCGTAGCGACCATCTACAGGAAACTCTCGGAAATCTAGCGGACTTGACATGATGAGAATCCCATTCGCCATAGCGCTGCTCCTTCTCGGGATGCTGCTCGCATCCTGCAATACCTACAAGCCGGTATTCGTCCTCTCGCTCCATGAATTCGCAAATCCGCAGGTGAGCACCAGCCTCAGCAAGCAGGTGCGCAACTCAAACCGCGAATTGCAGTACACAATCAAGAACTTCCCATTCCTCAGCGCAAGGTCCTTCCTCGACGCAGAACCATACGGTCCAGACAAGGACGGATTCTACGGACTCAGAATCAAGGTCGACATCTGGAACCTCGGCGCAATGAGGCATACCGCGGGATCCAACCTCGGACTCGTATACGCGGTGGTCGTCGACGGGACATACGTGGGAACATCACACTTCACCCCGCAGATGCGCGACGGCGACATCCTGGTAATCGAACCCCTCTGGAACGAATACGAGGCAACCAAGATTGCGGAGCATGTCAGACTCAACAGGGAACGGCTGGGCAAGTAGCCCCACACCACCGCACATTTTTTCCACTTCATCCGAAGAATCACCCCAGATACACAAGCAAAATTACTACTAGAGAGACTAGAAAACCTATGTCATCCGCTACGACCTACCAGGACATCCACGCACTGAAGAAGCTCTTTGCCGAAGCGGGCGAGACGGGAATCATGGCCAGCAACGCGCTGGCGGACATCCTGAACGCCACCGCGCCCAACGCCAAGGCATGGCCCGAATCCACACGCAAGGAGTGGCAGGAGGGATGCGAACACATCTTCGAAGGCGTCAAGGCCACCGACAAGCTCGCACCCGAACAGGTGCGCCTCCTGCAGGCGATGCTCTACACGGGCATCGACACGCCAATGCTCCGCGAAAAGTACAACCAGCTCTTCAAGGCGCTCTTCCCACGATGCACAAACACGGCAGGAATCCTGGACGCCATCGGAATCGACACGGTCTCCGACCTCGCCGTCGCCGCAGGAAGGCTGAAGGTCTTCGCGGCCATCAAGGAAGACGCCACGTGCTGGGACGCGGCATTCGGGCTGGGAAAGGTCCTCGGCCTGGACGAGGCGGCCTGCGAGGTCAAGGTCTCCCAGGAACGCGAACGCCTCGTCCCGCTCCAGGACTTCCTCGACCGAAGCGTCATCATCCTCAAGGGCAGCGCAATGGAAGCCCTCATCGAAAAGAAGTCGGTCAACTACGCGGACAGCCAGGAGCTCCACAACGCGGCCCGCGAAGGACTCGTCACGCGCCTGGAAATCACCTCCCAGCTCGTCGACAAGATCCTGGTCCCCGCAATCTACACTGCCGACGAACTCCGCAGGATTGCGGCTCCAGCACGGGAAGCCCGCGCCACGACCGCTGAAAAGGATGCAGCCCCCGCCCTGGCCAGCCGCTGGGACTACAGCCGCTCCCTGGTCGAAATCGAAGGGCGCATCGAAAAGGCGGCAACTCTCGAGGCAGACGACATCAACCGCGAAAACATCCAGAACATCCTGATGCGCGAGGCCCCCCGAAAGGAGATGGCCGTCCGCTGGGCGAATGTGGTCTCCATCATCTGCAAGAACCAGAATCTCGCCAAGCCATTGACGGAGTTCCTCAAGGGAATCAAGGATTCTGTCGCCGCATGGAACAACACCAGCCTCTTTGTCGAGGTGACAGACCAGCTCCCCGGCAAGCAGGTCTCCATCTGGCTGCAGCTGACAAAGGCCGTCGCCGGCGAAAAGTATCTCATCGACGGAACCCTCATGATGCCCTTCAGGCTCTGGAGCCACGCCGAACAGGCACTCGCCGACAAGGAGGAACACCAGCGCTTCGTCGACAGGGTCTACCAGGACTTCAAGGACGGAAAACCCACCGCGGACCACTACTGCTGGCTCTGGAAGGCTCCCAGGAGCGAACAGCGCACCAAGTTCCTGGCCGACAGCTACCTCCTCTTCAAAACCCTCCACAAGGACCTGAAAGGCAGTTACTTGAAGGCACAGCGCAATATCCGCAAGCTGCTTCTCGACGACATGGCGTTCCAGAAGGCCGTCATGAAGGACGGCGACCCGGAGGCAATCAGGAACCTCGTGCGCTGCGTCAAGCGGGTACCCCTCCTCAACTCCAGCGAAAAGCAGTCCGTCCTGGTCAAGCTCGTCAGGATCTACCCCTCGGCCCGTCCGATCGTCGAGGACAATGGCTCCGCCCCCGCCCCTGAGAAGCAGAGCATCGACCGCATCACCTCAATCCGCAGCTACGAGCGTGTGAAGAGGGAGCTGGAGCGCCTTGTCAACGAACTGATTCCCGCCAACACATCCGCCATCGAGGACGCGCGCTCCCGGGGCGACCTCTCCGAAAACTCGGAGTACAAGTACGCAAAGGAACAGCAGCGCATGCTCAACAGAAGGCGCAGCGAACTGGAAAGCAGCGTCAGCACATGCAAGCCAATCGACTTCGCCGAACAGGAGGTGAACGAATACATCATCCCCGGAACTGTCGTCACCCTGAACTACGGCGATGGCTCCAGTGAGAGAATCACCCTCCTGGGACTCTTCGACACCGACAGCGAAAAGGGCTGGTTCTCATACGACTCCCCCATGGGACGCATCCTCCTGGGAAAGAAGGCCGGCGAGAGAATCCGCGTCCCCGCCGGAAAGGACGCGGACATCGAAAAGCTCGAGCCAATCGCCGCCGAACTCATCGAATTCCTCCGCACGGCGGAATAGACAACTCCACATATACACATGCCCAAGATCATCCCTTTTGACAAGCTGGCACAATGGCGGGACGGCATCCGCGCCGAAGGCAGGCGACTTGTCGTCACAAACGGGGTCTTCGACCTGATGCACCGCGGGCATGCGGAGTATCTCTCGCAGGCGGCCGCACTGGGGGACATCCTCCTGGTGCTGGTCAACGACGACGAGAGCGTCACCCGCCTGAAGGGTCCCTCCCGCCCCATCCAGCCGGAAGGCGACCGCGCCGCGATGCTTGCCGCGTTGGAGTGCGTAGGCGCGGTATGCGTCTTCCCGGGAATCCGCGCCACCGAGGCGCTGCGAAGGTCCTCGCCGGACGTCTATGTCAAGGGGGGGGACTACACCCCCGACTCCCTGGACCGCGAGGAGTTTCTTGCGTTGCAGGCATGCGGGAGCCAAATCAAAATCCTGCCCCTTGTGCCTGGATGCTCCACCAGCTCAATAGTGAAGAGGATTCTCGAGGGCGCAAAGGCACCCGAGGGCAAGGAGGAAGGCGCCCTTGACGAACGCCTCCAGCCTATCTTCCGCAGACGGTCGATACGGAGCTTCCTCCCCAGGGCAGTCCAGCGCAACGAAGTGGGGCTGCTCCTGGAGGCCGCCATGGCCGCACCCTCCGCCAGGGCGTGCTACCCCGCGGAATTCGTCGTCCTGGAATCACAGGAACTGCGCAAAAAGGTCGCAGAATGCCTTCCCAACGGACACTTCCTCGACAAGGCGCCCCTGGGAATCCTCGTCTGCGGGGACCTTTCACGCAGCTGCGGCCAGGAACTCTCCTATCTGCTCCAGGACTGCTCCGCGTGCGTGGAAAACCTCCTCCTTGCGGCGTCAATGCTGGGAATGGGGGCATGCTGGCTTGGAGTCCACCCGCGCCAGGAACGCATCGACGCCCTGAAAAAACTCTTCAAACTCCCGGAAAACATCGTGCCCGTGGCAGTTGTCGCACTGGGGTGGACGACTGAGACGAAGCCGCCGCGCACAAACTACCAGCCCGAACAAGTGCACCTGGACAGATGGTAGCAGGAGCAAGAGCACAACGACTCTCAAACAACAGTTGCCGAAAATGCCTGCTGGCTTCCACGGCACTCCTGCTGGTCGTGTTCGGAATCCTCTTCGCAATCATCCCCGCCACCCCCTGGACGCCGCCAAACCCCGCGTCCTTCGCCGAATCGGTCAAGACCGCATTCGCAATGGACGCCACCAGGCCATACACGCCGACGCCCACCACATCGCTGTGCGCGGACTACTTCCTCTTCGGCGCTGAAAACCTCCTCCTGTACCGCGTCCACAGCCTCGCCGCACATCTCCTCAAGCTCGCGGCGCTGTGGATGCTCCTCCGGAGAATCGGACTCGGAATCGGAGCCGCAGGAGTCATCACCTTCCTCGCCGCATTCTACCATACGCAGATTAACGCCGTCCTGCAACCCGAGGGACGGGGCGTGGTCGCAATCACCCTCTTCTCCACCACAGCACTCCTGGCAGCCACCCACTCCGAATCAAGACACTGGCTCGCATGGATGCTGGGATGCAGCGCGGCATGCGTCTTCGCCGCAGGGGCAAGCCTCTTCGCGGCACTCCTCGTTCCGACAATCCCAGTCGCGGCTAGACTGGGAAACACCAGGGGAACAACACACTGGAAACGCCTCGCCATCCCGGAGACAATCCTCATTGCGTCACTGCTCCTGAACTGCTACATGGCGGGAATAATACCCGCAAGGTAACCACTTCCCCGACTGCAACCAATATGCGGCCGGGTTGTTTTGTGTTGTTATAACTCATTCAAAATCAAGAACTTATACATATAATGAACAAACACCTCGCAACCCTCCTCTGCATCCTCGCGGCAACCACGGTCCTTGCAGACCAGATCACCCTCTCCGACGGCTCCGTCATCAACGGCACCCTCAAGAGCATCACCGGCGGCAAGGCCACGGTAAAGACCGACTTCGCAGGTGAAATCACCTTCGACGCCGGGAAGATCGTCAAGCTGAACACTTCCTCGAAGGTGGAGATTGCCACCGACGACGGCACCCGCATCTCCGGAATCATCAAGACCCGCGAGGACGCCGCACTTGAGCCACCCGCCCCCGTGGAGGAGGGCGCCGAGGCTCCCAAGCCAGCCGCAGGGCCTCTGTCGCTCCCCCTCTCCAATGTGAAGTTCCTCTGGACCGAGGGCATGGAGGACCCGACGCTGCCTCCCTCACGCAAGTGGGACGGGGAGTTTACGCTTGACATCGCGGGCAAGACCGGCAATACAGAGAAGTTCAACGGCGGCGCCGGCGTCACCGCAAACCTGGTCGGACCAATCGACCGCCTCAAACTCTACGCAAACGCAAGCTACGGACGCGAAAACCACAATACCAACACCAAGAAGTACCTCGCGGGAGCCGACTATGAGCACAAACTCAACGAGACAAAGGCGCTCTGGTATCTCAATGGCGAACTCGAACAGCAGACCACAAGCGGACTGAGACTCCGCCAGGAAGCCGGCGGCGGCTTCGGATACTACTTCTTCGAGGACGAGGCAAGCCTCCTCAGGGCAAGGGGAGGACTCGCCGCAAAGGCCAGAAAGTACACCGACGGCTCACATGCGGACGCAGTAGGCGCACAGTTCTCGCTCCACTACGAACGCAATATCCAGGAGTGGGGAAAACTGGTCACGGACATCACATACCAGCCGACACTCGACGACATCCACGACTACAGAATCCTCCACGAGTCCTCCATCGACATCCCGGTCGTCCTCCGATTCCCGATGAATCTCAGAATCGGAATCAGCAACGAGTACAACTCCAGAGTCGCAAAAAACTCCGAAAGAATGGAGACCTCGTACTTCGCCAAGATGGTCTTCAAGTGGAAATAACCCCTCGGTCAAATGGAACTCCTCTCGCCCGTGAATTCAAATACGCTTGACGCCGCATTGCAGTCTGGCGCCGATGCAGTCTATTTCGGCATGAGGAGGCTGAATGCACGCCGCGGCGCAAGCAACTTCTCCCAGGAGGAACTGGCGGGAGTCGTCAGGAAGATCCATGAAAAGGGGGCCAAGGCGCACCTTGCAATCAACATCGACCTGAGCCCCAGGGAGACGGGGCTTGCCGCACGAATGCTCCAGTTCGCGCAGGAGTGCAGCGTCGACGCGGTAATCGTCCGCGATCCCGCCATCCTTGCGTTGAGGGAGTTTTTCCCTGGCCTGGAGTTTCACCTAAGCACCCAGTCGGGCGTCTCCACGAGCGAGGGTGTGCGGATGGCCAGGGAGCTTGGATGCGACCGCGTCGTCCTGGCGCGTGAACTCACCCGTGAGGAGATACGCGCCTGCTGCCAGGTCGAAGGCATTGCCATCGAGGTATTTGTCCAGGGCGCAATGTGTTTCTGCGCATCGGGGCGGTGCCTTCTTTCAAGCTGGGTTGGCGGCCGCAGCGGAAACCGAGGCGCCTGCGCCTCCCCATGCAGGGTCGGCTGGAAGCTGGACAAGCCAGACGCACGGGAGGGGCATCCACTCTCAATGAAGGACCTCTGCCTGCTCGGAGAGCTGGACGAACTTGAGGGGATGGGCGTACAGTCCCTGAAAATCGAAGGGCGCCTCAAGTCCGCAAAGTGGGTATCACAGGCTGTCGGGCTCTACCGCAGGGCACTTGCACACGCCGATGCGTCCGAAAAGCTTGTCCGGGAGGCCGCCTCCCTCGGCGGATACACGGGCAGAACCCTCACCAGGGGATACTACGAAGGCAATTTCGACAACCTTACGGATGACGAACAGGGACGCATCGCGTCAAGGGCGCAGGCAGCGACACCCTGCACAGCATCCACGGAGCCGCTCACGGAGGACTCCAACGCCACAGACGGCCTGGAAATCCACATCTCCGAAGACCCCCAGGGGGGAACTCTCCTCGAGTGCGCCCTGGGAAGGCTTTCGGAGATTGTCAGGATTCCACCGCAACGCATCGCAAAGGCAAAGCGTGCCGAAGCCCTCGGGGAACTCGTCGAAGCGGCACTGGAAAGGATTCCCACGGGAATGGAGGCCAGCTGCGTCTGGAAGGATGATTCCCTCAAGGAAAAGCTGATGCCAAGACGATGCGACGAGATGATCCTGCAAGGGCTCGCCGCATTCCTCAAAAGGGCGACAAAGGAGGACGACGGCAATGTCCGCACCGCCCTGCCCCGCAATGTCTCCGACGCGCTCGCCCTCTCGGCTCCATCCCCCGAAAACCGACGCACCCTCGGCACGGAGCCAGACCTGGTCAGGGTGCGGCTCGAACAGCTTCCCAGAATCCCTAAGGACTCGCCTGTCCTCAAAAAACGCCTGGTCGTCGAATTCCCATCCGGCACAAGGGCGGCGGCACTGGCGAAGGCCCTCGACTCCCTGCCAGAGTGGTGCGCAGGACGCGCCATCGTCGCACTGCCACCTGTCTGCTACGAAAAGGAACTGGACAGCATCAGGGAACTCCTAGCCCTGGCAAGGCAACGCGGGCTGGATGTCGAGGCCAACTCCTGGGACACGCTGCACCTGGTGCGCGAAGCCGAAGCCGGCTTTGTCACAGGCCAGGGGCTAGCGGTGCTGAACCCACTGGCGGCAAAGCTTCTCCATCGTCTTGGTGCAAAGTGGGTTGCCGTCTCCTGCGAAATCGACCGGCGACAGCTTGAGGAGCTTACGGCGGCGTCGGAAGTCCCCCTGTCCATCTGCGTCTACTCAAGGCCGCCCCTTATGAGAACCCGCGCACACCTCCCGCGCGATTATTCGTCCAATACGTTCCATGACGCAAGGATGACAAGGTTGAAGGCGACCGTGGATGCGTCGGTGTCGATTCTGCGCCCCGCCGAGCCATTCGACTGGCGAGGTCTCCGGAACGCCTCCGTCAAGAGCGCACACGCGGAAATCGACCTGGCAGCGGAAGACTCCCCGGAAATCCCGGCTCCTGCGAAGTCACCCTTCCTGTTCAACTACGACCGCACTCTGAGATAGGGCAGAAACGCCCGCTTCTCCGCGCGCGAGTATATTTTCCCTTGGAACGAAAAGCCATCGCGGCCAGGGCAATGCACACAGGAGGAGCCAGAATATGAACGAACAGTTGAGAATCGACTCGCTCTCCGTGACAAACTACCGGTGCTTCCGAAGATTTGACGAGCCGATTAGATTCGAGCCGGAACTCACCGTGCTCGTCGCAAGGAATGGCGAGGGCAAAACCGCATTCCTCGATGCAGTGAAGATCGCGCTGGGAATCTTCACCACCTCGTTCCCCGTGGGAACGCAGGCACACTTCCAACACTCGGACGTCCATATCGGGGGAAACCCGCCAAGCGCACTGTACCCAGTGACAATCGAGGCGACGGGCCTGATTGACTCGCACCACGAAAGATGGTCACGCTCCCTCCTGAAGGCAAAGGGACGAACCATCAACAGGGACGCAAAGGCCCTCTCGGAATACGGCAGGAGGCTCTGGCAGAAAATCCAGGGGGACGAACCGGACGTGGCACTGCCAATCATCGCCTTCTACGGCACGGGAAGACTCTGGGGAAACAGCAGGGAGCAAAACGCCGGCACAATCAGCCACCTCGCCGAAACACGCTTCGCCGGATACGAAAACGCACTGTCCGCACGGGCAACATACGCCCAGACAAAGGGATGGCTCCTCGAGGCAATCCGGACCGAGGACTCGAAGGAGGCGTCCACCACAAAGACAGGACAGCACATCATCTCACAGCTCAACGCAGTCAAAAAGGCACTGGGGAAGGTCGGGGGCGGAGAAGGACTGGAAAAACTCCACTACAACTCCTTCTTCAGGGATGAAATATCGGTCGTCAGCACAGTCTCAACCCCCGAGGGCACAGTCCCTACGGCACTGCCAATCTCCTGGCTAAGCGACGGGGTCCGGGCAGTCTTCTCACTGGTGGCCGACATCGCATGCCGATGCGCAAAGCTGAATCCACACTTGGGGGAGGACGCCTGCGAAAAGACCAACGGCATCGTCATGATCGACGAAGTGGACATCTTCCTGCATCCAGCCTGGCAGCAACGCATCCTGGGAGACTTGCACGCCGCCTTCCCGAACATCCAGTTCATAGTCACAACCCACAGCCCCCAGGTCGTCTCCACGGCCCCAAGGGAGTCCGTCAGGATAATCGACGCGGCGGAGGTGGTCCCCTTTGACATGCCGACCGTGGGAGTCGGCATCGGAGACATCCTGGCGGGAATCTTCGGAACACACCCGACACCCCAGAACACTGCCATCGCACAGAAGGTGAACCGACTCCACGCTATGCTCTCGGAAGGACTAGGAGACACCCCCGAATGGAAATGCATCTACGCAGAACTCGAGGGATACTTCGGAAAGGACTACCCGCCACTGAAGGGAGCCCTCAAACACCGCGACTTCCTGCGCACAATGCAAAAGGAGGAAGGGAACGGGAATGCATAGGCTCGTCAGGACACAGCCTGAACCCAGGGCGCTGAAAAGGGCAAGGGAGGAGGGACTCCCGGACTGGGAGCATTTCCCCTCAAAGGACAAGAAGTCCGTCCGAGACGCGCTACTCAAAATGCAGGACTACAGGTGCGCATACTGCGAACGAAGGGTCGAAAACAAGAGCAACGAATTCGAAAACCGCTGGGACGGACATGTCGAACACTTCCGGAAAAAGGCCGCGGGATTCTTCCCCGAACTCACATTCTGCTGGGACAATCTCTTCTATTCCTGCATGTCACGCACCTCCTGCGGACACTACAAGGACACATGCGGACTCACACGGGAGGAACACGACCTCCTAATAGACCCATGCAAGGACGCCCCGGAGAAATTCCTGGTCTTCGATGACAAGGGAAGGGTATCACCACGCACAAACATCTCCGATGAGGACAGGATCCGGGCAACCACAACTATCGAGGCCTTCGGATTGAACTCGCCACAACTGGTCCTGGACCGGAAAAACCTCATCGACAGCTTCGCCTGGCTGAAAAACTATCCACCAGGGCAGATCAGAAAGTATCTGGATGTCATCAAGGACACACCCTTCATCACCACTATCCAATCATTTCTGGGAATAAAGTAATAAAGTAGAGAGTAGGGAGAAGGGAGAAGAGGGTAGTGCGTGGCCACTTTGCAGTGGGCGTCCGTTGAGCGCGGCAGATGCCGCGAAGATAGAGGACAGAGAAGGATTATCATTTGGGACGCACGGCGGAATTGCCGTGCGAGGCGCGCCCAAGCGCGCCATCCACGCACTTCTCCCTCCTTTCTTCTCCCTACTCCCTACCCTAGGAAGCCCACTGCAAAGTGTCCACGCACTTCTCTCTCCTCCCTCTTCCCTTCTCCCTACTTTAGGAAGCCCACTGCAAAGTGGCCACGCACTACCCTCTCCTCCCTCTTCCCTTCTCCCTACTTTTGCAGGAGTGCCTTTTTATATGCTCTTCACTTGATATCTCGATGTTTTTTCTATAATCTGCTACGGAGAGAGATTTTTAGTCTTATCCTCCCCCCCCAAAAAAAAGGAAAACAAAAATGAAAAAGAACTTTACCCTGATTGAATTGCTTGTCGTGATCGCGATCATCGCGATTCTGGCCTCCATGCTTCTGCCAGCTCTTTCCAAGGCTCGTGAGAAGGCGCGCGCCATCAGCTGCACCAACAACCTGAAGCAGATCTGCCTGGGCAACCTGCTCTATGGCAACGACTACGACGACTACCTGCCTCCCACCGCCATCAAGGAGAGCGGAGTCGAGGCGCCCCCCGACAATTTCGCCCCCTTCATGGGACCGTACTGCAACACCAATGCATTCTTCTGGTTCACGCTGAACCCTATGATTCCCGGCGCACCCATGCTCGGAAGCGAATGGTTTGACAAGGATCCCGCCGCAAATGTCGACGGCACGGGCGCTGACAAGTCCTCATGGCACAAGGTCATGCTGTGCCCATCCTGCCCAACCAGCGAGCGCGTCATGGGTAACATCTGCTACGCAGTCAGCATGGGCTTCAGCTACTTCGGCGGCGGCAAATTCGGCAGCTACGGCGGCATTGGAAACAGCAACACCATCGCTTCCGACTGGCACCGCATCAGCTCCATCAAATTCCCGTCAATCCACGTGAACCAGCTTGATACCAGCACCCACCAGTCCTGGGACACCAGCTACAAATATGCCGCCATCGTCGTAGACTCCAGAAGCATCTATGGCGGCCCGTCCAACGACGCCTCCAGATACTATTTCCGTCACAGCGACATGATCAACATGTGCTTCACCGATGGCCATGCCGAGGCCGTCAACCGCAACAAGGTCGCAGGCTGCGGCGACTTCCTAACCCCGTTCCTCAAGGAGTTCTACTGGTATCCCGGGGCCGACTGCTACGGCGGCGAAAAGGACAGGTAGTCCAGCATAGCGCAATAGCGTAATACATCAAAAGGGCGATCTGGCTCATCACCAGGTCGCCCTTCTCATTTCACTACGTTCCACAGAAGACAGGCTTTCCGGCCGCGGACAAGAAGGCGGGAGCAGAAGCCGTAGGCGCCCGCCTCCCGGCAATTCCCGGCGCATCAGGCGACAGCGGCGTTTTCCCCCGCCGCGCCGTCTATGCGTTTTCGTATATTTTGCGCTCGAGGTCGGCAATTTCCTGCCTGAAATCCTCGGAGTCCTCGATGCGCTTTTCGACGACAGATATGGAGTGGATGACTGTCGGATGGCTCTTGTCAAAGCCGGCGGCAATCTCGGGAAGCGACTTCTCAGTCATCTTCCTGGAGAGATACATTGCAATCTGGCGAGGCACGGTGATTTCGCTCTGACGGCACTTGCCCTTGAGATCCTGGATGCGGACGTCATACCTGTGGGCCACAAATTCCTGGATTCTGTTGACGGTCAGCTGCATCGCGGCATCCGCCTCGAACTTGTTGCCGACCACCTTGTCAACCAATGCCTTGGTAACCTCCTCGTAGTGCTGGAGGGGAACCATGTCGAGATATGCCTGAAGAGTGAGAAGCGACCCCTCAAGGTTACGGACATTGCTCTTGATGCGCTGGGCAAGATACTCGAGGATTTCGCTGGGGAGCTTCCTGGAGTAGGACTGCTGCTTCTCGGCGAGAATCGCGACGCGCGTCTGCAAGTCGGGAGGCGTGATGTCAACTGTCAGACCCCATTCGAAGCGCGAGACAAGGCGCTTCTCCAGCCCAGGCATGTCCTGGGGAATCCTGTCGGAGGCGCAGACAATCTGCTTGTGGCTGTTGTAGAGCGTGTTGAAGGTGTGGAAGAACTCCTCCTGCATGCCCTTCTTGCCGTCGAAGAACTGCACGTCGTCAATCAACAGCACATCCACATTGCGGAAGCGCTGGCGGAACTCGGACATGCGCTGGGTGCCGCCTGCCCTCACCGCGTCGATGTAGAGATTGCCGAATTGTTCGCTGGTGAGATAGACGACCATCTTCCCCGGGTCGCGGGAGAGAACCTCGTGGGCAATCGCCTGAAGCAGATGCGTCTTCCCAAGTCCGCTTGGCCCGTGGATGAAGAGCGGGTTCTTGACCTCGCCGGGATGGGCGGCCACCTCGCGGCAGCTGTTGTACGCAAAACGGGTATTCTCGCCCACGACAAACGCCTCGAAGGTGAAGAGGCGGTTCAGGGAATCGAGAGTCTTCTGCTGACGGGCGGACACCTCGGGGGAAACCGCATCCTCCTTCGAAACATCGGCAGGCTCGGCGACAGGCTCCGAAACAGCACCGGAAACCGCCGCAGGATGCTGGGGCAAGGCAAACTCACCCTCCTTCAACTCCACCTCCACAAACCTGCCAGTGACTTCGCAAAGAACCTCCTCCAAAATACGGCGGTAGTTCTTCTCAACCCAGTCGACAAAGGTGTTCGGAGGAAAGCCCAGCACAAAACGATCGTCGGTAAGAGACACGGGCACAGCCGCGTCTTCGCCAAACCACATCCGAACCTCCTCGGGGGAAAGGCGCTCGCCCATCCTGAAGCAACACTGCCTCCAGATGGCGAAAAGATTGTTATTATTGCTGGTACTGCTGGACGATTCCATTAAAAAATCTATAAAACCGAAGCACCGGATGGATGACCTGACTACAACAATGAATACGCGACAGGACAAACATAGTGGCCGCACCCAATGGCACGGACGAAGATACGCTGCCGCGGCTGTCGGACAAACCGACCCCCATACGGAAATGCTTCGGTATGACGAAGGGCAAAGTTAAGCCCTATTCCAAAATTGGCAAACCAATACGGCGCAATTTTTCAAAGAATAATTCGCAAATAGTCATAACTCCCTGATTTCCCTTCTTGAATAAATATTTTTATACATTTTTCTACATTTCCACACCTTTGGCATGATTTTAGCTGAGAAAACGCCATTTTCCCACCGAAAAACACACCTACATGGACACTCTGTAATCGCTTGAGTTTGCAGCGAGATGCGAACTTCTCTACAATCTTTCTACAAGTTTTCTACAGATTCCCGGTAAAAACACGAATGCTTTTCATGCAATTTTTTTCTTGGTGGTTTTTCGGACTTTTTCGCTTGGTTTTCAGGGGAGTTTCTCCCATGCGCGTGCGCTCATAATGGGTGCGCAACCAGCATTATAGTAAGCAATTGGCGTTTGGAATCTACAATTCCCGCCCAATTTTCATCTGCACGCGGTGGTTCCGGCGCCTTCACCCGTCCACAACCGCCTTGTTCCCTGCACATTTCCGGCCAATTCCCCCCAGGCGTCATCGCCGTTCATCCGCCGTTTTGCCGCCTTCGTTTTTTTGCATTCCAGACACATGTGCTGTTCCTCCATATCCCAGAAGGACTTCGTCGACCGTTCCGCCCTTGGGGTTCTCCAGCTTGAGCGCCTTCAGCGTATTGTCCGCCACGCCTACGAACACAGTCCCTTCTACACGAAGGCATTTGACGCCATCGGGCTCAAGCCCGAGGAGATCCGCTCCCTTGACGACATCGCCAAGCTGCCCTTCACCCAGAAGACCGACCTGCGTGACAACTACCCCTACGGGTTGAACGCGGTTCCCCTCAAGGAGATTGTGCGCCTTCACGCATCAAGCGGCACCACCGGCAAGCCCATCGTAGTCTCCTACACCCGGGAGGACCTGGAGGTCTGGTCCGAAACCGCCGCCCGCGTCTTCCTGATGGGCGGCGTCACCCCCGACGACATTGCCGTCATCGGCTATGGCTACAGCCTCTTCACAGGCGGCATGGGCGCCCACCAGGGCATGGAGCGCATCGGGGCAACCGTCATCCCCCAGGGCGGCGGCAACACGGAAAAGCTCTGCATGCTCATACAGGACTTGGGCGTCACCACAATGTGCTGCACGCCATCCTACTTCATCCATACGATGGAGGTGGCTGAAAAACTCGGCATGGATTTGAAGAAGAGCACCCTGAAACACGGATTCTTCGGTGCGGAACCGTGGACCGAAGAGATGCGGGAGCACATCGAAACCTCCACGGGAATCAAGGCGGACGACATCTACGGGCTCTCGGAAATCATGGGGCCGGGAGTGGCGGGAAGCTGCGAGGCGCGAACCGGACTCCATGTCTTCGAAGACCACTACTACCCGGAAATCGTGGACCCGGCCACGGGAAGGCAGCTGCCCCCAGGAGAAGAAGGGGAACTCGTCCTGACAACGCTGGACAAGTGGGCAATGCCGCTGCTTAGATACAGGACCCACGACATCACCAGCCTCTCCTACGAAAAATGCAGATGCGGCAGGACGATTGTCAGGATGTCGCCAATCAGGCGGCGCAGCGACGACATGCTGATCATCCGCGGCGTCAACCTCTTCCCGTCCCAGGTCGAGGCGCTTCTCTTCACCATCAAGGGGGTGGTCCCCCACTACGAGCTGGTTGTCACCCGCGATGGCGCCATGGACGAGCTGGAGGTCCGCGTGGAGGTCACTCCCGAACTCTTCGGCGACCAGGTCTCCGTCCTCGAGGCGCTCAGGCGCGAAATCTACGGCAAGATCAAGGGCATGATTGGCATCAGCTGCAAGGTCACCCTCGTGGAGCCGGGCGCCATCGCCAGGAGCAATGGGAAGACCCGTCACGTGATAGACAAGCGCAAGAAATAGTTCCCCGTCCACATGGAGGTCCACAATCATGGAAGTGCGTCAGATTTCAATCTTTCTTGAAAACCGCGTGGGGCGTCTTGCCGAGGCTGCCGGAATCCTCGGCGACGCGGGCATCGACATCCTGGCCATCTCGGTGGCGGACACGGCGGACTTCGGAATCCTCCGGCTGCTGGTCAACGACGTCGAAAAGGCGCTGGAGGTCCTGAAGGAGCACAAGATTGTCTGCAAGCAGAGCCGCGTCTCCGTGGTCTCGGTGGACGGCGTGCCCGGCGGACTTGCCAAGGTCCTGAGGACAATCAACGACAACAACCTGAACATCGAGTATATGTACGCGGTCTCCCAGAAGAGCGCCCCAAATCCACTGATGGTCTTCCGCTTCCCGGACGCCGACGCGGCCACCGCCACCCTCGAAAAGGCGGGCATCAAGACCATCAGCGAGGAAGAACTCCTGGCATAGGTGACTCAGATGGACGTCGCCGGACTGATTGCTGGATTCCTGACCGCGCTCTGCTCGTCAATCGCCTTCCTCTCCTCGACCTGGGCACTAAAACGGACGCCGGGGTTGTCGGCGCCAGGGCTTCTGGCCGACGCGGGAATCGTCATGGGGGTCCTTTCCATCGCGCTCCTGGGAATCTTCTGGGAGCCGAGGCTCTTCTCCGAGGGCTTCGTGGCAAGGCTCCCGGCGCTTCTCGGGGCGGCGGTCTTCTTCTCACTTGGGCAGACCCTGGTCTTCGCGGCGCAACGCAGCGTCGAGGCCTCCCGCGTGGTTCCGCTCCTTGGGCTGAAGCTGCCCGTCCTCGCGGTCATCTCGGTCTGCTTCATGCACGATTCGATTGGCTGGCTCAAATGCGTCGCGATTGCCCTGGCGGTCCTCTCGGCATTCGTCCTCAACAACGCCGGCACGCGAATTCCCGCGAAGAGCTTTCTCCTCGTAATCGCAGCCTGCGTATCATACTCCCTTTCCGACACCTACCTGACAAAACTGACCGACCTGATTGAGAGGGGGCTTTCGGAATCCACGCTGATGGCGGCGATCCACTGCACCATCCTCACCTACATCATGGTGGGGCTCATCGCGGCCTGCATCCTCGCATTCTGGCACAAGCCCCTCACAAGGGCCGCATTCGCCCACAGCGTCCCCTTCTCAGTCTTCTGGCTGGGGTGCATTGTGGCGCTCAACATCGCATTCGCACGCCTCGGAACCGTCCACGGAGTCATCCTCCAGAACACACGCGCCATCTGGACAATCCTCCTGACACCGGTCTTCATCATGCTGGGATGCACGGCATTGGAGACCAGGCTGACCGCATCGCTCTTCTGGCGCAGACTGGCCGCCTCGGCAATGGTACTGCTGGCGGCATTCCTATACAGCCTCTAAATTGAGGGGAGAGCCCAGCACCCCCACGCCTGACACCACATTTGATGACATCCCATCCAGACAATATCAACACCCCCGACACCCTGGCACCACCGAAGGAGACCGTCGAATTCGCGCCCGAGGAGGTCAAGGGCAGGAGGTTCTTCCTCCTCTTCCTCATGCTCCTGGCAGGCCTCGCCATCTTCTCGTTCAATCCGGCAGACCTGGACTTCTACGCGGGGGGAGTCGCAGGTTCCGCATACCCGTACAACTACCTGGCGACCGTCGGCACATACTTCTCCTGGATTCTCTTCGCCACAATCGGGCTGGGCACATACCCACTCTACTTCCTGACTCTGTTCTGCTGCATCCGCAGGGCCGTCTGGAGAAGAAAGCTGCGCTTCGCCGGCTGGGAATACTATGCGTCAATCCTGCTCTTCGGAATCGGACTATCCTTCCTCTTCGGGGCATCCCCTGGCAACTTTGCCGACAGGGCGGCGGCGGTCAACATCCAGGGATTCCCGGGCGGAGTCGTCGGAAACCTCTTCTGCAGCGCGCCGTCGGGACTGCTCCTGAAGCTCATCGGCCACACGGGATGCGTCCTGACAGGCCTCGCAGTCGTCGTGGCAACAACCGTGGTCATCTGGTTCAAGGACTGGCACGACATCTCGCAGCCCTTCTGGAAGTTCCTCTGCGAAAAATTCCATGAATACCTCGAGAGACGCCGCGCCGCCAAGCTCGAAGGGGAGGAACTCCGCGAGGCCGAAGTAGACCTGGGGCAGGAACAGCACGTCGAGGCGGACTACCCCTACGGGACGCAGGGCGGCCAGGGCGCCGTCGCCCAGACCGCCCCCATGACGGCACAGCCAGGGGAAGGAGGCTTCCGCGCAAGAAGGGGACAGGCGTCCATCGATGCCGGAAGACAGGCGGCGGAGGCAATCAACGGAACCCAGCGCAGGCCCGAGCCCCCCGTCACACAGCAGCCCCCGCGCAGACAGCCGGAACTGCCAATGCAACCCGCCGACACGCCCCAGCCCACGGCGGCGCCCGCGCAGCGGACGCCCTCCC
>ERZ1034925.24-NODE-24-length-105212-cov-967.186911_pt1 | contig 105212 bp, 130 predicted proteins | sample MGYA00520687_ERZ1034925 | MGnify/ENA primary metagenome ERZ1034925 (study PRJEB33766, sample SAMN09781758) | gut metagenome | biome: gut microbiome | host: Homo sapiens | place: Madagascar | study: EMG produced TPA metagenomics assembly of the PRJNA485056 data... | reverse complement strand
TGGGTCTGTCCCTCCTGACTTATTGTCACCACCTTTGATAGAGATCCTGACTTACGTTTATTTAATATGGAAAAGAAATTTAAGTTTATAGACCTATTTTGTGGGATAGGGGGGTTCCATCAGGCGTTGTCTGATTTGGGCGGTGAATGTGTCTTTGCGAGTGATATTGATAAGCATTGTCAGGATGTTTATGAAAGAAATTATGGATTGAGACCTGTTGGTGACATTACTAAGGTTGATGCGGCTGATATTCCGGAGTTTGATGTTCTTTGTGGTGGTTTTCCGTGCCAAAGCTTTTCCCTTGCTGGAAAGCAACTTGGATTTGATGACCCCACACGAGGAGTACTATTTTTTTGAAATTATGAGGATAGTTTATTATCATCATCCGAAGTATGTCTTTTTGGAAAATGTGCGTAATCTGTTGAGTCATGATGACGGCAACACGTGGAGGGTGATTCACGATTGTCTGGATGAAGCAGGTTATAATGTGAACCCTCTCCCTATTCTTTTTAGTCCACATTATATTGGCATACCGCAACATCGTGAAAGAGTCTTTATTATTGCCATCAGGAAAGACATTGGCACACCGCCTGACTTTACATTTAGTGAATGTGCGTGGGAGATGCAGGACATTTTTCAAAGTGATGATGAGATCCAGGATATAGAACAATATAAGTTGAAACCGGAGGTTGTGAACATTCTTGATGGGTGGAATGAATTGATTCAAAATATCAACACGGATGTCGTGCCGTGTAAGATATGGGCAAAGTATCTGTGTGATCCTGAAAACGTGGTGTTTAACAAGGAGCCGTCTGATAGTCAGATGAGAACTATTGAACGTAACGTGATTCTTTATATGGAGAACAGAGACTTTATTGATAATTGGCTTGTGAAGATGAACAAAACCCTTTGTTTAGAACATGTTGGAATCAACTTGAGTGGAGTGTGAAGGATAAGTCAGTGCGTGACATTTGGAAGTGTTATATGCAAAGACGTCAGACAGGAATTCGTGTTAGAGATTCCGGTTGTTTTCCAACTCTTGTTGCGATGCATGGACAGACACCTATTGTTGGATCGAAAAGACGATATTTGACACCAAGAGAATGTGCTAGACTGCAAAGTTTCCCTGATTCATTCATAATGGATGATAACATTAAGCAGGCCTATAAGCAGTTTGGAAACAGTGTGAATGTGGAATGTGTAAAATTGTTTGCTATGATGATGCTTGAAGGACTGGACATCTGACGGAACGTTATTTGTAAACATATATTAAAATGATAGTTATGACAGAGGAAAACATTATCGTTAAACGGTTGAATGAGCTATTAGGTTCACACTTCACCGTGATGACCTACGCTTGGGGCTGTCACTGGAACGTGACAGGAATGGGATTTAAGGCGGCTCATGACTTTTTGAAGGATCTTTATGAGGCCGAGCAGGAGCGTGTGGACGCCACGGCTGAAAGAATTCGTGCTCTGGGCGGCATGGCTTCAGCATCCATAGAGGAGATGGAGCGCAGAACGCTTATATCCGCCGACGGTGATACCGTGAACAGTCATGACATGACTTCCGTGTGGGGCAGCCTTGCTCGTCTATGGGGCAGCCTCATTAACATTATAGTCGATGTTCATGGGATTACGGCTGAGGGTGACATCGCGACACGGTCATTTCTGGAGAATATGGCAGAGGAGATGCAGAAGGAACTATGGATGATCACGGCAAATCTTGAATAGGTTATGAAATATAGTATCTGGAAGAGAATAATGATGGTATTCAGCCCAAGGCGGCTGGAACAGGCCATCGATGCGGAAGTGCAGAGGGTGAACTTGGGGTGGCATAAGGTGTTGAACTCCACCTACACTGACAGACCTCTTGATCCTGACGTTACACCATTCGTGTCACGTCACGTGACCAAGGCTGGAATCTGGTGTAACGGCAAAAGATGGCGCAGAAGTGATGTCATGTTCCAGCAGAGATCCGGAGGGCAAGCAATGGACTTTAGTCCGGCTGTTATGCAGGAGTTCTGGGATGAGGCTACAAAGGCGCTCGGTGCGTACATCCTGGAGCACGGCTATGGTCAGATAGTGCTGTCCACCGATCCTATGGATAGTGGTGTGAAGATTGCCAATGTACGGTTGAACGCCTATGATCCAGAGATAGATAGGTAACTTTCCGTAAGCCCATTATAAAGTTTGGAAATGGTCAGAAAAATACATTCTGACCATTTTTTATGAATTATCTGGAGTAATTCTTGGATATTCCAGGACGATTATGCAACTTTGCATTCGTAATTAAAAACACACTGAACAATGAAGTCACTAAAGAAATTATTGATGAATCTTTTGACTAAACCTGTGTCGGATCACGTCTATATGAACGGCAAGTCAGTCAAGGAAAAGCTGGAACTGATAGCCAGAGCGCACACAATCTACTTCAGTAGGGTTAATCTCATAAACTATGAGGACACCGTGCGTGGGTGGTTTGAAGCCGCTGGATTTGTAGTGCGACAGAGCTATTCTGATATCACACCGTTCACGGCCAGAATCACCGTTAACCTCTTCTATTCGAACGATGATGGCAGCGTTATGTCACGTGTTGTGGAGCTGTTCACCAGAACTGCATAGATATGGCATACGTTATGAAGAGAACAAGGAGGGAAGCGGACTTCTTTCTTGTGCAGAGGGCAATCTGCGGTGATCAGTCCGCCTACACCAAGATATATGAGGACTATCAGAAGTCCGTTCGATATGTTGTGACCAAAATCTTGTATAGAAAACCGATGGAAGTGGAGGATGTGTGCATGGAGACGTTCGAGAGGGCGTTCTCCCTACTGCACAGATTTCAGCCTGACTATCAGCTGTCGGCTTGGCTTGTGAGGATAGCGTCCAACAGAGCGCTGGACTGTCTACGGAGGGGTAATAGACTGGACATCACGTCCGTGGACGCCACGGCTGATGATGACAGCCCTGTTCTGGAGTTGCAACTGATGGATGGCGCACCTCTTCCCACGGAGCAGGTGGAGCGGATACAGGACATTTCCTATCTGAACAGTCTTATGGAGGGACTTCCAGGCAATGAGCGTGACGCACTTCGCATGAGATGCCTGGACGGCCTTTCAAGCGACGAGTGCGCAGAGCAGATGGGAACCACCAGACGCACGGTGCGTCACTCCGTGCGTGACGGCATACACCACCTGAAGAGTATGGTGGACGAGGCTGATGTTGAACTTAGAAGCAAATAGTGTTATGGCATCAAATGGAATGGACTCTCTTGTGCGCAGAATAAGGCAGGGGGCAGGTGTTGTGGTGGATCGCGGCACATTAAGGTGTGACTGGATTGAGGGTGGCAGCAACGGAGTGCAGACGTTCTTCATGACGGCTGAGGAGCTGGAGGCCTTTAACGAGAGACAGATGAAGAAATTTGGGCGTATAAATCTACGAACGCTGCAAACAGAGCACTGGGTGAAGGATCACTGGGAGGTGGATGAGGATGGGGAGTCGACCGCCAATGATATGGAGGACACTGACTATGATGAGGAGAATGAATAGCACGGATCCACGTGTGGAAGCCGTTCGGCAGTCCATAGACGAGAGCTCCATTCCTGAGGAGATGGCTTCCTGCATGGTCATGGCCACAGCCATGGAGACCGTGATGAATGACGTCATGGAACGCATCAGGATGAGATACAAGGCCGTGGGTCTGGATGTTAGGAGCAATGACGTGCTCAAGGGGTTAAAAAGCTACTGTCAGGCCGTGAAGACGGCTGGATACTGGTTTGACAGAGAGGTTGAGCCGAGAAACGTTGAGTGTACCTTTGGAACATACGGAACGGCCTCCTCCTATGACGGCTTTCGTGCAAGATGCGGTCAGGTGGCGGAGCTGATGTCCATGATTGTGCAGGCAAGCAAGGATTCCTCCGCAATGGAGAAAATTAGAGAGGCAGCGAGAGAGGCCGCTCGTGACCGAGGAGTTACCCTTGAGGACTGGACAAGACTGCATCTAAGGACGGATTAATGACTAATATTATAAAAAGGATAATTATGAACTTTTACGAGGCAGCGATAAGGACGGTCTGCACGGCCTACGACATAACACCGGAGGTGTTGAGGGGGGATCGCAGAGATGAACGAATAGTTGAGGCACGAAAGTGGTACTGCCTACTCACGACGCCACGACCCCTGGAAAGGTCAGGCAGATACATCAATCGTGATCACGCTACCGTTCTGCACCACAGAAGAGAGATGCGTGAGGCCATAGGCATCTATCCACTCCATGAGGAGAGGTGGCGTGTGATGAAGTGCCTATTCAACAGCATTCTTGTGGAGGAGCGAATGAATGGGTGTCACGTGGGCGTGAAGGAATACAGGGCTGAATGGAGAAACTATCAGGATTTACTGTCAGCCGCTGAGAATGCGAGACATAGACTGGAGGAGCTGTCCACGGCCGTCACGGGGGAGCCGTGCGTGGTGTGTGAGAACGGTGACGGTGGATTTCATGTGGTGAAAGTGAGGGACAGAATTGGCAGACCGCTGCCGTTGGTCTATATGCTGAACGTCATAAGGAGGAGAGATGGACAACCAATATAAAGAAAAGAAGATATGAATATTGATGAATGTATTAAGATTCTGGATGCCGTAAGGCAGCAGAAGCCTGTTGAGTATCGCTTTAGGGGTGATGATGTCTGGAAGGACTTGCTAATGGAGGATTCACAGGGGGATAACGTGACCCTGAACTTTCACAAGAAGGAGTACAGGTTGAAGAAGCCTATCAGGTATAGATCTTACACCGGAGTGGACGAGTTTGTGAATGAGGCCTGTAATCATAAGTGTATGCTTATGAGAAGGAGGGATACAGGGATGGTTCTTGTTCCATCCATAATCACTGATGATCATGTTCAGTGCGGTGATTATCGCATTAACTATTCCGAGCTTCTGGATAGGGTGGTGTGGTATGATGATGGAACGCCTGTGGGAATGAAGCTATAGAGTGGAGCAGGTGCATAATTAGAGCTTATCACCCTCGATAAGCAGAACTTATAGTTGATCATAATTGATAGACACACAGAGAATCCGGAGATTGGTCCAGACCCTGTGTGTCTTTTCGTGTGAACTCCGTAGGATGTTCACACATGGAACGTTCGAACAGAACGTTCCCCAACTCCCTGATATTCAGGACACCCTCCTATTCCTATGATAAGCATTTCTTATAATGGATGATAACCCTTCCTTATATGGAGCACTTGAATACAGGCATTGATGGTGTGGAGGTGAATGACATCAAGGGGAGGGTTCAGTCAGGAGACTCGGTTTAGGAGGGTATGGAATGGGTCTGGGAGGAGAGGGGTCGGTTGGGGGTCGGTCTGGGTGTATTGATTCAGGTTCAGTAGGGGATATCTTGAGGTTGGTTTGGGTGGAGAGGTTCTGGGTATTTAGAGCCGTGCGGAGTCCTCCGCCACAGAACCCCTTTCGCTCACGTCGTGGCTGTTTTCGGGCGAAATTAGCCGATGACAGAGTGCTTCCGACATGAATGCACCACCTATGAGTAGCCAGTTCCCTAAACTCCGGGATTTTTGGTACTTAACGGAAGCTCATCGGAACAGGCGGATGCCGATATTTTGTGAAAAATTGGGTGTGAAAATGACGTGAAAAATATAATTCACTGATAATGAGTGACTGATTTCAAATGTTAAGTGGCTGATACCAAAATCCCAGAGGGTATTAAAACGAAATTAAGCAAAAATCCCGAAATTACGTAAAATGTAAAGTTGTTCACGGATACCGCTCCTATAACTCCACTCAGGTATCCCGAGTTATGATGATTAAAATTGTAAGTAATAGAATTTTCGTGAAAACTTCATTGGATATTCAAGAAAATACACCAACTTTGCACCGTAATCGTTAAAATCATTAAATTATGGATGCACAGAAACAACTTCAGGAGCGTATCAAATGTTCCGAAGCTTTGATTAAGGGGCTGGATTTGCAGATTAGTCAAAAAATCAACGAACTTCATAATCTGCAGAGCCGTATGGTAAGGAATAGGGATAGGCTTGCTGCCATCAGGGACGCAAGGGGCGGCATCTACGATAAGTGGTATCGGCATCACAGGGAGGACAATTCTGCATACGACACACAGTGGGAAATAGAGAAAGGGCTTATGTTGTCAGAGGGGTATGAGGGTGAATTCAGGGTTATAGAGGGGGGGTGATAATTTTTGCTTATAATAAAAACTTATGGATATGACACAGAAGGAACGAAACGCACACATCGTACGGAATGCGGTGGCCACGTTGGACACCGTCACAATACGTCTCGAGGACGGAACCGAGTTCTGCTTCTATCGCAGCCAAGCCTTGGCTGCACGGCAGTTCAGGGAGGAGCTCGGCAGAATAGTGGAACAGTATCTATTGGCATGACAAATCTATAATCAGAATCTATATGAACACACCTACATGGAGAGTCTCCTGGTTGGAGAAAGGGTCAGAGGTCGTCCACACGACACGCCTCACAAGACAGTGCAGTCGCATTGAAGCGGAGCGGTATATAAAGAGAATAAGGCCGGACATCGTGTGGTGTGAGGTTGTTCTCGAGGGTATAAGGTAGAACTGATGAGTGGAGAGCCTTGCTTCTCCATTTATCATATATGATAAATGAAAAATGAACGATAGGAAATATTGCTGTGCAAATTGCAGACACTGGGAGCCAGGAGATTCGTGGAGAACCACTCCCATAGGTATGGAACGTAGGATTCCAACGGCTATTATGGCACAGGGAACGTGTCATGTCACGGATAGACCCTATGGACGAATGAACTATATGAAGCCCTGTAGGAGATTCGAATGCAGACTATATGAAAATCCAGGATTAATTTCACGAAATTTTCAGAAGTAGTCTTGGAAGATTCAAGAAATAGCCCCAACTTTGCATCGTTGGTTCAGTTGAGCGCTGCCAACACAGGTTGAAAGTTTAATATCTAAATCATTTCGTTATGAACGCTACAATCATCACCCCGGACGTTAATTTGTCAAACAGGTCACACATTCTCGCCAAGGACAGCACGGCTGTCAAGTATGTCAGCAAGGTTAAGATTCAGGAGGAAATCAACGTGATTATGGCTCGCATCAAGGATGCCAAGGCAAACATTACCGCTCCACAGAAGGAAGTGAAATCCAAGACCGACCTTATGGATTTATACGGCTACCTCTATAGGGAATGCGAGAAGTATAATGTGGAGGTTCTGGCCGAGCGTCAGGCCAAGGTGGAGCAGAAATCAGCGGAAAGGGCACTGAAGTCATCCAATAGGCACGAGCGCAAGGCGGCACGTCTGAGTGACGCTGAGGAAAGGTTCACACGTTACAGCGATGAGCTTGCCAAGCGTGAGGCAGGTGACACGATGGGTCTGGACACAAAGGGGCAGAGGCATCGCATCGCAAGTCTGAAGCGCAAGATTGCTCGTGCTGAAGCGAGCCTGAAGAAACTTCAGGAGAATTCATAGAATGGTTCCTGGGAAATCCAGAACTTCCCCTTATATTTGCATCGTAATCATTAATTCACACACGTTATGTCACATTTTAACAGCATTACATCGTTCCAGAACCTCAAGGATCAGTACAGAACCCTCGCTATGGCCAACCACCCTGACAGGGGTGGTGACACAGCCACCATGCAGGAGATCAATGCCGAGTACAGCCGCCTGTACGCCATCTGGGTAAACAGAATAGAGGACACAAACGTTCGCCCTACGATGACGGCCGAGCAGTCCATTCGTCACTTCTACACGCAGAACGGCTGGGAGGGTTCCAACTATGACTCCAACCTCAGCACCAAGGATATCGCTGCGTTGGTTCGTGAATACTGCAAGCAGAACTGGAATCAGTGGAAGTTCTCCATCAGATGTCACTTTGCCTCCATGTGCAGCGAAATTAGGGTATATCTTCAGGGTGGCCCGATAGCTTCAGGTCTGGTCGGGGAGCAGGGTGAATGCTGTCAGGAGTTCGGCTACCAGACGAGATACCAATACAGAAGTGAGCGTGACGACAGGGTGGCACCTGAGGCGGAGATTGTGATGCAGGACGTCATCGCCTACCTTAAATCCTTCAACTATGACGACAGTGACAGTATGATCGACTACTTCGACACGAACTTCTATATGTCTGAATGCATCGCTGGCAGCAAGGAATGGAAGTACGTCCAGAGACAGGCTCGCATCACAGCCTCACAGCCTACACCAAGCGAGGAACAGGTCTCAGCCCCAAGTCTTGGGGAGGGTGTGGACATCATCACCTACTCTGACAAGGCTCTGGCCGTGGTGGGGGACACCAAGCCGCTGAGAGCACGCCTGAAGGAACTCAAGGGTCGCTTCAATCCAGGCCTGACGGTGGATGGTGTTAGGAGGGCTGGATGGGTGTTCAGCGCAAAGACCTACACGGTTGATACCCTGAGACAGGCGATATTCGCCTGAATTTGCGTTAAAATCACGAAAATTAGGAGGTGTTGCTCCCCATCTGATACATCCGGCAGGACACACCTCCACAATCGTAAATAATGACACAATATGACGTTTTTACAAATCACAATAGGCACGAGAAAAGTTGACGTGACGGAGGGCGGCAAGGCCGTGTCTGATTCAATCAAGGGCTTCTTCCGCATTCCAGTGACGGAATTAAGAGCGTGCGTTCTGGACGAGCGCAGCGGCTTCCTATCCCTGAGAATGCGACATGAGACGCTCAACCTCCACTCCACAGGCTGGAAATGGGTAGATCTTCTGGACGCATTCGTCGCGACCACTGAAGCCCTGATGAGCCACTATGCCGACAGACCTGACATGGAGAGCATGATAACCATAACCGAGACAGGAAACATCACAACACTTGTAAATCTATACTACGATGAATAGAAGAAAAGAAATACAGGCCGAGCCGTTTCTGAAATGGGTCGGTGGAAAGGCTCGCAGGGTGAATGAGATACTTGACCTTATGCCTGAACAGATTGACTACTACATGGAGCCGTTCCTGGGAGGTGGTGCGGTGGCACTGGAGGTTCTCCGGAGAAATCCTGACTGCAAGGCTTTGCTCTCGGATCTAAATCCACATCTCATCAACTGTTGGCGACAGGTCAAGGAGAATCCACAGGATGTCATACGTTCCGTCCACGCACTGGATGACCGCTATCTGCGTCTAAAGTTCGCCTCCGAGCAGAAGTCCTTCTATATGGCCGTGCGTGAAAGATGGAACATCTATATGGCCGTGCTTGAACGGTGTAACGAGAATATGAATGATGAGGACAGCGGTGGTGAGGCTGGCAGAGCCGGAATGTTCCTGTGGCTGAATCGCAACTGTTTTCAGGGGATGTGGCGTGTAAACTCCAGAGGTGAGTTCAACGTTCCTTCAAGGCAGTCTTGCACAAGGGAAAGTCGTGTGAACTATGAGGCGATAGAACAGGCGTCCGCTCTACTGAAAAACGCTGATATCCAGCAGGGAGGCTTTGATGAATTCGTTATGGCTCCAGGAACGGTCGTCTTCGTGGATCCACCGTATATACGTGAAAATAACGGTCGTGGATTCACGGCATACACCAAGGACGGCTTCACAGATGTGGATCATCTTGCACTGGCCGAGAAGTTGAGACTGAGTGGAGCCACCTATGTGCTGACGATAGGCGGTGATGAGGACATCGTGCGTGAGATATACGGACAGCCTGACAGCGTGTCAGAGATTCCATGTACGTTTGCAGCCACCAACGCAGGAAGACGAACGAGAAATGAGTTTATAATTACAAACAATCTACGTAAATTAAGATAACGGAGGGGTTATGAACAATGAACTAAAGAAGCTAATTCAACCTTACTGGGTTGAGGAGCAACAAGGTGTATATATCCCCTTGATTGATAAGGTGTTGCTCAAGGATAATATTCCTGCAATGCCATATCACGATTTTATGGAATATGCAAAAAACGGGGTTAAAATCGCCACAAAAGACGAACTCCTGCAAATGTATCTTCAGAGAGATCAAATCAACAAGATACTTAAAGAGCATAATGGAGACATTCTTGCATCTGATTGGTTTGGTTCTTCATCAGAGTTTAATTCGTATTTCGAATGGATCGTCTGCTTTGACTCCGGCACTTGCTACTACACGCAAAAGAGTAATCCTTATGTCAGCAGGGTGGTCGTAGATTTGAAGAATTAAAAATGAATGGTATGGAACAGTTTAATCTGGAAGAATACTTAAAGAATCCCAATCGAAAGATTGTCACAAGAGATGGCCGTGCTGTGAGGATCATTTGCACAGATAGAAAATTTGAGTTTTCAAATGCACAATACCCTGTTATAGCATTGATTAAAGACCTTAATGGTAATGAATGTGTTATAGGTTTTACAAGTGATGGTAAAGAAGAATGTGATTATGATGATAATACAGATTTGTTCTTTATATCAGAGGATAGGATCCCTATTAAGAAATTTAATCTGAAAGAATTTCAGCCTTTTGATAGGGTGTTGTTACGTGATAGAGGCAATTTCAAATGGCTTCCAAGTTTTTTTGAAAGAATTAGACAAGAACCCTCTGGCGAACTATCTGCAGTTGAACTTATTAGTAGAAGTAGATGGGAAATGTGTATTCCATATAATGATGAAACGAAGCATTTGCTCGGAACTAAAGATGATTGTCCTGATTACTATAAATGGTGGGAGGAATAAAAGTTGGACCGACACAAAATACGTTAGTTATGTCAAGATATTCACCAATTCAATTTTTTGGAGTTGAATCTACTGATTTTAATTTTAAGAAGATGCCATCATATCAATTAAGAAAATCAAAAAAGAAAATCTGTAAGTCTTGCAAATTGTTTGGTATCATCGGGTCGCCTTGCAATAATCCAAGACAAACTATATGCGATAATTATAAACCGAAAAGAAAGAAATAGCTATGAGTATAACGAAAATCAAGAAGCAGTTTGCAAGGACGGAATCAATGCTGAGAAGTGCTGACAGCCAGAGGGTGCATCTATGGAACATGCTGTTACCATATATGTCCAAGGAATTTTACGATGAATTTTGCTATATTGATGTAGTGGCATATGGAGGTGATCTTGTCGTTGTATATAACGAAAGATCTAATTTTGTTAGATATTATCCAGTAAGCCAGATTATTGACCTCATTGAAGAGGGTGTAACCTGTATAACGCCTGACCAACTGATAGCGATATAGTTATTATAAAAATTCTAAATTTATGAGCAATCGAACGAATGAAGCCGAGATTCTGATGAACAGGCTTATGGAGATGCACGGTGAGTGGATAGCTCACGGATGTGAGCCTGGAGACGTCATGAAGTTAACAGCCGCCATGATGGCCGTGCTGACGCAAAAGGCATTTCCACGGAATCCTACCCAAAACAATCTTATGGAATTCCCAACTCGTCTGCTGAACTGCAATATGGTCTGGGAGAAGTTCGTGTCTAAGCACAGGGACGCACTCTTCTACACAGCTGACATGTTCCGGAAATGGGTCTGGGGGCTGTATCGTGGCCACACCAAAACAAGGGCTGGTCTATGGAGGATTCTCGGGTGGGAGACGTTCAACACCGATGATGAGGAGGTGAACAATGAAAAAGAATAAGGGGCACGTCAACGGTAATATTCGCAAGGTCGTCGATGACGTGCTGATGGAAGGCTCCAAACGCTACCCCTATGCCAGAATGTTTGTAGAAGGCCTGTTCGGTATGACACCTGACGACTATCATCTGAATGGATGGACAGAATGTGCATCGTTCACGACCAAAGCCACGCTCACGCACGTGAAGAGCACCATCGAGGAGAATATGAAGAAATGCAACGTGGAAGACGTGATAGGCGTGTCCTATGGGTTTGGATATCGTCAGGGTGTGCGGGACGTGCTGGACTTGCTTGATGAGATGATTAAACAACTAAATGAAGAAGACAATGCTAAACGGATGGATTAGATGGTTCAGCATTCTGATGGGAGTGATGAATCTGGTGTGCTGCATCTATAATGGGTGCACAGACAAATGGGAGGTGGCGTGCTGTGAATTCACGACCTCCATAGTGTTCTTTACGCTTGCCCTGTATGACTGGGCGGTGAGGCGGATGCTTTCAGCCACACGTCGAAGATGGTTCCGCAACGGGTGGATACAGTGTCAGAGCACGATGGATGAGAAGCTTTTGAATCGATACAGACTACTTCTACAGTGGAAGCAGTCCACGTCAAATCCACGTGTGAACGAGGTGAATCACATTCGATGCCACATAGTTTATAGCCTAAGGGATTCCCTCAGAAATAGAATGATAAATGACAATTTTGAGCACTACGACTATGAAAGCAAGAATAGCACTGAAGATTGTTAGGCGTATCCAGGAAAGGCCTGAACTCTTCCACTCCTATAATAGAAGAACAGTAGAGCGTGCCGTAAACACAGTGTATTGTAGAAATCGACTTGCATCATGGATGAAGTCCCACGTGAGACTTCGCCTTGGTGACAGAACGGTAGTCATGATGCCGGACGGGACATTCAGTTTCATTCTAAACGAGGATTTTGACAAATTATGAACGCACGACAGACACGACGAGCCAGACGGCTCATAGCCCGAAAGGGGTACTGGAAGGCACGATGGCTTCAGATGAGGATGAATCTAAGGGATCTGCAACTGGACTACACCACCTACACGAATGAAATAGACGGTGACGCCAATATGGATCCTGGATTATTTCAGTGGTACAGAGACAGATATGTAAGAATATCCAAGAAAATAGCATACTACGAGAGAAAAATGTAATGAAAAGCGTTATATATATGAATGAGTTTAGTCATAGCTAAAATGACAAATCAATTGTCTTAGGTGAATTAATGATTATCAGAAACAGGGTCGCAGGGATGTGCTCCTGTTTTTCTTTTATCCACAAACGATACATTATGAATTTCAGAAATTCCCATATTACATCTTGGATATTTCAAGAATTCACCCCAACTTTGCCATGTAATCATTAAACATCACACATTATGGCAAACAGTTCAAAGCAAAGCCCGAAGGGCATAATCTTCATCAAAAAGCATCACAAGGATTCCACTTGCATCTATTATGGCACACTCGCAGGTCTTGTCAGTGAGGTATTCAGCTATACGCTTGAATGCGGTCATTCCTGGAAGCCCTTCATTTCCAGGGAACCAAAGAGCCTCAAGTCGCTCGTAAGAGCTGTGAACAACTCCTATGACGTTCTTAACAGGTATTCCGATTATGTGGAGGAAAGCAACTTCCAGGAGTTCCTTCAGGCTTATGGCAGTGACTTTGATAGAGGAATTCTTACCGCAAAGGCGGCTATTGACCCTATGTTCCACGATAGAATTGAAGTAAGATAAGGGGGATCACATCATGAACAACACGATAAACATTTTCGGAATCAACATCAGCATCCCTATATGGACTATTGAACAACAGACAGGCTACAAGCCTGAGACAACGTTCTGGCAGGACTTCTCCATCGCTGAAAAGGTGGGTGGTCTAAAGGGCATCCAGGAGACGTTCAATAAAGCATTTAAGGAATGGTCGGATAAATATAGGTATCTCACCGAGCTTGTTCTTGTGCTCAACTGGAAGTGTTGGTATTGGTACGATCAGGGGGACGATGATACATCAATGCTCTACCAGAATCTCTTCTATCAGGCCAGAGAATACGCACTGGACAACCTCAAGGACGATGAACTGAATTATTTCATAGAAACTACGGATTAGTCCTTGGATATTCCAGAATAATGACTACCTTTGCAGCAGTTAATCATTAAATCATCTACATTATGGGATTCACACCGAGCAAGTATCAGCAGCGCATCTATGACTTCATCGAAAGGGGGTCAGGCAATGCGGTCATCAATGCAGTCGCGGGAAGCGGCAAGACAACGACCCTAATCAGTCTTCTGGAGCGTGTTCCGTCCACAAGCAGGGTTCTCTTCCTTGCGTTCAACAAGTCCATCGTGGAGGAGCTTAAGATAAAGACCTCACGATTTAGCAACGTGGATGTCAAGACGCTTCACTCGCTTGGGTGCTCCGCACTCCGCAAGCAGATATCCACCATCGGTGACATTAACAGCAGCAAGTATCGTCAGTACGTCACGGAGCAGCTGAAGTCCGGTGCATACGCACCCACAAGGGAGCTGTCACTGGAGGAGAAGTCCGAGTATAAGTCCAACATCATCAACCTCATTGACCTTGCACGTGTCAATCTGTGTCAGTCTACACAGGACATCATCAGTGTGGCTCACAAGCACGGCATCTTCCTGTACGACAACGAGGTTCAGCTTGTCACGAATGCAATCGTCTGGGGTCGCAGCGAGAGCGGTCTATCCACCATTGATTTCACGGACATGATCTACCTCCCGTGCTACCTCAAGGACATCAGGTTCTTCAGATACGACCTTGTCCTTATAGATGAGTGTCAGGACCTGAATGCGGCTCAGAGAACTCTGTTCCTAAAGACCATCAAGCGCAACGGACGCTTCGTGGCGGTGGGCGACCCACGTCAGGCTATCTACGGCTTTGCAGGTGCGGACGTGGAGTCCTTCACGCTTCTCACCAAGCTCCCTGACACGGTGGAGCTTCCACTGTCCGTCTGCTATCGCTGTGACATGGACATCATCAAGAGGGCACAGACTGAGGTTCCCCAGATTGAATGGAGAGAGGGTGCTGGTGCTGGCATTGTAAATGATTCTGCAAAGGTCGCTGACATCCAGGACGGTGACATGGTTCTGTGCCGTCTTTCAGCCCCTCTGGTGGCACTCTGCATCAAGTACATCGGTGAGGGTGTCAAGGCCTACATCAAGGGTCGCGACATCGGTGTCAATCTCATCAACATGCTCAAGAAGACCAACAGGGTTCGCATCAAGGACGCACTCAAGATAATGGACAAGGAGCTTGCACGTGTTCAGGCCGAAATCGTAAAGACCACTGGAATGTCTCTTGAGGAAGCCGTTCAGCACACGTCCTACGTTCTCTATGCTGACAAGATTAAGGCTATTGAGGTCATTAGTGAGGGTCTCACCAAGGTTGAGGAGGTCTGTGATCGCATCAACGCCATCTTCAGTGACGAGAGCAAGCAGGGCATCTGCCTGTCCACCGTTCACAAGTCCAAGGGGCTGGAGGCTGACAGGGTGTTCATCCTGTGTCCGGACAAGTTCCTTCTGAAAAGGGCTATGCAGATAGACTGGATGGCTGAGCAGGAGCACAATCTCATCTACGTGGCCTACACAAGAGCGAAGCACTATCTTGGCTTCGTAACGGACTTCAAGATATAGTTTCATAGATTGCTCCTTGGATATCCAAGGAGCAGCCTTATATTTGCACACGATTAAAAAACACATACGATATGACGAAGGAGCTTACAATCACCCTTGACGGATGGGCAAGGAACTACAGCGTGACCGAAATAACAGCCAATGAGGACGGAACGGTAACGCTCCGATGCACACCTCAGGAACGAGGGGCGGAAGTCGCCCAAAGGGCGGAAAACTCGGGAGCCGTGGCACGACCACGCATCCGCTCCTATATGCACTGTTCAGGTCTTGTCCGTTTGCTTGTGAACGGCAGAATGGTCACAGCGGCCGTCACGCACTGCACGGACAGGGCTGTGCGTGTATTAAATCTGGATCTCGGTGTGGCCTGGATGCCGAAGAATGTGCTTCGGTGGTCAGAGGTCGCTGGAATGCTCTGTGTGGTGGACGCAGACTACTGGCCGGACTTCACCACGAAAATCAGTGATTCCATGGCGGAGTATCCTGTCCTGTTTAACGCAGAGGAACTATATGACAGAGAATTCCTGTCGAATACCTACCTTTGATCCCACTTTGGAAAACCACATATAGTTATGAAAATGGAAGAAATAGTGGATGGAACACTTCTGTGGCTTGGTAGCCTGAACATTGTCAGCAGGATAATGGCTGTGGTCGCCATAATGCTTGGAGCGGTCATTGTGGGGGCACTTCTGGCCTTTGCTATGGTGGGAGTTCTATGCCTGATAGCCAATTAGTTAAACTAAAACAAAAATGATTATGAAAGAAAGAACACTATGGCCTGTCGTGCTTGGCATAGCGACACTTGTGGGCATCACGATAGGCGTGTCACGATGCACACACAAAAATGATGAACTAACGGAGGATCATGAGAGGGAACGCCATTTTGATGACAGCGTGCAGAACGCAGAAATCATGGAGTCCGTCTATGACAGAATCTTTCAGCTCCGTCTGGATCATCCTGACATCGTTATGGCTCAGTGCATACTGGAGAGCGGTGAATTCACCTCCGACCTGTTCAAGGAGGGCAACAACTGCCTCGGAATGAAAGTTCCAGGACAGCGACCGACATTTGCAGTAGGTGTGTGCAGAGGACACGCCAGATTTAAATCATGGCATGACTGCATCGCCGACTATGCTCTGTGGCAGAGCGCCTATGGAAGAGGTCTGTCAGATGACGCCTACCTCGCCTTGCTGGACAGAATATACGCTGAGGACGGCTCCTACACGGCCAAGCTAAAGTCAATCATTCGCAAGTACAATCTTTAGGCATTATGTGGAAGATAATCAAGTCAAGAACCGATCGAAACGTTGACTTCTTTCAGCAGATGGAGAATCAGGGGTGGGAACTGAAGTCAGCCCTCTACTCGTGTATGGACGGAATGTATCACTACATATTCAGGAGAGGGAATGATGAGCAACAAAGGTAGAGCGGAACGATTTTATCCGCACTGTCTCGTGGTTCCGGACAACGTCACACTCGTCCTGTATTACATTACACGTGTCGTCGGGAAGCCCGTGTTCGTCGGGACGCAACTCTCCATCTTTCGCACTCCTCTGTGGTGGCGGTGGATCAAGGGGAACAATCTTCCTCCATCAATAGCGAATCTTATGAATGGCACACTGGAGGAAAACTATGGATTGAAGATAGAGAACGCTGACGTAGAGACGACTAACATAAATCTTGCTGATGACAGCGCTCTTATCTGTGAACGGTGGCTGGAGGGGTGGCGCAAGCAGTGCACACATCGCTCATACAGGCAGCACGACAGCACCGAATTCAGGTCTCTACTTGCAAATTAGACGGACATGTTCCACGGAATATTCCGTGGAACATACGTTAAGTCTCTATATAAGTTATAAATAGATATGAGACAGTCAGAACTATGCAGGGAAATAGCGGACAGAACGTCCGTGAAGCCCAAGGAAGTAAGATCCTGTCTGGAGTCACTTTCAGATGTCCTGAAGGAGAAGACTCTGGGTGAGGGGGTGGAGGTGATAACACCGTTCGGAAAGTTCAGTCGTAAGACGTTTGCGGCAAGAAAGTGTCGCAACCCTAAGACAGGCAAGATCACCATGACACAGGAAACACGTTCTCTGGCGTTCAGCACCAGAAAGAAACTAAAGCTCCACCTGATGGAGAATGGATCCTATGAAGCCATTCCTCCACGCAGACGCAACCCTAATAAATCAACATCAAACAAATAGACGGCCATGGCAGCAACGAGGAATAAAGCAACGACAGCGACCGTGACAGCTCCAAAGTGGAACGCACGATTCGAGATTCAGCCTGTGCAGTTTGATCTTTTCAATCACATTGACTTTCATCACAGGTGGTGGCCAAGGGTCATCTGGATGGATGGCGTGTGGCCGAAGCATAACAGCAACATTGTCGTGGACGTCACAGGGCAGACGTACACGTTCCGTCAGGTGTCAGTTCGCTCCACAGGCATGGAGACACCGTTTCCGACAGAGAGCCTTTATCTGATAGAGACCCCAAGCACCGTCACCGTGTGCACCTATGCGTCCTTCTGGAGCTATGGTGGAAAGGTTCTTGCCGAGAGACGCAAAGGGGAGCGTATGTGGCCGTCCTACCTCCACTATCTGATGGAATTCGCCCTTGTGACCTATAGCCGTGAGGACTGGGACAGACTTCGGGCAGAGGGTCACATCACCATCGTGGAAAATCAAATCAAACAGTAACTATCATGAAGAAGTGGATAAAGAAAAGATTCAAGGGGTTCCTTGAATGGGCTTTCAGTGAGGAGTTCGACAGCATGAGAACCACCTGTGGACAGCAGCAGCGCACAACCACACAGATGCAGAAGGAGATTGAGGACTTGCGTATCCTCCAGAATCAGCTCGGCATCTATGAGAAGAAACTGAAATCTCTACTGGGAAGCATCTCCGTCTCAGCCAATCTGCCGAAGAAGGCTGAGAACTGGGCTGTCATCTCCATTCAGGGTGAGAAGATAGACTATGTGAAGTTCATCGCTCTGCCTAAGAATGACATGATTGCCATCAGCAGGTTCCTTGCACAGTTTCAGGATCACGCACTGGAGACAAGTCCAGCCAACTATGATCTTATAAACGGTAAGATAATCGAAATCAAGAACAATAAACAGTAATAAGAATGAAACTATCCGAAAAAAGAATCGTGTTCGTCGACATGGACGACACTCTAATCAAGACAGTGTCAGGCAAGGAATTTCCTCTGGGCATATATGATATGACACTTCGCCTGGACGTGTTTTCCAAGATAAAGATGCTTGCACCTAATGCGGTGTTCATCGTGTCCAATCAGGGCGGCATTGAGGCAGGGTATGTCAACCCGACACTCTTTCAGCACAAGTTTATGTATGTTCTGGCGGCTCTGCAGGAGTTCCTTGGACTGCACACCTTTGTGGCAGGAAGATTCTGTCCGACTCAGGACCTGAAGTTCGAGGGACGCAAGCCGAACACGGCAATGCTGATCATCATGCTAGACGAGTTTGAGCAGATAATCAAGGACTACAAGTTTTCCAAGGAGGAATGTGTCTACATCGGTGACACGCTTATTGACACGGAGCGAAAGACGGCAGAGAACTTTGGCTGTGACTTCGTGCCTGTGGAGGACTTCCTTGGTATGCACATTGATCCACCTACATACCGCATTGTCAATAAGAAGGACTGTTCCGACTATGACGGTCGCATTCTCACCAAGGCGGAGGCCGTACAGATAGTGCGTGAACACACTGACGAGAACGGTGAGACCGAGTGGGACATCGTGCCGAGCAAGTTCCTGCCTCCAAAACTTGATGCAGCTTCGGAGCCTGAAAACAGACCAAAACTGAAGAAGGAGGCCAAGGTGGTCGTTCCTCCATTCGCGAAAAAAGCGGCTGAGAAAGAAAAACTGAAAAACTAAGATTTTCGGGGAGTAATCCCCGAATTTCTTATGAATATTAGTTATATCATCAATATAATATTTAGAATTATGAATTCAGTTAACTATTATTTTGTGTTCAAGGATATGGATAGCTCCTGTGGTCGTGTCAAGGTTATGGTCTTTCCTATGGAGAATCCAAGCAAGAACAGCCTGAAAAGAAAGGTTAGGGATATCATTGACAATTTCAAAGAAGCCAGGATGAATTTGGCTTTGCTGGAAGCCTTTCCAGTCACGGAGAACGTGACACAGAATCTGCCGAAGCTGTCACGCCACACCAGAAACGAACACCTCTACAAGTATGAGGTCATTATGGGAGATATCCATAGTGACAGCATAATCAGAAACACCATCTATGAATGCAGCACCGCTCCATATCTTCTCAACGAGAAGCGCATTAAGGTTGTATCTGAGGAGTATGTGCAGAATGACATTCGCAGGGGCTACGAGATACTTGGAATCGCCTATCTGGGGGAGGAAAACTTCTACACCGAGCCTGTTAGTAATACGGTGGTGGAAAACTCTCGCAAATCGTCTAAAAAGGATGAATATGTCTGGGTAAAGGTCAAGGACAGTGATGACAACAGCGGCATCAACTGGATTCCGGCTCGTAGAACGGCCAACGGTGAGGTCGTGTCCTTCGTGGGGCTTATGTTCACGGACACACCTGAGGAGGACACTCGCTCGTTCACGGACTGTCCAATTCCTGGATACGTTATAACAACAACGATGTAGCAGTGCATCGTGTCATGTATATAATTCCATAGTTTAGGTTGCTTCCCGATCGCCTGTGATAGGTCATCGGGTTTTTCTTTCATACATTCCTTGGATAATTCCAGACATTCCACTATATTTGCCGTATAATCATTAAATCATATTACACCATGAACAGCAACATCACACTAAAGTCATTCAAATATCAGAACGGCTCAGGATACATTAAGACGGACTATGTGCAGATATGGTTCAAGGACAAGGAGGTGGGCTTCATCGCTCCGGAGGGCATCTTTCTACGTATGTATGACCCCAAGTGTCCGGAGGGCATTCTTAGGCCGATAGGCTCTCCCAAGGTCAATGACGTGGCCGTTCTGGTGCAGTTCTTCAGGGATCACTTTGACGCCATCAATGATCGTTACATCACAGTATTCAGAAATGAACAATAGGTTGCTTTTAAGATAGGCTAAATGTATATTTGTCCAGTGAAAACGTTTCATAAGGATAAATTAGTTTAGTTTTGTTAGTGTTTTTTAGGTTAAATCGGGATTGACATTACGACTTACGAACTTCTCTTTTCCTGTTGTTTGATTGGTTGTTATGTATTTGCTTATTTCAATGAGTAGCCGAGGAGTACGGGCGTGACGCTTCTACTTCCTCGGCAATCCTTTTGTATATGTGTCCACGGAAACAATCCCTACACTATCGTGAAGTCAAGATGGACATCATCCACGTCAATGAACCCCTGTTCCACAAGCAGGGTGACAATCGTGCGATTGCGTATGAATCGCACGTCAATGACTGGGTAAAAATTGGTCACGACAGTAAAAGAGCCGACTTTCTCTCTATGCAGGTTATCCCACACAGGCACAACAGGCGGTCTTCTATTCTGTGTGCGTACACCGAACGTGCCGCCATCCTTGAGGATCGTTCTGGGCTGAATCAGAATCGTTTCCAGAGATCTGATATACTTGCGCTTCAGCAGACAGAAAGCAGTTCTACAGACATCCCTGTTCAGGGTGATGTAGTCAGCGGACACGTGGAATTCTTCACGCACCCTGTTGCGGAAGTAGTTTGTGTCCTCCCTCTGCATATCATCAAAGTCCATACGAAGCAGATTCAACAGCCGCTCCTCTGTCTTAGCGTCACCCATGATTTCGCTATCTTATAATAAAATCATCAATTATATCACTTTAGTTCTATTGCACCATCAGCATAGGTGATAGATCTTCCTAAAAGCCTAAAATCAGCATCAGAAGGAAGCTCTACTCCCAAATCAGTAAAATCTTCAGATTTAACCTGTTCTTCCACATAATAATCACACCCATCAGATGCAGGCTTATCATTGAAGATGACAAGTATGTTATTCTTATTTCGTGCTATCCAGGCCATATTTTTTAATACATTGAGCACATTGCTCAGCCTTAACCTTAATTTCGTCAAGTACGTCTGAATCCTCCATTACAAATCCGTAAGGAGTTTTTCTGTCAGTAGCCAACTGAGCTATATACTCAAACCACTCAATAATACGCTCCTCATTCATCTTTCCTTATGTTTTTACACTTAAACTTTACCCTATCTACCTTAACCATTATAATCATTAATTATTATCTGGCACATAAGGAGGGTATGAATCACATTCCTCCTTTGTTGCAAACACATTAATATTACTTGGTTTTCCTACGATATTTACAATATGATTCTGGTCCTCTGTGTGGTATATGACACAGGAACTGCCATCACTATTGATTATGGCCTGATATGACTTGATTTTTGTCTGAATCGCCTCATTGGTGACAAGATTCTTATGCCACACCACATCACCAACTTCAAATTGTACTTCTATTTCGTGTTTCATAAATCGTATTCATTGGTTATCTTAACAGATTCTTCCTCCGTTATCGGACGAACATGCTCCCACCCAAGCATTTCCAGCAACTCCTGAGAAATAGGATACTTTATCTCAACGTTACCATCCAGAGTACGATAACATCTATGTTCATCATCGCGAAACAGCACCACGTCCGGATAGTTCTGCTCCCAGAATATCGGATCTGAAAACGCCACCATGACATCACTCCATTCTGATTCCAGACCGTGCTGCCTGTTAATGTTGGGCTGAAAGGACATTATTGACCGAAATTCGCTCTCTGTAAGACGTCTTGCAGGTGATTGTAGGGTATTGGACTGTTGGCTTTCTAAAAGTCGCTGTAATTCGGCATTCTTGGCCGTAAGTTCATCTATCAGGGTACTGGCGTTGTCAAGTTCCTTCTGTAGATCCTTAACCTCACGCTCCTTGAAATAGAGTTTTCTCTCAAGGCGGTCATTCTCCGCCTTGAGAGTCTGCATATTCTGTTCCATCATTGACATCATTAGTCCTTCAATGCGGTGTCCTGATTTATTTCACCGATACCAAATTCCTTGTAGTCACGACCGATGAAGACAGTATAGATTCTTGAAGCATAGGGCTTGTCCCAGAACTGATAGTTGTATCTGAATGTATGTTGGTGTTCCGTAAGATATATAATTTCCTCTCGAGGATTGCCGTCACTATGGTAGTTATATATTTCACAATTCTTTTCCAGTATCTTGCAGTATTCCTCTATAGCCTGTTGCCTGTTGGAACTTATACCGTCCTCCTTAAATAGAGGTATCGTCTTTAGCATTCGAGTGTCACTCCAGATGATGTTCCTACTGTTGGCCGCAAGCATAACCTCTCCTATGGACTTCAGGCCGACATCACTGCACCTACCGAAGTTGATATAGACATGATTGTAGCCTATCACTTCATAGGATACATTTCCCTTGCGTAGTTCTGAGAGCAGAACTGTAAGATTACCGCCAACGTGCATTTCTGCGATGGAGAAGAAGTCAGCGGCATAAGCCGAAATTGATAAACAGAATGCTGCAATAGTAGCAGCGATGATTGTAATGAATCTTTTCATAATACGAAATTATTTTATATAACAAACAAAGGCAACCAACCTGATTGCAGAACAAAGGTAGTCATCTTTCTTGGATATCCAAGGAGTTTATCAGGAATTCTTCAAAACTTTTTAATTAAGTAGTACACCTTTATTTGGGGGGTTTATGCCTCGATTTGGGGGGTTTTATTAAACCGATTTTTACCCTTTTACTGAGAATACAAACACTATAAAATTGAGCCTTTTCTTCACACCTCGATTTGGGGGGTTTTATCCTGCACCTGTTTGAAAATCTCAAATTGAATGTGTGTAACAGGTTTTTGTCCACGAGTTATAGGACGACCAGGAACTTCTCTATAAAGAGGTGTAAAAGTAAAATTCAACACTGTCTGACAATCCATAAATGCTAATCTGGAAGTATCTAACCGTTGTCTTTTTATAACATCCCAAGTTTCGTTTGTGTTTATATGTAGCAGTTCCCTTAATTTTTCTATGGAAATTACAATTTTTCCTTGCTGTTTACCTAAAGAATAGTATTTACTGATAAATTCATACACATCCATAGTTGTTGTAGAATTCAACTTACATACGGATGGAATATGAACATTACGATAATTGTCTTTAATCACTTCTAAAAAGAATCTAACGGATTCAAGACCCATAACAATTTCATTTTTAGTTCCACCTGTTTCATCCCATTTAATTTTAATAAATGGGAAAAATATGCGACCACGAGTCTTAGAACTTCCCTTTTCAAGAAAATAAGCATTTTTAGCCAAGGATAATAAAGCCTTTTTATAAGAAGTTCTAATTTTATTACGCACACTTAATAGACGGATATTCACCTTACAATGAAAATAACAATAGGAATCCAAATTAAGCTCCTTTTTCAGGAACTTGATATAGGTTTCCCAGTCTTCATCAAGTTTAGTGAAGTCTATTTTACCCCAAAATGGCTGTAACTGTTGAGCAACAAGATACAAGCATTTTCGTTGAGCAACGTTCCATTCTGAAAGATCCACTTCCATAGGAAATCTTACTGTTTCTATCATAATTTCATCTATTTTACGGCAAATATAAATGTTTTATAGGTAAAGAACAAATTTATTATTCCGCACTTGGTGATTAAAAATATAGTTCATTGTGCAGAAAGTTATAGTTCATTGTGCAGAAAGTTATAGTTCATTGTGCAGAAAGTTATAGTTCATTGTTTCACACAACTTCCTGTGTCACAGGACATTATCGGGGTTTCGCGGATGGGGTTATAGTATTGGGTTATAGTTTTTGAATGGTTATATTTGATAGTATTACTCCTAAAGTCGTAATACATATCATAACCATTCTTTTGGTTATAGTTTGAAGGGAAATATAGAAAAGGGAACTGAAACGCCACATCTGAAATAGAGGGCTTCGAAAGGGAGACTCCTCCCTATGGTCGGAGGTCTTGTCATCTCCCTTTCTATCGCCCAGTAGAGGGTCGACGGAGCGACCCTATTTTCTTATAGGAGATTCCTATGATGAAATGCGTTAAGTAGGTGTGTCAAGGCCGCAAAGAATATAACATTCTTCCCTTGACACAAGACATATAGCATAGCTGGCAAGTGCAACCCTCTATGTAGCCGTTTCGTGAATACGAAAGCAGACGCAATGAGTGTGTAGACGGTGGTTCGAGTCCACCTATGTCTCTAATTTCGGCCTTGTGCCTGTAACGGTTTTTATGTTTTGAATTGTAATTGGGTGAATTTGTCGGTTTTTAGACGATTTAAGCGATGTTTAGTGTTTCTTTAGTGTTGGTCTTAGGTTTGTGATTGGTTTACTTCTATATTGCGTAGAATTTTAGCTTGCATATCATATTTACGAAAAATTGAGATTTATCAGTGATTTCAGGGTTTGTAGAGTTTCTTCTTTTTCGTTTTGTAGTCAGTCCACCGTCTGGGAAGTAAGGTTCTCCACGGTGGACATTTTATGAAAAATCGTGAAAAGTTTATTGGAAATTATAGATAGCCCACTATATTTGCATTTGTAGATGTGGGTGAGTAATGACTCTTTTATTTGAATTTATTTGCCTATATTTGTATCGCGAAAATTTAAATTGTTTTTAGATATGGCAGAGAAGAAATTGGTTCCAGTCGAAAAGTTCAGGGAGGTTGCCTTGAACAACGGCTATGAAGTGTTTGATGAGGCACAGGTGGCGGACTATGCCAAGGACGTCATGATAAAGTCTCAGGCAGGTGCCCTTTTACAGAAGGACAAGGATGAGTTTGCCGTGGAGGTGGCAGGTCTTATGAAAGCCATCTGCATGAACGAGGACGGCAGCCAATGTACTCTTTACTATCGCAAGCCGCTTGTTGATTGGAAGATTGACAGTAACGGTGTCGTGATGAAGGGAATCGCGGGAACGTACACTGACACTCCTGAGAACAGAAAGTTGAACCGTGTAGGTCAGGCCTATGTTCCAAGCCCTGATGTTATCAAGTCCATTTATGGTGCTGGAAAGGAAGACATTGAGGAGAATAAGGTTGACGTTGGGATAGCTGAACAAGCTTCTTCTATCAGAAAGTCCTGTGCCGTTGTAGCCGCTGATGCGGAGAGAAGACTTGCAGTTGGTGAGATTGATGAAGAGCTTTGTAAGTCCGTGAAGACAGAGGTTGGTATGTATCTGGCATCGTGGGGTGATACGCTTGATGAATGCTGCGACGTTGTAAAGTCTGAGGACTTGGCTGACGTGCGTGAGGACTTGGCTGACGCTTCTGCCGCATTTGCAGACATCGTTAAGGCAGCATACGGTCGCTATGCTGACAATGCCCAGAACAGGCGTCTGCATCGTGTGGGTCAGGAGTACGGCAAGGCGGCTCAGGAGAAGGACAAAGACGGAAGGAAGCAGGGTATGGCTGACGGTGAATCAGGTGAGAAGCCGTCTCGCAACGGTGATTCCGTGAAGCGTGACATTTCCATTCTTGAGGAGAACAAGGATAAGATTGTTGGGAAGTACGGTCAGGAGGCCTATGACAAGAAGATTGAAGCCCTGAAGAAGGAGGGTGAGGATCTTGAACAGAAGGAGACCGTGAAGCAGCTCAAGGATCGCGCTGACAAGCAGGATGCCGAGGAGGAGGAGCGTAGAAAGGCTGAAAAGAGAGCCAAGCGACAGGAAAGGCGTAGGGCTCGTCATGCAGTCAAGAGGGAGGCAGCTAAAAAGGCCAAGGAGGAAGCCGAGCAGAAGGAGAAACAGGAACCTGAAAAGAAGAAATAGGAATCTTCTGAAGCGGACATTAAGGGGCTAGTTCGTGCCTTTATAAAGGATAGACCTAATGATAGTGATGAACTCAAGGCTAAAAAACTCGAAGCAAAATATAAGGAATTCAAAAGGTTGGAAGCCCTGAGAGATGGTGCAACTGCCAAGGAAGCTGAAGATTTTGCTAATAAAGTTTATGCTGACACTATAGGTCGTGCAGATAAAGGGGATAAGGATGCACTGGTTGCTTTTAGTGATGCAAAGTTTATAGTAGATGAAAATGCTCGGAAACATATTGCACTTCTCGTAACAAAGGCTGGTGCAAAGCAGTTTTTGTCTGGGAAAGTTGGTGATGACTATTATAAGGCTGTGGCTGAGGTTTATGATGCTTTTAGACAGATTGGCAAAAATAAGAAAGTTACAACCATATTAAAGGAAGTAGGTAGTGGTAATCCGTCTAAGGATATGCAAGCCAGAAAATATGTTGAAGCTATCAATAACGGTGCCACTCATGAGGAAGCCAGTGAATTTGCTCAGAAGAGGTTTGAAGCTTTTAATCATGATATTGAGGTGGCTCAAGCAGCTATGAATGGTGGACATCCTCAAGATATGGTGGATTATTTGTTGAGAAAGGCTTATGATACTTTTGATAAAGCGAAGTTTACAAAAGAATGAGTCATAGACAACTAAATTGTAGCATGAAATTTCATAAACAACTCCTTGGAATTTTCTGAGGGGTTGTTATATTTGCATTCATAAGAATGAAATGGTATGTTAATAGAAAAATCAAGAAGCGGTGTTTATCAGAACACATCGGAAAATAGGCGTCTTAATCGTGTTGGTCAACACTATGGCGAAGCGAAGAAGCCAGAGGAAAAGAAAGGTGGTGGCAATGTCAAAGGTGTTGAAATTGTTACTTCTAAGGCTGGCATAAAGACGTTTCTGTCCGGAAGGGTTGGTGATGACTATTACAGAGCCGTGGCTGAAGCTCATAAGGCTCTTAGGAGGAGCGGTAAGAGTAAGTCCGTGGATTTTATGTTGAAGGAATCAGGCAGTGGTTCTCCATCTAAGGATATTCCAGCAAAGAAGTATGTGGAAGCCGTTAATAACGGTGCTACTCACGATGAGGCTGTTGCGTTTGCTGATGACTGTTATGAGGAGTTTTTGGCTAAGATACAGAATGTTCAGGAAAAGGTTTACAGTGAGGGTATGAGCACTTCGGCTGCCACTAAAATGTTTGCGGCTGTGAACAAGTGGTTTAATGCTCAGAAGTTTGAGAAAAAGGCTGTTTCAGAGGCAGGTGCAGAGAAAGTTCCTTCAAAGGTTGAAAAACAGCCTGTCAAGGAAAATAATGAGAAGCAGGATAAGCCGACTTCACGTGTTACATTTGCGGATGTTCCACGTTCTAAGGAAGTGAACTTGAAGAAGTATCTTACTGATTCAAGGCGTAAGCAAGTTGATTATTTGATGAAGGCTGCCGAAGTTATGCCGAAAAGCACTGTAAAACAGATGCATGATGCAGCTGTCAAGAAGTTTAATGACAACTTTGACAGCTTGAAGAAATCTGAACGTGCGTCAGCCCTCTATGTTATCATGAAATATAAGGACTTGATGAACAAGGCGAAGTAGATAGTTGAGTTGTCGTTTGACATTAGATACCCTTATCAATTTTGAAATGACTATATTTGCTGTGTGGTCAATGAATGATTAAAAAATTACATAAGAGATGAAAAAGTACATTTACACCAAGGGGAGTGAATCAGTTATCGTGGAGACTGATGGTCTTGGCAGAATCGATAACTTTATGGTGACAGGTGTTATCGGAAAGAATTACAGCGGTCTTGTGCAGTCCGGATTCTGCTTCAAGATGGGTGATGCGGTGTCTATCGCTTCCATGATGAATATGGCAAAGCTCTGCAAGGCCAAGGTTGAGTGCTTCGAGGGCAACGTTCTTGTTCCGGAAGAGAGTGCTGACTATGTTGAGAACGAGCCGGGGCTTGATGGCACGATAGAGGGTCTTAATCTTGCCATTGTCAAGGACAAGGCCACCTACGAGGCCAATATGTTTCCGGAGTATGTGGCGGCTCACCCTTATGAGGAGGGACTCACCAACAGCAACTTTCCTTGGCTTGTAGCCAGATTCAAGAAGCAGACTGAGAAGCCTGACAGCACCTATACAGTTCAGGTTCTGGCTGATGACAGGGTTCTTGACTTTGTTGGGACGAGCGCCAATCTTGGTGAGATTTCTGTGGACAAGAAGACTCTCACCTGTAAGGCTAAGAACGGCCTGTCGTGGGAGATTGTTGCAGATCTTGGCATTGTTGAGCCTAAGAATGTGACTTGGTTCACAATACGTATAACATACAGCGGTGTCCTCTACGAAGCGAAGCTCAATGTGACTCCGGACACAATCTAAAAATTCTTCCGTTTATGGGCAGGAAGAAGCATTCCATAAAGGGTCAGATGGGGGTTGATAAAGCAGCCCCCATAGACCGTTTAGACAGTATGTCTATTCATGAGTTGAGCCTGATGTCACAGGCCGCTCCGCTTGCTCTTCAGAATCGGCTGGAAAAGGCTCTTCGTTCAGAGAATGTTGAGGACGTGTTAAAGGCACAGGCGTTTATCGCACAGCAGGAGAGGAACGGCAGAGCCGTCAAGCCTGACATTAAGTCCATTCTATGGAACCCATCTGACATCGGGTTTAACGGTCGTGGGTATCGTGATCCGAATAACGGCATACCGTTTACCACGCTTCAGAGAATGGGTGACATCTATATCATTAAGGCCATCATTAACACTCGTATTGAGCAGATACAGAATTTTCTGCGTTATAGTGATGATGATCAGAAGCCTGGATTTCAGTTGCGATACAAGCGGATGCTCGGTGGCGACATTAAGGAGATATTCAAGAAGGATATGAAAGTCGTTGAGGGGCTTGTGCGCTTTTTGGAGGATGGTGGTGAGAATGACAAATGGTCTTCAGAGGACAACTTTCAGGATTTCACTCGCAAGACCATAAAGGACTCTCTCTGTCTGGATCAGCTTTGCTTTGAGGTGGTTCGTAGTCGGAGCATGAAAGTGAATAAGTTCAGGGCTGTTGATGCTTCCCTTATACGACAGCTTGACACGGATGACCCTCGCTATGCAAGTATGTTTGAACAATACAGATGGCATGGTTATCTTCCTCGTTATGCGATGGTGTATGATAGTCAGATTATACGCAATCCGGCCACTGACGAGCTTGTCATCTACTATCCGTGGGAGCTTGGTTATGGCATTCGTAACAAGACGACCAACGTGTTCAGGAATGGCTATGGCTGTTCGGAGCTGGAGACACTTATAGAGGTTGTGACATGGATATTGTGGGGTATGCAGTATAACGGCAACTTCTTCAAGCAGGGGTCTCAGCCAAAGGGATTCATTAACGTCAAGAACTCTAATATTGATCAAGGCACGTTGAATGAGTTTCGTCAGGATTGGAAGCAGACGATGTCCACTGTCTATAACGCTCACAAGATTCCTGTGATACAGGGTATTGATCTTGAGTGGATAGACTTGCAGCAGTCCAATAAGGATATGGAGTTTACGGAGTGGATTAAGTTCCTCTTTGTCGTGACGTGCGCTGTGTATCGCATTGATCCGTCAGAGCTGGGCTTTCAGTTCCAGGATGCGGCAAGGGTATTTGGGCAGGACGGTCAGAAGGAGCGTCTTGATCATTCCCAGAAGAAAGGTTTGTTTCCTCTGTTGGTGTTCTTCCAGAATATCGTGAATCGCTACATTATATCTGAGATAGATGACCGCTTTGAGTTTGTGTTCACAGGCGTGGACATCAAGGATGAGTCCGCTCAGGTAGATATTGACAAGAAGAAGCTGGATGCAGGTGTTGTTTCTCTGGAGGATATGTTCCGCAAGTATTCAGGGCGTGATCTTGATCCAGAGAAAGATACTATTCTCAATTCCATCTACCAGACTGCACAGAGCAACAAGATGATGGGTGGGGAGGATATGAATGAAGCCGTTGACGAGATGAACGGTGAGGGTGGCAATGGTGATGACTTTGATATCGCAGATATGCTTATGCAGAAGTCACAGGGCAACCCTATTCTTGGCAAGGCACTGGAATTTATTGACAATCAGTTATCGGCTAAATAATGGCTTATAGAGAAAGAGTTCCGAGGGTGCAGAGGCACGTTGATCCCATGCGATATCCAGCCGTGCAGGGGCGATATGAGCGTGAAGCGATGAAGAGCTTTGCACCTGTGGAGCTGTTCGGTAACATTGTTGAGATGATGACGAGAATAGTTAAGGAGAAGCGAGGTTGATATGCTTTTTACTGACAAGGACATACAGCGTATTCTGAAGGAAGTGGACTTGTCCACGGCCAAGCTGATAGCTCGTGTTCTTGGCAGGAACTATCTTACGAAGTATGATCTGGACATTCTAAGGAAGCGTGGTGTTGATCTATTAAAGTTGATTCCGAAGTTTCCAGTACATTATCAGTCGTTTTTGTTCGGTCGTGTTTCGGCTGCACTGGGCGATTCCATCACCAGGACAATGGGTTATTCTGACCTGTTGCAGTTTCTTCCTAAAATGGGTGATTTTGTCCCGACTGCGATGGAACTGTCCTTCTATGACGTGGCAGCGAACAAGACATACACTCATATAAAGGGTTTTGGTGACAGGTTGAAGAATGACGTGCGGAACGCCATCTCGGCGGAGGAGATGTCCTATATTCAGACTGAACAGGCCGCAAGAGCGAATAAGGTCATTCATGACGAGATATTGAACGGCACTGTTCAGAAGAGGACGGTGCAGAAGATTGCCTCCAACATAGCACATCAGATGGATGACTGGAACAGGGACTGGGGGCGTATTGTGGAGACGGAGTGTCAGGACGTGTTTAATCTCGGCAGGGCGCAGACGTTTATGCAGGATGAAGATGATCCCAAGGTGTTCTTTCAGGTGTACCCTGGAGCCTGTAAGCACTGCATTCGTCTCTACTTGACACACGGTGTGGGGTCGCAGCCGAGGATATTCAGGTTATCGGAGTTGTTGGCCAACGGCACGAACTATGGTGTGAAGTCAAAGGAGTGGAAACCGACAGTACATCCAGTGCATCCATATTGCCGCTGTTTAATAAACAGGCTTCCAGAGGGTTATGTGTGGAATGAAGAGAATCATAGGTTTGAGCCTCCTAAGAACTATGTTCGTAAGGTGCAGCGCAGAAGTAAGGTTCACATTGATATTGGTGACAAACATTATGACGTATAAAAATTATATGATTATGAGATTCAAGAAATGGCTTGGGATAATGACTCCACAGGAAAAGCTGGAGGAGTATCACGATCTTAGGAAGAGACTTGCTCAGATAGAGGATGAGGGTAGGGAACTTGCCCACCAGTTTTCTATTCAGAAGTCCATTGTTGACAGTATTGGTGAGGGTGTGCCTGATTCCAGAAGAGTTGATGTGCTTGCGAAGCACGCTGACTTTATGAAAGGTCACACAAAGCGTGTCACAGCCTGTGTCAATGAGCGTGAGAGGATTCTGAAGGGAATTGCCGTGCTTGTTGAGGAGTGTCAGGAAGTGCGTGATGAGATTGCCAAGAGCCGCAAGTTGAAAGGCTTGATGGAGCTTCGCAAGGCTGGCAAGTTGGATGAGGGTGAATATTTCAATCTTGTTAAGTCAGTGGACGGCAAGCCTGTTCGATATGCTGACATGGTTGTTATGCGTGAATCAGACGGTAAGATTCTTATTCTGCATCGTGTTGATGATGAGATGTGTCCTACTGGAGAAGTGTGTATTCCTGGAGGTCATGTTGAGCCTGATGAGGATTTTAAGACAGCGGCCTTGCGTGAGTTTAAGGAGGAAACCAATTTGGATCCTATTGTTTCCAGGGGTATTAGGTATCTTGGCGAACATAAGAACGAGAATGCACATATTCAGTATTATCAGGTGTACGTAGATGGTGGACAGCCTATTACCGTGGATGCGACGGAGGAGTGTTTTTTTGAATGGATTGACATAAGTGAGATTCCGCTGAAGAATTTTATTTTTGATCAGGGTAAGATTGTCCTGAATCTTATGAACAGGATATATAGAATGGATTCTGTTGAGCCGCTTGATACTATGGTTAAGGCTGTTCAGGATGGGCGTATGTCAGTGGAGTGTTTTAAGGAGATATGTTCTGATATTGTTAAGAAAGCCCTGTCCACGGAGAACGCAGCACCTGTCATTCCTGAAAGCATGGAGGGTGACGTGAAAAGGCTCACTATGCCTGTTCGTGATCCGATGTGTGGCGTTGAGACGCTTTTGAAGGGAATCAACGGTGTTGATGAGGTGGTTGTGAACGGCACGGAGACAATTAAGTTTGCCAAGCCGTTGTTTATTCACAGTGTTTCCTATGAGGAAAATCCGGAGACAAATAGACTTGTTCAGTGTGAAGTTGCTTATGTCGGTGAAGATTCCGATATGAGCAAGTTAATTGATGTCTTGCGGAATGGTCTGAGGAATGGTTCGGTGAATTTCAGAATCAAGGAGGAGGAATTTACTTCCGTTAATGAGAACGGCACGGACTATGTCGGTGACCCCATCTTTGCCGTTATGTAAGTTTCTGACTATTTTTGTCCATAATTATTGACGTGAATGAGCGGAATGAATGACTTTAACTTCTTTCTTCCAGCTGATCTTGTAAAGGCGGAGGATTCAACTCGGTATTCTCGTGGTGACGAAAGACGCTACGAGAATATGGTGTTTGAAGGAATTGCGAGTGATGATAGCAAGGACTATGAGGGGGAGAGTATGGAGCCGAAAGGCTTTGACTTGAGTCACTTTCTGAAGCACGGACTATTGAATCTTGACCATCTTACTATAAGGGCGAAGGAGCTTAAATCTCGATTCTGGATTGGTGAGCCACTGGAGGCCAAGATTGTTGACAATAAACTTTGGGTCAAGGGAAAGCTCTGGAAGGACAGTCCTGAGGCAAGGGCGTTCTGGGACAAGTGCATTGAGATGGCTGAGAGTGGCTCGACACGCAAGCCAGGAATGTCCATTGAGGGGCGTGCTCTGGAACGTGACCCTAAGAACCCGAAGCACATTCTTAAGGCCATAATTAATAATATAGCGATGACGTTCACTCCTGTGAACTTTAACTCCTATATTGAGATTGCCAAGGGAATTCAGTCCCAGGATTTTTATCCTACTGATGGTTCAATAGCGATCAGTGATGATGTGATGCTGGAGGTTATGCGTGGTGGCAGGAAGTTTATTATTAAATCAGATTTTACAACGGTGGAAGAAAGCATCTAAACGGCACGATTCCAGTAGAATGTAAACAATAAATTTTTAGAGTTATGTTACAATTGACAGAAAACCAGAAGAATGATGAACTCGTAAAGTCTCTGTTGGACAGCGGCTTTTCTGAGGAGACTATCGCAGGTTGGATCAATTCTGGCGACATTACCCTGAAGTCTGAGGGAGCCGAGGGCGACGGTGGTGAGCGGGAGGAGCCAAAGAATGATCCTGACAACGGTTCTGAGGGCGACGGTGGTGAGCAGGAGCCTGATGAGGGCGAGAAGAAGAAGTCCGAGGGGTGTGACGGTGACGGCAAGGAGGGTGAGGGTGCTGACCCCGAGCCGCCTATCGCAAAGAGCTTTGACAAGGACGAACTGATGAAGAGCCTTTCTTCCGTGCTGGATGAGCGTGATGACGTGTTGAAGTCTATGGTGGCTGATTCTGTTAAGGATGTTCTCGCAAAGGTTGACACCCTTATGAAGTCCATTGACGGTCTTGTTGCCAAGATTGATGCAATCGGTGATCAGGCTCCAGCGTTCAAGTCAGTCGGACTGAATCGTGCGGTGCTTGAAAAGTCCATTGGCGGTGGCGTAAAGGACGACAATGACAAGACCATTCTCAGTGTCAGCCGTGACCGTATGGTCGTTAGAGCACTGATTGAGAAGGCCATTGAGGAGGAAAAGGATGAGGCTATTCAGAAGTCACTTCGTGACGAGACCATGAACTATCTCATTGATCCTATCGGTGGTGCTATCGGTGAGACAGCCGCACGCTATATGTATAACAACAAGAACGTGCGTCTGGTGAAATAATTTCGTAATTACAAACTACTTAATTTTATAGTTCATTATGGATTTGTTCAACTACACAGGCAACGAAAATGCCAATCCGCTTGAGTCAATGTCCTCAGAGGAGATTCTCAAAGCGATGGAAGCTGGTCTGCTGACTGGAATGCAGTACGACAATCAGCTCAACAACGGTGGCGGCTTGAAGCCGGAATCTCTGGATGGAGTTCTCAAGAACCTCGAGAACAGGCTCGATCAGCTTGTTTTCTGGAATGAACTCGGAAGACAGAAGATCGAGAACACCGTACATCAGTACAATCAGCTTTACAAGTACGGCCAGGAGGTCGGTATCTTCAACGTTGAGGGTGAGACCCCTACCGAGACTGACTCCATCTACAGACGTAAGTCAGTAGTTGTGAAGTTCACAGGTGTTACTGGACAGGTAACTCATCCTGGAATGATTGTGAAGACCGTTGTTGGCTCACTCTACACCAAGGAGGTCGAGAATAAGACTATTCTTCTTCAGACGATTCTGGACAAGAAAGTCATCGACGCTGACTCCAATAAGGTTCCGGAGGAGTTTGACGGTGTGTTCGCACAGCACGTTGCAGGTATCAATGACATCACAGGCGGTCTGCTTGGCAAGACATCAGAGCAGGTGCTTGACGCATACTTCGGTGATATTGCGGTTATCAATGCAAACGGTTCAGTCCTTACTGACGCTCTTGTTGAGGATGCTGCACAAGCTGTTGTCAACGACCGAAACGGTATCATCGATCGCATTGTTTCCTCTCCAGTCGTATTCAATAATTATGTCAAGCTCTTCCACGAATCAAAGCGTGTCATTGTCGGAATGCAGGGTGGCGTCGTAGGTGCTACTATGGGTCAGTCCGTTAATGATATCACGACACAGTTCGGTAAGGTTGCCATCAAGGCCGATAAGTATTTTGATTGGAACGCTCCAGTTCAGCTTGGTCGTGGCAAGACCTCTGACAAGGCTCCAAACGCTCCAGTTAAGGATGGTGCGGCAGCTGTGTCAGTGGCCGTTGATGCAAAGGGTCAGTTTGGTACAATGCACGCTGGAAACTACTTCTATGCAGTCGCAGCCGTCAATAGATATGGTGAGTCAGAGCTCGTGCTCCTCAATGATGACGCACAGGCGGTAGGCGCGACACAGTCCGTGGCATTAAAGTTTACAGGGGCTGTATCATCCGCATATCCTGAGACCTGTTATGTTATTTATCGTACCGAGGCTAATCCAGCGGACAAGAATGTTGCTGACTTCTATCCTATCTTCAAGGTGTCCAAGACCGAGCTTGTAGCAGGTTGGGACGGTGCGGAGGCAGGTTCAGTTCATGACCGTAACAGGTGGATCGCTGGAACAAAGTCCGCTCTCGTTTACTTCAACGGCTCCGAGATGCTTGAATATCTTGAACTTGGTGGCACGATGAAGCTCGACTATGCCATTGTCGGTCCGAGAAGGTCATTCTCCGTGCTGAATTACGGTACTCCAGTGCTCTATCAGCCAGGAAAGATCGCTCGTATTATCAATATCGGTAAGATTGGTCTTCCTACCCTTTAGTCGGGTAATGACCGTAGAATCATCGGGGAGGGGTGAACAACTCCCTCCCCATTTTTAATTAAAACAGATTTAGTTATGAAACTTTTTGATAAGAAAATAGGCAATCAGACAGTAAATTTCAACGGAAGAAAGGTTACGTTTGTCAATTCAGTGGCTGAGGTGGATGACTCCTTTGGTGCTGAGATACTGAAGATGGGTTTTGCAGATCTCTATGAACTGGGTAAGCAGCCTGTGTACGAGACACCGAAGGAGATTCAGATGAAGACAGACTTTTCCGAGAAGGAGGAGTGGTACAAGGGCGAGTGCTCTCGACTTCGCAATATAGCGGATTCTCGCAAGAAGCAGGTTGAGGATCTGGAATCGGAGGTGAAACTCTGGAAGGAGGAGTACGAGAAGGAAAAGGCGGCACGCTTGGCTCTTGTTGAGAATCTTTCGAGAGCCACCGAATCAGCACCTGAGGTTCCTGATGAAACCGAGCCAGAGCAGCCTAAAAACGAGGAGCAGAGTGGTGAGGAGGAAGTCGTAGATGAAGCCGCTCCGGAGGAGACATCTGATGAGGCTTTGCGTGAAGAACTCGCCTCTTTGAAGAAGGATGAGCTTCTTGCCTTTGCAAAGGACAACGGTCTGGAAATTGACGGTCTTGAGAAGAGAACAAAGGCCGACATCATAGAGTTTATTGTGGAATCTACAAAATAGTTGGAGATGGGACAGCTTGTCTTGACATTGAAAACCAGAAAGAATGACGGCATGATGTTTAATCCGTCAGAGATATTTGCACTGTACCTATATGGTATAACCATTCAGGGCGGTGATGGAACGTCATTCAGCAATGAGAGTATGCGCTTCTACATACAGTCAGCGCAGCAGGAGGTGGAGAGCTTCTTCAACCTCAAGCTTCTGAAGCAGTTCATCAGTCAGGAAAAGCTAACATTCTATCGTGCTGATTATTGGCAACAGTTCCCTATATTGTTTACGAATTACCCTGTCAACAAGCCTATATCGTTGACAGGGCGATTCAATAACATAGAGCAGATTTCCTATCCTACGGAGTGGCTTACCACGCATCAGAATAGTTATGGTCTTTACAAGAGGAGGGTATCTCTTGTTCCTACCGGAAGCGCCACCTGTCAGGCTAATGCTGAAGTTATTCTTTCAGGTATTACTACACAGCTTGGAAGTCAGCGATTTAGGATGATTCCGGATTATTTTGATTTGCAGTATGTGACAGGTTTTGATTTAGATGCTATGCCTTTGGACTTGATTAATCTGACAGGAAAATTAGCTTGTTTCGGACCTCTTAATATAGCTGGAGATTTAATTCTTGGTGCTGGAATTGCAAGTCAGAGTTTAGGTGTGGATGGTTTGAGTCAGGGTATATCGTCAACGGCCTCGGCCACGAATAGTGGGTACGGAGCTCGTATTATTGCTTATCAGAAGGAGATTAAGGACACAGTTTCTCGTATAAAATTGATATATGATGAAATAAAAATAGGGGTTTGTTAATGGAAGAGTTTGCGTATATATATGCTCTGGAGTATCCTGAAGGAAATGTCAGGTATATTGGCAAGACTGTGAATTTGAGGAAACGGTATCATCGGCACATCAGTGATGCTCGTAAATATACAAGTTCACATCGATTGGCGTGGATTCGTTCTATTTTGAACCATAATGACATTCCATACATATCTATTGTGGATAAGGTTCCATTGAAGGATTGGCAATATTGGGAACGGTATTATATCCAATACTATCGCGAACAGGGGTACAATCTTGTGAATACGACTGATGGTGGTGATGGTAATCAGAATCCATCGAAAGTAATTCGAGTTAAAATTTCTGAAGGGCTGAAGGATTACTATATTGGTCATTTGCCGTGGAACAAAGGACTTAAAGGGGTTTCAACAGGATATCCTAAAGGTAAGAAAAGGTCTGAAGCAGAGAGAAAGGCTAATTCTGAGAGAAAGAAACAGTATTTTGCGACACATACAGTTTGGAATAAAGACAAAGGTACTTTGCTTGAACCTGAACAAAATTATGTTGGTAGGACTGATTTAAAGACACGACACATCTATCAATGTGATTTGAATGGTGTTGTATTGAAAGAATGGAGGAGTGTTTCTGTTGCCTGTCATTCATTAGGGTTTAGGCGTGGTGGGATTGCTGATTGCTTGCATAAAGGTCGTAATTCTGCCTATGGTTTTATCTGGAAATATGTAGATTGATTATGCTAACATTGACTGAAATATACCTGATGAAGTCCTATAAGTACATTCGTCGTGAGTGGCGTAATGGACGGTGGAGGTATTGGTATGATGATGTAAAAGATAAATTTGTTAGAGGAAGATATGGACAGATTTTTAGGGATTTTGTTGGTGATCCTCGACAAGCCTTTAAGGCACTTTTTAGAAGAAAAACTGGTCAAGCATACGATGTTGTAAAAATAAATCTTCCAGCAATAGATATTGATGAAAATGGTAGACCTTATCAAGTTTATCAGGTTGGAGGGGAACCGTTAATGGTTGAGACCTCAATAGATATGGTTTGGGGTGATGCAGATAAAGGTCTAAAACATATCCTTTTGCGACATTTTGTTCAACAGAATGATTTTTCATCCATTAAAAATGCGGAAGACGTACTTACTTATAATTTGATTAGATTTCAAAAAGATCCTTCTTCATTTGAGGTAAAATTTAATGAAAGGAATGGAGCGTATGAATTGCTTAATCAAAAAGGTGAATCTTTTGTTATTAGTGTGGAAGTGTCTAAGGATTTATATGGGAATCAAATTGTGCGGCATTTTATTTTGACTTCTTATGATTCTTCGAGGGGTAGGAATTCCAAAATTATTGAAGACGAAAATGTGCGACGTAGTCATTATGAACAAATAAACCAGACAAACTATTGATTTTGTCTGGCTTATATTAAGGAATTTAGGAATTTGCTTAAAGCGTCATGCTCTCTAAATTTACGTAATGAACCTGTACTTACTCATTACAACCTTGTTACGCTGCAAATATAACGTGATTTCTTGGAATCACAATGAACAAAATAGAAAATTCGTGAAAATTATTATAAAATATCCAGAATATGCTAAAGGATAGAAACATAATTGATGCTCCGGAGGCCTCCCTGTATGGACAGCCCGCTGTTCAGTTCAGACCCAATGACTTTGATGCGGTTATCTGGTCACATGGATATGATGTTGTCTGTGAACAGGCTGTTAGATGTCCTTGCTGTGGAAGTTCTGATGCAGCACTTCCGGACTGTGAGAACTGTCACGGATTTGGCTACTTCTTCATCAATCCAGTGCGTACCAAGGCTCTTATAACAGGCTTGAATCGTTCTACCAACTATGTTCAATGGAATCCAGAGTTGATGGGAACAGCGGCCATTACGGTTCGTGATGAGGATAAACGGCTTGTATCCTTTCTTAACAGAGTGACTGTTGAGGATGAAATTGCGACCTTTACGGAGTCACGGCTTGTTACCGAGACCGTTGATGAGAGCGTGATATGTTTCCTTTCCTATGCGCCTGTAACAATTGAAAGGGTGTATAAGTTCTATGGTTCCGATCAGAAGTTGTATCGGCTGGATGATTCTTGTTATGAGATTATGGAGGATAATCCTTATTGTCTTAGATTCACGAAGGGAAACGTTGCGCCTGACACGGCTATTTCCATAGTCTATACACATAGAGTTGAATATCATATAATAGATATGCCGCACGAGATAAGGGCTTCACTTGGCAGGGATAAGATGTCTGGACAGTTTCAGATATTGAAGATGCCTGTTCAAAGTATTGGCAGGAGAACTCATTTACTCGTTGGGAAGCCTAACTATGGCGGTGGCGGTCTGTTGATCAATGACGATATAGAGAGATGATGCCTTTGAATATAGATCTCAGTGAAGTGGTTGAGGAGTTTGCTCTTACGGCTACACAGTCAATGGAACTGAGTGATGTTATCATTGACAGAATAGTCGTGGAATACACTTCCAAATGGGAGAATCTTGTTGACAACGGCCTGAAAGGGCTTCGTAATGTCTATAAGAATGCGATGTATGTTGACAAAAAGAGCCCCACGGAGGTTATATTTGGGTTGCGTGAGGGTGAGAATGGTCTTGCTATGGCCTTGGAAGAGGGCAAGGAGGCTTGGGATGAGAAGCCGTTCTTTGAGGCCTCTCCACGGAAGCGTCTTAAGGCTATGGGTGACGGCTGGTATTTGACAGTTCCGTTTAGATATGCCACTCCTGAAGTGGTCGCTGAATCAGGCATATTTCAGAGCGTTCTGCCGAAGGAGATTTACGATATAGCGAAGAATAATGGTGGTCGTAGAGTGTCTATGGCACAGCTTCCGGAGCAGTATAGGCAGCTTGGTAGCAGAAAGGAGATTGTTACAGCGAGGGGTGTTATACCAGAGTACACTCATAAGGCTCCGAAGTATCTCGGTTTGGTGCGTGTGAATGTTTCATCCACTGACAAGGAGAACCGAGGCAGCTATATGACATTCAGGCGTGTGAGTGATAGAAGTGATCCTAACTCGTGGATTCATCCGGGGTTTGATGCTCATAAGTTTATGGATAAGGCATTGGATCAGGCTGATATCTATATTGTGGCGGATATGGCGATTGATAATTTTTTGGCGCAATTATGATACTTGTAGCGAGAATTAAGAGACTTGTCTTAGGGCTGATTGACTATATTCAGCGAGATTATAACAGTGGAATTCCTGAGACACAGACATTTCTATATCAGATGTTCTGGGGTGCTCGGGACGGGAGCTTTGACTTCTATGAACAGGCCAGAAAGATGTTTCTGCGAACCAATGAGAGTTCTCGTAAGGTGGCTGTCACACTGGAATATCCGAAGGATAAGGTGGCTCTTCCGTGTATTGTGGTTCGAGAGCCGTCACGTCAGCAGACACAGCCCAATCCATTTGGAGGAATCGGTGATCCGGAGAGTTCGTTTGGTGCCCTTGGATATCAGAGGGAAGCATTTAGTGTGACAAGCAATTCAAAGGTGAACCTGATGTGCTTTAGTGACAATCCTATGGAATCACTGTTGATGGGGGAGGTGCTTTATGCCTTGTTGCAGGGGGCGAGGAACACCTTTGAGGAGGAGTTTCTGAACTTTTCGTTCTCCACGTCTGAGCTTGTGGCTGAGAATAATTTGTTTCCTCTGCCTGTTATTATAAAGACGGTCTCCATAGATGTTACTGAGAGTGAGGATTGTGCTTCACTTATACGTCAGGACTTGATGTCGTGTGTGAAGTTTGAGTCACCTATTCCTGTCAGTGATTTTGAAAGGCCGGAGCCGGAGCCGATCGGAAAGTATTTCTTCTTTACCAATCCATATTTGTGGCTGGACGCCTTGGTGGCAGAGGGCGACATGGGTATTCTGTCGAACACGGACTGGGTTCTGGAATATGGTGGTGAACTATTCAACTTTGGCGTGGACATTCTTTATTTGAACAATGAGAATTATGGTGAGCAGACAGTGATGGCGCAGACAACATGGACGCTTGAGTAGTGAGGAATATGTTTTATAACTATATTTGCGTTATATAAAGGAAGGAACTTTTTACAAGTTTTATTATAGTGTTTAATTAAATCTTTTTGTTCTATGGCAAAAGCAGCTTGGTTGACTCTAAGTCCTACATCAGGACAGGGTAACGCAACCGTACAGAACACAGCCACCATCCACACTGGACGTGTGCAGAGAGCTACAACTGTTACAGGTGTGGCCACTGGAGTATCTCCTAACAAGACCTACTCCGTAATTCAGAAGCCGAAGCCTGAGTTCGTGTCCTTTGACAACGGCACGGAGATTACTGTCGGCAAGGATGGTGGTTCTCTCACCATTAAGGGTAAGTCCAATTCCGCTAAACTTGCGTTCAGTCTTGTTGACAACGTAGAGGGTACGGTCAACGATCTTTCCCTTACTCTTCCTGAATCCTACACCGCAGCAGGTGCAGTCACCACCAACAATGTGGACATTACAGGCGACCCAGGAGCGGTAGCAGAGTATGAGTTTAGCGTTACCTTTACAGGTATCGCTGAGAACCTTACTATCAATGAGCTTCAGTGTGCTCTTGCTGTTACGGCAGGTGACAATGCAGCCACCGCTCAGATTACCATCAAGCAGACAGCCGGAGATCCTACCTTCAGCTTCGACAAGGGAAGCATCACTATCGAGGCAAGCGGTGCGGCTGTATCTCAGGGCATCAAGTCCAACACCGCCTGGACACTCTCGTAGTGCCTTTGGGAATAGGTGTTTATTCGACAAAATGAGGGGTGGGGCATATTACCCCACCCCCTCTTTTAATTAAGGAGGGGGACCATGATAAATGAGGAATTTGACAGAGAGGTGAAAATCACAGGCAGATTGACTGAAGGAACTCTTCCAGCGGAGGATTCTTTTGTTGTTGTTCATCTTGGTCTGCGTGAGCCGTTTATACCTATGGGTGATGAAGATTCGATGCTTGTGGCTGATGATTCCCCCTATGGGGTGCTGAAGGAGCAGTAACACTATAATTTTTAATGAAAATTGTTTTAATATCTTAGATTATGGCATACAAATCAAAATTTACTGGAGCTGAAGTGGATGCTGCAATTGAGCAGGTTCGCAGTTGGAAGAATAATCCTTCCAGCATTATGACCTCCGAGCAGATTCTGGCGAATCTTACAGGTCAACAGATTATTGATAAGATCAACTCTGTGTCCGGGAACATTGTTTTCACCAAGTTTGTCGATGCACAGGGTGGGGCTGGAAACACGAAGTAGCGTATGGCGGAACTTAGACCTTTCGCGACGGCCAAGCAAGCGGCTGATATCGGGGGCATCACTCCGACTGATATCGGCGTGTCTGCGACGGCCTTTGTTCGCAAGAGCGAGCTTGTCAGAACAGGCAAGTTCGACGAGACGAGCCTTGCTTCCTACCAAGGGACTTGGTTTGTGAATCTGGATGCCGTTAAAAAGGCTTCTGGAGGATCTACTGATACTTTGGAAGTCAGTCCTACTTCATTGAGTTTTACAGATAATCCAACTTCTGGAAAGACCATTCAAATCACGACTACTGGTAACTGGACAATAGAATAAGGGGTATATTATGGCAAAATCATCTTGGCTTACTGTATTTCCTATGTCCGGCTCAGGGAACGCCACCTTGACGAATACTGGAACGAATCACACAGGACGTAATACACGTTCCACGAGTGTGACGGCCACCGTTAAGGGGCTTTCCGTTAGTCGTTCATATACAGTGGTGCAGAAAGCACTTGAAGAGTTTGTATCCATTACAGGTGATGCGTCTGTCTCTGTTGACAGGGAGGGGCAGACGCTTACCCTGAGTGGGTTATCGAATTCTTCCAAACTAACATTTGCTTCAAGCTCTACGGATGTTATTGTTTCGTCATCCTATACGGTTAATGGCTTGACAGTCACCAACGGAGCGGCTATTGCAGGGGATCCAGGGGCGTCAGCTCAATATGAATTCAGCATATCAGTGACAGTTCCTGTAAACACTGGAACATCAGCTCTTAGTTTCACGATTACGGCTACGACAGCAAGTGGTGCAAAGGCGACGTGGACATTGAATCAGGCCGCTTCTGTTATCACCTATACACTTACGCTTTCACCGTCCGTGTCCATGATTGCCGCAAAGGGTGGTTCGTCCACTATTTTAGGCACGTTACAGACGTACAGAAATGGTTCGCTTATTTCAACGGATAGCGTTACTCCGACATGTACTGTGTCAGGTGCTGTGTTTAGTGTATCATCCGGAAATGTTGTGTTAGTCGGCACTCGTGGAACCACCGTGGGTGGCGCACGGTCAACGACCGTGACAGGTTCATATAAGAGCTCCTCCATGGATTCAACGGTCACAGCCACTGTAATGGTATCTCAAGAAGCTAACAAGGTTGAGAGTTCCGTTGATTCAGGTGGGGAGGTCACTTATGGTAGTGTGTCCATTGGAATCATCACGAACGCCACCATTGCGGCAAGCGGTGGCACTGGAACGGCCACGGCTGGAAAGGGGTCTCAAGGTAAGACTATTGCAGCCACATATCGTACTGACACCTACACGTCAGAAGCCACCAATACAGTGCAGACGTCAGAGGCTGTGACGACAACTGAATCCATAGATCCATCAGTTTCTTCTATTTCTGGCACGGCTTCTTCCAAGGGGACGACTGCCTCTGGAATTACCTTGGTGAAGTCTCAGGCTGTTACCTGGACTGGAAATGGTGGGGAGTCAGCTTCAGGAATGATGTATGTCTATCAGGAAGCGAATGATAAGACTTTGAAACTTAATTCACAGCCTGTTACCTATAGTGATATTGGTGCTGATGGAGGTGCGGCTATACCTACAATTAAGGACTATCCTTGTCACTGGAGTTATACATCTGGATCCTATGAGGCCATTCCTCGTGAATCTATGAGTATATCATATAGCAAGTACTGGGGTGGTGGTAGTTCGTATAGTAATGCCGTAGTTGACACGTCCAACGGTTATGTGACAGCAGATAGTCTGGGTACAAATATAAAATCCAGGAGGAATGTGATTGATGTTAAGGTGAGGTTTACCATCGAAGTTGGCGTTTACGAGACCGCTGTCATTTCTGTCTATCAACAGGCGAACCAGAAGACTTCCATTGAGTATGACATTCCGTCTGTTTCACTTACTGTTAATGATGATATTCCAGCAAGTGGTGGTGCGATTTCCAGTGGTACGGTTACTTATTCTCAAGGTCAGATTCAGTATTATACTTCTGGAGCGTCTGAAGTACTGTCAACAATTACATCTGGAGGGGTGGTTTCCTATGGAGCACCTGTGAGTGCTGACAGTCTTGGCACAACAGTAAAATTAAGGTCAAGCGTTGGAACATTAACAGCCACCGTGACGCTGAACGGCAAGTCTGGTTCTGATTCAGCCACCGTTTATCAGGAGGCCAATGAGGCCACCTATGGGGGTGTTTCTGTTACGGCCATAACTCCAGTCTCCATTCCAGCGTCTGGTGGTTCAAGCACGATATCACCTAATGCAAGTCAGACTGTAAGCTATACATCAGGCAGCACTCGTGCAGGAAGTGTGTCATTTGCTTATGAGATCAAGACAAGCAAGACTGGATTTAGTCTTAGCGGTGCGACGGTGACTGTGACACAGAATACGTCAACTTCTCCTCGAAATGGTTTTGTGGTTATGGTTACGGCCACTGGAGAGGGGTCAAAGTTGGCCACCACTGATGTCACGTTCAATCAGGCTGGAGCATCATTGGAAGTCACTCCGACAGAATTGTCCTTTGTGGCTAATGGAGAGGGTAAGACAATTACCATTGCATCCAATGTGGATTGGACGATTTCTTGATTCTTGCTATAAATTTATATTGAACTGGAGTGAGAATTCTCACTCCAGTTTGATTTATAGCGAGCTGATTTTGCAGGAAAGCACTACCTTTACATCGTAATAGTATGAATGTAGAATTTTTCATAATTATAATTACAGTATGGCGACAAGTGTTTATTTCAACGGTAAGATGAGAACACTCCCTGGGGTGTACTCCACTATTACTTCCGGAGATAACACCCAGACCAGAACTCTTGACTATGGCACGGTGCTCCTCATAGACACTGGAGTTTTTGGTAGCGGTTGGGGCGGTGGCTCCGGCGTGAATGGTGTTGACAAGCAGGGGAAGGATGCCGTCTACGAGTTTGATGACTTGCAGACATTCAGAGACTTTGTTAAGGGTGGTATGTACTGGAAAGCGACTGAAGCTCTTTTCACTCCAGACCCTTATAATCAGGATGCGGCTGGCATTAGCAGACTTTTGTTTGCTCGTGCCTGTACGACAACTCCTGCGAAGATGCAGTTTGCTTCCGGAAACAGCAAGTTTGTTGTTAGGACGATTGATGAGGGCTTGAATGCCAACGGTGTTCTTGACGGTGGATATCTGAAGTTTGGTTATGCCTACACAGTAGAGCAGGGTGTTGATGATGAATCAGCTTTTGTGGTGAAGTTTTGGAGAGGAACCTACACAGGCGACTACACTGATCCTGTGACAGGAGTGACGCTATCCTATGACGAGCTCACTGTTGCACAGGCGGAGCCATTGCTTATCTGTCAGTCTCCGGAAGTTCGGACAATTCAGGATTTGATTGCGTGGGCTAATGTTGACGAGAACTTTGGTGCAAGGTTCATTCTTGATGCTGAATCTCGTTACACGGACGGTGATTCCATCACCAATCCAACACTGGACACCTATGTTCTTGCGGATGGTGGCACGGAAGATTACAAGCCTACTGATCTTGATGATCTTCTTAACGCCATTCCGGATGTGGACTACAACATTGTGTTCACGGATCAGATTGAGGCTAATGCTAATTCCGCTCAACAGAAGAAAGTGATTGCTCATCGTAACACACAGGCGAAGTTTGACAAGTTTGTGTATGTCGGTGCGTACAGCACAAAGGCAAAATTCAATGACTCTCTGAATGTGGCCAAGACTATGAACAATCAGTGGATTGTTGCTGTTCACGGTGGTGTGGCCACGGCTTCTGACGCCACGGCATCAGGGTTCAGGTGGTGGACAGTGTTCTACAATTTGTGTCAGATTGTTGGCAGGGTGTCTGGAAAACCACCTTACATTCCAGTGACGAACAAGACCATTGGTGGTGATAAGCTTCAGCACATTCCTACTGAGAAGGAAATGGAGAAAGCTCTCAAGTTCGGTCTTGTGGTTGTTTATCCTAATCCATATCTTCAGAGGTTCGTGGTTCTTCAGGGTGTTACTACTCTTCAGGACAATACGTTGCTCTTCAACAAAAAGGGTGCGTCATTTAGCATTCAGTTTATGCGTATCATCGCACAACTGAATAAGGAGTGTGTTGTGAACGCTTCCATTGATCTCCTTGGGGACGAGAACGGTGTGAATATCAACACACTGTCAAAGGGTGCTCTTGAGACTTGGACAGCTAATTTTCTCCAGACGAGGGTGGCCACGGATCAGCAGGACAACCTGATTCAGAGGTTCCAGAATGTTGTTGCCAAGAGGGTGGATGACTGTTATCACGTTTCCTATGAGGTTGTTCTCAACAATGAGGCGACGAAGATATTCTTTACGGGATTCCTTCTCAGAAACTAATTAAATGAGAGAATATTATGAGAAGAGGAAAAGTTTTTACGGCTCCAAAGGCGTTCATCAAGATAGATAATCAGGTTGCGGGATATATCCGCAACCTGACATTCTCCGAGAATGTACAGAGAGCCAATGTGCAGGGTCTTGGTAGTCTTACCTATCAGGAGGCTCCGCCTGTTGTTTATACCTGTAATTGGCAGGTTGATCAGTACTTCATCTCCTTTGACACTCCAGTGATGAAGAAGATGTTGAAAAAGTTCGGCACCATTGCTGAAATTAAGAATAGTTTGGTTCTCGGCGACATTGCCTTTGACATCACCGTTTATGCCAAGACTATTCAGTCAGAGGATCAGCAGACTAAACTTGTGACAGAGGTTGATAATACTGGTCAGACGATAGCTCGTCTTCAGGGGTGCTTGCTGAATTCACAGTCCTTCCAACTGTCTGAAGCAGGGCTTGCAGGTGTGAATATTCAGGGTATTTATCTGGAGCCGATTTCAATGGCGAAGTAGCGTTATAAAAAGAAAAGAGGATTATGTTACAAGAGGAAGTAAAATTTGTCGTCAAGGGGCACGAATATACGATTAAGTTTCCTACGGTGGGTCAGTATTACAGCATTGAAGCTCTGAAGCAGTCTTTGGGTCGTGGTAACTACAATATGATGGTTCAGAGTCCGCTTCGTAGTGTGCAGGATGCGTTGGATATGATTGATATCGAAGCTACCCTTACGATAATGTGTCCAGACCTTATTAAGGATCTGAAAGTTCCTATTACGGAGCTTGACATTCGGGATTATCTTGATGTTAAGTCTGCCTATATGAAGCAGGTTGCACCGTTCTTTAAGTCGGTGAATGACGTCTTGCACGGCATAACGGACGCTGAAAATGTGAAGTAACATGGAACGTTCCGAACTGGAACAGGCAATCGTCAGTTGGAATAATCGATTCCCTCTGGACAGGTGGTGGCGCAACAAGCATGAAGTCGCATTTATGTCTCCTGTTCATAGGGAATCTTCCTTCTTATATCAATTATTTGAGTTTGAGGAGGACAAACTGTTTTCCAAGGCGGTTACTGAAGCGGCCACTGTAAAGGACAACGAAGTCTATATTCCTGGAAGTGGTGACATATTTAGAACTTCAGCCACTCTGGAGGACTTTACAAAGGAGGCGCAGAGGGAAATTGATGAAATGTTAAAGGTGGAAGAAAATGGCTGACAAGCAGATTAGAGTAACCACGGATACTTCCGGCATTGAGCGATTCAGGGCGGAGGTAAACAATCTGTACAGAGATCTTGAGAAGATTCAACAAAGTCAGGAGCGAATTACAGGCCAGGATGCTGACAGAATATATCGGCAGTTTAATGATCTGACACGCTCTTATAATGAGGTTGGTGCAGGTAATAATCGACAGACCAATGATGATTACTTTAATCTTACTCGGTTGTATTATCAGAATAGTTATAATCGAGTGGTTGAGAATCAGCGTAATCAGTATCTTGCACAACAGAGAAGTCAACAACTTGATAATCAGCGTGGGGTGGTTGATAATTCTAATGTTATTGGCAATGACTCTAATTCACGAAAGTCCATTCTTGAGCAGATTCGTGATACGCTGAATAAGATATTTAATAAGAATCAGACTGTTGGTGGAAGACCTTTACAACAGAAAGGGGGTATGCAGGGCGAGGAAGGTAGTGAAAGAAGTGATTCTTTTTTAAGATCCGATGTTCAGGGTGGTCTTCAGTCTATTGCTTCCGGAGATTTTGTTGGTGGTTTTGGAAAGTTGATGGGTCTGGCTGGACTTGGTATTGCCGGAGCTGGATTGATTAAGGCTTTTCAGGATACATATCGTGCACAGACAAATGTTTATAGGGCAGGTTCTTCTATTGAACGAGAACTTGAGCGCTTAGATGTCTGGAGTTGGCTTCCGTTTAGTAGTAGGGGTCGAAATGTGGAAACTACTCGTGAAAATTTAGTTGCCTATTGGAACAATCGTAATGCTCAATATCAGACGGCCTTGATGAATGGTATTGGTATTGATGAAGCCTTTAATTATCAAATAAGAGGGTCTCAGGTTCTTGGGAAGGATGACGATCCTAAATATTCTCGTGCAATGTCAAAGGCTATTCAATTAGCTGGAACTTTTGGTGCTGGAGGGGCTGCATTAGGTACAGCAGTGGTTCCAGGAATAGGTAGTGCAATAGGTGGTGGAATAGGTGCTTTTGCTGGATTTTTAGGTGGTGCTGGATTAGGAGCCTGGAATGAATATATGACTCACAAAGTTCCGGAGATGGAAGTTCATAATCGTGGCTCCATTGTTCTTGGAAAGAATATTTCAGAAATGGCTTCTGATCTCTATGACTATAGAAGAGCGGCTGTTTCATCAAGAAATGCTGATAATGAATCAATTTGGCAGACGATGCTTGCTGAAAAGACGTATGGTCTGGATAAAGGTGTTTTGTCAGGCGTGTATGCAGCCAATAGATATCAGAATGGTTCATTGAGCGCTGATAAGGTTGCTGGAGGGTTACTTGCATCATTGCAGAGGCAGACAAGTGATCCATTTGAAAGGTCAGTTCGTCTTCAGGAGGATCTTAGTACATATACACAGGTGGCGAACTCCACTATTGGGCAGACAGGTGCGCTTGATTCAGAGCTGTTGCGTAACATTATTCAAGGGTTGACGGCCAGAGGTGTTCAGGGGCAGAATCTTTCCTCGATGGCTCAATCTTTTGCAGGCAATACGATGTCAGGCTCTCAGTTATCCCGTGCCTTGATTATGCAAGCGGCCACTATGTCAGGAAAGGGGGGTTCCTTGCTTGATTTACAGGCTGAACTGGAACATCCAGAAGGAGCGACGATGAAGACATTGATAAGTAATCTCTGGAATATGTCTGGAGGTAATAAGGATTTCTTCGAGACCACACTTTCATCCACACTGGGAATAAGTGCATCACAGTTGCGAACAGCCAAGCGTAATGCAGCCAGAAATGGAACCAATTTTTTATATGATAAGAATGGAAATCTTGATATAGGTTCCATTTATAGTAGTGGTATTCTTGGAGAAGGGTTTTCTGAGGATATGGCGGCAGCAATGGTAACGGATCAAGAACGAAGTGAAGCTGGAACGGCCAATAGAAACATCATTGCAGGTAAATTACAGCAGGATGCCTATCAGAATGGTGATAATGATTGGTTTAAGTCGTTTAAGCAGATAGAAAAGAATCTGGATACATTGCTTCAGATGATGAATAGTGGTGTTGATGTTAATATAAAGAGTGTATCTGCCAGAGCAGCAGGACAGGGGTCAACGTCAAGTTATGTTAGCGGTAGAGGAGCCTCGGGCTATTCTGCCGGAGGTGGCGGTAGGTAATTGAAAGATTATGGGTGATATAAGCAAGAATTATTCCTATGCCGAGTTTTCACGTTCTGGAACAGCGGCGAAAAAGGGGTGGGACAATTCCATTCCGGAGCAATATAAGTCAAATATTCGAAGACTCTGTATATCTACCTTGCAACCCATAAATGATGCGACAGGGTGGATTAATATAATTTCATCAGGCTATAGGTCAAAACAGTTAAATAAGGAGGTTGGTGGGGTTGGTTCATCTCATCATCTAACAGGCTGTGCGGCTGACTGTAATTTTTATAAGATTACAAACGGGAAGAAGGAGCGAGTACCTTGTAAGGAGGTGAAAGATAAGGTCAATGAGCTTGGGCTTCCATATACTGAATTGATCGTTTATGAAAAACAGGGTTTTGTTCATATCGCCTATACTGGAATACCGAAGAAGAAAGTGAAGATGAGTGATCCAGCTGATGGTGCGGATATTCAGGTTGAATACCCTGTGAATGAAATTGTGGGTCAGTATTGTTTTTATACGACACAGAAGATAGACGGTGCTGATGAACAGGGTAACATCACGATTGAGAATCTGAACGAAGCCTTGAAAAGGCTTGGATTCACTTTTGGTGATGGCGGTAAACCGAATAAGGATTGGCTGGAGTTTACTGATGGTAATCAGACAAATCTGGAGCGTATTGTGGAGATGTTCTCTCCTACGGAAAAGGTTAAGTATAAGGATGATATTGAAAATGGTCAAGTGCCTTATATTAAGGTCGGGACACGGCTATTAGTTAAGTCTGTGGATTTGGAAGCTCAGAGGATAAAGTTTGAAAATTCTAACGTGTTTGAGGTTCCTGACAAGACGGCTGTGATGTACTGGACTGATAATATAAAGAAGATAACAAGTGACCCATTGTATCAGTCTGTGTGGAAGAACCCACTTGGAAATGTTGTGGTGCAGCAGAAGAATCTTAATGCCAAGATTTGGGTTTGGAGCAGGGCATTTGGGCGGCTTGTGGACATTTCACCCTATGTTCTTTCCATTTCCACAAATAAGAGCGGTTTTAATGGTTCATTTTCTATTCAGGTTAATCCAGTTAAGATAGCGAGAAATGTTACTGGGTTTAACTATGATGAAGTGAATAGGTTTAATGCCGATGTTGAACTTGAAGGCAGGGATAATGATTCTGATGCGGATAGGGCATTAGGCTATTCTAAGACACTGGATTGGTTTAGTGTTTTTATGCAGCAGAATGATATGGTCTGGCTTCGTTTTGAAGAGCTTCAGATGGAGGAGAAGTATCAGGCCGATGAGAATGATTCACTTGTTAAGGCCAGTACTGATTTGACGAGCTCTCTTATCTGGGATATGATTGGCTTTGTGGATAATGTTACAAGCAGTATCAATTATGATGACACTTCCTATGCTGTATCTATAGAGGGGAGGGATTTTTCCAAACTGTTTGAGGATGATGGCATAAGTTTCATTCCGTTTAATTCCATATTTGGTTCCGCTCATAATATGATGTTGATGTCGAGTGATGAAAGTCCTTGGCTTCGCAGAAACGGTGATGGAATGATTGCCTTTGGAATGTATTTTCAGTCTATTAAGTCCAGTCTTGGATTTATCTTTGAGAAGTGTTCTCAGATAGAGATGATTCCAATTGATTTGTTTCAGGCCTGTGACAGGTATTTAAGTTCAGATGGTGAGGGAGCCTTTGACCCAAAGGGTGTCTGGCGGCTGTTTAAGATATGGTGTGATAATCAACTTGATAACAGAATCTTCTATAATAATGCTCTTGTGAATCCTGATGGCAGTATAGCGGATTTCATTCGTTCAACGTGTAAGGAGCCGTTTGTGGAGATACTTGGTGACACTTGGGGTGCAGGGTATGATTTGATAGTTCGTAAGCCACCGTTTGATAAGTCTTCTATCCAGACAATGTATTACGCCAAGAACAGTCAGGGTGCTTCCGTTGATTCTTACATTGACATTGTTGATGAGGACTTGTTTAGCTTTAATCTGGCATTTGATAATAGGGTTTATTCTTGGTATAAGATAGTTCCGGCTGATGGTCTTATTCCGGGGCTGGAGGCTAATACGGTATCTATTATTATTCCAGTTTTTTATCTGGATGCTTATGTTAAGGTTTTTGGGAATAAGCGGTGTATCGTGCAGGATCCGTATGTGCTTTCCGCCTATCTTGGTGGCAGTAAGTCGGAGGAGAAGACAAATTCGCTGTTCACCACTTTGGCGGCTGATTATATTTATGCGATAGAAAGTACAGCGTATCTTCCGTTTACTCGAAAGGGAACGATAACCATTAACGGTGATAGGCGCATTAAGGTGGGGACATTTGTTCGTCTTGCAGCCACTAATGAGATATTCTATGTTACAGGTGTGCAGCAGAGTATTTCATTCGGGGAATCCAGTCTGGAGCGACAGACAGTACTTACTGTTGAACGAGGAATGGTGGTTGACTATATCATTAATGAGAAATATAACTATTTTAATATTGTGAATATAGATGGTCTTAAGGATGCACTTGAAAAAGCCTTGTCCTCTGGTGTGGCTAACACGGAGTTTAACACTACTCTTACTCGTGAGGGTGATGTGTTTAACTTTTTCCTAAGACGTAGACAGTTCGTGAAAAATGTATGGAACGCTTCCATATCAACTGGAGCGTTGTTTGAAGGAGAGGGGAATCTGGCTGCATTTTCATCAGATAAGATTGTGAGTCGTAAGGAGATTTAGTATGATGTTTGACCAGAAGATATATGTTGACCTTTCGGGTTACAAGGAGGGTGTTACACCTGTTACGGCTGACTTGGGCGGTCAGAGTGTTGGGCTTGCTCGTGTGATTGTTCCATCGGGCGTCGATAGGGATCAGTATGTTGCAGACTGTTATCGTACAGGTCGTATTGATCTTTATGATGAAAGTCAGGGGACATATTTGAAGCAGTGTTATGCCACCAATGAGGTTCTTGCTAATCTAAAGTTTCCGAGAGGTGTTGGTGACATTGGAGATCCTGTTGTGTGGGTGGCACAGCCTACTATATTCAATAGGCCTATGGTCGTGGGGACGTTTCCAAGTGGTGATAGGATGCGTCTTGGTACTGATCAGACAATTGAGATTCATAAAGAATGGGATAAGGGGTATGTTGATGTTACGGCTGACGCCAAGGACGGTTCTTTGAATGTGGTGGTTCACGGTCAGGAAAAGAGTGGTGGAACGGTGCGTGTGTCAGTGCTTGGTGATGAGAAGTCCATTCTTGAGGTGAAGTCTGACGGTCTTGTGTCTGTTGAATCTGGAAAGGAGCTTCGAGTGCGTTCCTATGAGAAGATAGATATACAGCTGGAGAACCCTGATAATCTGGATCAGACAGGTGTTGTTGTCACAAAGGATAGTGTTGATATTGCGGCCAATTATTCCGTGGATGAGGAAAATGCTGAAAAGGTGAACTATACCAAGACTCATATCACCAAGGATGGTGTGTCCTGTGAGGAGTACTTTTGTGAGGATGATGATGTAACGAAGTATAATGTTGACATTAACAAGGAGGGGTTTATTGCAAAATCGGCGATTAGGGGTGATGAAGTGCAGTTTACCCATATAATCACTGATGAGGAGTACAGAATTGAATTTAAGGACATTATTTTCTCTCTAAAGGAAAGGCTTGCGGTTCTTCAACAGGGTGAAGATACTAAGATAGAGCTAAAGGAGGGTAAAGTGGCGATAATTAATTCCGGTACTGGAATGAATGATATTCTTTCCTTGCTTGTTGATACGATAGAAAAGTTGACGGTGGCGACCTCTATGGGTCCGAGTGGTACACCACTTCCTCCTACCATTCAGGCGACCACGCAGTTGAAGCAGAAATTGAATCAATTTTTTAACGAATAGAATTATGGCACTTGTACCACAGAATCTGGCCACGCAGTTGTATGGGTTCTTTCAGGAGATGCGTAGCGTTACTGAGATTGACGATATGGCTATGGCTCAGAAGTTTGCTAATATCATAGACGGATACATTAAGACTGCACAGGTGGCTCCTGGAATTCCAGTGGCCACAGCAGGAACAGCAGCAGCTCAAACTGGGGCGACTACTGCACCTGGAACTTTGATATAATTTTGTATCTTTGCATAAAAGAATGGGCGAATTATGTCAGATGTGACGGAATACTTGCAGAATCGTGGAAACACCGTGATAAATGAGGCGATGCGGCTTGCCAAGAACATCGGCCTTCAGGCTATTGCGACAATGATGCCACACGAGTTTGAGTGGTATATGGTTGCCTTGGAGCTGGCCACGGCTGACAATAAGACGATAGATTACCTCACTTTCCCGATAATGCCCAATTCATTGTCCAAGGTGGAGCAGAATCGTACGTCTATTAAGAAGTCCTTGAGTGGTGTGACTGTCTTGCAAAATTCAGCACTTCCACTCGGAGAGATTGTTCTCCAAGGTAATTTTGGGCGTGGATTTAAGAATCTTGTAGGTATCAGTAATGATGTCTTTGGTGGTGCTCAGGCTTATAGTATGAAAGCAGGGAAGTACGATCTTTATTCCCTCCAGGAAGGAAGTGGTAGAAAGATTCCAAAGGTTAGGACATTTAATGCGGCTGTAAAGACGGGCTATGGTGTCGTAAAGATGCTTCAGGCTATGTTGAGTAAGAGTGTCGGGCACGATAATCAGGGGAGACCGTTTCGTTTATTTTTCTACAATATGGCATTTGGAGAGAGTTATCAGGTTGTGGTTCCTTCCAACGGAATGCGATTCTATCAGGATCTTTCTAACAATATGATATGGAACTACGACTTGCGATTGACTGTTGTGGCTCCGCTTGATGCAGTTGTTAAGGATTCCCGGAAGTGGAAGCAGCTTGCGGCTTCAGCCATTAAGGGAAGTGTGGATATTGTCAGCACGGAAGTTAAGAACGTTGTTGGTGATCTCGGTGAAAAGGCAAGTATGAAAATTGATGACTGGACTAATATAGGGAACTGATGAACACGAGGGTTTTTGAAAGATTTCAGACTATTACAGGATATGATATCAAGTCATATCTTGAGAACTTTGTATTGTTCTGTCGGAATTCCTTTCCTACGATTGTTCAGTATTATAACGGTAAGACTGTTGATACTAAAAAAGTGTTTAGTGAACTGGATTATCTTATACTTCAGTCTGAGACAATTGAATCTCTTTTTAGTTTGAAGGCTAATCAGATGGACACTATAGATTACTGGGAATTGCTGGATGTGTTTACAAATAGTCAGACAAAACTCTGGACTATAAACAATTCTTCCAAGTGGTTTAGAAGTGCAATTATAGGGCGGTATGGGGGCAATACTGTGGTTCAGCGTACACTGAAGTCCAGGGAGACGTTTGAAAATGTTACGGAATCACTTGGTATTTCTGAATCAGATGATTCGTGGGTTGATATAGCAAGACCGAACCAGATTGAGGAGGAAGACTACACGCCTGATGACGGCTCCCCTATGTTTAAGATTAATATTAAGACAGGCGGTGTGTCACCGATTGATAACATTGTTGATTCATTGAGTGATAAGAGCATACTTGGCAAGGATATTGACAAGAAGTTTGCGTTTGGCGGAAATGACTTGATGACGGTTGAATATGATGATGCAGTTCGACAGGCACTTGATACAATTCTTAACAGCATACAGGGTTCAATTCCGGAGTTTCCGGAATACGGCTTTGCTGACAGAGCGATAGGTGTGTCAATGAAAGCCCTTTCCTATCCTACCATTATAAAGAATATGATGGATATGTTTAGTAGAGATGGTCGGTGGGATGAGGTGAATATTCTTGATCTTTATGTTAAGGATGATAATGTGTTCTGCAAGATTAGCGCACGAACTGTTGTAAATAATTATATTGTAACTAATGTTCAGATATGATAACGAAGACAGATAATACAATTAATAATTTGAAGAACCTGTTTTTGGAGGTGCTTTTGAACAAGACGGATAAGGTGTCTGACATTACGGATAATTCCGTCTTGAATGGTGTTGCCTATGGTGCAGCTAAGATTGCTCAAAAGGCGATTAAGGATGTAGCTATTGTGGAGACGCAGATATTTCCAGAGACAGCATCAGGTGAGTGGCTGGATCGTTCGGCCTTGTTGTTTGGTGTTACTCCGAGGAAATCCACACATGGTTCTTCCACCTATGTCTGTGTGTTTGCTAATCCTGGAACAGTGTATGACAAGGATGTTCAGGTATTTACGAATACCAATGGGGTTCGTTTTCAGCCTGAGGAGACAGTTGTTGTCGGTGATTACGGTTATGCCTACATAAAGGTTCGAAGTGTTGGTGAGGGTGCTTATACCAATGTGGCGGCAAACAGCATTCTTCGTGTTGCGCCTGTTCCCACAGGACATATAGCCTGTACGAATGAATATTATGCGCAGGGCGGTCGTGATGAGGAGGACGATGACACCTTTAGGCGTAGGATTCTTAATCATCAGAATCTGTTTGCGACGGCTACTTTGGAAAAAATTACACAGGTGTTCCAGAACTTCGATGACAGGATTCTTAAGATTCTGTGGGTTGGGGTTATGGAGGATGGTTTTCTTCATATTGAGGTTGCCACTCAGAACGGTCAGGATTTGTCGGAGAATGAACGATATACCTTGTTGGAACAGGCACGTCCATATTTTGGCTTGAGCGACTTGATTGTTAGCGGTCGGTTGATGGGTATTAAACTTGATAATGTTCAATGGTATGAGGTTGGAGGGGAAGCAGGGCTTGATTTCAGGTGTGAGCTGGAGGCAGGTTATGAGGTTGCTGACGTGCGTAGAAAAATTCAAATTGGTATCACTAAATATCTTGACTGGAGATACTGGACGGCAGGGTCAAAGGTGGAGTGGGATAATATATTGGAGATAGTTAAGGCCACAGAGGGTGTGAAGTATGTGGCTTCAGAGTGGTTCTATCCAAACGAGGACGAGTATGTGTCCGAGTTTATGCTTCCTCGTGTGAAGAGGTTTATAATGAGGAATTTGGACGGTACTGTGATGGTGGATTCATCTACTTCCATTGCGATTGAACAACGATATAACGAGCTGTTCCCGTCGTATTATGCAGCGAATAACTAATTTTGTATATAAAATATTTTGTTATGGGACAGAATTATAATTTAGGCAGTTATGCCCAGACAACAGGCACTAAATTGAAGTCTGAGGACGGTTTGCGTGATCTTACTGTGCAGATAGGTGAACTCTGGGATATTTCTGGTGACTTTATGTCGACAGAGCCGTTTGCCATCAAGAATATATCTGAGGACAATGTTACCTTGAGTGTACGCCTTTATGGTATGACGGAGTTCATCGAGACCGTGTTCTATCCAGGATGGAACATTGAACTTGTGTGTGAGGTTAAGGCAGCTCCAGCTGGGATTATACAGGGAGGTCGTCTGTAATGAATATCATCGGAAACATACACATTATCGGTAAGAAAGCCCTGAAGATTATTCTTCGGTTTTTCTTCAGGAAGAGTGTTGTGTGGATTGATGATAATACACTGGAAGGAGATCAGGAGGTGATTTCCAACACTGATTGGAAACTTTATAAAGAAGGAGAACTTACTAATGATGAAGACACTGGAGTTGATTCTTTCGAGAACGAAGTTTAATGACAAGAGAACTATTGGGGAGCTATTTGTCGATGGCGTAAAACTGGCGGACACGCTTGAGGACACGTTGCGTGAACTTCCTGAGAAGTGTCCATACACCTCTAAATTTAAGCCTTGTGCCTGTCCTGAAAAGGTTTATGGTCAGACCTGTATTCCAGCGGGACGGTATAGGGTGAGATATCTTTATTCCAATCGGTTTAAGCGGAAGTATCCATGTGTTCAGAATGTTCCTCATTTTTTGGGTATTCTTATTCATGCAGGTTCTAATGAGGAACATTCAAAGGGGTGCATTCTTGTAGGCACTTTGGCTCAGGATGGGCAGCATCTTGTTGACACATTTAAGGCTCGTGATAAGGTTTGTAACATTGTGGAAGACGCTGAGAAGAGTGGAGTGCAAGTGTGGATAACTATTAAAAATGAAAAGTGATTATGTGGAAAGTTGTCTGGAGATTTGTCTGTAGAAATTGGAAGTGGGTCATGATGGGGTTGCTTGTTGTGGCTTTGCTTGCTTCTATGACTTATTCCAGAAATATGCGGTTGCGGTGGCTTCGTGAAAAGGGTAATACGGAGGCACTTACCATGAAATATCGGTTGTCCGAGACAAAACGGGGTGAAGCAGTGACCACCATTCAGGAGTTGCAATATACGGTTGATGAGTTTAAGAAGCGTCAGGCAGATGATGCTGCAACCATAAAAGAACTAAAGATTCGTGCAAGTGAGGTGCGTGAGGTGGTGAAGACGGTCGTTGAGACGAAGATTGTGTATAAAGATACAGTGATTTTGATGCGACCTGATTCTATTCTACACTGGAATCGTGATACAAAGTGGTGGTCAGTGCAACAGACGATAGATTTGGCGAAAAATCCGCCTATTACGGAATTTAATCTACATACTCGGGATAGTTTGACACATTACCTGTATTGTGTCCCTAAATGTCGGTTTTTAGGTCTGCATTTTGGTGCTAAAAGGTATGAGATAAAGGTTGTGAATCACAACCCTAATTCTACGATAAGCTATGCGAGGTGGATTTCTGTGTCAAAGGATAAACAAAAAAGGTATAGAGAATAGATGGCTTCATTTGTATTGGCGGAGTTTCCGCAGGTCGGGACAGGATTCACGGTAAAGACACAGTCAATTCCATTGGCTGGACTTGTCTGTGTTATGCGTATGGCGAGAGCTAACTCCGGAAGCCTATTTAGATATTCGCTTGACGGTGGGCTGACATACACTGAATGGTTCACTGTCAATGATGAATCTCTAAAGGCGTGCCTTGATATGAAGGATACGTTTGAGGTGGTGCTTGACTATGTAACCAAGGTTAAGGGTTCAGTTCCTTCAGGAAGGATAGTTTTTAATAAGGACATTTTGAATATGCCGTCCAGCGGTGCTCCAGTGCAGAATGGCATATCTTCCAGTGATGAGTGGGAGATAACCATTGGTGCTGAAAGTGAATCTACCGAGCCTATTGAAGATGGAATGCAGCCTGTTGATTCAGTGGTGTATGACAGAACAGGCTTTAAAAGCTTCTTTGATGTAAATGATCTGGATGTTGTTGGGTGGGCTTGGAACGTCCTTGAAAAGATGTATATACATGGAGTTGTTCCCATCTATATTTCCAGAATTAATGCTGATGACTTTAATTCCTTCTTTTTGGCCATTACCCATTTATTTGCGATAATAGTGGTCTATGGACGAAAGTATCGCAGAATAGAGGACAGTGAGGTTTTGATGAAGACGTTTCTGGAGCAGTGGGGTATTGTATATGAGACAATATTCACTCAAGAGGAACGAACCAATATTTTCAATGATTGGATAGGGGTCTTCAGCGAGAGAGGTACTTCGCAGATTGCTGACGAGGGTGTGCCCAATAGAGAGCTTCGCAGATTGCTTGGATATGGTAGGCCAAGTGAGTTTCTATTTGCCGTTCTGGAACCTTGTAATGTTGGGTGGTGTGTCGGTTATTCCTCTCCTATGTGGTACGGCACGGAATCAGTGAATGCCGTTTCAAAAGGGTGGGACTATGGTTTGGATTGGCTTCGTGGTAGTGAGATGAGAGGTGTTGGTTCTATGCAGAACTATCCTGTTGTTGGCAGTATTTCCAGAATCAACACGACTGATGGGTATGTTTTTCAGACAGGTTCCGGACGATGTGGTCTATATTCCACTAACAAGTCCAAGGCTATTGAGGTTTATTCCGGAATGGACTATGAAGTGACTGTTTGGGTTAAGGCTTTATCAAGTGGTGCGCAGAATATTGACTTTGGTGTCAACTGTTTTGATGCCAATGGTGGAGTTTTGAAACAGGTCGGCCTTACTGATCTCCGAATCTCGGATAGCTTTTTTGATAGGGATGCTGATCATAGCCCTTGCCTTGTTCCTAACGTGTGGTATAGGTTGCGGGGTGTTATTTATAACGTGCTTGCTGACAGGGATTTAAATTTAGCATTGAATTTTAAGGGTGGGAGACCTTTGAAGTTTGCCAACGGTACGGCATATCTGGCTCCATACATTATTCAAGATGGTCAGTCCAGTGTCACGATGCAGATTGGCGGTGTGACGGTGAAGCCGTTGTATCTTTTTCCAAGACACCAGACATACAATGTATCTATTGGTGATTCAGTTCCTATGCTGATGGATGGATATCCAGTGCAGAAACATTCGTGGAAGAACGGTGCTGGAAATGATATGGTTACGACCATATCTCCAGTGGGGCAGGGTTTTTTGGGGTCAAAGGATGTTGTAGCCATTTATTCGCAGATTAATTCCGCCAGAACCAAGAAGGATGTAGAGTTATTTATTAGGAATTATCTTCTCTCCTATAAGGAGGTCTTCTGGGGTGCATGGCTTGATTATATTCGTCGTTCATCCTATTATCTTACATTTGCCGTGACAAAGGCAATTAATGGGGTTCCTCTTGAGGGTGTTGTTGTTACATTAAGTAATGGTTTGTCGGGAACAACGGATGAGAAGGGTTATATTCGATTTGAGGTTGAGACAGGCGTCACAGTGAACTGGGATGCTGTGATGAAGGGTGTTCGTGAGGTTGGCACAGTACAGATGACTGATGACAGGCTGGTGGAGGTGGCCTTGAATTTGCCTGTGAATGTGAATGTTTCCATTTATCAGGACGGTTGGGGTACGGTTAAGGTTGGAGGTTCTCTTATTCCTGGATCCATTATGACGTTGACAGCTGTTGGTGAGAAAGGGTTCACGTTTAAGTCCTGGGAGGTGAACTATGAAGAGTTTACGGTTAATCCATTGAATTATCCTATTACAGGTTATGTGGATCCTATTGATGTGCTTGCCATTTTTGAGCGAAGTGGTGAGTTTGTGTTTGTTCCTCATAGGGTTGAGATTCCTTATGATGGGGGAACTGCTATTGTTCAGGCCTTATCATCCAAGAAGTGGGCTTTGGATGCTATTGATGCAGATTGGGTGTCTGTAAGTCCGAAGTCAGGAGGGGCAGGGGTGACTGAGATAAGAATTAATGTAGATGACACTATCTATGACAAGTTCATTGTAAAGTCTGAGGGTTCTGATGGCTATGAAGCCTTTACCTGTGAGACCGGAGGAAGTATTGCTGATGAATTGTTTGTAAAAAATAAATAGATTGCGATATGAGCAGAATTAATATTCACAGAGGAACATTCTTGGAGAAAGAGGAGCTTGTGCGAATGTTGTCATTCCTGGAGGACAGAGATGATATATCAGCGGTTCTTTCCTCCTCTTTGACATACGGCATTGTTTCTCCAGGAGCAAAGGCAGGAACGGCATTTTCTATCTCTATTTCGGCGAAGGGTAATGCGGTCGATGTTGCAGGAGGATACATTGTTACATCGGCTAATAAGGCCTTTAGATTACCTGATACGACAGAGTTTGCTGTTCCAGAGGACAATCAGTTCTATTGGCTGAAGATTAGTCCAAGGGAACGGAACTATGAGGATGGAACTGTTCAAGTGGATGTGTCTGGAAATGTTTCCGGAAGTGTATCCTTTAATGGTGTTGTTCGTAGTCAGTCATCGGGTGTTCCTACGTGTATTAAGTTTGTGAAGGATAATGGTTTCACACCGAAGAACAGTCAGGTTTATCAGGTTGTGGATATTGTGGATGATAATAATATCATTCTATCTGGCGGTCAGGCGTTTGTGAAGGAATCTGATCTCAAGGTTGTGGTGCTTGGTTCTATTCCGATGGGTAGGAGGTTTACTGATGAACAGTTGGAGGGTCTTTATACCTTTACTGATGTAGAGATTAGTCTTGTTGAGGAAGTGGTTACTGGAGAAGCTCCACAGAAGGACAATGATGAATACTATATTGCCAGAATAAAGAACAACGGTGGAAATATTGTGTGGAGTGATGAACGTTCTGAATTTTGGAGTCTTGGAGGTGGTGGGGGTGTTCCAGTACCACAAGGATATGAAAGTTTTCAGGTTCTTACCGAAACTGGCTTGTATGAGAACTTTGAGGTTATTGATGGGATTTTGCAGGTGGTTGAACAGTAAAGGAAGTGAATTATGCAACTCTACTATACAACGACAACAGGCTATAATGCTATTCAGACAAATCCAAGCAGGTCACTTGGAGGGTTTAAGTCATCAACGCTTGTTATTAATGATGATTTTTCTAATCTTTTTGATGACGTGTCCATTATGACAGTGCGTAATGCACGTCCGGAATATAGGGCTATCATTCTGAGGAATGAATTTATGAGTCAGGTTCGCAAGGTGAAAGTGTCGGTGAAGAATGCGGCAGATTCTATATGCCGATATAAGATGGCTGTGGAATATCTTGTTACGACTGACAAGTATGGTACAAAGAAAATGAGTAACGTCCAGTCGGCTCAGAGTAGGCCGTTTGCCGTACAGTTTGTGGATATGTCAGAGGGTGTGGTGCTTGATCTTGCAGAAACGCTTAATTCGGGTCAGGAGGTTGGTATCTGGATATGTCGTGAAATTGACAAAGTAAAGGCTAAAGAGCAATATGACAATGTCTGCAAGCCTGATCCGACAGACCCTACCGGAAGACGCTATGTGGCGGTGGAACGACTAACCGAGGAAGCCGTTGATATAGTGGTTGACTGGAAAGGTTAGTCAGTCTGATTAAGTTAGAAATGATTTCGTTATGTTGTATGACACAGATATCTATCAGAACATTGTTCTGACTCTATATGATTATCTTCAACGAAGTGTGAAGAAGATGCCACGTTCCATAAAGTGGGAAAAACCGTCTCATCGAAAGACGGTTATTTCTTTTATAGAAAGTCTTCCTGATACAGCAGGGGTACAGTTTATTTGGGATTTTCTGGTTTTCCAGTTTTACATCTATAATTTTCAGGATCAAAAGTTGCGACCTCTTCCTGCTTGGTTTATGGGTAAGGAAGCGTGGGAACGGTGGAAATCTTATGATAGTGGTGCAAGATATCACGCTTTTGAATGGGCAGGTGAACATCATATAGAAAATCCATTGAGAAATGTAAATTATAAAAATGTTGCACAGAGTGTGTTGGAAGCGGAAAGGCTGAGAATGTCTCGTATATCTGGGCCGAATTATTGTGGTTTGAAGTATGATAACCCCTATGATGGATCCAGTAGAATGTGCATATCATGTCCATTTGTATGGGACTGTGATACTCTTTATGGAGGGAAATGATATGGGTGTAAAGGGAGTTTGTCGTAAGTGTGGACGTGAGACAGTGATAGTTAATAAGACGCACTGTTTGTGTAGTGGCTGTAATTATAGGCGACTGCATAATGGTCTGTCACGGTTTGAATATAAGTTTATGACGATGAAGTTTCCGGAGCGAGCACGGAAAAAGCGTACTGGGGAGGCGGAGCTTTTTAGGGAGATATGGGCGGAGCGACCACACATTTGTTCACACTGTGGCCGACAGCTTCCCTCCCCTATGCGAGCAGGTTATTTCAGTCATATTCATTCCAAGGGGGCAAGACCTGACTTGCGGCTTTGCAAGGATAATATAGAGTTGTTATGTCTGGAGTGTCATTCACGACACGAATTTGGATTTAATTATGAAAGAGATTCTCGTTAAGTTGAAATTATTGGCTGATGTAATGGGAGTAAGTTCCGTGTCAGCGGAGGTTGATAAGATTATTCTTCAGCAGCAGGTGGTGTCCACGGAGATGATTCTTCGTTTGCTTGGTGAGTTGCTGTCAGTGCTGTCCACTATGAGCAGAAGGATGATGCACTTTAGGGACAGGACAGGCCAGATTCTTTCTAAGGGCTTTATCATTATGTTTCGTAAGAGTGAAACAGTTGAGGGTGAGCCTACTATTGTTATCAATGACTTTGGTGCAGGACTAAAGGCGGAGAACAACCCTGTTATAGAACTGGAGCTTGTTTATGACGATGTTGATGTGCGTGATGAGGACTTTGACACGTTATTATTAATGAAAAACTAAAAATGATTTTGTTATGAATTCCACGATTAGGTACATAATTGTTGGTGACAGTGAGACTGGAGGGCTTCCTAATAAGGACAAACAGGCTTTCTACGACATTGCACTGTGTGAATTTGCCTTTGTCGTTATAGATATTCAGGAAATGAAAGTGGTGGAGGAATGGAGTACACTCTTTAGACCCTATAAGGACAATCTTGAGTATAACCCTCAGGCACTTGAGGTCAATGGTCTTACGGTTGAACAGTTGCAGAAAAGCGGTGATGACTTGAAGAACATTTATAAGCAGATGGTCATATTGTTTAAGAAGTATAAGAATCGTCGTATAGGAGCGATACTTGCAGGACATAATTTTCAGCCGTTTGATATGCCTTTTCTCATTAATATGTTTGAGTTTTGCGGTGATAGCATCTGGAATTATGTCACGTTCGTGGAGGACACCATGAAGCTGGCTTGGTATCGTACCAAGGAGCAGGAAAACTACAAGCTCGGAACGTGCTGTCGTATGGAGGGTGTTGATTTGGTTGACGCTCATCGTGCGCTCGCTGACACAAAGGCGAACGCCCTGTTGCTTTTGAAATACATTTCCTATATGCGTGGCTCTGGAGAGGGTTCGAGCGTTGCGATTCCAAGAATGAAGCCGTCTTCCTTTAGAGAGACCTTTCAACTTGTGTAGTGATGATTGAGTTTAACGAGAATAACAACCTTTCTTTTCGGCAGCTGGATAGTATTATAGACACTACAACAAGAATCATTCAGGATCTTCCAATAAAGGCGGTAAATCAGTTGATGGAAGTTTATAAGGAGGATCAGGATGCCTTACTGTCGGAAATGTTTAGGCAGACGGAAAATGTCTTGAAGTTGAACACCACGTTGGAAACTGAACGTCTATCCTATGTGGATCAGCTTATTGAGAGCATGGATGATTCCTTGAAGATAATGTCATACAACTACTTCAAGACTACAATGCTTCCTAATTTTAGACAGGGGTGGAGAAATCTTGAGTGGGGTAATATGATTCAGCTGTACCCGAATAGTGCTTATCTTGCGGCTCGTTCTCATGGAAAGTGCTTTCTGGCTGGAACTCACATCTTGATGGCTGACTGGACAGTGAAGAATGTGGAGGACATCTATCCTGGGATGGAGGTGATGGGTATGGACTTTACTCCAAGAAAGGTTCTCACACGGCATATTGGTCGGTCACAGATGTTTACGGTGCATCAGGAGAATGGCATTTCCTATACCGTGAATAGATTCCATATTCTCTGTCTATGGGATACAAAGAGAAAACACTATGTTGAGGTTCCGATGGGAAATTTTCTGAAATATCCTCAAGAAAAACAGAATAGATTTAGGGGGTACAGAGTATTTTCGAGTGACAGGCCTATATTGGAATATTCTCCTATAATGGTTGAATCGTATGGTGATGGATCCTACTATGGTTTTGCCTGTGATGGTGATCATAAGTTTCTTCTGGAGGACAATACCGTTGTTCATAATTCGTACGAATTTTGTATGGGGCTTCCTTTGTGGAGGATGTGGTCCTATCGTAGACCAAATTTTATGAAGCCTGATATTCCGGATAACAGGAATAGAAAGGAAACGTGCATTATAACCAACACGGAGACCCTTGGTAAGGAGCATTTGGATAAGGTTAAGGAGGAGATTCATACCAATGAAGCACTTTCAGCGGTGCTTAATCCGAACGGTAAGGCTTCGCTTGGAGCCACTGGCTTTGAGTGTGAGAATGGATCCAAACTGCATCTTAGAGGGAAGGACGGATTTATTCGAGGTCTTCACGTGGGTGCGGCTGTGTCTGATGACCTCCCTGATGATAGTTCCATCTATAGTCTGGAACAGAGAGAGAAGTTGAAAGATCTGTTTAAGGGTGCTATCACTCCTATCGTGGAACCGTATGGATATAATATCGTGGACGGTTGTGTTACGCCTGATACACTTGTGCTAACATCTGATGGTATTAAGGAGATAGGACGACTTGCGCCTGTTGGACTTGATTCTGAACGTGGTTATTATGACTGGAATGGTCAGACATATAACGGTCAAAATCTGGAGAGTGTGTCTTCCTATTATGTGAATGGAAATACTGAGACCATTCGTGTAATACTTGACAGAGGGTTTGAACTGGAGACAAGTTACGTTCATCCAGTGCTTGTGTGTGATGTGGACGGTCGGTTTGTGTGGCGCAAGTGTGAGGATCTTTTTGTTGGTGACTATGTGGCTGTAAAGATTGGTGCTGACGTGTGGGGTAAACCTTTGAACATTGATAAGGAGGAACTTTATCAGATGGGAATGTGTGTGGCTGATGGGTGCTTTAGCGAAGATAGAATAACTATTGCCAAAAAGGTTGACGGCATACGAAAGCACTTTATTGATGAACAGGGTTGGCACCCTGTGAAAGGTGCTACACACGAGGATATTCACTTTAGATGGTATAAGCAGGAGAAACGTGAACTTTGGCATTCATTTGGGTATGAGTATGGCCTGTATAGTCATACTAAATATATTCCAGAGAAAGTGCTTTCAGCTTCCAAGGCTGATTTGTGTGCCTTTTTGTCTGGATATTTTGACGGTGATGGCTGTTTAACAAGAAACGATAGAGGTCGCTATCATATTAGCTGTTTTTCAGTGAGCAAACGGTTAATTCAGCAGATTCAGTTCGTGCTTTTGAATATGGGTATAGTTTCACACGTTACCTATAAGAAGTGCCAATCCACTGAAAAGGTTAAGACGGATAGAATGGGCTATTTATTGCGTATAAATTCACAGAATATGGTTCAGAAGTTTATGCGTGAGATTGGTTTTCCTTATTCAGGCAAGGCGGACAAGTATGTTGATTCAGAAGTTAAGGTGAACAATGTCTGTCAATACGGTGTGCCTTATCAGCGTGATCTGTTTAAGAGGATAAGAAAGCAGATTCACTTGACTGATGAAGATAGAAAGCAGTTTGGACTGGAATCATTTAGGACACAGAACAGAGTAGAAGTGTCCATCTATACCGTGGATGAGATGCAGAAGCTGGCCAAGTGGGTTGAAGATTCAGGACTGCAGAATGAAGATACTTCTATCTTCTTGAGCAATGCAAGATTAGGATATGTCTTCCTACCTGTGAAATGTTTGGAACAGGGGCAGAGTGTTACAGTTGATTTTTCAATGCAGGAGACACATTCTTTTGTTTCCAATGGGATTATCTCTCATAACACACCGTATCAGGCACAGGATCTTTATTATGAGTTGAAGCAGGATCCGAAATTTATGGTGTTTGAGTATCCAGCCATATTTCCTGACGGCAGACTTTTGGCACCTGACCGTTTTACGTTTGACAAGTTGATGGAAGAAAAGAAGTCTGTGGGTACGCTTGTGTTTAGTCGTGAATATCTTGTTGTTCCTATTTCTGACGATTCCACCATCTTTCCTATGGAGATATTGATGCGAAGCACAATAGGAATGGAGAATGTGCGACTTGTAGATAATATTGAATCGTTTCCATTCAAGCTGTCCAGAGTGGTTGTAGGGTGTGATTTTGCCGTGTCAGGAAATGTGGGTGCTGACTACACTTGTTATACAGTATGGGGGAAGGATTTGAATGGTTCCTATTATCTTCTGTACATCTATCGGGAAAAAGGTTTGTCACATAATGAGCAGATAAACAAGATAGAGTACTTGAACACGGTGTTTAAGCCGAATGAGATTGTGGTGGAGAATAATGGTTTTCAGTCCATTCTTGCTGATATGTGTGTGCAGAGAGGAATCAAAAATATATATCCGTTTACCACTACTTCAGGAAACAAGAAGGACTTGCGAACAGGGTGGGCGTCACTTGCGGCTCTATTTGAGAGAGGTGATATACGATGTCCGTATCATATTGACACACGACAGAGGATAGACACTATGTTTGGGGAGTTTACATCTATTGCGTTTCGTTCTGATAAAGGTACACTGGAATCCATTAGCGGTCACGATGACACAGTATCTTCCTCGTTTATGGCAATAAATAGATTACGTGAATCGGCTCTTCAGGTTAAGGTCGATGCGGTATAACAAAGAAGAAATGATTTTGTATGCAGACAAAGAAATTTGATGCGGTGTTGAGTCCAACGTTTGTTGAAGAAATGCTTCGGCTCGCATATTCCAACAAGACATTCGCAGGGCTTGTGGTTGAAAATGTTAATGTAAGCAATTTTCCTCGAGAGCTTGGTGCGTGTAAGGCAATGCTCAAGGTACTGGCTGATAACTATCGTAATGGAGTATTTGCCACCTTGGGAATGGTTGAGATGGCCTTTCCGAAGAGTGATGAAGTAGCCAAGAAGATTTCTGAAATTAAGAGTATGTCTATTCCTCCCTATGATGGGATGGTTAAGCAGTTGGAAACATTCATTCGTCGGCAGACATTTGTGGCTGTGCAGCATGAAGTGAGTGATATGTATAATGAGGGTAAGCCTGATGAAGCGATGGACTTGTTGGGACGTAGGATGTCTGAGATACTGTCCTTTTCCTTGGAGCAGGGTGCAAAGGGGAAATTTTCCAGGATATATAGGGATTTTGTGCGTAACATAGCGATTGCACAGCAGAAGCAGGATGATGAGGTTAAGCGTCCAAAGATTCCTCTTGGCATCACGTCTTTGGATGATTTGACTGATGGTGGTGTTCCTCGACAGGACACTGTTCTCTGGATTATGCGTTCCGGAGTGGGAAAATCCACGGCCTTGAAATATCATGCTTGGTACAATACGTCAATATCACATAATCACTGTCTTCATATACAGCTGGAGGGTGGTGAGCAGGAGGCAGTGGTGAAGTTTGATCAGATGCTTGCACAGACCACCTATGCAAAGGTTTTGCGAGGTGATATTACGGCTGACACTCAGAAGCGTGTGCAGTCACTTATCAGAAGGGCTATTACGGTGAATTCTGATATAGACGTGTATGCTTCCGAGGAGATGATGGAAATGACGATAGCTGACATTGTCAAGGTGGTGGAGGATTATTATCTGGAGTATGGCTATTATCCTGACCTGATAACAGTTGATTCCATTGATCTTTTGCTTACAGGTCAGAACAACAAGATAGACTATGATCCTAACTTTATTAAGTATAGACTACAGAAGTGTGCACAGCGACTAAAGGATGTTGCCACGAAGTATGATTGTGTCGTGATGACAGCCACTCAGACCTGTGATGTTCCTATGGAACTGTGGAATGATCCATCTCGTGTTATAACACGTCAGCACACGGAGGGTGATAGAACACTGGTCAAGCCGTTTTCCTTTGTGTTTACAGGTAATGTAACCAATGAGGAGGGTGCTCAGAACGTTATGCGTATATTTTGTGATAAACTTCGAAATTACCGAAATAACGGAATAATTGTGAAGATACCGACCAACTATGAGAACGGCTTCTTTTACGACCTAAAACGTTCCGTAAAGGAGGAACAGGTACTTGATATGAACGCTATGCTGAAGATGGATGGTGCTCCTACACGCAGAAGACGCACAAGTGATGGTAGGCAGACGGAGACAAAGACGGTTGAGGTGTCAAGTGGTGTGTTCGTGACTCAGAATGTTGAGAAGAAGAAAGTGCCGCAGAAGAGGGATGTCTGATGAAGTACGATAAGGAGAATATTATTGACGAGCTTGGGCTTGTTCCGTTTGGTTCTCAGGGGTGGTTATCGAACAAGGAGATGGTCTGCCCGTTTTGTGGTAAGTCCGGAAAATGGGGTGTTATATTTAACGACACTGGAGGAGCGACATTTCATTGTTGGAAGTGTCCACGTAAGACTTCTTTGTATGAATTTCTTAAAAAGATAGGTAGAACGGATCTTGCGAGGGTTACATATACGGCCAAGCCTGATGAAGTGTGCCCAAGGATAGGTGAGGAGCAGACAGAGGAATCACAGTGGATGACTTCTATGGAGTTGCAGCCTTTGGAGTTGCAGCCTGTTGCGCTTCCATTGCGACTGAAACCACTTGTGGGGGATGAGTATCTTGAAAACAGGGGGTTCAATGACTATCACTATAGACTATTTGAACCATCCTACACAAATACACCACTGGAGCCGAAGTTGAAAAACTATATTGTGTTTAAGATGAAGATGAACGGTGTGTGTGTGGCTTGGTGGGCGAGAAGTCGTTATTCCAAGGAATGGCACAAGGAGAATCTGGAACTTTATAAGCAGCATAAGGCTGAGCTCGTGCTTCGGTATAGGAATTCAGAAAGTAATTTTCAGGACTTGCTTGGTGGTTATGATCAACTTGTTGAGGGTGTTACACAGACAGTGATTCTGGTGGAAGGCATTTTTGATATGATTAATATCACGAATATTCTTGGGCTTGCTGATGTGGATGATGTCAAGTGCTGTTTTACATTCGGTAATAGCATAGGAAAGGGACAGATAGAGTCATTGTTGAGGAAAAAAGTTAGGAATATAGTACTTTTGTATGATGATGGGACAATAGACGAAAGTCGTGAAGCGGCCTTGCGGATGAGGGAGTTGTTTGATACTGTGATGGTGGCGGCTATACGACGCAGAGGTGTTGATCCTGGAAACATAGACATAGACTATCTGGTGGAGGTGTTGGAGTCAGCGTGTGATCCTTTAACATTCTCTTATAATAGGCTTGAAATGAAGATTTGAGGTATGAGCAAGGAAATGATTAGGTCTCAGGAGGAATTTATTTACAAGTTGGAAATGGAGTATCTTACACACAAGTTGAGATCACTTGTGTATCGTAAGATGAAGTACATAAAGCTCTCCAGAGATATGGCTGTGAAGAAGAAGGAAAAGATTCAGGCACTCGGCATGAAGTTTGGCATTTCTACAATGTTTGATACAGGTGTAGAGAAGTTCGTGAATGAGCATTTCTGGAATAAGTGTGGGCTTCCAAATTTTTCCTATAAGGATAGTGAGCAGAAGCGTGTGCAGGGTAATTATGACGCTTGGTATCTTCTCTATCGTGGGGCTGTGATAATGTATAACGGTGAGCCTTATACTGTTGTAAGCAACAATCCTTCGACAAGGACAGTTCAGGTGCTTGATGGTTGTTTTGCAATGAGTTATGATGAGATATCTCTTGTGAACGATTATGACTGGGAATAACGTTTTACTAAAAAGACAAAATAAAAGATGATTAAGGTAAGGATTTTTAATGAAAGTAAGTTTCTGGGGTCGGAGTATCTTCCGGAATATAAGAGTTTGGGTGCGTCAGGCGTGGATCTTAGGGCTGACATTGGTGAGGATATTGTGCTTCATCCAATGCAGCGAATGTTGATTTCAACAGGTCTGCGAATGGCTATTCCTCAGAATTATGAGGCACAGGTTCGCTCTCGTTCAGGGCTTATAGTGAAGAACGGTGTCATTGTTCTTTCTCCAGGTACTATTGATAGTGATTATAGAGGAGTTATTGGTGTTCCTTTGGCCAATCTGGGTGATGAGGATTTTGTGATTCATAAAGGGGATCGTATTGCACAGCTTGTTTTTCAGAAAGTGGAAAGAACTTGGTTTGAGGGTGTCAGCTCTATTGAAGCACTTGGTCTAACTGATCGCGGTGAAGGAGGCTTCGGTCATACAGGCGTGAAATAGAAATTTTCAAGAATATTCCTTGGATATCTAAGATAAGTGACTATATTTGCACTGTGAAATTTTAACAACTAAATCAAAAACGATTATGGAACAGAAAGAATTGTCCGTAAGGATGAAAATCCGTAAGTTTAAGAATGACGCTGCCAAGCTGTCAGAAATCATTGAATCAGAGACTTCCACCGAACTGGAAAAGAAAGTGGCTTCGGAGTATCTTGCCAAGTTGCAGGAACTCCCGCAGTCTGAACAGCCAGAAGCACCGCAAGCTTCGGAGGAGCCGACACCTCTTCCTGAGGAAGAGGAGAAGTCAGTCCCTAAGGAGGAAGAGTCTATCAGTTCCGAGCTTACTCCTGAGGAAGTCGCTCGTCTTGATGCAGCGGAGAAGAAGTTCGATGAGCGTCAGGCCAGTCGTAAGACACCATCAAAGGGTGACAAGAATATGCGTGAGGAGCGTAAGAAGAAAAGTTCAACGGCTAATCTGCATGAGGGCAAACGTGAGAATCTTGAGGAATCCACGGAGGTTCCTGGTCTGAAGGTTGGTTCTACTGTAAAGGTGGGTAACGAGGAAGGCTCTGTCATTCGTGTCTATCGTAGCACCGACGGCAAGGAGAAGTGTATGGTCAAGATCGGAGACGGCAAGCCTGTCAAGAAGCGTGTTACTTCCGTGGAACTTGTAAAATAGTCGGGATTTATGGTTACGGATTCAGGAACCATAATTCTTATCAAGGGAGTCAGTGGAAGCGGTAAATCCACAAGGGTTTATTGCTTCCTTGATTTCTTGGAAAGCATTGGAATGAAACTGAAGCCATACCAGTTCGTGAATATACTTGGACAGACACAGGAGATAGGCTTGTATTCAGAGGAGTTGAATATGCTTTTTCTGGGAAAGTTCTATGACGACAATGGTGTTCGTAGGTGGCAGGGGTTGGATGCTGTTACAGGGCGATTGCACACGGCTGAGGGTCTTTCCTATTTCCTGAAGTGGGCTGGTCAACGGAAGTTGAATGTTGTGCTGGAGGGGGCTGGAACGTCCGTGACGTGGCGATTGCGTCCGATGGAGATATGTGCCGAGTATGAGTATCTAAACATTCTTTATTTGGTCTATACGTTCAAACTGGAGCAGTATGATGACTATATCAGGAGAATAGAGTATCGCTCGGGCAAGGCTCCGAAAAGCGACGCTATGTGGCGGAAGCGCAAGGGGTTTGAATCAGACTATACCCAGACTGTTGCGGAAGCGAAGGACTTGAATGCAGCAGGAGCGGACATTGTCATCAAGTACAATCTTTTTGATGTTGAGGCATGGGATCTCGGTGTGAGCATTATGCAGTATTTCGGTCTTGACGAGTTGTGCGATGAGTTCAGGCAGTTTGTGGAAGATGGTGGTTATATTGGGCAGAATTCCTATGTAAACATTGGTAGATGAGTAAAATAGTTCCAAATGACAATCTAACGTACCTTTTCTATTGGTGCTGTGAACGAATGAACATATTCTGGAAGCGGTATAATGGAGAGCAGTATCCATGGACTGATGATGAGATATTACAGCAGTATAAGTTTACGAATGTGTATCGGGTGCTGGATAGGTCAAGTCAGTATATGCTTCGTAACGTTATCTATAATGGTAAGCAGTATTCTCCGGAGGATATGTTTTTTCGTATTCTACTTTATAAGCATTTTAATCTTCCTGACACGTGGGATGCCCTGATTAAGGAGTTTGGTGATATTACATACGACACCGGATGGGAGAACATTGCACGTTTTCTGGATGATAGGGGTAGACAGGACATCACCATCTATTCTAATGCTTTTATGTTGACAGGGTGGTTTTATTCTCTTCCGGAGTATGCTAATATTCGTGGGACTTCAAAACATCGTGGATATTTTGAGGTGTTTAAGCGTCGAATTTTTGATAATGGTAAGATTGATGCTTTTCTCAGTGCTGCAAGTTTTGAAGAGCTTTTTGGTATGTTTAAGGAGCTTGAACCATTTAGCGACTTCATGTCGCAGCAGTATTGTCTTGATCTGAATTATTCTTCTTTATATAACTTTACTGAGAATGACTTTGTGGCTGTCGGTCCTGGAAGTAAAAGGGGGATTCAATTTGCATTTAAGGGGGATCATAGAGATGACAGTGAAGTCGTTATCAGGTGGACGCAGGAACACTTTGAGGAACTGATGACAAAGTTCTGTCAGGATTCAGGTATGATTTGGAATCCATTGCCGTGGGAGCCAGTGCTTACACTGACGAACATTCAAAATTGTTTTTGTGAGCTATCAAAGTATGCTAAATGTATGGGTGTGCAGTTTAAGAAGAATACTAAAGGTAGGATGAAAAATCTTTATACTACACCAAAATCAGAAATTTCTTATATGTTTCCACGGAAATGGAATGTTAAGATGCCGTTAAAAGGGCAGATAGAAACTTATAAATAAAAACGATTATGGATTTTGTATTTGATAATCTTAGTCAGGCTTTTGTTGGGCTTTTAAGGGATCTTAAGGTTTTTGGTACTTGGGCACAGAGGGGAACCAATTCAGCAGGAAATATGTGCTTGGAATTTCCAGAGCCAGTGCTTATAAAGATATGTAATCCACTGAATAGATATGTTTTTGTTCCGGAGCGCAAGTGGAACAAGACGTTGGGGTGGATTGAATCACTCTGGATTGCCAGAGGTGACAACTCGCTTGAAATGCCGTCAGCCTATGTCAAGAACCTGTTGACGTTCTCCGATGACGGTGAGACAATGCGTGCAGGATACGGTCCGAGGATTCGTGCCTTTGGTGGTCATCTGTGGAAGAAAGGTGTTCGATTTGAAGAGGGTTCACCGCTATACTGGATGAAACAGCAGTATGATTCCAGATATGGGAATGGTACGGTTGCCGTTGTGGATCAGTTGAAATTTGTGATTGACAAATTTAAGCAGGATCCAACCACGAGGGAGGCCGTCATTACGATTCATGACCCTGTGGCAGATGATTTTAATCATAATGAGATTCTTATAACAAAGGACACCCCTTGCACACGATCCATTCACTTTATGATCGTAGATGGTAGGATGAACTGTTACGTGGATATGAGATCTAATGATCTGTTCTGGGGTTTTAGCGCTGTCAATGTCTTTAATTTCACCTTGATGCAGGAGTATGTCGCCGCGATGGTGGGTGTGCCTGTGGGGGTATATTATCACAAAGTTGATAATTTGCATATGTACGAAGGATCTTTGCCTATGGCCAGGAATATTACTTCTATTTATGGAACAATGGCAGCAGTTGAAAAATGGTCTGACTCATATAGTTTTGATGAGGAATTAGATTGGCACGGTTATAAACATACATTTACCACACTGGAGGTCTTTGACGATCTAATAGCGTTGCTATCTGAGTTTGAGCGTGGGATGCGTGGTGTCGATGATTTGCCGTACAGCAAGGATGAAGCTCTGGAAACAATGAACATGATGTTTGGGGGTGAACCGATGTTTATGGACTGGGCAAAGGTTATTTATCGTAGGTGGTCAAAGGACACGACCGTGACATTTGACAATCCGTATCTGACAAAGTTATTTGTCTGAAGTTACTTTGTAGAAACCATAAGAACAGTCGTGCAACCTCTGGTCGGGAAGCCTGTGATAGGTAAGGAGGAAGTTCGAGACTTCTCACGGCTGCAAGAGTTTAACTAAATAAAAATGGTTTCGTTATGAACTACAAAAAGATTGACTATCTACTTCAGATGAAGCAGATACAGAGACTCCCAAATGTTCCCCATCACAGAAGTTATAATGTTCTTGAGCACAGCTTTGTAGTCGGTATGCTTTTCAGGTGGTTTGCTTCCGCCTGTGATGTTTCCTACGATATAAATGTGTGGGATAAGGTGCTTATGCACGACTATCTGGAAGCATTTACAGGGGATTTGAACTTTGTTGTTAAGAATCTGACAGAGAAGACATCAAGTGCGTGGGCGACGATAGAGAAGGAGGTCTGTGATCACGACACTGTTTTGAATCATTATTCTGACGAAGCCATAAAGTCTGCCATGACGGAGGAGCAGCGCATTCTCTTTAAGGCGTGTGACTATCTTGATTTGTGGATTTTCTGCAAGCAGGAGGAGGCACTTGGTAACACCACGACTGGAAACAAGACCGTTATAGATAACTGTAAGAAGCTCATCTATGGTCTCTGTGGGCAGGATAGAAAGTGGCTTCCTATCTTTGATTTTATGTGCAAATATACAGCATAGTTATGGATGAAAGAATCCCAGTTGAGATATATGCCTTTGTTGGGGTGATTGGTTCTGGCAAGAGCTATCGGCTTGAACAGATGAAGAGAGAATACAATGGTGTCGGTCAGGTTGTCATTACCGTTGACTTTTCAGATGGTATTCGAGATCTAACACGTCAGCTTTTGGGGTATGGTGCTAACTTCGGTGATGTGAATTCACAGGAATATCGTGACTGGAAGGAGAACGTGGCCTGTGTGACAGTTCACAATGGAGCGGTGGTGAATTCTTTCACTGGACGTGATGTGTTGCGTAATGTGGGAGAGTCCACGAAGTGTATTGCAGGTCAGAACGTGTGGGCGAGATATACGACACAGCTCTTACGTTCACGAATAGCGTATCAGGCGTTTCGCTCTGATCTATGTGTGAGGGGTGTTCGGGTGCTTATAGGGTCAGTGCGATTCAAGTGCGAGGCTCGAAGCATATTTGAGCTCTTTAGCGATGTAGCAGCCAATATGGATAGCTTTATGAATCCGTCCTTGCACTTTATATTCTGCGACTATCACTCGTCGAGCTATGATGCGGCAAGTAGTCACGTCAGTGAGGCACTTGCACAGACCGTGTTGAATACAGGCAAGTACAAGGATGGTGATGATATCACCGAACTGATAGACACAATGGTATGAGGCAGGAATTTGAACAGTATCTACAGAGGAACCTGATGTCATATACGGAGGTCAGTCCTTATGTGTATGAAATAGATGGTAGAACATTCGAACTCTATAAGCCTGACAATGATGGTGCATTGTTTGACGATGACTTCAGGTTTACAGGCATTCCGGCCAATTTAGCGAGATACACCTCCACTGAGAAAACAGTGGACACACAGTGTGACTTCTATGCCTATAAGTTTGGAGGGGTGTGGTATATGCTTCCAAGGGATGACAGAGACAAGGTTAAGTTGAAGCGTCTGAAGTATCTTGGGGAAGCGGTGCAGGAGATTCCAACACCTGTCTTTATAGGTGTCCATGGTCAGTATGAGATTATGTCGGGCTCCGGAACGTATGCTGATTGGTGTGCAAAGGCGAGGTTCTACGGTGTTACTACACTTGGCATCTGTGAGAAGAATACTTTGTCGGGTGTCTTGAAATTTCAGGTGGAATGTCAGAAGAACGGCCTGAAGCCTGTTATCGGAATGGAATGTACCGTATATGATATTGTCAAGGACTTTAGGTTCACGGTTAAGGTGTTTGTCAAGAATGAGGTGGGTTGGCAGAGCATCCTCACTATGTCGGAAGCCATTAACTGTGATAATCCTGGGTATATTCCTATTGACCAGTTTAGGGAGGAAATAAGCCGAAATGTGGAAGGATTGGTGGTGGTTGCAGACCCCAAGACGACTGACTATGACAGGTTCGCTGAAATCGGTCTAAAAATAGATTACTATCAACTTGACCCTGTCAGATATGTGGAAGAATCTCGTGATGAAATGTATCTGAAGAACCTGAGAAAATTTTACCATAGTGGTATGTTTGCTCTCCCTATGGCTGATGCTTGGTATCTGGACGAGGAGTATAGCTGTATTCGGTCGAGACTCGCAAGCATAGGTGGATCTAACTTTTATGATAGTGATGATCAGTGGTTTAAGCCGAATGATGTATTGTTCTGTCAGCTTGCGGATATGTTTCCTAACACGGATGACGGTTTGGGGCTTGCGTATCAGGATTTTTTGGATGCTCTCGAAAGGCTTATGGACATTGCTGACAGCATTGACTTCACGGTTGACACGACAAAGCGTCATCTTCCACGCTATATTATGACGGAGGAGGAAGCAGCCAAGTACGCCACCAATGAGGATATGTTCTGGGGTCTTATTGATGAGGGGCTTCAGCGACATCCTGAATTGATAGAGCAGTACGGTGAGGATGTGGTGATGGAACGCATTGATAGAGAAGTTGGTGTAATTAAGTTGGGGGATACAATCGATTACTTCCTAATTACGAGGGATATTATCAATTGGTGTCATCGTAATGGCATTATGACAGGTATATCCAGAGGGTGTTTTCTTCCAGATTCTAAAGTGTTACTATCAAATGGTAAAGAAAAATTGATTAGTGCTGTTGAAGTTGGAGATTATGTAGCTAATTTTTTTAATAAAAGTGTGTTTGTAAAGAATGTTTTTGAATATACTGTTAATGAAGAAATTATAGAATTATATTTTGAAAATTGTGTTATTCGATGCACAAAAGACCATAAATTTTTAACAAAAAATCGTGGGTGGGTTGAAGCACAATTTTTGATAGAGGGTGAAGATGACGTTATAGAGTTATATATATAAGATATAAATAAGTTATGATAATTTACGTTATTTATTCATTAGTAGAAGATAAATTCTATGTTGGTAAGACAACCCAAACTCTTGAAAAAAGAGTTCAAGCTCATGAAAGTGCTTGTGCTAGAGGTAGGATGAGTTCAAGATTGCTCTATGAAGCAGTTTTGCGTTCGGAACATGGTTGGGATGATTTTATTTGGTTTGAGATTGATTCAGCTGAGACTTATACAGAATTGAATGAGAAAGAAAAGTTTTGGATTCAATTATTAAATACTCAAATAACAGGCTACAATATTGGATTTGGTGGTGACGGTGGTAATAATTATGCTTTCCATCCTAATATTGAAGTTGTCAAGAAAAAGATTTCTGAAGGTGTTCGAAATAGTTTACGTTGGACAGAACAAAGAAGAAAGGAACAATCTATAAGGACAATACAATGGAATTCTGAACATATTGAATTTTTACGGAATAGGATGCTTGGAGAATGTAATCCAATGGCAAAGGAAGAATCTCGTAAGAAACTTACTGGGGAATGTAATCCAATGGCACGGCCTGAGAATCGTGAACGACAATTAAAAGCTGTTCAAAGTAAGAAACATCGTGAATGGATGTCTAATTATAAAAAGGTTCACCCAAGTAAAGTCTATGTTAGAACAGATGAGCACCGTAGAAAGATATCGGAAAGAATGTCTGGTAGGCGTATGTCTGAAGAAACAAAACAACGAATATCTAAAACTTTGACAGGTCGGGAAATGTCTTTGATAACAAGAAAAAAGATTTCTGATAAAATTTCTGGAATTGTTCGTTCTGAAACAACTCGTAATAAAATATCTGAAGCAAGAAAGAATACAATATTTTTACAGTTTTCAAAAGACGGTGTCTTTATTCAGAGGTTTTTAGGAAAAACTGAAGTTAAAGAAAAATTAAGCATTTCAGCTTCTAATATAAAGGATATTAGGCTATATCCTACAAGAATGGCTGGGGGTTATAAATGGATAATTTTAAAGAAAAATGAAACTACTGAAAAAGAAATACAAACAATATGTCGGCAAGGTTTATGATTTGGAAGTGGATTCTGAAGATCATTCCTATGTTATAAATCACAAAGTTGTGCATAATTCAGCTGGAGGATGTCTTATCTCGTATCTGTTGGCCATCACTAAATTGGATCCGATAGGCTATAATCTTCTTTTTGAGAGGTTTTTGAATGAGGGGCGTGTTGGCTATTGGAAGGATGAACAGGTTGTTACCATTGATTTTGAGGATGGTCGGCAGATGGAATTTGATTCCAAGAAAAAACTTGTTGTAGAGCGTAACGGTCAACATATAGAATTATGTGCGAAGGATTTTGAAGTCGGGGACAATATACTTGCATATTGATGATAATTCACGATTATATTCACGGAATGTGTTATTAAAGTATAGATAATATAAGTATGTCGAAGATAACAAAAATTAAGATTGAGGACAGGAAGGGATTCGTGCGTGTTTCCCTTCCTGACGAGTAGCCCCCATCAGTAATGGTGGGGGCAGAGTGAAATTGATGTAGATTTTCCTGGAGAAGACCGAGGAAAAGTTAAAGAGTATATGGAACAGCGTTTTGGTGAAGTTAATGTCTGTTCAGTGGGTACTTATTCCGCCTTGCAGCTGAGAGCGGCTATCAAGGATATGTCTCGTGTGTATGGGCTGGAGTTTCAGGAGGTGAATGATATGATGAAGCTCTTTGCCGTGGATGATCGTAAGCCTGAAGACCTGTTTAGGATAGCCTGTGCTCAACCACGTGTGAAGAAGTTCGTTAAGGATCACCCTGACTTGGTTAATGAAGTCATGCTGATTATGCCAGCACCAAAGGCACGTTCAGTTCATGCTTGCGCAACCATGATATTTCCAAAGGAGCATGATATGTTTCACTGGACGCCTATTCGTAAGCAGAATGGAGAATATGTGACTGAATGGGAGGGTGGTGAAATGGACGGTGCTGGATTTCTGAAGAATGATATTCTGGGTATTAAACAGCTGGATAAGTTTCAGAATATGGTGCGTCTTGTTAAGGAGAACGAGGGGGTTGATGTGGACATCTTTAATGTACCGCTTGACGATCCAGAGGTTTACCGCTATTTTCAGAATGGCTGGACAGAGGATAACTTTCACTTTGGTTCTCGTGGCTTGACAGGCTACTGTAAGGAGATGAAGCCTGAAAACATAGAGGACTTGATTGCTGCTATTGCCCTGTATCGTCCTGGAGCAATGGAGAACGGCTTCCATACGGAATATGTCAAGCGCAAGGAGGGTGCGCCTGTAAGCTACTTTGTAGGTTCCGAGGAAATTCTCTCCAATACTTATGGGATTTTCTGTATTGCGGAAGATAGCGATGTGCTGACTGAAAGAGGTCTTGTTAAGATTCAGGATATCATTCCTGGAAAGGACAGAGTTAAGACAGAGGATGGTTCTTTTCAGACAGTCTATTTGAAGAAGGATAATGGTGTTAGAGATGTCGTTGAAGTCCAAACAGGCTTTGGGCGGCCAGTGTTCTGCACCCCTAATCATAAATTTTTAACAAGAGAACGTGGTTGGCAGGAAGCACAGAATTTGCGACACAATGAAGAAATTGTATGTTATTTTGAACAACCATTAAGAAAGGATGATCTAACTGAAAGGGAACGTCTTGAACATTGGCTGTTAGGGTATTTCCTTGCAGAGGGTAGTTGTGGTTCATCTCCATATTTTACTGTTACCAATAGGGAGGTTGCTAAAAGGGTGTCTCAGATTATATTGAAACTCTTTCCATCTATGATGGTGGGTATTAAGGAGAAAAAGACTGTTCATAAATCAGGTAGGATTGGTACAACAACACGAGTATATGTAAGACAGAAGAATGGCAACAATGGCTATTTTAATGCGAATTATGAATCTAATCAGTTTATTGTTTGGTTGAAGAAATGGGGTGTTTGGGGTCAGAGCTGTTACACCAAGAGACTTCCTAAGGATTATTCCTTGGACATGATTGTTGGTTTATTGGAGGGTGATGGCTGTATGAAGAATTACACCTTGCGTCTTTGTAATAAGGAACTTTCCATGGATGTTTATATGGGATTGCAGTCTTACGGAATTCAGTCTTCATACAAAATTAGTAAGAGTGGAATTCCTGTTGTAGGTTGGAATGACTTGAATCAAGAGTTTAATCTTAGATTGTTTAGTCATAAAAAATTGGTAAGACCATCGACAGTACATTCTGGTTATGGTAGGGTTCGTTCCATTACCCCTATGGGGACACGGAGAGTGTATGATTTAAGTGTGGATAATGTTCATAGTTTTGTTGTAAATGGCTGTGTTGTAGCGAATTGCTTCCAGGAACAAATTATGGAATTGTGTAAGCATCTTGGGGGGCTTTCACTTGTGGAAGCTGATGACGTGCGAAAGGCGATGGTGAAGAAGAAGTACGAAGCACTTCATCAGTATCATCCAAGATTTGTTGACAACTACGTGACACAGTTCAGTGTGACGAATGAATATGCTGAAAATGTGTGGGATGCGATTGACAAGGCTTCCACCTATCTGTTCAATCGTTCTCATGCTGTCGCCTATGCTCTTACAGGCTATATTTCGCAGTGGATGAAAGTTCACTATCCAATAGAATACTGGAGTGTTGCGTTCAAGGAAGCGATGACGGAGGACTACCCTCGTTATATTGCTGAGATTAACAAGACAGGTGTCTGCATGGTGAGGCCTGTGGATATCAATCTGTCGGGAACAGGCGTGTATATTGACTTTGCGGCCAGAACGCTCTATTGGTCTGTCACAGGCGTCAAGCAGGTGGCTGAAAAGGCGGCTACACAGATACTCAAGGAACGTGATGAGAATGGTAGGTATTGGTCTCTGGATGACTTTGTGACACGACATAAGTGGAAAGGGTCAGCCGTGAACACGAGGGTTGTGCAGAATCTTATTCTCGCAGGGGCATTTGATGACGTGGAGAACATCACTGATGCCTCTCAGAGGGTGGAACTATTGGTATCCTATCTTGCTTCCACAAAAAACAAGTTGAATGAGACTGATCCTATTATAGCAGGGTTTGACATTCACAGGAATGATGCTTGGTGGTGGCAGCTTATGCAGAAGAAACTTTCAGGGCTTGCGTTCTTCGACTATGCAGGTCTTTATGACAAGGTGAAGCAGTTTTTCCCTGTTGACTATGAGTATCACACTTTTGAGGAATGCAGTGACGTGGAATATCGTCCTAACAGGGGGTATGTCATTGTTGGTGGGTATGTGTCAGCGATAGACCTGAAAAAGACCAAGAAAGGAGACATTCTATGCCATATAACACTGGAGAACAACTATGAGTTTCTGGACTTGGTTGTGTTCCAGACGGAATATGAGCGGCTTCAGGAGGAGATTGCTGCAAGCAAGGATAATATCGTGCTTTTGAATGCAACGCTCTACTATGACGCACGGAATGATAAAAACGCCTTGCGTGCTGATGTGGAGACATCCATAGTGACATTTAAGTTATAACTAACACACAAATTATGATAATTACAACACACTTTGCGAATGTTCCGGTGGAACTGGAGACAAACGGCTTTGACGGTCGAATAGACATAGACCGCCTGACAAGTATTGACTATCAGAATCTGTTCGGAGAGGCCGTCACCGTAAGTGCTCTACTTAATAAGGTGGGTCTTCTGAGGGCGGAAGCCGAGAAGGCTGTGGCTGAGAAGAAACTGGAGAAGGACATCTATGAGGCCGACAGGAAGAAATTCTATCGCAGACAGGCGCAGAAGAACGGTGGTAAGTTCTTCTTTGACAATGACGAGATAAAGATGTCAGAAAAGGCTCTTGAGGAGGTTATTCTTCTTGACGAGGACTATCAGCAGCTATCCTGTGAACTGATAGAAGCCCAGAAGAATTTCGCCATTCTGGACACGTTACAGTGGTCAGTGCAGGACAAGAGCCGCAAGCTGAACAATCTCCTGAAGCCTGTCACTCCAGCGGAGTTTCTGCAGGAGCTTGTGGAGGGTGAAGTGAACTCCTTCCTAATACGTAAGAAAGGATTTTGAGAAAATTCTTGATAAACTCCTTGGATATCCAAGAAAATTGACTACCTTTGCAGTGTAATCATTAAGAAACAGGGTTATGAAAGCACTTACAAATAGTCAAATGGCGCTCCTCATTCAGGAAAAGGATAGCCAAAGCGATATCTACAGTGGTTCAGTTGAACCTTGCAAGGAGTTCACCTATTTTGATGTTGACATTAAGAAGGAACGCAAGGACACTCTTTTCACAGTAAGTTATGCTCGTCGTGGCAATGTTACCAAGGTGGCCTTAAAACTCGAGAAATTTGGGTGGATATGGTACAGAGAACTTACACACGCAGATAGAAAGAAAGTGGAACAAATGATTAGGGAAATTCAGTAGAAAACACGTTTATTTATCAACAAATTCATAACAACGAATTATGGCAAGTTTTAACAGAGACAGATTTAGGGCTACTCCCCTGTCAACAGTGAATTCAACCGTCACCGAGACGAAGCAGTACGACACCTTTTATGGTGGAAACAGTGACTATGCACCGTTCTTCAAGAACGTGGAGGGTGTGACCGTCAAGAGAGTGCTTCCGGCACACGAGCCTGGAGACAGTCCGTATGTTCCTATGATGACCTCAATGCTTGAGTGTGAGGTTGAGGACAAGAAGGACGGTGTGGTTATTGGCAAGAAGATTGCCAAGAAGAAGATTTTCATCGCCACGCTTCATGCAGGGTCAAAGTATGACATCATTGATGAGTACATCAAGAGGGTCTATGCTCTTGCAGAGCAGTATCAGGACAAGGACGAGCGTAGCCGCTTCCTCAACCCAATAACCGGGTATCGTATGGGTAAGCAGTGGGTGTCAGGCATTCGTCCACAGCTGGAGTATGTCTATTATGCGCTTATCAACGGTCAGATCTACAGGGACAGCCTGAAGCCGAAGCAGATGGAAGCTCTCAACAAGGAATCCGCTGAGATGTGCGCTCAGGATGACACAGCCGCAATCGACATCTTCAGCGACCCTACGACTGGATATCCTATTCAGTGGTCACGTGAAAAGGATGAGAACGGCAAGACGGTTGAGGTGCTCAAGGCATTGCCGCTCCCTCGTACAATGTCCTGGGATCAGTACTTTGAGAAGTATGCCGTTCCTGACAGGGTGCTGGAGGATCTTCTCAAGTTTCCTTCCCTGAAGAGCCTGTATGTCGGCTCCTATCGCAAGAAGGACTTCGAGTATGCACTGGACGGCCTGAAGAGGTTTGACCAGAACAACGGTTACAACATCTTCGCAGATGAGGACTATCTGGACTACATAGAGAAAGCCGAAACTGAGCTTTCCAAGAAGTGGGGTTCAGAGGAGGAAACCAATGCAGCACCACAGCCAAAGACAGCACCAGCCTCTCAGGAGGAAGCTGTAGCGAAGCCGAAGCCTCTTGCAAAGAAGTCGGCGGCTAAAAAGGTCGCTCCAGAGGAGCCGACACTGGAGCAGAAGTTGAAAGTAATCAACGAGGAGTTCGTTAGGCAGTACGGCAACGAGTATGAGGACATCACCGCTGATGACCTTGGTGATGACCTTGATTCCACCTATGCTCTTGCAGTCAAGAAGGAGGATCTCGGTTACGACCTTGACCACGTTCCTGGATGGGACGCAAAGCCTGAAGTTTCTGCAAAGCCGAAGCCAAAGGCAGCACCAAAGGTGGAGGAACCGAAGTCGGAACCTGAAGCAGCCCCAGAACCACAGCCGCAGACAGCAGCCGCTCCACAGCCATCAGGCAACGCAACGGCACAGTCCGCTCTTGAACGAATTAAGGCTATGCGTGAAAGAGCCAAGCAGAACAAGCAGTAATAAAGTGATGGTATGATTGAGGGGTGGCTGAAACCACCCCTTTATTTCAATTCTTATGAAACAACCTTTAGCGATAATCAGCACCGATTGGCATCTCAAGACTGACAACAAGGAATCTATTTTGAGCATTGCGAAGCAGGAGATTCAGTTGGCTCAGGATCGTGGTGTGGACACGGTTATATGGCTTGGTGATATGTTTGATAGCAGAACAAGCCAGAGTCAGGAACTTCTCACCTTTATGGATAGCATTCTGAATATGTACTATCTTGCAGGGTTGACCGTACACTGCATTCCTGGAAACCACGACAAGACAGACTATGGGGATGACAGAAGTTTTTTGACAGTGTTCAAGTATCATCCTGACTTTCATCTTCATGAAACGCCTGATATGGTGGATTTTGGTGGCGTGAAGTTCTGGTTTATGCCGTTTTATCGGCAGGATGTGTACCTTGAGAAATTTGAAATGTGTACCCCTTTGGGGCAGTGTGTTCTATTTAGTCACACAGCTATTCAGGGTTCCATCAACAATGATGGCAGCAAGGTGGGGTCTTCCATTAAGGCTTCTCTGTTTAAGGGCTTTGAAAAGGTTTTTCTCGGTCACTATCATAATAGGCAGCAGCCAGCGAAGAATATCTTTCATTTACCGAGTGTTCAGCAGAACAATTTTGGGGAGGATGAGGATAAGGGTTTTACCGTGCTATATGATGACTTATCCTTTGAACTTGTAAGGTCGGTTTTTAAGCCTTACAAAGAGATTGTGGTTGATGCACGGACAGTCACCTCGGAGGAACTTGTGGAACTCTCTAAATCGTCCGTTGATGGGGTGAACTTGCGTCTTACATTCATGGGAGATCAACAGGCGGTGAAGAAGATTGATCGTAAGAAGTTTACAGCCGTCGGCATAAGTGTGCAGGTCAAGTATGATGACGTTGATGTGGATGAAGTGGATAGACAGCAGGACATTGTTGCTATGACTGGAACAAGTATTGCAGAGAAATTTGAGGAATTCTGTAAGGAAAAAGGTTATGATTATGTAAAGGGTTATGAATTATTAAAGGAGGTAATGAAATGGCAGGGATAGAAGAACTTGTATCAACATTGCAGAAGAAGTTCGGCAAGGAGATTGTGGCTGGAAACACTTCACAGGAGGTAACTTTCATATCATCAGGCAGTATGGGTCTTGACTTGGCTTTGGGTGGTGGATACCCTCTCGGTAGAATAGTGGAACTCAGAGGGTATGAATCCAGTGGCAAGACAACGCTTGCTCTCACCGCCTGTGCAAGCATACAGCGACAGACAGGCAAGGCGATTGTCTATGTGGACAGAGAGAACGCCATTGATATGGACTATGTTGAGGCATTGGGTGTGGATATCTCACCACAGAAGTTCATTCTCACACAGGCCGGAACGGCTGAGGAGTGCCTGGAGATCATACGTGAATCAGCGAAGTCTGATGCAGTGGGTGGCATCGTTATGGATTCAGTGGCCGCTATGTTTCCACGATGCTATCTGGAAGCGGAGGTGGGGGATGCCAAGATGGGTGTTCTGGCACGCCTGATGTCAGCGTGGCTTCCTGGAATTGTAGGTGACTTAAAGCGAAATAATATTATTGCACTGTTCATCAATCAGTATCGTGAAAAGATAGGTGTGATGTACGGTTCGCCTAAGACAACCCCAGGAGGAAAGAGTTTGGGTTTTTATGCAAGTCAGATTCTGGATATTGCCAAGTCAGGTGTTGTCGGTGATAAGGGTGAGGAATCAGCCATTCATGTCAAGGTGCGTGTGGAGAAGAACAAGGTTGCTCCACCGTTGCGCAAGGCGGAGTTTGATATTCGCTTTGGTGAGGGTGTGGACAGAGCGTCCGAGGTGCTTGACCTTGCCGTTGAATATGGTGTTGTGGACAAGAAAGGATCGTTCTTCCGTTATAACGGTGACTTAATCGGTCAGGGTTCGGAAAGGGCAAGGGCTTTTCTTGTGGACAACCCTGAACTGATGCAAGAAATAGAAGCAGAGGTTACTGAAAAGATTTAGGCTTATGAGACTGGAAACATTAAAACTGAAGAATTTTCTGTCTTTCAAGGAACTTAATCATACGTTTAGGAATGGTGCGACGCTCATCCAGGGACGCAATCTCACGGAGGATAGTAAGGAGACAAACGGTGCAGGAAAGTCAACGATGGAAGCAGGAATCTCCTATGCGTTGATGGCCACACCACTTCGTAAGCAGACACTTGATAGAGATCTGATAAGGTGGGGTGAGGATGAAGCGGAGATTGAACTGACGGTGTTCTGTCCAGTGCGTAGTCAGCGACTTCGTATATTTAGGAGGATACGTGTTAAGGGGTCAGCGACACTTGAGCTGTATGTGAATGAACAGCCTGTTCAGTTTGCTTCTGTGCTGGAGGGTAATAGGTATATTCTGGACTGGATAGCGATAACACCCGAGGACTTGAAGTCCTTCTACATCCTGAACAAGGAGAACTACAAGTCATTTTTGAGCGCATCCAACACGGACAAACTTGCTTTAATCAATCGTTTTATGAAAGCGGAGCGACTGGAGGTGGCTGATGATGTCATAAAGGAGCAGAGCGCTCCCTATGTTGAGAAGCGTGATGCGGCTCAGAGAAAGGTTTTTTCTATTGAAGGCGAATTAAACGCCTATAAGGGTCAGTTGGTCTATGAGCAGTCCCGTAATCTTGATGAGGAGCTGGAACAGCAGGTGGCGACGATTAACGAGCGAATAGAGCAGTATAGGCAGAAGATTCAGACGTGTGAGGATGCCAGTAGGCGAATGGAGGAATCCAGAGGTGAAGTTGAAGCGAATATTATACAGAGAAAGGAAAGTCTGGACACGGTGAAGCGGTCACTCGAAGCGATGGTTGCCGACAATAGCCTTGAACAGCAGAAGGAATCCATTAGGCAGGAGCGTCAAGGGTTGGACAATGCCGCTTCTGAAGCCAGAAATTTCCGCAGTGAGGAACATAGACAACTTGATGAAACGAACAAAAAGTTGGCTGAACTAAACAAGATGCTTGCAGGCGTGGTTACGTGTCCACACTGCCATCACAGATTCCTACTTAATGATACAGAATGTTCTGTTGCTGAACTGGAGGATGAGAAAGCTACTGTAACATACGATGCGGACGCTCACAGTAGTGCAATAGAGGAGGTCAATGCGGTGCTTGATGAACTTGCGGCTGATCTTTCCACCTATGACTGCAAGGAAAAGGAACTTGCTGAAGCGATGAACAGGCGTGATGCTGAGATATCAACATTGCGTAAGCAGGTGGCTGACGCCGAGCGTGTTATCTATGCCAAGGAGGCTATATTGAGTCAGTGTAATGAGAGTGTTAGGCGTAATAACTCCACCATTGAAAGTCTGCGGAAGGACATTCAGCAGGAACAGCAAAGAATTGCTGTACTTATGGAGGATGGTATTCAGACCAAGGTTGAGGATTATAAGGGGTTGATAACTCTGACAGAGAAGAAGCTGGATCGTGCCCAGAAGGAACTTGAAAAGGCGGAGAGCGAGCTTGGAGAGCTTCAGCAGTGGGGTCAGCGGTTTAAGGACTTCAGAATGTCACTTGCCTGTGGGCAGTTAAAGGTTATTCAGGATGTGGCCAATCTGTCTCTGGAAAGGCAGAGGTCTGAGCTTCGTGTGTCCATCGACGGCTTTAAGGTGAACGCCAAGGGTCAGGTCAAGAGTGAGATTACTGTGCTTGTTATCAACGGTGAGGGTGAATACAAGAGCTTCTGGTCATACAGCGGTGGTGAGCGTGCCAGAGTGGAGATGGCTATGATACAGGCCTTTCAGGAGATGCTCAATGCCACAAATCCCTATGGAGGGTTGAACTTTCTGATGATTGATGAAGTGTTGGAGGGTACTGATCCTCTTGGCTTGAACCTACTCATTGAATCGTTGAAGGATGTTGAAAATCCAGTTTATATCATTAGTCACGTGATGAACATTAAGGCTGGAGTGCCGACCTTGACCATCACGAAGGAAAACGGTATAAGCAGAATAGAATGAGCGGTGTTAAGACTATAATAGGGGTGGATCCTGGAAAGGAGGGGTTCATTACATTGATGATAGGTGCTTGCTTTAGACACTATCCTATTCCTATGATAGGAAACAAGGAACTGGATATGGTGGCACTTTCATCATTGATTGTTGAGATAGCGAGCCTATGTGATCCAAGTAGAACACAGGTTGTCATAGAGGACGTTCACGCAATATATGGAAGTTCCGCTGGAGCGACCTTTACATTCGGTGGAATAACGTATGCGTTGCGAATGGGATTCCTTATGGTGGGGCTTCCTGTTGTGCTTGTGTCACCGAAGAAGTGGCAGAAGGAGATGTTTGAAGGGATAAAGCCTGATCCAGACAAGAAAGTGATGTCCATTGCAGCAGCAAAGCGTCTGTGTCCGACAGCGGACTTGCGACGCACGCCACGATGCACCAAGCCTGATAACAACCTCACGGATTCACTCCTTATAGCGATATACGGATCAAGACACTATGTATTATGAAATGGGTTTTGAAGTGTTCAAATAGGGCGAATTGTAAATTTGCTCAGGATGATAGGTGGCTGGAATCAGGTCACTATGTGCTGAAGTATGACAGGAAGCGTAAGCGAATGTTTCCAGCCTCAGATGAGGAAGTGAGGTGTCCAGTGTGCGGTGAGTCGCTTCGATGGGAGGAACAGACGGTTCCTATATCGGACTTTGGTGTCAGCACGTTTAACGGCCTTTCAGATGAAGCGAAGAAAAAGGTGTTACGGGAGCGCTTTGATGCTGACAATAGACGCACTGGGGATGACATTAAGGCAAACAACCATCGTAGAGCGGTGGAAAAGATGATAGGTTATGACAAGCAATGAAATGTTTTTGGATGCCTGTCAAGGCATCGTGATGAACTGCAACAGGCAGATTCTTGTGATTAGGATTATGGACGAGTGGCGTGCAGTGCTTACGCAGTATGTTCGTCTTCCTAACAGGGAGGTTCGCTATTCAGAGGTGTCAGGTCAGGACATAACTCGAATTGTAAAGAATGTTCAGAGTAATTTCCAGAGCATGACGGAACAGCGTCTGGATGAGTTGGTGCAGTCAATATGTGTTCAGACATTTAAGTTTGAAACGAAGGATTATATCTGGCTGACCAAGGTGGATTTGAATCGAGGCTGATATAATCGATGTGAAATAATTAAATTTGGGTCGTATATTAATGCTTTATGATGATGAATACGACACAGATTGTGAGCTCGGCGATTGACACAGGCAAGGCGATTGGCGACGTTGGTATGATGGCCGTTACGGCTGGATTTTTTCTTGTTCTTTCCGGGATTTTGATGGTGGTGTGCTTTAAGTGGTTCATTCGCCTGATTAATAGTATGCTTCAGGATCAAAAACGAACGATGGAAGAACTTTTGAAGGAGACACGAGATCAAAATTCAAAACTTGCGGAACTGTCAGAATGTCTTGCTCCTGGAAATCAGTTAAAGACAAAAGTGATTTCAAATGCTTTCTTTGATCTGGGTGTCGAAAAGGTTTGTCGTGTTATCAAAAAGGTTAGGGCAGAAAATCACATTGTTGATAGGGAAACAACAACGGCAAAGGTTCATAAATTGCTGAAGAATCTGCATGATGACAGGAATAGTAAACTGGATTCATTTACTTATTTAGGCAGATCTCTTTCAAGTTACACTGATGAAAAATGGGTTGTTAAGGTTGCGGAAGTCGTTCTTAGCGAAATTTATAATGAAAATGGAGCTAATGATGAAAGAGCCTATACAAATGTTATAGCCGTGTATGATCAAATAAAGTTGGATTTCTATAGTAATATGATGCAGAGATAGTCATGGGTCTTTTCGAATTTATAGCTAAATCACGTTCTGGAGTTTATAAGAATACTTCAGAAAATCGTAGACTCCATCGTGTGGGGCAAAGATATGGTGAGCAGAGGCAACTGGCGGATGAGGGTGAACTGATTCCAGGAATGCCTAATTCCACCAAGGTGAATCTGAAGAAGTATTTGTCTGACAAGATAAAGAAACAGGTGGATGACTATATTGTTAATATCTCAACCACTCCAGGATGGAATAATCCTGAGCAGGTGTCCCTTATGGTAAAAGTTGTGCAGAAGCACTTCAATGAAGCTTTTGATGATATGACCAAGGCGCAGAGAGCCTACTGGGTGGAATTGGCAAAGCGGCTTTTGGGGCGAATGGAATCTCTTAATGCAGGTGGCGACAAGGAGGAATCCGTTAAGCCTGAGGAAACACCAAAGCCTGCATTGAAGGAACGTGTTGATAATTTTGAACAGACGGAAAAAGCGAAGGACGCCTTTGAACAGGCAGCACAGAAGCACGGAATTGAACATGGTAAGCCGATGTCCATTGATAGGGCTGATCGTAAGCACGCCAACCCGAAATTTTTGACGCTTGTAGATGGAAGTTTTCGTCCATATACTTCAAACTGTCAGACCTGTGTGGTTGCCTATGAACTTCGGAAGAGGGGTTATGACGTTGAAGCAAAGGGTGTTGGTGTTAAGCCGAAGTCTTATGTAAATAATTTTCAAAGAGAAATGGCCTATGATAGTACCTTTGCTTTTGCTGATAAGGATATAGACCTCATTAGACCGAACTTTATGGGTGAGATTAAGTCCAATACGGATAAGGGTCGTAGGCAGTTTCGAGTGAAAATTTTTGACGCCATAAAAGAGCAGGGAACTTATTTTTTATCTTTTAAGAACAAGGGGCGGCAGAGTGGTCATATTGTGGTGCTTGAACACACGACTAATAATCTTTTGTTGATAGATCCACAGTCCAATAAAAGAATTGATCTTAAATCTGACGAATTTATGCAGTATCTTGCTGGAGTGGATGTTACACATAAAAATAATAGACTATTTAGGGTGAATGACTTGACATTCAAGCCTGAGGTATTTTCTGTGATGGAAAAGGCAAATACAGAACCAGATATATATGATTAATGAAAAGGATATTCTGAAAATCTGCGAAGCGGCAGGTTGGAAAGGCGGCGAACTGATTTACGGTGGGTTTGCTGACGGCAAATATTATGTCTCTTATGGAGCTGAGAGTGACGGTGCAGAACTTGTATGTGTGGGTGCTCCTATAATTCTTGTCGTGGAGAACGGCAGATGTAGGACAGCTACTGACAAGGAATGGGTTTATTTTTATGAAAATTTTGTTAAAGATTAAGGATTAATCCTTGGATATTTCAGAATAATGATTATATTTGCGTAGTAAAATTCAATTATGGGTTTATTTGAATACATAGTTAAGTCCAGATCGGGTGTTTATAAGGATAACCCCGAGAATAGGCGTTTGCATAGGGTTGGACAACGTTACGGTGAACGTAAGATTGCTAATGAGAGCAATAGCGACACAAAGCTTCCCTCCAAGGAAACCTTGGCACGTTGGAATGATAGAAAGAAATCCTTGGGTGGTCAGTATAAGACAATTTCCTCTATAGAGGAATTTCGTGACAATAAGGCTCGGGAGGTTCTTAGGGAGAAGTTGATTCAGGAAACTGTTTCTAAGGCTACGAGACATTTTGATAAGCCAAAAGCAGTTTTTTGTCTTGGTGGTGCTGCATCTGGAAAATCTTCATCACTTGTTTCATTGGGTTATGATAGTAGTAAGATTCCTTGTCAGTTAAATCCAGATGAATATCAGGAGAAAGCTTTTCAGGGTGATAATATGTTTTATAATTGGACAGATGCAGGTTCTGGTGCAGGTAGGTTGCATGATGAAACAAGTGCAATGACAAAGGAAGCCTATGAACGTGTTCTTACAACAGGTGGTGATTTTGTTAAGGACGGTGTTATGAGTAACTATGAAAAGGCACTTGCTGATATTCAGGCTGCGATTGGTGCAGGGTATGATCCTGAAATTGTTGGTGTATCTTTAGACACAGGTGAAGCCTTGAAAAGATGTCACGCACGTTATGAAAGAGCGGAAGAAAAGGAAAAATACTCTGGGCGTTTGGTTCCAGATGATATTTTGATAAGCGGTTATTCTGGTGCGGCTACAACTTTTGCAAGACTTATGATGGAGCACCCTGAACTTAAACTTAAATTGTTTGATAATAATGTGGAACGTGGGGAGAAGCCGATTCTTGTTTATGATTTCACCAAGCAGTCACCTATTTTGGATAAAGATAAAGTTTTGCAATTCTTTAAGAAAAGTGTTGCTTATAATCAAATTAAAGACTATATGGAAATGAAAAATGATTTTGCGAAGTCCATCCTTGACAGTTCTTATAACAGGGTTGAGGGTGGCCAGAAGATTGAATTGTTCAATGTTCTGTCCAAGTACAGGTATCAGCGTCAGAATAGGCAGTTGACCACCTATGTTGCGTATGCCGAGGATCTTGGAATAACCAAGGAGGAAGCTCTGGCATACCAGAACTGGATAAACGACGGCAATCCGACAGGCATTGAGTCCGATGAGCAGTTTTATGAGATTCAGAAACAGGTATATGGCAAGGTTGTTATAAAATTGTCGTGGCTTTAATTGATTTTTCATGGGTTATTCTTTTGGAAATTCAAGAACAATGACTATATTTGCACTGTGAAAATTAAAAATGATTTCGTTATGATTAAGATTGTCACTAAATCTCAGGACAGATTTCGTCAGGCCGTTGAAATAGCTGTCCAGGCACATCAGGGTCAGATTGACCGGAATGGTGTTCCGTATATCTGTCATTCTATTGCCGTTGCTCAGAAGTGCTCGTTCTATACAGCTAAGTGTGTGGCTATGCTTCATGACGTGCTGGAGGACACGGAGGTTACGGCACAGGATCTACTTAAGATGGGTGTTGAGGAATATATCATTGAATGTGTGGAAAAATTGACGCACGATCCAAAGGTTCCATATCTGGATTATATTCAAAGCATAATTGACACCAGAGATGCTAATATCATATCGGTTAAGTACGCTGATCTATGTGATAATCTCGATCCTACGAGGGGTGGAATGAATGAAAAGAAAGTGCCTCTGTATCGCAAGGCCAGAAGAATGATGGAGGAAGCATTATGTCTCATATAGAACTAAGAAATGAAATCCTCCGTTTGAATTCTCTGTATAGGCAAGGCAAGCCGGAGGTCAGTGATGTTGAGTATGATTCACTTGTGGAGCAGCTGAGGGCAATGGCTCCTGATGATGAATTCTTTAGGTCAGGCGTTGCTGAAAAGGCGACTGACAGGATGCAGACGCTTCCGCTTCCTATGTTTTCTCTGGAGAAAATAAAGACGTTTAAGGAGTTTTTGTCGTGGGTCACGAGAATGGTTAAGGCTGGATGTGAAAATCTTGTTATAACGCCTAAATACGACGGAATAAGTCTTCTTGTCAGTGAACTGTCACAGGCGGCCTGGACGAGGGGTGACGGTGTGCAGGGTCAGCGGAGTGACGCACACTTTGCACGAATGAAGAACGGTGAAAGCAGAGAGCCTGTGTTTGAATACACTTGGGGTGAGGCAATATGTTCCAGAGGCGACTTTGAAAAGGTTAGGGGTGAATATAAGAATGCTCGCAATATGGTTGCAGGTTTGTTCAACTCACCTATGGGAGCCAATACGGAGCAGATAGGGGCAGTGACCTTTGTGAGATACGGTCTTGATTCTGATGAGAATAAGTCCGTGCAGCTTACCTATATGGAGAAGCGATATCTATATGTCACTCCATATAAGTTGATTAAGGTGAAGGATATTCTGTCCTATGGGGAGGATAGCATTCTGGATATGCTGGACACGCTTTATCGGCTGTGGAAGCAGACATATCAGATAGACGGATTGGTTATTGAGGTGGACGAGAGCGGTGTTCGGAGAACATTGGGGCGTAAGCCCAATGGAAATCCTGACTATGCCGTTGCGTTTAAGCGGGAGGAATGGCTTCAGTCCTATACCACGACAGTGGAACGAGTTGAATGGAATATCAGCAAGGATGGTTGTCTATGTCCGGTGATATGTGTGAAGCCTGTGGAGATGGAGAGTGCCACCGTGTCCAGGGTGACAGGCTACAATGCACAATACATTCTGGAAAATAACATAGCAAGCGGCTCCACGATAGATATTATTCGCAGCGGTGATGTTATTCCAAAGCATATCAGAACACTTGGTTATTCTTCAGAAATGTGTTTGAAGGAATTCCCTACTGTCTGTCCATGCTGTGGTAAGCCTGTTCAGTGGGATGCCACTCACACGGAGCTTGTGTGTGTGAATGAGAACTGTAGGCAGCAGGTCATCTCTCGTATGGTGTATTTCTTCAGGACGATGGGCTGCGAGGGTTTTGATGAGCCTATTGTACGTCGCCTATATGACGCTGGAATGGATAGTATCCAGCTTGTCGTGGCGAGCAGGTCATTGGCATTTATGCACATACTTGGAGAGAATAAGGGGCTGGCTGTATATAATGAGATCTGGAATAAGGTGCTCAATACAAAAAATCCTGTTGCACGACTTATGACTGCATATAATGTTTTTGGAGGCGTTCTTGCCGAAAAGACAGCTCAAAGCATTATAGATGGTAGTGAAGCAGTTCAATATCTGTTGCGTTTCGGTATCAATCAACCTATGAGGGACAACGATATTTTGGCAGTTCTTCACGCAGAACTCTGTTCCATTCCTGGTGTGGGTGCTGTCACGGCTGACACGTTCATTACAGGCATGAATAAGTTCTTGGATATGAGGTGTCTGTATCCTTATTACACCTGTACCCCTAAGAAGATTTTGGCTGACAACTGTATGTATGTCTGCATGACAGGTTTTAGAGATAAGGAACTGGAGAATGAACTTATAAAACAGGGACACGAGGTTTTGAGCGGTGTTACGGCCAAGTGTACTGTTCTTGTGGTGGCTGATCTGAATTCAACAAGCAGTAAGATGCAAAAGGCTCAGAAAATGGGAATTCGTATTGTGGACAGAAAGACATTTGAAAATGAAATATACGGCAAAGAAAATAAGTAAAGGGCATTATTTGTATCGTGGTTATCGTATCAATTGTGTTGGTTATTATGCCCCTGATAAACATAAATGTTGGGAAGCAGTTGATAAGGACGGTACTGGATTCGCTCATTCTTATTCTTTGCGTATGACCAAGGCACTTGTGGATGACGAGGTGGCCAGAAAGGAACGTGGTGAGGAGGACGGATGGTGATGCGGTATTTCTATCGTGATAGTGCTTGGTGGCACATCGGGTTTAGTTATGATCCAGAGTTGGTAAAGGAAGCCAAGTCCTTTGCCAATTCTGGGTACAATCCTGAGTTGAAAGAATGGTACATACCTGTTCATATAACCACCTCGGCAGCGGTGCAGAAGTGGCTTGCAGACAACAATTTTCGGGAGGGGAGGGTCTATACACCGTCACGGAGGGTGGTGGAATATCAGGAGCCGCCAGAGGTGATAACGACTGATGATGTGCTTGCAGCCTGTAAGAAGATTAGTCTGAAGCGCACGCCACGCCACTATCAGGCGGAGGGTATTGCCTATATGATTAATCACGGCAACTGCATAAACGGTGATGATTGTGGGCTTGGTAAGACCGGACAAGCTATTGTTACTGTGGAACTTATGGATGTGTTTCCTACACTTGTTATTTGTCCAGCGTCTGTTAAATACAACTGGAAGAAGGAATGGCAGAAGTGGAATCCGGCCAGAACGGTAGGTATAGTGGAATCCGGAAGGAATTATAATGAATCCGTGTGGGACAGTGACGTGGTTGTGATAAACTTTGATATACTTGGCGAGCGAAGCACGGATAAGCCAAAGGCGAAGTATAAGGAACTTCTGCGGAAGTATTGGGGTTCGTGTGTGATTGATGAGATACACTTTCTCAAGTCGGAGAAGGCTATGCGTACCAGAATGACCAAGAAGATAACGAAGCCCATTGCCCATATATGGGGTCTCACGGGAACACTGACGCAAAATCGCCCTCTGGAACTTGTGCAGCCGTATCAGATACTTCGTAGGTTTGTAGAGATATTCGGGGGTACACTGGAGTTCAAGTTCAGGTACTGTGATGCCAAGAAGACGATGTATGGCTTTGACGCAAGCGGCTTCAGCAATCTTGAGGAACTTCATGAGCTGTTACGAATGGCAGGATATGTTCGTAGGCAGAAGAGGGACGTGCTCACGGAGCTTCCACCTGTCATAGAGCAGATTGTTGATGCTCCTATAAGCAATGCGAGAGAATATCATCACGCAGAGGATGATCTATTGAATTATCTGGAAACAATAGACGTGGAAAAGGCAAGTTCAGCGGCCAATGCTCCTCATCTTGTTATGTTGAATACACTTCGTACGTTGAGCATTGTCGGGAAGATGGCCTTTATTAAGTCTTATATTCAGGAATGGCTGGAATCCAACGAGGAGAAGCAGCTTGCTGTCTTTGGGGTACATCGTGAGCCGCTTCAGGAGCTTGCTGATCACTTTAAGGCTCCAGTCATACAGGGTGGTGTGTCCATAGAGAACAAGCAGAGAATTGTGGATGCCTTTGCGGCACGGAAGCATCGTCTTCTATTCGCCAATATTCAGTCGGCTGGAACTGGAACGGACGGTCTTCAGACACACTGTTCGGATATGATATACATAGAGCTTCCGGATAGAAGCACTGATGTTGAGCAGACAAACGCTCGACTGGAGCGTATGGGACAGACGAGCACGATTACAGTCACCTATCTACTGTCTCCTGAGACAATTGACGTGGAGATGAAGGAGACACTGGGCGGCAAGAAGATGCTCACTGACATTGTAAATGCAGGACACAGCGAGAATGAACTTATTGCTATGAAATTCTTTAGAAATCGCAGGAGGAATTCTTGATATTTTCGTTATATGTGTAATAAATAATTTGTGGATGGAAACACTAAAAAGATTCAAGTGTCGGTTCTTTGGCAGCAAGGAACGTAAGGGTCAGATCACACGGCAGACTGTTTTTGTCACGACCTATGATCGTGCTATGGTTGAGGAAGTTCTCAACAATCAGGGGTGGATTAAGATTAACGGTCTGAAGATAAGGGAATGCGAAGAATAGACATATACACTGACGGCAGCTGTAACGCACGAATTAGAGTAGGTGGCTACGGTGTGTATGTTAAGGAGGAAGGACGTGAAACGGTTATTCATCAGGGCTATACTCACACCACGACGGCACGGATGGAAATGAGGGCTGTACTTCATGCGATACGCTTGGTATCCAACGAATCCATGGACGTTTATATTCATTCTGATTCTCAATTCGTGGTAAATGCGTTCAAGAAAGGATGGCTGTCCAGATGGCGGCTATCTAATTTTGTTGGGGTGAAGAACACTCCCATCTGGAAGGCTATTGCGCTTGAATTGGCAAAAAGACCACAGGTTCATTTTCACATTAGATGGCTTCACGGACACCAGAAGGATATTTTGGACGAGACCGTGTTCGGGAACACGGTGGCGGATGCACTTGCCGACTACAAGAATCAGGAATCATACATTAAAGACACTGATGACAATATATGACACCAGACAAGTATCAACAGGCGGTGATTGATGAATATAGGCGCACCAATCACAATATCTTTATAAGCGCGACGGCAGGAAGTGGCAAGACCACCTGTCTTTTGGAACTTGCCAAGAGAACTCCTCCTATTAAGTCTTCCATCTTTCTTGCGTTTAACAAGTCTATTGCCGAGGAACTTGGCAGGAAGCTTCCTCCTACGGTTAAGGCTATGACGCTTCACGGATGTGCACTGGCGGCTCTTCGCAAGGCGTTTTCTTTGAAGTTTACAATCAAGGAAAACAAGTATTTTAGTATAGCGAGTGAGATTCTGGAATCACATAAGGTGCATTTCAAGCGGGTTCCTGGACTTGCCGTGCGTATGTGCAGACTACACGATCTTATGCGATACAATCTTGTCAGTGGTGGTGTGGACGAGATATGTGTCCTTGCTGAGAGATACGGTGAGGACTGTGATGAGAAAATGGCTGGATACGCCTGTGAGCTGTATTCAGCGGCAAGGCGAGCGGCTGACACGTTCTTTTCAGGTGGCGGTCAGGGAACCATCTCCATGGACTTCACGGATATGCTTGTGTGGGCGGTGAAATATGTACCTCAATCGGAGTTCAAGCAGTATAGTGTGGTGATGTGTGATGAGTGTCAGGACATTAGTGTATTACAGTATGAGTTGATAAAGAGATTGAAGACTCCAAAGGGGCGACTTGTGGCTGTGGGTGATCCAAGGCAGTCCATCTATTCATTTCAGGGTTCTAATCTGGATTCACTCCATGCCATACAGAATTCGCTTAATACAGTGACACTATCTTTGTCCATTACCTATCGTTGTGCCAAGGCCATTGTCAAGGAGGCTCAAAGGGTGTTTCCGGAGGGCATAGAAGCAGCTTCGACGGCTGTTGAGGGTACGGTCACGAGGGGGCGACTTAATGAGGCCGTTGAGGGTGACTTCATTCTATGTCGTAATAATGCACCATTGATAGATGCTTGGCTGAAGCTTGTTAAGATGGGTCGTAGATGCGTGATACTCGGCAAGGATTTCGGTGATGCTCTTATGGAGCTTCTGGACAATGCGGAGTGCGTGGATGACCTGGAGAAGCCGCTTGTGGATCTTCTGGAGAGACTGCATCGTAAGGGCATTGAAAGACCTGAGAGAACAAAGGCATACGCCAATCTGGATGAAAAGGTGAACATTCTGCTAAACCTGTTTGACTTCTTTGGTAGCCTTAAGGCAGTGAGAGAAAGAATTTTTGATATTTTTGTGGAAAACGCTGATGAGAAGCACGTTATTTTATCAACAATTCACAAATCCAAGGGGCTTGAAGCTGATAGAGTGTTCTTCCTTGAACCAGAGTTGATTCCAAGCAGGTTTGCGACAACGGAATTGTCTATGTATGCCGAGAAGTGCCTTATGTTTGTGGCTATTACACGAGCGAAGAAAGAATTGATTTACATATAGTTATGGGAAAGAAAAAGGAATTTAAGATTTACATTATCGTACCAAGGGGTAAGAATCGTGTATTGCTTAACTGTAATAACATGAAGTCTATGCAGGGCTTAACACCGACAGCTGAGATTCTTGCCACACACTTTCAAGCGGAACGGGTGCGTGTGGAAATCTGGAAAAGAGACCACCCTAAATGGTGTAGATTATCAGTTAATCAAAAAAGGGCTTCAGCGGAACAGCCTTACAGGCCACAGCCCCTCTACATCGAAACGGAGCCTGACAGGTTCCAGGATATTGTGGACGAGGTTAAGGATAAGGTTACTGGATGTAATGACTTATCACATATTGCTCTGACAATGGGTTCCGTCTATATACCTTGCTGTATCATAAGTGCGTTCCATCCTGAGGAATACGAAAAACAATCCATTAAATAAAAGAAGATTACGATGAACACAAAAATCCTTTTTGGAAAGGACGCAAGAGCAGCTTTGCTCGCTGGAGCGGAGGAGCTCTATTCAGCCGTGGCGTCCACACTCGGACCGAGAGGTCACACGGTTGCGATTGATAAGGGGTACGGCATACCTCACATCACCAAGGATGGTGTGACGGTGGCTCGTGCCTATGACACTGACGATCCGATGAAGCGAATGGGTGCGACACTTGTGAAGATGGTGGCCGCAAAGACCTGTGACCAAGCAGGTGACGGAACCACCACGGCCACGATATTGTCCTACGCTATGATGAAGCGTGGTGTGTGTGGCTTGGTAAACATACAGAATCCGCATGAGTATCGCAGAGGTATGGAAGACGCACTGGATGAGGCAGTCAACTACATTAAGTCCAGTGCTGTAAAGATAGAGCCTGACGAGATTGACAGAATCAGGCAGGTGGCCAAGGTGTCAGCCAACGGTGATGATATGGTGGCTGATCTTATCACCTCGGCGATAGAGAGTGTCGGCAATGACGGCATCATCACCGTTGAGGAGAGCACCAAGGGAGATGAATCCACGGTGGAGGTCACTACTGGCTTTCAGTGGAGCAAGGGTATCATCAATCCATACTTTGTCACGGATTCTGAGCGAATGGAATGTGTGCTGGATAGACCCTATGTGCTTATCTGGGGTCAGAACATCAACTATGTGCAGGAGATTCTTGCCGTGGTGCAGACCGTTTACACGGCTAAGAGGTCACTTCTTATCGTGGCTCCAAATGCTTCTAATGACGTCATAAAGTTTCTCGTTACCAACGTTCAGCAGAACAACGGCCTAAAGGTATGTTTCGTAAAGGCTCCAGGATTTGGTCAGATGCAGAAGGACTTGATGCAGGACTTGGCTGTAAAGGTGGGCGGCAGAATCGTTGGTGAGGAGTATGGTAACGCCATTGAATCATTCGGCACGGACTGGCTTGGTGAGGTGGACAAGGCCACAATCTCAGCCAACAGAACCGTTCTTGTGGGCGGTGCTGGAAAGTCTGTGGATATAGATGCTCGAATAGAATTCATCAGGAATGAAATGGCTGAAAACTCCAACACCTACGATAGGGAAAAGTATAGAGAGCGCATCAGTCGTCTCACAGGCGGTGCGGCTGTTATCTATGTAGGTGCGGACAGTGAAGTGGAGATGAAGGAGCGCAAGGATAGAGTGGATGATGCCATTGCGGCCACCAGAGCCGCTCTTGATGAGGGTTATGTTCCGGGAGGGGGGACAATTCAGTATAAGATAGCCAAGATTCTGGAAAGGTCGCTGGATGACAATCCAAAATGGAGCACCGATTATTCGGAGGGCTATCGTACTGTGATTGAAGCCCTGAGGAAGCACTTTCACATTCTATGTCAGAATGCAGGGGTGGAGCCTATTCGGATTGAGGTTATGATGGACTTGAAGTCCACGGCATTTCAGCAGGGCTACAATCCATTTACCAACAGTATAGAGGATATGTATAAGGCTGGCGTGATAGATCCAGCCAAGGTCACACGAACATCATTGGAGAATGCTGTGTCAGTGGCCGTTCAATTCCTCGGTATGTCGTGCGCTATGTCAGGTGAGGAGGCTAAGAAATAACCAATATAGCATGAGTAGAAAGATCATTGGTAAGGGCGACATTGTTCGCATACGCCACAATACGTCAGATCATTTCTTCAAGGAGAACGAGCTTGTGGTTGTCAAGGAGACGTACCCTCTATATGAGGATGATCCTGAATATCTAAAGTGTGCCAACAGAGAGACGCATTGGATGGTTAATATGGAGGACGTCACTCTGTTCGAGCGTAACCCACATCCTGACGACGATGAATAAAGATCAAGTTTAATCAATTAAATAAAAACGATTATGTATTACGAAGTAAGAGTTAAGAGAACGTGCATCACTGATGGCAACGTCTATGGCACGCTGAAGGAGTCCTATCTGGTCAATGCGGTGAGCTACACTGACGTTGAGGCAAGTGTGGCTCGTTATATGGAGACTGTTTATCCAGGAGCCGAGTATAGCGTTCAGCGCATTTCCAAGAGCAGGGTTGAGGACTATGTTAAGGAGGAATTGGCCGATGGTCAGAAAAGGCCTGAAGCCTATTACAAGGTGCGCTGTGCCTATGTGGAGGACATTGACGGTCACGCCAAGAAGCGTAAGGTGATGGTGCTCGTGAACGCTGTTGATGTGGAAGAGGCCGCTTTAACGGCATTGTCTATCTATGACCCTGATGGAGATCTGAAGCATGAGGAAGTCGTGAAAGTGGAGAAGACATCCATTGTTGACGTTATAGACATAAGTGGTGAAGAACTTAGGTCATAGTTTAGTGTGTGAATCACCCCTGTCGTGGAGGAAGTCTTCGGCAGGGGTTAATTTCTTTTACCTATGTCGAATGGAAAATCAGTACCGAAGCGAGTGATAACCGAGCAGGACGTGGAACGCATTATGCGAACAGCTCCTGACTGGATTCTGGATGCGGCTGACGAGATACATGATTTATATGTGGCGGCAGAATGGGCAAAGGAGGAGCGTGATCTGTCTCCAAAACGATATTTTGACATTACCCTGAATGCAGGCACGGCCAAGGAGAAGGAACTTCACATTGACTTTCAGCAGACGGTGAATCCGTCATCAGTCATCAAGTCATCAGGCGGCACACTGGAGGATATGCAGAAAGCCAACGGAGCACGTCTTGGCTATCTGGCTCTTGATCGTGCCTACAACAATGCCGTTCTCGCCCTGAACACGGCATTGGGCATACGAAGTCGCAAGCCAAGGAACATCGTGGACTATACAGGCACGATAATGGAGCTGTTCGGCAAGTTCTACACTGTGGCTGACGTGCATAACGTGTTAAGCAAGGAGTATCGCATAAAGGTTCCTGAGGACGAGCTTCGTAAGTTCTATGTGGAGCATCGTGATCTGATAACCAAGCGTAGAGCCGAGTATGTACTGAATAGCAAGGAGTTTAGGATAGCCACTGAAACAGGTCGTCTGGAGGTGTTGAACAGGCTTCTTGTGGAGTTTGAGGTGAAGAACAAGGCGGCAGGAGGAAGCAATCTGGAGATATCCAGCATGATTCTCCGCATCATTGAACAGGCACGCAAGGAGGTCAAGGGAAACGAGCTGAAGATGACCGTGGACGGACGAATAGACGTGTCAGCCACGGTTCACGCAGAATCCAACGTGATGGATGTAATGAAGCATCTGTCCATTAACGCTCTTGTCATCGGTCTGACAGCGGCCAAGGCAGGACTGAATCCAGCCGTGTTGATAGGACAGCTCGCGAACAGTTGGTATAGTCAGTTTAACGGATTCAACGGCAACATTATGGAGGGTAAGGAGGTGCGTCTTCCTTCCGCTCTGATACGTTCCTATGACTGGGATGTGATAGCCAAGGAGAGCAAGGCGTTTATCGGGGAATTTAAGCCCATTACGGATGTTGTTGATGAGCAGGACACCATCGCTCGGGAACAGGGTGAAAGTCGTCGTGAGGAGCTTGTAAATCGTCTTAGAAACATAAAGAATGCGAAGAACAGAGAACAGGAAAGAGCCAACCCCTACACCACGGACGGACTGCCAGAGGAGGTCTCCGGAGGTCTGGTGGCAGCTCCTATCACGGCAGGAGAAGGAACAGCGGAGCCAAAGCACGAATTTGAAGTGGATTACGCCTTAAATAACAATCAGAAGCAGAAACATAACATTCGCATTCGGGGGAAGATACGTGAATCCATTGACCGTCATGCGGCTCAGAGGGGAGTTACGGCTGAGAAAAGGCGCAAGGCCAGAGTCGTGCGTAGGAAGGACGCCAATAAAGGCAAGGATGAATAGAATTGCTATATTTGCAGTGTTATGAAGATAGTGTATAACAAAATAATCCCCTTTAAGAGGTATCTCTGCATTAACCTGTTCGAGGTGCTCTTTGTGCGTGGCACGAGGGCGGAAAAGGAACATCGAATCACCGCCAAGGTGGTGAATCATGAGGGGATTCACACGGCACAGATGAGGGAGATGGGTTACATTTTCTTCTATCTGTGGTACTTCGTGGAATACTGTATCATCAGGCTTTTTCATCAGAAACAGGGTTGTGCCTATCGGGACGTTTCCTTTGAGGAGGAAGCCCATCGTTACGAGAATGACTATCAATATCTGCAGAACAGACGTCACTATGCTTGGTTCAGATACCTCAAGGCGAGGAGCAACCATCTGCATACTGGACACGGCTACTGTCAGAGGTGATATATGTATGTAAATTAGGGATGCCCAGACGTGGGCGTTCTCCAAAATGTTTAATAATTATTAAAATCTAATTCATTATGGCAAAACCAGATTGGATAACATTAAGCAAGACGTCAGGTACAGGCAATGATACTGTTACCGTAACGGCTGCGAAGAACACGGGCACCTCTGCAAGGAGTGGCTCAATCACTGTCAAGTCAGGATCTCTATCAAAGGTGGTGACAATAAGTCAGGAGGGACAGACCCA
>ERZ1034925.22-NODE-22-length-121718-cov-34.189959_pt1 | contig 121718 bp, 186 predicted proteins | sample MGYA00520687_ERZ1034925 | MGnify/ENA primary metagenome ERZ1034925 (study PRJEB33766, sample SAMN09781758) | gut metagenome | biome: gut microbiome | host: Homo sapiens | place: Madagascar | study: EMG produced TPA metagenomics assembly of the PRJNA485056 data... | reverse complement strand
GAATATTTCCACCTACTGTTCCTGGAGCAAATGTAGTAGCAATCCATGGAGCAGCTGCGTACATTCCAGCTCCACCATATAACGCTCCTCCATATATAAGGTCTGCCTACCTATTAAATGCTCGATTTTTAGCTTCAGCATTATCTCATCTTAATTTCTATTTTATATTCATATATTTACCAGAAGAAGGGTCTACAAAAGTATTTCCTCTATCAAAGTGTTCATTATATACAGAACTACTTATATCTTTATTTCCAGAGAAGTCTTCTTGAGATACATCTCTTGTAGAATTATCTTTATTATTTAATGATTTCTTTGCCTAAGGCTGCTACTTTACTGGAGGTGTTGCATCTATTAAAGTATGTCCTTCATTTTTATGATTTTTAATCCATTCTTGAAGAGAATGATTTCCAGTACCATTTATTATATACTTTTCATTAGCAGCATTAGGATTTAATTTAATAATATCCTAAGCAACCTATTCATAGGGTCTGGTTATATCTATATAATACCCCTTAGCTTCTTTATCCTTATTTAAATTATACTTTTTACTCATACTATTTATATTTTAATATTCCTCCCAATCTATACTTTTTTCTAGCATTTTGTACAGCCTGTGCAATAGAGGCATCTTCTGTTGGTTGTACTGAAGGTTCATTAACTATTTTAGCACTAGCCTTTTTACTATAGTAATCAACTAGCCTTGATCTTAATTCTGTGTAGTGCTTTTCAATATCAGATTTTCTTGAATTAGAACGGCATCTTTTTAATGCTTCCTCTTTATCTATTTCTAACCTAATCATAGCCTACTAGGGGGTTCCCTGTGTTATCTCTTGAATATACTTGGAATCACGATTTTCTCTAGCCTTTTTATTTAGTTCTTTAAGTTCGTATATTCCAAAACCGATCCCTCCAAAGAAGCCTGAAGCTGTTGCCCCAGCTTTAATGTTATTAATAATTCTATTGACATTGTTTATAACTGCGCTACGACGGTCCTGCTAAAGAGTTATATCATCTAATCTCTTTTCTAATTTTAACTTTCGATCATGATCTCGTGCGTATTCAAATTCTTTCATTTCCTTAGATCTTTTCCAGGCTTTACTATTTCTATTATTTAAAAGCTTCCTTTCTACCTTTGCTAATCTTTTGTTGACTCTACTATAATATTGGGTATAAGCTTCTGAAAAAGGTATATGTTTCTTTTCTGACATTTTTAATATATCAGCAAAATCAGGTATTTCTTTCTATAGTTCCTAAATAATATCTTTATATTCTTCTGGATGTTCTAATATAGTATCAATACTGTATCCATTTTGGCCTTGCATATATGGGAGATCTTGGAAGAATACACGGTGTGTCTATAAATTATTGTCAGCCTTTGGAAATGAAAATACTCCCCCAACCTTAACACTCTCCCCAGTCTATAGTTGTCCTACATCTTCCTTTTTTGGCGCAGAAAATCTTCCTAAATAGTTGTCATCTGTTTGATTTATAGGTATATCTAAATCTTGACTTTGCTGTGCTACTCTTTTTATATAATCGTCTAACGATTCTCCCTAATTTCTTGTATACTTGAGAACATTTTCATGAATATCGTGTTGTGCTTCATACTTTTCAACAGCCTTTTGTAAGTTAGTTATTGTTTCTGGTTTATATGTTAAAGGATTATATATTAATCCTGTAAAATCACCATTCCAATCCCAAACTGGAGAAGTGTCTGAATTTCCTCCTCCACCTCTTGCATATTGTTCATTTGGGGAAACATTTGTTGATAATACCTATAAAGCATTATCTTCTGTTTTATTTCCGCTAAAGAATCCGAATCGTTTACCACATAATTTTTGTAAATACCAATAATTAAATACATTTTGCATCTGTTGTGGATTAGTTGCCATTTTCTCAGAAACTTCTTTGGAAAACCCTAGTTTTTCTAAGAAAAATTTATTTGCCTCAATATCATTATAATCAATTGCCTAGTATACTTTAGAAGGAAGTTTCTTTTCTCCTTCAGTAGTTCCCCAAATCTATTTATATAAATGAGAAATAGCATCATTCATTCTTTCAGCATTCTATGGGTTCATTAACATTTGAGCAGTTCTATCATTGTGTTTTTGTTTAGTTGATAGACCATTATCTCCTATAGAATTAGATGCAGCAGTAATAGTATCAAGTACAGTTCTTCTGTCCATTAACTAAGGATTTTTCTAATACACTTGATATAATTCTTCAGGAGTTATTGGTAAGTCTACATTCTAATAAGGTTCACCATTAAATATATGCTATCTTTTAATAGCTAATGCTTCATCTGGATTGTAAGTTTCAAATAATTGCCATGCTAAATCTCCTCTAGCTTTCCCCGTATCTGGATTTTTACCAATGACAGCAAATTCAAATTCTGTACCATTTGGATGACTATATTTTCGTGTAATTCTTCCAGTACCAGTAAATTTTAATCCTAATTTTTTAGCTATATCATCTGCTGCTTCATTTGAATATGTCCATATTTCTACATCATGAGGTGCAGAATTAGGATTGTGCAATAAGTTGCTCCCCTGGAAGTGCCCATTTGATAATTTATATACAGACCCAGCAACAAGCCCTTCATCTCCTATGGCATTCTCAATACTTGTTTTTATTTCCTATGCTCCTTTCTATAAATCTCCTTCCACTGTTTTTATTGGGGAAAACGTAATTTGACCACTTTCTTTTTTATTGATATCAGCTATACTAGGAACTATTTTAAAATATTGATATATTTCTTCAGGACTTGGAATATCATCGTAAATTGCGAGGTCTTCAGGACCAAAATCCTCAATTGGAGTATAAGATACTTTCTTCTTCTTAGTAATTTCATTTGGAATAAAAGGAAACGTAATCTCAAAGTTTATACTTTCATTATATTTTGAAGTATCAATTGACTACTATTGATGTATAGGAGTACTTGTCCCTGTAAATGGATTATATACTACACTCTCTATTTCATATACTCCTTGCTGTGTATGAGGATCAACTTTCAATGGCCTTGACTAATCTCTGTCAATAAGCTTCTATATACTGGGTGAATTTGGGATTTCAACTCCAATTCCAGTATGAACTTTGGTTAGTACATTATTATAGTGATTCTGTTTCTAGGCTAATGCATCCTCAAATCTAATTGCCTCATTATCATAAACATTTTTTTTTATGCAATTTTGGGGCAGTAGTTCTGTTCAAAAGGTGCAAAGTCTTCCAATATTCATCATAGTATGGATTCATATCCTAATTTATCCGACCTAAAAGGAAATCTTTTTTATGATTTTTAAATAATTCAATTTTAGGAATCTAATTAAATTTATTCCATTTATCATATACTGTTTGTTTTGCTTTATCCCAACTGTTTTGTAATACTCGTTGTGACTTTTTAACTAACCCTGGATTAACTTGATTAGTATACTACTTAGCTAAATTATCAGCAAATTCAGTAACAGCTGTTTTAGGAGCATTAATTATTGGACTAAATGCCATAGTAGCATAGCCCGCAGGATTTAGCATAGGAGTAATCCATTGTCCAGTAAAACTATTATCATCTACTCTTAATGCTCTATTAATGTGCTAATCAACAGTTTTTCCTGTGAGTTTTTTACTTAACAAATTAGAGGCTTCCATTCCTGCCATAGATCCTGCAGCATCACCGACAAAATTTCCTGCCACAGTGCCAGGTGCTATAGAATGAAATGGAATTGCAGAAGCTGCACCTAATATATATGGTGAAGTCATTATTCCAGTTGCTGCTGCAACTATAGCATCCATCTATTTGTTGAACTATCTACTTTTATTATCAGCAGCAATATACCTTTCATATGTATTTCTGTTGACATTACGTTTTCCAGTAATTCCATTATCATAAGTAAATAATGGAATATTATCATAATTTATAGGTAATCCCTATCTTCTATTAAAATCCTATGAATTTAACAAGTACTATCTATACTCTTCGTCTGATAAATGGGCAGGAGCAGAAACAACCACTTCCTAGAGTTCCTTAGGCTTTAAAGGATTTCCTTGTTCGTCAATGAAATAATCTTCTCCTGTTCTTACTGGTTTACCCTATTCATCTGTAATTACCCTAACTGTCTGATATTTTTTAGTTACTTCTTCTACAGGAACTCCATTAATAGTTTTTGCTTGAGGAAATTTTTCCTTTGAATAGGGTACTAATTTTATTGTCCGTTGTTCTGCCATTATTTATAATAAATTTTATATTTATTTGAATTTCTGCCCATTTTTCCTTGGGTTTTCTACTCTTCTTTTTTCTTTTGTAACAGTGCCTTATTATAATTTTCCTATATCTAATCTCTATCCTAAAGTAATTGATCAACATCTTCTTTATCATTTAAGTACATTTGATAAGCAGCATTATCTCGAAAAGAATTAGTTTTTTCAGCTTGCTATTTTGCTGACTATAAGCCTTTATAAAAATCATCAAAACTTTTATATCCGAGTACTGATAATTGCTGATTAGCCTCTTCATCTATATCAGCTTTACTTTTATAACGTTTTAATATATTTTTTTCATGATCTAATCCGAAATACATATCAACGAATTCTCCAGGATTATGTGTTTCAGACGCCACTTTATACACTCTTCCAGCTAAAGTAGTTGTTGGAACTGTTAGAACAGTTAAAGAACGTGCGGTTTCACCCATCTCGGGTATTTTACTTACCAACTTACTTCCTATATTATTTGCTCCAAATGTTAATGCTGTAAATAGACCATTATTTAATGCATTATTAGTAGGATCACTATACTCGTGAGGATGTTTCTATTTAAATTTATGTATGGCCTCATCATAATTATTTGCCATAATAGGTATTAAATCTCCATACTGGCCCATATTGTATAATTTAGGGACTGATCTTACTTCTACTTCTGGTAAAATTTTTCCAAGCTATTGAACTCCATTTTCATCAAATAATAGATTATTATCTGATAAATACTATTCTGTTACAGGTCTGTTATTATAATCTGTATATATGTATACATCTCGATTATTTCTATTTGCAGCATCAAAAACTGCAGCACCATTATAGCTTTCATTATATCCAGATATATTATTATCATCTGTATTAGTTCCCTATGGATTAATCGTCAGTATAGCTATATTATAATTTGGATAATCTACAGGGTTATATTTTACACGTTTGAATTTTGGCATATTTATTTTCTATATTTAAGTTGATAATAGTTAAAATTATCTATTTACATTTTTTCTAATTAATTTAGGTTTAGATTTATTTGCATTTTTATCTTTTGAAACCATTAAAGAATTATCAGTAGCTATTCCCTTAAATGTTCCTCCAAATAAGTGTTTCCATTTTCTACTGTTTATAGCAAATATGGCTCTTTTTCTAGTCAAAGGATTCTTACTATGTGCAAGCTATTCTGCAGTTTTTCCAGTTCTTTTCATAGTTGCTGTAAACTTTCCTTTATTCTCAGGCTTTATATGTATTCCACCCCCTTTTTTAAATAATGCTTCCTATTTTTTACTTGCAGCACTTACTGCAGCATTTTTAATAGAATTATCTGAAAATGGTGCGAATTTATCTATAAGTTTTCTAGTAGGGTTACTTTCTCTTACTTTATCAGATCCGTCAAAATAAGAATACTTAGCATTACTTTCTTTAAATTTTTCAGGAACTTCTTTACTTTTTAATTTTTCTATATTTCCCATAATAATTATTTTTTATCTCCTTTTCCTCGGAAGTCTTTCCATATATCTGTAATACTATCTACACCTAGTAGCCCCACAACACTAAGTAGGAAAAACTCCATAATAGTAGGAGCCTAAATTACATGAATTGTACAATATATAATCACTCCTATACTAACTAGCCATCCTAGGACTCCACAAAATCTTTTACTTGATACTGAACTCTTTGCATCCAGCATGTCTTTGAACCATTTAATGATTTTCATTATTTTTTAATTTATTGAGTTAATATTAATTTGTTCTTAACAAAAATAGATATATAATTGTGAGAATTAAAATAGTTATCAGTAAACCTTATATATGATTAAATGAATAATGATTATGAATGATTTTGAAATAACTAAGCAAAACGGAAACATAGCATTCGAAGAGAAAGCGCATCGTTACTGGGATGTTACGGATCCTAGCAAGAAGTTTACTTCTGTAACAACTATTATTGAGAAATTCGGACAGCCATTCGATAAAGAGTTTTGGTCTGCCTATAAAGCATTGGAAAAATTACTATCTGCTGATGCTTGGAAGATTGAGAAGCCTAGCTTACTTAAAAGTAAGAAATTTGATAAATCTTTATTGGAATTGCATGATATTTCTGAAAATGATTTTAATAGAGAACAGCAAGCAATTTTAGACTCTTGGGATGAAGAGAATAGAAAGTCTTGCGAAAGAGGCACTAAAATTCATGCAGACTTCGAAAACTCCTTTTATAAAAAGAAGAAAAATATAGATATATCTAAATTTCAAATAGGCGGAGAGTTCGAATGCAGAAAAGATTATACAGACTTAGATTTAGAAAATGCAGTATATCCAGAGTATCTTATTCATCGTATAACCCCTGATGGTAAGCTCTGTATAGCAGGACAGATTGATTTATTAGTTAAAAAAGGCAATAACATAATCGTATGCGACTTCAAGACTAACAAAGAGATCAAAATGAAGTCTTTTTTCGATTCCAAGACTAAATCATCTGTAAAAATGAAGTTTCCTTTGAATAATTTAGATGATGTAAATTACTGGCACTATTGTTTACAATTATCTACCTATGCATGGATGCTACAAAAACTTAATCCAGATTTTGTAATTGAGGATTTAGTTATGATCCATATAGATCATAAAGACAAAATGACAATATATCATCTACCTTATTTAAAAACTGAGGTAGAGAAAATGCTTGCTTTTTATAAAAAACAAATTCAACTAGATGAAAGTGCAAGAAAACGTAAACGAATCGAATACTAATAATGGAAGAAGAAAGATTAGCTATTTGTGAAAAATGCGGGATATACAACTGCATGAGAAATTTATGTAATTCTTCGCTGTATATAAATCCAGATAATAATACTGTGTCAGATACTAAGAAAAAGGGATATATCAAAGGATGTGGATGTTATATTCCTACAAAAATAAAAAGGGAATCAAATCATTGTCCCGCTAATAAATGGTAATTTTATGGATGAAGAATATTTAAATTATGGACTTAGTGAATAGCCTGCAGGTGTAGAAATACAACTTCCTGAACAAGTACAAGCAGTTAATCCTGAAGACCAATAGTATTATGTTGGTAATAAAGGAGGTTCCTCAAGAAATCCTTACCTTTCTAAATTATATGGAAATATAGGATAGAAATAGTATGATACTTTAACTAACCGTGCAAAATATATATATAAAAGATTTATTAATGCGGGATTAACCCCTCAGCAAGCTGCTGGTATATTAGGTAATATGTGGGCAGAATCTACTTTAAATTCAAATCTAAAGTATGGATAGTACACAGGGATTGTTCAAAATGATAGAGATACATGGAATGATTTAGTTCCTTTGTATGGGTCATCACTTGATGGGCAATTAAACTATATTATAGATTATACCACTGGAAAACTTGATACTACAAAGAAAAAATCTAGATCTGGACAACCTTATAGATCTCTTATAGGATATTAGTCGGGAAAATATGTAAGAGGAAATCATAGTACTCCAGAAGATTCTGCAAGAGATTTTGCTGAGTATTTTGAAAGATGCTTAATAAGAAGAAACGGGAAGACTTTAAGATATGCTGATGGAAGACCTCAGTTGTAGTCGTTAAAGAAAAGATAGGCAGCTGCCCTGGCATTTTATAAAGCATTTATAGGACAGAAATTTAAAACAGGAGGTAAATTAAAATTAATATTATGTTAATTACTAAATGGGCAAAAGCTATTTTATCTCATCCTAGAGATATTATTAAAGGAAATTATTATAGATTAATTAATAAAAATGATTTACTATACTTAAGTAGATACTAGAAATGTAAAACTTGTAAGTACTTAGAAACTGTTCCTTCTGTTGGAGAAATTTGCGGAGAATGCGGGTGCCCTTTGGAATCTAAATTAAGACTTGAAGAGTTTGAATGTAACTATATTAAAAAGTAAATAGATATTAAATGATTTAGATAATATAAAATTAATGTTTAAATGTTTTATGTTTTTATGAAAGAATTTAGAAACGAATTAAATGCAAATGAGCAAGTAGCTCGTAAAATTATTGGTACTGATACTGAAGCAAAATTTACAGTAAATAACGAAACTGCAGATGATATTGTAAAAAGAGAAAAGGCAGAAAAATTTAATGAACAAGTTGAAGCTATGGAAAATAAATTAAATTCTCACATGGCAGCAATTGAAGAACAGGCTGAAAAATTATCTGCTGACTTAGGTGCAGTTGATATTACTCCTATGGGAAACTACGCTTTGATTAAACCATTTGAGCATAATCCATTTCAAAAAATGAAGGTATCTAAATCAGGTATATATTTAGACTCGGGTGGTATTACTCCAGAGTATAAATCTGAAGAAGATGGACGAATGTACGAAGAAGAAGAGCTTATTAAAGTAGGCATGGTAGTAGAAATTGGACATAAGTGCGAATTTCTTAAAGCTGGAGATTTAGTATTTTATAATACTATGGCTAGTGCAGTGAATGTCCCTTTCTATAAATTAGGCTTAGTAGTAGTAAACGAGCAACGAATTATTGCAGTTGTTAACGATGATTTGACTGAGCGAAAGAAAAAATTAATGAACTATGGAAAATAATTATGAAGATAAAATCTTCTTTAGGCCAGGGGATATTGTTACATTAAAGCAAGATATTCCAAATAAGCCAACAATGGTAGTTATCAGAAAAGAAACTACTATATTTAAAGATAAATATTAGAATACTCAATTAAGAGGAATTAGATGTAGATGGTTTACTACTAATGGTAAACTATAGGAAGCAACTTGGTCTACTAAAGACTTAATTAAACTATAACTATGGGATTTTATAATTTAGCAACACAAGCTCCTGTGTATATACCAGCAACTTCTGGGGCAGTGCCTTCAGCTCCTTGGATGCAGCAGCCTTCTGTTTCCCAGTATGAATTATTCCAACAATATTATAGCCCATTTTCTGAAGGCGAATATGACAAAAAGGCTTTTAGTAGGGCTACCACTGAAGCAATTAATCATGGATTAAATGTCCCCAAAGATGTGAAAAAATCTATGGAAGAACTTGCTAAGAATGGAGATAAATGGTTTGATAATGAAGGAAATCTTCTTGAAGGTCTTTCTGAAAAAGAAGCAAGAAAAGCTACAGAACATAGAAGAAGAGTATATTAGTTTTATACTAAAATAAAATCTAAATATGTTTCTCCAGAGCAAAAAAGAGCTCAATGGGCTTCTAAAAATTTTATTAGAAACGGATTTGATACTACTGCTGCTAATCAATATGCAGCATTAACTAATTATTCTGATCTTGCCAGTCTTTGGGGAGGTGATGTATCAGGGGCATTAAAAGGTGGACTATATGGAGCCAAAGCATCTGCTAATGAAAAAGCATTTTATGATAAATTAACTGCACCTCAAAAAAGAGCATATTTAAATCAAAGAGAACAATGGATTAAGAGTGGTTTATTAAAAGCAGCTGGAGGATAGGATTTATCCAATGGGCTTTAGGCGGTTACAGATCAAGATATGCTTAAATATATATAGGATAATATCCAGAATTGGCAAAATTCATTTTACGGAAACAATGGGTATGATGATGAATATGAATCTTCTCATCCTGTATATGATAAAAATACTGAATATCTTTACTAGTTGTACGGAATACCTCAAACACAGTCATCTCAAGCATGGGTTCCTACTAATACTATTAGAACTTCTGGATTTATTATCCCTTAGGCTAGTAGTCCTATACAAAAAACAAATTCAAAGAAATCTACTACAGCGCATTCTCCTAGAAGAGTTACTAATGATTCTAAGCCTTTTGGTAAAGAGATAAATTATGAAACTTTAAGAAATAATTTTGTGGGCGGAGATGTGCACAGTGATGACAGATATATTTTAAATATTGGAAATAAAAAATATCCTATAATAATATTTGATTAGAATAACGCTGCTGTATACTATGATGGTGGATGGCACCCCTATAGCTTTAGCACAAACGGTTACTTATTTTAGGCTACTAGACAAAGGAACAACGCAATATATACAATGAATCTAGAAAGTAAAGATAAGAAACCAATATAGAATAATAGTATCAAGAATGAAACTCCAAACGTTCCCGATAATATAAATAAAATATAAATGAATAAATTCGGAGGAAATATAAATAAATTTCAAGAAGGAGGATCCTGGTTGGATGTTCCATTTTTTGCAAAAGAAGATGCCAGATCAGAAAATTCTACAGGAGAATGGGGAGATTACCTTCCTATTACATCCTCATGGAATAGTCTATCTAATGCTATTGATCCTTCTGTAGAACCTTCATGGGAAGCCAGAATTAATGCAGTATTAGATCCTGTATTAGATGTTGCTTCATTAGTCACATTAGGGGCAGGAACTCCTGTGGCAGAAGGTATCAGAGGTGGGTTTCGAGGTATAGCTAAAGGAGTTCAAAAATTAGTTGGAAAAGGTGCTGTAGGTGCTGCACGAGTTTATGGAAAGACAGCATAGAAAGCTGTAAAGAAAGTTGTAGACAAAAAAGCTAAACAATTAGCACTTGCTGAAGAAAGAAAAAATGTTGCAAAAACCTCACAAAAAATATCAAGAAGGCGGAGGGCTATGAGAGCCGTAAGTGAGGCTACTGCACTTCGAACAGCACGTGAGACTGGGTAGCATTTTACTGGAAGAACTCCCGCCCCTCCTAAAGTAGAAGCAGCCCCTGCTAGTAGTACTAGAGTAGTGACTACAAATTCTATTATTATGAGAAAACAAGGAGGAACATTAGATTACAAACATTACTTTGATTTTTTTAATAATAAATTTAATTAATTATGCCGGCACAAGATTCAAACAATCAAACCGATTCATATAATTATCAGTATGTCTTTGGAGGACCTCGTTAGTAGACACCATCCAGAGGGACTATATATGATCAAAACCCAGTGAATGCTTTCTACGGTTTATTGGGATGGAATAATGTATCTCCCCAAGGAATAAATGATTTATCTTCAGATAATCATTTGGGAGGGCAAGAGATTAATAATTTTTTAAGAAATATACATTTTGATGAAAGAAGCGTAGACTCAAGGTATGGAAAAGGAACACTCAATAGATGGAAAGATACCCTTAAAAGATGGGTAAATAATAGGATAAGTAACAACAATAAATATTCAAATTCTCCTCAACAGGCTGCTGATCGCTAGGTGCTAAAATAGCTTATGGATGAAGTTAATTTATAGAATGTAAAGTATGATCCTCTTACAGGAAATGCTCTTTATTATGATAATGTTGGATATGATCAAGGTGTTTCTGATAAGGACTGGCAAGCAGTAAATAAACAGTATACTACTGCTAGAGAAAATTATGCTAAGTCATTAATAGCAAATAAATATAATGAGTACTTGAATTAGAAGTTAAAGGATGATACTTGGAAAGGTGATACAAGCTATGGCTGGAATGGGGCTGAAGATTTAACACAGGCAAATGCGTATAGACTTATTCAGCGTGCAGGATAGGAAAATGGATTAGTGCTAGGAAGCGGAAAAACTTTAGACAGCTATAGTAATACTGATCTAAATAACTTTAAATTTGGAGATAAATCAAAAGCGGCTTTTAGAGAAGCTTTAAAATATTATAAAACTAAAAATCCTGCGTTATACAATGCTATTATTAGAGACAAGAATTTTACAAAACTTATGGGAAATGGAAATTATACAGAAATAAAAGATCTTGATCCTAAGCAAGAAGGATTGGGAGAATGGTGGAATACTACTGGTAAATTAAATCCAGGTCTTGTAAATGAAATAGATAGAAGAGCTAATAGTACCTAGGAAGTAGGAGATTATTTAGAAGCATAGCAAAAAGCACAACAAAGACAAAATACTCCAGCTAAATTTACATCAGCTAATTTAACATTATTTAAACAAGGAGGAAAAATGAATAAATATCAACAAGGAGGCCAAGCACCTACAGCAGCTAAGATGGTGCTCCAGGCTTTATCAGCTGCACAACAGGGAGATCAAAGCGGTCTTCAACAGTTATTCTCAGATAAGAAAACTGCTCAAGCGGTTATTCAACAACTTCAAAAAGAAGCGCAAGAAGGAAGTGAAGAAGCAATCCAAGCTCTTGAAGCTTTAAAACAGATTATGGGTGGAAGTAAGAAACAAGCTACTATGGCTCAGAAAGGTGCTAAATTATCTTATATTCATAGATTAGCTACAGGATGCCCCCCAGGTACAGAAATGACTTATTTCAAAAAAGGAGGTCGTCTATGCAAGGCTTGTATTGAAAAAGCTAAAAAAGCTAAAGAAGGAGCATCTTTAGACAGTATAATTGCTAAAAATAAGAAAAGATATCCTGGAATTACTGATGATCAGGCTGCAGGAAGAGCCCCTATTAGAAAAAATGGTAAAGATTACTATTTAGGTGGTGATGGAGTTTTGAGTGAAGCTTCTAAGAAAGGTAAATACGGATTTGGTGGATTCCTTGAGTATTTTAAAAGTGGAGGAAAAAATCCAGTAAAACGTGTTTCAAAAGAAATAACTGATGATGGCTATGAGATGAAGTTTAGCGATGGAACTAGCTCTAATTATGGCAGAAATCCAATGAATGGTAAATCAGTTGCTATAGGTAGAGATGGAAAAACATATACAGGAGAAAAGGCTGATTCAGTACTAAGAACTGATAGTCAAAAGACAGTACCAGCTATTAAGGCTAATAAAAAGAAAAGTATGGCTTGCGGAGGAAAAGCTAAAAAGAGTTCTCCTAAAAAACCTGTAGTAAAGAAAGATATGTGTGGAGGAAAGGCTAAGAAACATGCTATTGGTGGAAATCTTGAACTTTTAAAATCCATGATTCTTAATTATAATAAGTAATATTACTTAGAAGTGAACTTAGATTTATTGGTTTAAAGTAACTATTTAAAAATAGTTAATATGAGGAATGTTATATGATTAATTTTTTTGTATATGATTAGGTTAACTGTAGATTAGAGCTTAATGAGCCCGAAATATTGTTAGTAAAAGAATTTAAGTCTCTTCTTGAAAAAGACAAAAGTAAAGGGCATAAATTATTCTGGAAGTAGCTAACATATATATATTTAGCACTCAGTTGGAAAAGTCCTTACTCTCAATATACTGAACTTGAAAGACACGAAGAAGCACTCCGAGACTCTGAATTAACTGAAAAAGAGTTCAATGATCCAGGGTTTCGGGAAGCTTGTCGTAAATATAGATAGATACAAGATTCTAATAAATCTATAAAAATGCTTAATGCTGCAAAAGCAGCAGTAGATAGATTTATAGATTATTTCGAAGTTATTGTAGATTTAAATGAGCGTGATCAAAATGGTAAACCTATTTTCAGCGCTGAAAAAGTTATGAAGGAAGTAAGCAATCTTACTAAAGTACATCAAGAATTAATAGATCTTGAAAATGCTGTTAAGAAAGAGCTTACGGAACAATCTACTTTACGTGCTGGCGCTGTTGAAGACTTTGATCCAGGAGTATTTTAAAATATAAGATTATGAATTTATAGGAAGAAGTAAAATAGCTTGAAGAACAACTATAGGAAAATATAAAGAATAAGGAATGGGATGTGCCAAAAGGATCTCCTATACTATGTTTTGATCCTGAATTATCTTATGAATTAACTGGATATAAGCCTATAAATAAGACTAAGGGATTAGATTTTGATCCTAAATGGTTTACAGAGGTGAGAGATTCTTATGAATCTGTCGGTAAATATTGTTCATATCTACCAGGAAGTAAGAAGTTTAGAGAATTTTGGATAGAATAGTATAAAAGATGTAAATATGGATACACAGTAAATGGATATACAATTACTGGATTCCATTATTTCTTTTTAAATTTCTATACACTCCCTTTAGTAAATCAAGTAAAAGAAGCTGGTAGAGGTCGTCCAGTAGGTTTCCCAATGTTTACTGTTGCATAGTATACATGGTTTCATTATCTAGATATGTGCTGCAAACTACTTAAAAATGCTGCACTAATGAAAGCCAGAGGTATAGGATTTTCAGAAATTAATGCCGCAATGGCTGCTGCTGAATTTACTATAATAGCGGGGAGCAATACTATAATAGCTTGCCATGATAAGGGAAAATTAAATAAAACTTTATCAAAAGTTTGGAGTGCTTTAGCTTTCTTGGATAAAAATACACAAGGAGGAATGTCAAAAAATAAACAATTAAAAGATACAGACATGCAAAAAACTTCTGGTGTATATAAAATGGAACATGGAACTAAAATACCTGATGGGTGGCAGTCTACAGTACTTGGAATAGTAGCAGATGATCCACAAAAGCTTCGTGGTGATCGTGCAGACTTCTTAATCTATGAAGAAAGCGGATGCCATGCTCCTGGAACAAAAGTATTAATGGCTGATGGTAAAACAAAAAAGGTAGAAGATATTCAATTAAATGATCTAGTAATGGGAGATGATGGAACTCCGAGAAAAGTTATTGAATTACATCATGGTAAATAGCCTATGTATAAAATAACATTATCTAATGGAGATACATAGATTGTTAATGAAAATCATATTTTATACGGAAAGAGATATATTTATCATAGAAAAGAATATGTTGATTTTGAAATTCCTGTAAAAGAATTTTATAATATGATAAAAAATTCTCCAAGAAAACAAGATGGGTATAAATTAATTAAATCTAATAAAATAGAATTTTCCGAACAATCTGTGCCACTTGATCCATATTTATTTGGATACTGGCTAGGCAATGGTGATTCTAATTCTCCAAGATTTACAACAGCAGACCAAGAAATAATTGATTATCTTTAGGAATTTGCAAATGCTAATAATATGAAAATTAGTATTGCTGATTGTGAAAATTCAAAAATATGTAAACATGTTTATTTAGGAAAAGGGGGTAATAAATCTAATATAATTATAGATGCTCTTAGAAATTTAAATGTATTAAATAATAAATATATTCCTGATTGTTATTTATATAATTCTCGAGAAAATCTATTAAAATTATTAGCAGGATTTATTGATTCTGATGGAAGTTATCACAAGGATAAACATTGCATAGAAATTACTCAATCTGAAGCTCATACTAAATTAATGGACTAGCTAGAATTTTTATGCAGATCTCTAGGATTACGGATATCCAGATCTACAAGAATTTCCAAAGAAAGAAAAATCAAAGGTAAAATTATAAAAGGAGGAGTACTTCAACATAGAATTTTTATAAATTTTGGACATGAGCAAATTCCAATGAAAATAAAAAGAAAACAAAGTACAGATAGAGCGAATTGTTATAGATCTATGAAAGATAGATGTGGATATTCATTCAAATTAGAACCCTATTCTGATTGTGGTGAATACTATGGATTTTCTCTTGATGGAAATTAGTTATTTTTATTAGATGATTTTACAATTTGTCATAATTCATGGCCAGGATTAGATACTGCAGTTACACAAGGAGAGGCTTTAATTGAAATAGGTGGTGTAAGATTTGGGATCGCAATAATCGGCGGTAAACTATAATTTATAGATAAATACTATAAAATAAGTAATCTTTAAATACTAAAAATAACTGGTATGAAAAAAGAAGAACGTTTAGAAAAATTAAAAGAAATAGAAGAATTATATAAGAATTCTGAACTAAGTTTAAAGCAACTTGGTAAACAATTTGGATTATCTTATAATTATATAAGTAAATATTTAAAAAGTTAGGGAATTGAAATTATTAAAAAATCTAATAAAAAAGCTTCGTTAAAAGAGGCCATAAACTTATTAAAATCAAATACTATTGAAGAAGTTTCTAAAATAACTGGAATTAATAAAAGTGCTATAGAACTTGCCGATTCTGGGATTACTCCTGCGGAATATAAAAAGAGAATTATAGAATTAGCAATAGAGGAGTATATAAATACTCCTAAGTATAATAAAAGTGCTGCAAAAATTTCAGAAAAATACGGAATTAATAGAAAGACATTAATTAAGTATTTAAAATTGAGAAATATAGAAATAATAAATACTGGAAGTAAGTCTGAATTTAATAGAGATTTCTTCAGCGTAATAGATACTGAAGAAAAAGCTTATTGGTTAGGTTTCTTATATGCAGATGGGTTTATAAGTGCTTCAGGAAATACTGTCGGACTAAGTATTTCTTTAAAAGATATAGACCATTTAAAGAAATATAATAATGCTTTAAATTATACTAAAGGATTAAACATTACAGAATCACATTAGTTTAATAGTAAAGACAATAGAAATAAAAATGGTGATATTATTTATATGGTAAGTACTATAATAAAAGATGATAAATTATGGAAAGACCTTTATAATAAAGGCTGTGTCCCAAATAAGTCTTTAATCCTAAAATTTCCAGATGAAGAAATATTTGCAAATAAAAGTTTAATATATGATTTTATAAGAGGTTATGTAGACGGAGATGGATCTCTGGGTGTTTACCCACATAGTAAATCTAATCCTAAACTAGAAGAATCTCTATTAATAGTGGGGACTGAACCTTTTTTAGAAGGAGTTCAAAAATATTTAGGAAATGGATATTTAATGCAAAAATCAAATTGCAATAAACTTACTTATAGATTAGGATATAGTACAGCTAAAGCACATAAAGCTGCTGACTTATTATACAAAAATGCTTCTATTTATCTTGACAGAAAATATAGTATTTATACTAATAAATTTGCCGCATTAAAATCGGGTAAAATCGGTAAAGGCTGAGATGTTAATACCGAGGTAAAGCACAGATAGCGAAAGGCTGTGGCTCACCGTAACGCGTAGCTAATGAATAAATATAATTTAGCCAAGAGTACCCGACATTATATAATGAAAATGTACGCTAGACTTACATGAATCAAAATGTAAGATGTAAAGGATAAAAAGCCTTTACGATAATATAATCGACAGGTGGTGATAAAGGACGCCCACTAGAGGGTCTTAGAAAGATTTATTATAATCCAGCAGGGCAAAATATTCTTCCTTATCGCCATAGTTTCACTGAAGGAAACGAAGTTGTTGAAACTGGATTTTTCATCCCAGCATATCAACAATTATATGAATGCCTTGATGAAAGAGGATGGTGTGACCCTGAAGTAACAAAACCTATTTTACTAGAAAGAAGAAATACTAAAGTACAAGACCCTAAGGGATATATGGAGTACTGCGCAGAGTATTGCTGGACAGCAGAAGAAGCTTTTGCACAAGAAGGTGAAAATAAATTTAATAAAGTTTTAATAGCTGAATAGCTGACTAGAATTCGTGCTTTAAAAGTAGGACCAAGACCAAAGGCTGGTAGATTAATGCCAGTTTATAGAAATGATAAATGTAAATTTAATGAAATAGATTCATTTAAATGGATTCCTGATAAAACTAGTAAATTACGAATATTAGAACATCCTATTTGGTCAGATTTATATAGAGAACAACAAAATAAAGAAAGAGAAGAAGCTTCTTAGAAAGGCGAAAAATATGAAGAGCAATCTTAGATATACGATAAAATGACAGATCTTTATATTGCAGGAGTTGATGGAGTTGATATAGGAGCTGCTTAGACATCTAGTTAGACTAGAGATCCCTCTGATTTTTGCATTGTTATTAAAAAGAGAGCTTTTGGGTTACAATAGCCTGTAATAGTGGCAATGTATAAAGACAGACCCCAGGATGTTAACACTGCATATAAAATTGCAATGTGCTTATGTAAGTACTATAATGCACGAATTAATGTAGAAGCTACTCGCGTGGGATTCTTAAATTGGGCTAAAAGAGAGAATTTATTATCATACTTTATGAGGAGACCCAGAGCAACACTTGCAGATATTAGATCCGGAAATACAAAGTCTTATGGAACTCCAGCAACAGGTGCTATTATAGAAATGCAAACTGATTTAATCGCAACGTATATAGAAGATTATTCTCATAATATCTGGTTTGAAGAAATACTAGATGAATTGCAAAAGTACAATCCAGATAATAAAAGAAAGTACGATATTGTTGCAGCATTCGGAATGGTAGAACTTGCAGATCAAGAACTTTCAGCAAGAGTTCCTATAAAAGCAGAAGAAGAAGAAGGAAAAGTTGAATTTTAGGACTTTGGGTATTGGAGAGATAGTAGAGGATATCTTCATAGAGGAGTTATTCCAAAAAAGGAACCAAATGATATAAGATATGCAGAATTTAGAACAGACAGAGAAGCTTACGACCCATTCACATTTGAGACAAGCGATACTAGATATCATTCGCTCTTTATACAAGAGGGATTATATGGCACCAATACATATCAGGGAATTAGACCCAGTAGGATATGAAATAGGATTCGAACATCATTAGTATCATCCTATATTTATAAGTGCTGAATTACCAGATGATAAATTTTTAAAATTCTTAGAACAAGAGTTAAGAAATAAATCTTTTCTACTAGCAGATTACTTTAGAACAGAAAGAAATACTACTACGTTCCAAGAAAATTCATTTAATTTATGCTGTCATAGTAGGTAATGATCGATAAAACTAACGAAGCTATTTCTGAGTTAGTTTATGATAAATTTGAACTTCAAAAAGCATATAATTACTATGCAGGTAAACGAGATCCTGATTAGTATCGTTATCTAGAAGAAAATTATGGAATTGGAAATCCAACATCAGTTGAGTTCACTCCTTTAATAAAAAAGCACATAGATGCTTTAATCGGGGAATTTCTTGGTGCACCTATAATTCCAAAAGTTAGTTGTAAGGATTCCGATACTATAAGTAATATATAGCGAGAAAAACAATTATAGATTACATAGGAAACTTTTAAATTTTTAAAGAGTCATTTATAGAATTCTATAATTAAGATAATAAATGGAAAAGATCCTACAGACAACTAGATAAAAGACAAGCTAGATAAAATAGTTTAGAATATCGATTAGTCTTTTGTATCCCAGTACGAAACTGCTGCATAGAATGTTATTCAATATATAATGCAGTCTAGACAAACTGATATTGTTACAAAAGCTAGACAATTATTATTAGACTTATTAATTACAGGTTATACTTTTTATAAAGTGGGAGAAACCTCTAGTAAGACTAATATAAATATAGAAGTATTAGACCCTTTAAATACTTTTATAGATAGAAATCCTGATTCTATTTATATCAAAGATTCTTATCGTGCTGTAGTTAGAAGATGGTATACTCGTACTCAAGTGTTGAATAGATACGGCAAAGATTTAACGCAAGAGGATATAAAGAAAATTAAAGATACATGGAGAGATCCTAGTAGATCTACAATATATGGCAGAGCGTATGCAGGAGAAACTGTTGCTATAAATGCTAAAGAGATGGCTGAAACACCACTTCCTGGATATCCAAATAATTATACTATGAATAAATTAGAAATGATTCCAGTATATGAAGTTGAATGGATTGAAGTGGATAAAGATTTTATAATGCAAAGGTATTAGACAATAAGAATTGGAGAGAATATTTATATTTTAAAAGGACTTGATGAATCTGTAGTTCGTTCTTCAGATAATCCAAGTTATTGTGGGCTAAGTGTTAATGGAGTGGTTTTCTTGAATAGAAGTAGTGAACCATATTCATTAGTACTTGCATGTACCACTATATAGGATAAATATGATCTTCTTTTATACTATAGAGATACTGTTATTGCTAATAGTGGTGTGAAAGGACAAATAATTGACTTTTCTTTAATTCCAACTTTTTTAGGAGTACAATGGCCTGAAAGAATTTAGAAATGGCTTGCTTATAAAAAAGGAGGATTAGAGATGATTGATACTACTCAAACCGGAAGAAATGATTAGGGTAATGCACCTTTAAATACAATTTTTAACGGATATGATGATACTGTTCCTTTTTAGGCAATTCAAGCTATTTAGATGGCCATAGATTCTTTAGAAGCAACCTTATCCTCAATAACAGGGGTCTTTAGAGAAAGACTCAATGGAATTGAATAGCGGGATGCTGTCTCAAATATTAAACAAGGAGTTACTAATTCATTTATAATTACTAAACCTTACTATCAATAGATGGATTTAGTTATAACTGAAATTTTAGTAGATTCTCTTAATTAGGCAAAGACAACTTGGAAAAATGGTTTAACTGGGACTCTTATTCTGGGAGAAGAGCAACAGAGAACATTCACTGCATTGCCTGAGCATTTTACAGTTACTGATTTTGATATCCATATTTTAAGTACAACATAGATTATGGAAGATATGCAACAAATTAAAAGCATTCTTCCTGATTTAATGAGAGGAGGATTAGTTCCGCCAGATGTACTAATGGAGGTTCTTACTTCTAAGAGTCTTAGTAGCATGAAATATAAAGTTCAAAAGGCTATTAAAATTAAAGAAGAAGAAAATAATCAAATTCAGCAATTGTCTCAATAGTTATAGGATTCATAGAAGCAACTAGAACAAATGCAACAATAGCTCAAGAAAGCTACTAATAAAATAGAATAGCTTAATGAACAAAAGATGCAACTAGAGCAACATAAAATTCAATTGCAATACGAAATTGATCGTAATAAAAATGAGATTGAAAGAAAATATCGAAATGATTGGTACGAAGTTGAAAAACGAAAAGTTAAAATTGAAGAAGACTAGATGCATGATGGAAATCCTTATAACGACAAAGTGAACTTTAGTTAAAATTGCAAGATTATTCTTGCTAAGTTTATAATACTATAAAAATGGAATTTGATCTTGATATACAACATGGATGGCAAGGCCACATTGAAGTAACAGATTATTCTAAAGAATATGGATAGTACTATGCTGAAGACACCCAGGGAATTACTTCTACAGAAATGTACAAGTATTCCCAGAGTGCTTCTTTAAATATAATAGTTAAAGTAGAAACAAATAAAGCAGATCTTATGGATGTTCTATTAGATGAACATAAGGAAGATAAAGAAACTGTATATTTTGATGTTACTAGAGATGGCTATTATATTTTAACTCATTTCGTACTTCCAAATGAATCCTGGTTTAATGAGCAAACTACTTCTCCAAATAGTTTATTAGAAAATTATTCCTAGATATATTATATTAAGAATAAGAAAGTTTATAAAAGAACTATAACAATAGAACATAAAACAAGTACTATGAAAAATATAATTATAGGAGAAGAAACTGAAGTATCAGCTAGGGAGCTCCTAGAAAGGAATATTGAAGGAACTACAATAAAAAAATGCAAAGTAGATATTTTCTATACAGGATTTTTACAAGAATGTTACATAAATTACTGCAGAGCTTTATTCAAGAAATTAATGGAGCACTGTCGTCCTAATTGCAGACCCAAAGAAACTTCTGATGAACAATTTGCAAGAGACTTTTTATGGATGACTTTAAATGTCATTGATTATTTAGTATAGTATAAGTAGTTCATGGAAGCATAGCGAATACTAGAAGAGATTAATTATTGTGGAGGATTTTGTAATATACCAAATGAATTTAAATCAGAATGTGGATGTAGTTCCCGCCATTCGTCCTGCGGATGTGGATCACATTAAAAACAAAGTAATACAATTATATAGACAATATATCAGACGTTTAAATAAAGGTTATAAAGATGATTACTCCACTATTTTAAACATGATTAATTTTGTAAGTATGCCTAGAAATTCTGAATTAGATAGACAAATTTTTGAATATTTAATAAATGTACGACCATGATTACAAATTGTTATACATCAATAGAAAGTGGAAAATAGGTAGCTTGCAAGAATACATAGCATTATATTCCTGAAGAAATATATCTTCTAAAAAAGAATTTTCTTGGTGAATTCAGAACATCCTTAGAAAAAGCAAAAGTAAGAGCTAATTTAGGTATAGCTGATTCAGAGACTTTACTTTGGGGTAATATTCAAGGAGATATATCTAATCAGACTGATATTGCTGCCTATATAAACACATTACTAGCATTTGATTTTAATGCAGAGAAAGATTTTGATCCTGGAAATGATTTTGAAAATGTAAAAAATGTAAGACAAGCTGCAATAACTTGTCTATAGTATTTATCAAAATTTAAAGGAGAGGGCGAAGAGATTAAAGCAACTAATGTAAGAATAAATGCACTAATAAAGAACTTATATGGAGTTGAATCATTAGATGATATTGAGGGCTCTGATCAAGGAGTTATTAATAAATTAAATACAGACTTTAAAGCTTTATAGTAGTCTTTGGGTGAAACTACTACAAAAGTAAATACTATTGAAGGATAGATTACTTCTATTATATAGGATATTGATTCTATTAACAATTCTCTCTAGGAAATAAATAATTTAATAAAAATTTCTAAAAAAGAGGGAAATGCTTTATAGATGGAGGAAGATGGACTTTTTGTTAGAGACCTATCTCCTTCTATTCAAAGTAATACTGAAGGTATTACTACTTTACAAGGTAAGGTGTCTACCTTAGAAGAAAATTCTAAAGACTATTTAACTAGAGATGATTTTGGATCTGATGATTTAAATTTTATTTCAGAAGAATAGTTAAATACTAAACTTTCCGGTTATGTAAAAACTGGATCTGACGCAGTAGTTAATAGTATTACGGCAACTACAACAACTACTGACAAAATACAATCTAACAGTGATTCTATAAGTGTTAATAAACCTCTTAGTTACGATTTTAGTGGACCTAATGGTTCTGTACTAAGCGTAAAATCTCAAGTTGATCTTTTATCTATCAATCCTAAAAAGGCATGGAAAGGTATGCCAGTAATAGTAGAAAATGATGCTATTATGTATATCTTTACTAAAGAACCTACTGAAGAAACAATAAACAATATTTCTAACTGGAAGAGTGCAGATAGTTTGAGTATTGAAGTCGTAACATATGATGAATACCGTCAAAAGAAATCAGAAGGTACTTTAAATCCAGGAGTTTATTATTACATAATAGAAGATGAAGTAGATTTAAAAGAAATTCCTAGTATCAATAAGTATATGGATGAAAACGGCTATGTCTCTGCGGAGAATTTAAAAGCTTATCAAGATGCTGTTGATATTTGGTATGCAGATGCTTATAAACTACACAGACAATACATGTCAGCTCTTTGGGGAGTTGAAATGGAGAAAAAATTAAATAATAAAGTTAATCAAACAGATTATAATTATTTAAAAACTGTAGTTGACGAAATCAAGAATTCTTCTCCAGATCCTGCAAAAATATAGGAATTAGAGAATAAAATTATTGAAATCCTGGGAGATAGCTCTGATGAATCCAAAGTAGGAAGACTAGTTAAAGTAGAAAATAATGTAGAAAAAATAATTAAAGATTTATACGCAACTAACCCTGATGGAACTGCTTTAGAGGGAGTTGATCCAAAGTTTGTTACTTGGGAGGCTCTTGGTTCAGAAGGAGGGCCTCTAGGAGAAGGAGAATCTTTATTTGTTAAAACTACCACATATAATACAGAAAAATAGACTTTTTTAAAGAAAGATTAGTAGGCTAATATTCCAAGCATAAAATCTTCAAACACAGACTTCTATGTTGAAGAAAATGCTTCTAATAATAAGTTAATAACTATTAAAAAATCTGGAGAAGTTTTAAATTCAGAAAACAAATAGTTGGGCTTTGATGAAGATATTCCTTATATTGTCTATTGTGATAATATGAAAGATTATCAAGAAAAAGTAAAATAGTCTATAACTGATAATCCTAATAATAAAGAAGTCTTTTTTGTTATAAAAGATTTAGAACCAGGCTCTAATGATCAAGCGGATAATTGCTATATGACCCTTGCACAATTTAAATAGTTTGCAGTTACTAAAAAATAGATGCAAGATTTATCAGAAGCATGGGGAGAGTACAGACAATCACTACAGGGTGATGGTTCTAAAGATTAGTTTGGCAATTAGTTGTATAAATATCAAACTTTATCTAATATTGTCAAGGATTGGAAGCAGACAGTAATTCCTGATGAAGTTGCTAAACAACTTGTAGATAAAGTAGATGTTGCTACTCATACAGAAGATTTAAAAAAGAAAGTTGATACTACTGATTTTGAGACTTATAAAGAATCTGTAACATCATAGTTTGCAACTGAGTAGTCTGAACGAGAATAGTTGACTTAGAGTTTAGATTCAGCTGTAGGAAATATTAATACTAATACTAAATCTATAACAGATCTACAAAATTCTAAAGTAAATACTACAGATTATGATACTACAGTATCTAATTTAAATAATCTTACAGAAAAAGTATCTTCTCTTGAAAAAAATACTGTAACTACTGAATTAATTACTCAAACTAAAAACGAATGTGAAAATCTCAAAGAAGTAACTTATGAAGAGCTTTCTACATTGATAGAGAATAGTAAATTAATTCCTGGTTCTTTATATAGAATGACAGATTATCAGACTGTTACAGATAGTACAAATAGTCAAGTATCAGTAGATTGGCATAAATTTGATTTAGTACTAAGAGCTTTATCTTCTAATACAATAAGTAGAAATTGTTCAGCAATAAGCGAATATTACCCAAAGGCTACTGAATGGAATATTGTATATTCAATGGAGAACTCTATCCAAGGAAGTAAAGGTATTATATTAGCAATGACAGACGAGAATGATAATTACGCTCCTTATGATTTTAAAAGTATTAAAATTAAAAAGTATAAAATAAGTTCATTAGGGACTAATATTGACTCTAATGAAAATTCTTGGATGATTGGATTGTATATTGGAGAACAATCTACTGGAATGTATAATGTTCTTGATGATTTTAAGTATATATATACATTTAGTACTGATACTTATACTGATGCATCTAGTACTTGTAAAAATAATAGAGTTGATACACTAGGTAATATTATATTCTCTGGATCCGATAATCAATGTTATGGGAAAAATAATGTTATTTATAAGAATGGAAATAATAATATTATTAAAGGCTCTGATAATTTTATTGGAGAACAATGTTCTAATAACAAAATTGATGTAAACACATCTAAGAATATTATATATGGAATGAGCTCTGGAAACAGTATTAATTCAGAATCTACAAAATGTGTACTATATAATTCTGTTAAAAATACTACTATAGGAAATGCTTGTGTAAATATTAAAGTAGGAGATAATATTACTTCTGTAATATTTGAAGGAAATAATGAGCAGTGTACCTTAAATGTTCCTTATGCTTAGGATATTATCGTTCGTTTTGGTTCATCTAAATTTATATTTGAATATAATACTTAGGTAATTACTAGCGGAACAAATTCTAATAGACTAAGATATGCTAATATTGAAATATATGGAAATACTGATATATTAACAAGAAGTATTATTCCTGAAGATGTTATGTAGAATGTTATTTCTGTTTATTATTTAAATGATACTATTATTAGTAAGTACGTCATAAAGGATCAGTACACTACCCTTAAAACTATTACTGATGCTGTAAAAACACTATAGACTTCTAATACTCAGCATGATAATGAAATTTTAAAATTATCTAATACTGTTGCAGACAACTCTGCAAAATTAGTTGTATTAAATAATAATTTTAGAACATTATACAATAAACTATTAGAAATTCATAAAGAACTTACAGGACTTATAACATTTGATAATTGATAAATTATGGCTGATATTACTAATATAAAACAATTAAATTACTCTGCTGAAGAAATTAATGTTCTTTTAGATAAAGTAAAGAATATAGAAAATACTATTTCTAGTAAAATTAATGAAGCTTTAACATAGTATAAAGCTTATACAAAAATAGTTAATATAATTTCTAAATTAATTACGGCAAATTAGTTTGGAAATGATTATACACCAAAAGGAACATACACATATTAGGACACTAATATATCTGTTTCATATACTAACGAAAAAACTTCTGAAGAAATTATGGAAGATCTTAGTATGCTATTAGGATCTTTACATAATGAAGGAGTATCTACAGTAAAATATAAAGAAACAGAATATGTATGGAATTCTGAAGGAGGACTTCCTGGAAGCAATTTTGCTACTTCAGATGGGGTTCCATTAATAGATACCGTTACATCTGATTATGTTCAAACTCCAGAAGAACCTATTTCTTTTGAATTAGATGGCATACTAATAACATATACTGTTACGCAAGAAGTATGATTATTAAGAATGGAAAAGTAATCTCGAAGATACATAGACTTTAGTCTGGAGGAGAATATTTATTGGATAAATTATCTAAATTTTTATGTGATAATAATGATATATATTTAACTACCAAGATTTCTCCAGAAAAAATTAAAGCCATCTATAGAGGTGAAGATCTTATATGGTTAACTACTTATACAGTAGATATTCTTAGCTGTTATGGTAGTGGACAATGGTTAGATAATTATAACTGGGTAGAAGATACTTGGAAAGATTAATAGATAGGGGCATTATATGTCCCTTATTTTAACATATATAAAGTATGAGTAAAATAAATTACGATAAACAATTTAATAATTCTATCTTAGGAGGATCACCAAATACTACATCTTATGATACTGCGTGGGAAGAATGGAATAACTAGTCTGGAGAGAATGTGCAAGGATTTATTAAAAATAAACTGGAAAATTCTGTCGTAGATTTAGAATTCAGAGACCAGTAGTTAATTGGTAAAAATGCTTTTGGAAAGGAGGTATGTGAAACTAAGGTAGAAATTATGCAACCTCAGTATGAAACAAATCTGCAGATTGTAGGATTTAAAATAGATGGAATAGAATGCTCTACCTCAGGAACTTATGCTTATAAAGATAATTCTAAATATGAAATTGGTATTAATTTAAATGTAGGATATACTACTTCTTCTTGGACAGACATTATTAGGCAAGGAGAGATAGTAAACATTTATATAGGCACTCTTCACGATAAATTCAGTGTTACTACTGTAACTAGAGATACTCCTGAAACTTATTGGGTAGATATTACAAGTTTAGTATCTAAATGTAATTCTGATACACTTGCAAGTTTTTCTATAGAGGCTGATTCTTCGCCAACATACTTGGATAAAGATGGAAAATAGCAAGTAATGGATGGCACTAAGAATGCGACTCTGGGCAATTTTAAAATTGTAAAACTAGAAGTAACTTGTACAACCTCTAATTTAATTTTGAGTGACAGTACAATAAACTTTTTTGTAAAAGGTGTTAAAACTAACGAATATACATTACAATATTATGTAAATACTATTCAAGAGCTTCATAAGATATCTTCAAGTGCAAATATATCTTACAATAAAACAGGAATTGACATTAACTCCAATGGACAAGTTAATTATACTTTTAGTTCTCCTGGAGTTTATAGTATTTTTGTAAGAGCTTCTCATAAAACTAATACAAGCATTGTATCTGATTGGAAACAATATAATGTGATTGTTTCTCAAAACTACACTGGAACTCCATTACCTATTGTAACAGATATAGCTAGTGAAGCTCAAAACTGTGATACTGCTACTTTATTTAATTTTGCAGTATATCCAGGAAATGGAGGAAATACAGAAATTATAAGTTATTTATCAGATGATGTAAGTACATTATATGACAATGAGTTCAAAACTGCCTCTTATACTAATATACAAAGTACTGACTCTATTTCAAAAGCATTTACTACTTATAATGAATTTCATAATTTAACTTCAGAAGGAGAGCAAAGATACTTAGGAATAAAATTAAGTATTAATGGAGAAACCTATATATTAAAAAGCTTTAAATACAGAAGTTTAAATGATACTATATAGGTAAACAATTACTTTAATTTTAAAATAGTATAGCCAGAAAGTAATGCTAGCGGAGATCTTTAGTATGTTGATGACGGAAGTTTAAAAAATAATTTTAATCAAATTACATTATAGAATAATAATATTTTCACTTCTTCTAATCTAGATCCAGATTTAAGTTCAAGTGATGGATATATTATTAATGATAATAATACTGGATTTAAAGTATCTGCACAATATACTAGCACTAGTAAAGGATTATTTACAACTCCTATTGATTTTTCTAATTTACTAAATAGTAACCAAGGATTTACTATTGAGGTGTAGTATAAAACATCAAATTGCAATGGAGATGATCCTGTATTTAGTATTGGTAGCTTAATTTTTGGACCGGGATATTGCAGACTTAACACTAAAGATGAAGATAAGAAAAGTGAAGTAAGTTTTTGGAAAAATAGTAAGACATCATATAGTAAGGATGATATTACTCATGTTATTGTAACTTTTGAAAAGCAGTATATGCCATCTACTTATAAAGATAATACTTATGAATTATTATTCCCTAAATATAAAGAAAAAACCTCATTTGCTTATAATATTCTTAGAATTTATGTAAATGGAACGATTAACAGAGAAATTCGTCTTGATGACTTTAAAGGGTGGCTATCTGGAACCCAAGAAAGTACTAATGCTACTTTTAATTTTTAGATACATCCTATATCAAGTGATGTAGAATTTTATACAATTAGAACATATACTAAAGCTCTTAATTATGCAGAGATTCAAAAGAATAGAATATCAACTATATTGAATCTTGCAGATAAAGAAGCATATGTAAGTAAGAATGACATCTTAAGAGAAGATGGTACTATATCTTTATATAAAGCTGCTAAAAAGTATAATGTTATAGCAATTGTAATTCCCGACGGGAGCAATCCTGATTATCCAGCAGAACAGCCTCTTTGGTATGGAAATAGAAATACTGAAGGAAGTGGCAGTAGTGCATATAAAAAGAGAAGGAGAACAATATTAGTCAATTATAAGGATGCAGAGAATAAGGATAATAATAATGAATATTATTCTAAGTATTCTGGTAGGTATACTGATTTTGAATATAAAGCTCAAGGTTCTTCTGCTAAAAAGTACATGCTTGCTCATAATGTGTAGGCTTCTAAAGGTAAGTGGCAAACACTTAAAAATATAGAAGATGTAAAAGCAGGCTCTGCAGAAAAGAAAACAAGTAAAACTGTACCAATCCCTAATTGTAAAATAGAAGCTAAAAAACTCGTAGGTAAAGTAAATACTGCTTCTTCAATGCAATCTCATAAAATAGGTGCAACTAAACTATTTAATGATTGTTGGTTTGAAGCACTATAGAAACCTTCATATACTCCTGGAAATGAAAATACTCGAATTGCAGTATATGAAGATCCATTCTTGTATTTCTATGCTAGAGTGCCAGATCCTGGTAAAATTAACACAATATGGGATTTATGTAACGTTACTACACTTGGAAACAATAAAGTTGTAGTGGATGATAGTAAGGCACAATTCTTCGGATTCTTTACATGGGGTTCTGGTAAAGCAGATAAACCACAATTCGGTTATGGAGATGATACTCCTGAATATATTTTAGTAGAAGGAGCTGATAATGCTTCCCCTGGAGCTAATTTCCATCAACCATGGGCTGCATTCCAATGCTGGGATTCTACAAAACGATTTAGTGATCCTACTCAAGTAAGAAAGCAATAGCCTAGCTCTGTTACTAAAGGAAATTGTTTTGAAGGACTTCTTATTGATGATGAAACTTTACGTTTCGAGAAATCAACTGACCCTTGGGATTTTGATTATGGCTGTGAAGAATCTGAAAAAGCAGGTCTTTATTATTTCCCCAAACCTGCTCAAAATAGTGTAAAGAAATTTGTAGAATTTTACAATGCTATGTATGAATATGATTACACTAATTTTACTCCGGTAACCGAAAGCCCATTTAATCTTACTCTAGAAAAAGACGGCAGTGGTAATGTTATTGATGATAGAAATACTGCTTTAAGATATGTTATAGCAGCTAAGAATATTGTCGATGAAAAAGGAAATAAACTATCTCTTTATGATGTATATAGATATGATATAATATCTCAAGAGTTTGTTCCTGCCGGATTACACTATGATGATGGTAATAACAAGTGGGAAACCTATAATATTGTTACAGAAAGTACAAATTTTACAAAGACAAATTTATATAAGTTTACAACTAATGAAATTAAAAAAAATATAAGTAATTGGACAGGCGGAATTCCTGACACTTGGAATGATGCAATATATATTATTGATAAATATAGGTAGATGTATAAAGCTGCTATAAATACCTATGTAGATATAGACAGTCTTGCATATCATCAAGCATTTATTCGTATAGTATCTGGAACTGATAATAGAGCCAAGAATACTTATATGGCTATCTTTGGTAAGCGATATACCAATAAACATAAAGAAGGAACTGAATATCAAGTATATTACTCTATATCATCTGACGATGAATATAATGGAGCTATTGGATATTTTAAAGCCAATGAATCTTGGAAAGAAGATAGAAGCAAATTCTATTTAAAAAAGTCTGTAGGAGTAGTATCAACAATAAATGGAGATACTTTACTTGTAAAAACTAAAGCATCTGAAGGAACTGAAGAAGTTAAAGCACCACTTACTGATCTTATTGAAATTGCTTATATTTATCAAATTGAAGATTAGGGTGATTATAAGATAAGATTTATGCAAGATGATGTTGATACAATTTTTGAAACGGATAATAATGGTCAATAGTTAAAACCTCATTATTTGTTAGAGCCTGCATTTGATAAGAGCACTGAATCTTATTGGGGAGATAATCATAGCTCTTTGTTCTATCCATTTGATATAAGTTTCCAAAATGAAATAAATGATAAGGCTGAATAGCTAATTAAATATTTAATTGGAAATTATAGTTCTTTAATGGATCCTAATTCAAAGTTTTATCAATATTTCTTTAGTGTTCAAGAATATTATCCAGCAATTGCATATAATCATACTGCTGAAATATACTATGAAGTTCCTGAACTATTTTATTCAAACGGTGATAAAAACAGTGGTTATGATAGTATCCAAGGATTTGCAAATAATTCTGTACCCTATCCGCTTTCATTGAGTCATGGTAGTTGTCTTGAAAGTGAAGTCCAATTTATGACGGACAGAATCAAGATGCTCGGATCTATGACTAGAACAGCTCCTGGATTAAGAAAAAATGTAGCAATTTCTGGTACTGATTCTGGGGGCAGTTCATCTACATATACTATAAAAATGGATGCACTATTCTAGAATTATATAGCACCAGGAATTGCAATTAATAAATCTGGTGGAACAGAATATTAGTATATGTTAAATCATACATCTAATAAAAATTCTGAAGGAAATTCCTATCAGCATTATTTAAATTATGATTCATTACTTAATAGTTTGCCTGGAGGTCCTGTAACATTAAATAATTTTGCATATCCAAACCATACTTATAAGTTAATTTCTCCTTCATTAACATCCAATATATCTAATAACATACTAGATGTGGATACATATAAAGAAGTAAAAATTACAGATGGCTTAGCTTGTACTTCTTTCTTTATTGGATTTACCAATGCAGCTAAAGTGGAGATTGTAAATGTTCCTAATTATAAGATTGCAGGAACATATTATAAGATGAGTAATTATTATCCTGTAGTTGAAGAACTTATTCTTAATGGTATTAATTTCACATCAGGATCTACTACATTAGATTTCAGAAATTGTTCACGATTAAAGAAAATAGACTTGTCTGGATGTATTGGAATTACTTCGATTATTATTCCTGATAATAAGAATTTGGAAACATTAATTCTTCCGCAGTCTATTACTTCATTATCATTAGGATATGCTCCTAGACTGAATACTCTTACTAATGTTACATTAAATAATTGTAAATTAACTTCTCTTACAATTGATGCAGGAAATGCTTATTTAATGCATAAAATTCTTAATGAAAACATTGGGTTACGTCCAGAAACATTAATAATTAATAATGTAAAAAATAATACAGTATGGATGCCAATGGCTACATTAGATTCTGCACTACAATTTAATTATGTTAATTTTACTGGAACAATTAATGTAAAGGAAACAGCTACTAGTAAATTATCTGAAATATCTTGGAAAACTAAAGAGCTTTGTGCAAAGAAATTTGGTAACATTGACTCAACAGACTCTTCTTAGAAGGTTAAAGTGAAATATGCTATAAGAGCAATTGACCAAATTAAAATTACAGAATTACTAAATGTTAAATCCAATTCTAATGATATTCCATCATATAAAATTCAGTTAAATGGTAATGATGTGAAAATAGATGGTAATCGTTTAAAGTTTACATATACTTTAATAAATGTGGATAATTCAGCTACTATAGATGAAAAGACTGGTCGTATTAATACAAACAGTTCTCCTGATGGTTCTGAATTTAAAGTAACTATTAAAGTAGAAACTGACAACGGAGCATTTACTTCAAATACTTGTAACATTACAGTAGGCTTTAGAATTCCTAAACTAGGTGACTTTGCTTATCCTGACGGATCCTTCAGTTCTTACTATATTCCTAGTGAAAATCCTTTTGGATTCGTATATTATTCTAAAGATAATGGTAATGACGTAGAAGTAAGAGTAATGTCCCTTACATACTCTAGTACAAATCAAGCTTTTGGTCCAGCAACATTATAGTTAAGTGAAACCTACAGTGCTGATTTTAAAAATATAAATATCCAAAGAAATGCTGTAAAAAATTTGGCAAAAGAAGTATATGGGGATGAGTCTTTTACTTAGGATGTCTTAAAAGGTTCTAGCTGCGAAAATCATGCTGACTACCTTAACAAATCAATTACCTTTACAAGCACTTTAAAATAGCCTGATACTCTAATTGCAGGATCTACAAGTACTAACGATGTTATCAATAAAGTAAATATATTTTTAGGTAAATTAAAAAGTAAGGACAATACATTTAATTATAGTAAAGTAACTGATGATAACTATGAATAGGTCTATGCAACATTAAATGAATATACTAATCCTCCAAATGTACAAGCAGCTAAATATGGAGTGGTACTATATCCTGCTGTGCAAAAAGCCTACAGATTTGACCCTGTAGCAACTGATGAATACCTAAAAATCTATAAATATGATAAAGGAAATGGTGAAATAAACAGATGGTATATTCCTTCATTAGAAGAGGTTCAATGGATTATTCAAAATATTGTAAATTCATAGATAACTTCTAATTTAGGTACTAGCTATTGGGGAAGTACTGATTGGTTAAAGCCAGAATATGTTACTGATTCTAACAAAAACAATGTAGGATTCTTTTATTATATGAATCAAGCTATGAAAGACTCTGGGGGATTAACTCAAAGTAAAGTTGCATTTGTTGGAAGTGATCAAAAAATAACAGGCGAATCTGATATTTCTTCTGTGTATTATTATGGAAATGTATATCAATATGATACAAATGCAAAACCTCAATTCTATAAATCTGCATATATAGGATTATAGGATTATCAAAAGGACTGGTCTGGATTTAAAATAGTTCCTTGTATATCAATTAATCTAAAGAAATAATGATAGTAAAAAACGGAGTTATACAATATAAAAATTACAATATCCCAGTAATGAGCATTGAAGATTATGTTTATAATAATGATGAACTTCTTCTTAATGCCTCTATGAAGGATCTTAGTGAGATTTTTATATTTGGAATTCCTGCGAATTTTAAAGAATATTTACTAAAGAAGGTGCGTCTTTATGATGCATCTTCTGCAGTAAATTCTTTTAAATATAATGGTAAGGAATATTGGTTAGATAAACTACAAAGAGGGAGTATTTTAAATTTACTTAATACTCCTGTAGCTACTGCAGCAGATACTGACTCTATGGATATTATATTGGGAGATGATATCTATAGTATTAAACCAGAAAAATTGGCAGATTTAATTAATTCTTTGGAATAGTATGCTTATAAATGTAAAGTTACTACTCAGAAACATATCAATAAAATTAATAATTATAGTGATCCAACAAATCATGAAGAATACGGCAAATTTATTAATTTTATAATAAATTACGATTATATGTCTGGGTATCCAGAAAAAATAGAATTATAATGGCAATATTTATAATAGGAAATTCTCCCCAAACAACTTGTATTCATAAATGTTCTGACCAGACTTCGGTATTAGGTAGTATGAATACGGGCTTTGGTCCAGAAAATTCATTGGAGCTCCGACTTAATGGTTATTGCGGTTGCGGAAGTAAAACTGCTCTTTTACACTTATATAAAGAGACTTATCTGTCTGAATTTTAGACAGAGGATGAAAAGAAGTAGGCACGATTAAATCTTGGTGTTCCCTCTGTTGAGGATGTGTAGAAATAGATTGCTTTAAATTTAGCAGACTATGCAACTAAACAAGAAGTTGATAGAATCATAGCTGGATCTTTAGACTTAACAAACTATTATACTAAACCTGAAATAGATAAAAAATTAGGAACATTAAAGCTTAGTTTAGATAGAACACCAACTAAAGGAAGTATGAATGGGGTTACGAGTGATGGAGTATGGCAACATGTTGATGATACAGTTGGAGCAATTCATAGATACACAAACACTATTTAAATTTTATTTAAAAAGAAATGACAGAAAGTAAATTAAAAGAATTTTTAGATGGATTAAGCCCACTTAAAAATTAGAATGTTACTAGTTCTTTGCAGAGAATTAAATTTTTAAGAAATTTTCTTGCAGAACATGGAAGATCTTTAGGATTTACTACCCTTAAAGGGCAAACTACTTCTTTAGAAACTACTGATTCTTCTTTTGAAGATGTAGTTAAAGAATATAATAAAATTGTATTAAAAACTGTTCCAACTCCTTAGAGTAGTGCAGGAACAGATATTTCAGATGCTATTAAAGTAGACTCTAATCAAACTGTGACAGTTTCTCCTGGTTACTATAATACTGAATTTAAAATTACAGGCGCAGTATCCTCAGAAGTAACTGCAGAGTTAGAGAAGCTAAAGACTGATATTAAGGCTGCTTGCCCTGATCCTAAAGACGTAGTAAATGGTGCTAGTACTTTTACTATAGTAGAAAACTAGAACAAAACTCTTACAATAAAGAAAGTCACTGGTACTGCAGGTTCTACTGAAACGCCTCTTAAAACTCCAGCAAAAAGTACTGATAGTAAATTAACATTACAAAACGAAAGTGGCAATACTTTAAATACTACTGTAGGATTTTACAATGGTGGTGAAGTTGAGGCCAAAATTACAATCAGTACAGGAAATGTAGAGGAAACTGAAGATACAAAAATTATTGTTACTAAGGAACTTCCTGCTGGTTACTATGATAAGGGTATTAAAATTAAACCAGTTCTTAATGAAGGGGATAACACTAATAAAGTTGTAAATGTTGAGGCAGATAAGTCTGTAGTGATTTCTCACTCTGGAAATACTACTTTAACTCCTTCTGAAGGATTTGATTTTATTAAAAATGGTACTATTAAAGTTGCAGAAGGATCTGCTTCTGTTGCTGCTACTATTAATGGTAATAGTATTACTTTAGCTCCTTCACATGTTGAAGGGTGGTTATCTACTAATCCTGAAGTTACTGGAGCACAAGTAACTAAGAATGAAAGTGGTACTTATACAATTACTATGCCTACTATCTCTACTGATGGTAATGCTAAAGCAGTTGTTAATGAGAAAAATAAAGTAGATGTAATTCCTGGAGAAGGCTATTATGATGGAACTAGCTCTGTACCTCTTAAATTTGAAAAAGACGGAGAAAGTAAAGAAATTCAGTATAGAGCTGATACAGAAGTAACTAGTGATCCTGTATTAGATGAAGGTTCAGGAAAATATAATGTAAGTATTATAGAAGGTAAAACTCCTTCTTTATTTACTGGACCTCTTGGAGTAAAATTAGATGCATCTAGTTTATCTATAAATGATACTAAACCAGAAGGATTTACTACCACTAAAATTATTGATGTAGATATCAACAAACAGTATATATCTACTTCTAAAGGCTATACTGAAGGCGAAACTGCAATGCTTAGCATAAAAAATGCAGGGGCATTAGAATTAACTTCAGAACACGACAACGCTTCAGGAACTGATAAGATTGTAGTAAAACCAGCAAGTGCAGGTTGGATTGATACAACTTCAACAGATGTAACTAGTAAATTCTTAGGACTTACAGATAGATTAGTAGACAGCTCTTAGAATGGGGATGCTGATGGTGATGGAATTATAGATAGTACTAAAGGCACCACTAACGAAGTTGCAGCAACTGCTGGACAAGCTTTGCTTACTTATAAGAATGGTTTAGATGCAGCTCCTAAAGGTACAGTAGAAAAAACTCCTACAGATGGTACTTTATTCTACAAGAGTGTAAAAGTAGATTTATCAAGTTTAATTGTTGAATTGGACAATATTTAATTAATATAATATGAGTGTAAAATTAAATTTATTAGCACCTTCAACTGGTGCTTCTAATCAAGGAGTTGATTATTCAGTAGTTACTAATGCATCTTCTAATACTACGTTAGCAGATGGCAAGAAGTCTACATATGTAGAAGATACTTTAGCTGGTGAACTTCAAAGAATTAAAGCATATATTGCTGAAATCGGTAGAGAGGCTGCCTTCTTAGCACTTCAAGCTGCTGGTGCAAAAGTTGATCAAAATTCAAAACTTGATCAAATTGCAGAAGCAATGCTTTCGATTGTTAAGAATTCTGCAGCAGATGCTGTAGGAGGAAAACAATCTACTGGCGAAGGTGGTGCAAAACTCGAAGAAATTGTAATTGATGCTGGTGGCCAAACTGTGTTACCTAAAGGTTACTATGTAGATGGAATTACAGTTAAAGCAACTTCTCTATCTGACCAATCTACAGGTACTGCAACTGCTAAAGACATCTTTGATGGAGCTACTGCTTGGGTTAATGGTGTTAAAATTACTGGTACTTCTACAAGTGATTTGACCAAAAAAGGTCTCACAGACACTAAAGTTTATAAAGAAACTGCAGATAAACTTCAAATTAATGTTAATGGAACTGACGATGAAGCTAACGATAAGTGGATTTCTACTGACATTAAATATGTTAATGGAAACGAACTTGCTCCAAAAGTTGTAATTAAGAAAGTTACGACTCCTGATGGTGATGAATCTTCTGTAGCTGATGCAGTTCAATTACCTGCTGGTTTCTATCCATCGAATTTTAGTATTCCTGTATATGTAGAAGATGCTAAAGGTAATGAAGAAAAAGTTCTTAATGTAACTCATTTAGATGTTACTGGCGATGTAGACTTTGGCACAGAAACTACAAAAGTATATGAACCAGATTCTACAAAGTACGATTATTATACTGGTGTAACCATTGATAAAGCATCATTTACAAAGAATGCAGTAACTGGTGGTTATAGTGTAGAAAAAGCCGGTTGGGTAAATTCTACAGAATCTCTTGTTGGTCTTGCCGAAGGTTCTTATGCAGCTAGTGGAACTATTGATACTAAAAATGATACTGTAACAGTTGTTAAAGCTACACATGGTTATACTCCAGATTCTGTAGTAGCAACTCTCCCTGTTACTGCTAATCCAGAAGCTCAAGAGGCTGTTGAGATTGTTCTTAATAATAATACTGGTAAAGCAAGCTTTAGTACTACTGTAGAAATTGCTCCTGGTTACCATAAAGCTGGTTCAGTAGCTGTTTCTGGTACTGTAGATTTGACTTCTATCGCTGGTTCGCACACATTTACACAAGATGAGCCTAAAGAAGCAGAAAAAGCTAATTATACTGCAGCTCTAAATAAACAATACTTTACTGATAATCTAAAGAAGGGTTATATTGCTGCTTCTGATACTAAAAAATATAAAGTAAGAGATGCTATTGTAGCTGCTCCTTTAACTGCAACTAAAGCAGATGGTGCTAATAAAGCAAAAATCAATGTAGTTACAACTACTACTGGTTGGTTCGAAGGTGCATAGATTGAATATAGTGAAAAAGAAATTAAGAGTTTAGTAAATGACTTAACTACTGTAGAAACTGTATCATACACTTCTACAAACACTGCAGAAAGTTCTGCTATCGCTAATACTGTAGGAGCAGTAGTAACTGCAAAAGAAGGATCTTTCTATGACAGTGTTAATATGTCATCTTTACTAACAGATTTAAAAGGAATTTAATAAAACAATATAATAATATAAGGAGGAGAACTCCTCCTCCTTATTTAATAATAAATATATAATATGGCAAGACGATTAGACACTAAAGGACAATATAATAGTGCAGAAGCTACTGAAGAAAATATTACCTCAGTACTAACTACAGTTGATGCAACAAATTATCCAGCTACAATTGCTGGTCAAATTGATAGAATTGGTGATGCTCATGAGATTATTTAGAGAAAAGCACTAAAGATGCTCCTTAATGTACCTGCAGGGCAAGGAGATAGCAAGCCTGAAACAACTACAGCACTTACTCAAGACCATTTATTAATGGACACTGCTGCAGCAATTAATACTATTTCTATTAACAATGGAGCTACTAAAGTTCTTGCAGAAGGCGAAAGTTACATAGTTCCTGTAGGCTATAATGTTGGAGAATATAAAATATCGGCAAAAACTGCTGCAGGATACTTAACTGAGACTACTCTAGCAACCACAGGGGCAGATCTTATTAGTGGAGTAACTGCATATACAATTCAAGGTGGAAAGGCTACTAAAGTTACTGGTAAGTTAGCTGATTTTAGAGCAGGTAATCAAGCAGCAACCTCTTATCAAAATAGCTCTAGTAAATTAGCTATTAAGATTCCTGCAACTGGTGCATATAATTCAGCTAATTACTTAACAACTACAATTCCTTACAAAACAAGTGCAGGTGATTTAACAATTAATGTTAAACGTACAGGATCTGCAAATACTGCTTTAATTGAAGACTTTGTAGTTCCTGCAGGTTATTATCCAGCTGATACATCTGTTAAAGTTACTGTAATGGATGATAAAGTTAATATCGGTGAGATTAATGTACAATCAACAAAAGCTGCTACTGGAGCAGGAACTGTAACTCCTAGTGATGGCTTTGATTACTTAAAGCAAGTTACTGTAGGTGCTGCAAGTGGATTTTCTATCCTTGATAATGAAGCAAGAGAACTATCAGTTGGATCCTATAATACTGCAAATAAGGGTTATGGAGTTACTGCTACTAATGTAGTTGGTAAATTCTCAACTGCAGGCTGGATTACTACCGCTAATAATACTGATTCTTCTGTTGTTGTAGGTAAGTTACCGAAAGCAACTTTTGGATTTACAAATGATACAGTAAAATCTACAGGAGCTGGTTATATTCCATCTGGAGAAACTCTTCTTACAATGTCTCCTTATACTCATGGAATGTCCTTAGCAAAGGCAACTACTGCTATTGCTCCTTCTGGGGATAATACTGGAAATGTTGCTGCAGCTCATTATTATGTAAAATTTAATGTAGACACTGCAGGATACGCAACTGTTGGAGATCATTACTAGGATATTGGATCACAAGTAAGTTGTTCAGACTTTAAAACTTCTGCTACAGACAGTGCAACTTATGTTAGTAAAGCAATACATGCACAAACTACTTATTTAGATATTACTGGAAATTATCAGCCAGGTGCACAATATATTAAAGCAACAGTTCAAAGTGCTAGTGCTCCTACATTATCAATTACTGATAAAACAGGTACTGTTACTGTTGGAGCTAAGGATTCTTCTGGAAAATTCCCAATCTCTGTATCAAACTTAACAGGCACTATTTCTGTTGGTACTCCAGGATGGTTTATAGGTGGTACAGCTATTGATTCTAGTGTTACTGTTGGTACATTACCTGCATCAGTTCACACTTGTGGTGCAATTCAGTTAGGTAGTGATATAAGCACTAATTTAACGGCTAACCACTGTTATGTTACTTGTACTACTAGTACTGGTTATACTTTAGGTGAAACTAAATATATAGATCTTGGTATAGCTGGTACAGGAGCTACTTTAACTACTAGTAATTCTTCTAAGTCAATTGTAAAAGGAACTTATTATCAAAAAGAGGCCGCAGTATCTGTAGCAAAAGTCGCAGGAACTCTAAGAGATCTTTCTGGAGAAACTAATATTGGTATTACTACTACAACTCCTCTAGAAAATTTAACTTCTGACACTACAATAGTAGGAACCGACAATCAATTCTTAAGTAGTGTTACTATAGAAGTATCTGGTATTATAGATAAATTATCAAAAATTTAATGTGGCAAACGCCCACTTATTTAGAATTTTAAATTATAATTATAAATTGGAGGGGCATTTTACATATACCTCTCCTTTTATTGTTTAATGAGTATAAAATATGTATAATTGCCTAGTTATTAACAATTTTTAATATATTAAATATGAGTTCAATAAATAATGAAATTAGTATTATTAATGAAGGAAAATCAAATATAGCATCTTCCTTAATTGCTAAATTTGGAGTTCCTAGAGAAAATTTATTAAATGATGATGGCAGTCTAAAAAGACTATCAGAGTGGAATTTAGATGGTGTTAGTCAATACTGGGCAGATTAGAAAGTATCTAGTGCATCAAACAAAGAAACTACTCCATAGGTAGCTGAGATAACAATAGGAACAGCAACCAATTTATATAAAAATGAAGTGCTTTCAAATGGATCTCTTTCTTGGAATTTTCCTCAAGTAATTGGTCTAAGTGGTAATATCATTTATGGAAAGATATTAACTTTATCATCCACAGGAATTTTAACCGTTCTTAATGATATAAATATAACTGGAAATATTAATAATAATGATATTTCTGCAAAATTATCTTCCTCTTCTATTGCTTCTAATACTACAAGTAATACTTTTATACCAACCTATAAAGCAGTATGGGATGCAATAACTACTAGAGTTCCGACTACTAGAACTGTTAATAGTAAAAAATTATCCTCTAATATTATATTAACTGGATCTGATATTAATATATCTTCTTCAAATAGTAATAAGATAGCATCTGTTCTTAATAAAGAAGCATATCTAGAATGGGGAGGAAAAAACCAAATTAATAGTAGTTCTCCTATTGATTTTATATTAAATCCATTTCTTGGTGGAAATAAATTGGCAGCTTTAACACGAAGTGATGTTTCTCTGTATCGAGAAATTTCTTTAAATGGAACTTCTTGGACAGACTGGACTGATTCAGATAAGGATAAAGAAGTCTTTATGGGAGATAATAATTATCAATCTTAGAATCTTACTACTGGGGGAACTTTAGATGTATCAGCTTCTGCTGCTTCCACAGGGAAAATGTAGGTAAGAATATCTGCTTTATGCAGAAAAGAAAATGATATATATGCAGCTTTCTCATTAAATAAAATAATATTATCAATGGCAGCATCTTCTTATGTTGGAACTGATCATGATTATTTTAAATTGGAATGTGGCAAAAATGCAACTGATGCAAAGGGTACTGGTGCAACTTGGACTACAGTAGTTAGCTGGACCCCAGTAAGAGGATATCCTGGATTTAATACAATAAATTTTAATCGTATCTAGGTAGGCATTAATAGTTCTGATTATAATATCATTAGATTTACTTTTAAAGGAGGATGTTCTTGTGCTAAAATATTAGGATTTGGAGATTATGCCAATTATTGGAGAAGTAATTATATAGGATTATATGGAAGACCTTACACAATTGACCATAATGGACTCACAACATTTATGGGAGGGATCTCAATTCCAGGGAATTTAAGTGCCTCGGGAACTACTAATCTTGGAACAACAATTATTGGAACTAGTAGCTCTACTAAAGGATTGACAATACATGGAAACATAGATGCTACAGGATGGACTAAAATAGGATCTACATTAAATGTGTCTGGAAAAACAACTTTAGGAAGTTCTAGTACATCTGCAGATTTATAGGTATATGGTTCTATTAATGCTACAAAAAATATAACTGCTAGTGCTTTCTATGAATCTTCAGATAAAAATTTAAAAGAAGATATAACATCTATTTCTGTGATAGATCTAGCAAGAGATATTCAGTTAAAAGAATTTAGATTTAAAGCTGATGGAATTAAACGCTATGGAGTAATAGCGTAGGACTTACTTGAAGAAGGTCTTGATAATTTAGTATCAACTAAAGATAATCATCTTACAGTTGATTACATTTCGTTACTGTGTTTAAAAATAGCACAATTGGAAGAAGAAATTAAGAAAATAAAAATGAAATTGTTATGATACGGCGGTTTAGTTATGACATGGAATTACTATATAATAAATGGTCTCCATTTGTCATATCTTCTATATTAATAATTCATCATATCCTGCAATACTTACTCCCAGTAGATTTAACTTGGGTATAGTATGTATGTTTGTCATCAATAGTAACAAGCTACCATATGTATAATAGTAGAGATGTGTTTGAATTATGTAGAATTCATAGATGTTTAACAAATTATTCAATTTGTAATATATTTGCATATATTGCAGAGCACTACTGGATAGCCCCATACATGAATACACCATGGTTCTTGTTTATAATGGCAGGAACTCTAGTGGCATTAGGATTTGCTGCATATTACTACTATGTTGACATTTATTGCAAACGTGCTGAGGCAAAAAGCTGAATAGTTAGAAAATGGTACATCTAACTTAAGCTCAGAAGGTTGTTATAAAGTTTTAAACTTTCTGAATTTATTAGAAAATGGAGATCAGTCTTTTACAAAAACTGAAGCAGCAGATTATATAAAAGTTAGTAAATCTACTTTTGAAAATTATATTAGATTAAATAAAATTCCAAAAGGAGTACGTTTACATGAAAATAGTAAACTATTATTTTGGTATAAATCTGATTTGGATAAATTTTTATATGGATAAAGTACTAAGTTGGAAAGATCTTGGAGTTACGATAACCAAAGTATCAGGAGATACAGATAATAGATGTCCTTCTTATGGCAGAGTAAAATCAGTAAATTCTGCCAGTGCTATTAATAATATAATAGTATGGCCCTCTGGAAGAAAAGATACTTAGCTTATTCTAAATTCTTATTTTAACACATAGGAATATTGGGAACTTAAATTTAAGAATATTAACGAATCTGTTTCTGGATATATTATAAATATTAATAAAGAATTTAGTATTAAAATTGAATCAACCTATTATACAAATGGTGTAGGTGTGATTTCCTCCACAAATTTGCATTATAGAATTACTGAAGGTAATAAAGTTCTTTATGATGATACTGGTAAGTTATATAATAGCAGCTTTATGAAGTGTTATGAAGTAGGATATGATGGATCCGCTTCTCCTGTCATGTACAATGACTTTAGATTAACTATTAAATCTCTTAATGTAGAAACTGGCAAAGAAATTCATTTAGAAGTGTGGGTAGAAGGGTATGAAGAAACCAAAAAAATGGTTAGAATACTATATTCTTAAGTAGAATAATATTTAATTTTTTATTAAATGTTAGAATTAATACAAAATAATATATTTAATAATTCATTTAATATACAGTTATTAGCATAAAAGAGAATTTAAACTTCTGGTTTAGATTCTCTTTTTTATTTTAGGAGATTTATAATTTTGAAATTTTAATGAATATTATTGTATAGTTCTAGAACAAAAAATTAACAATAATTATTAACCATTAAAATTTTAAAGTATGAGCGAAACTAAAACTTTTGTAGTACCTGATTATTGCAGAAATGACAATGATGATTTTGCTAAAATGGCTTTATTGAACAACGGTGGTATGAATGGATGGGGAAATAATCCCTTTTTCTACTTAATCTGGATGTGGATGATGAGGTATATGAACGGAGACGCTTGCCAAAGCAATCCACAGATCACTGCTCTACAAACAGCTATGCAAGACAATCATAATTCGGATTTATTAATGTCTGCAATTAGAGGTAATGAGAGTGCTGTGCGTGAATTTAGCGCAACCACTGGATTAAACTTCTCTGCTGTGCAAAATGCTATATGCGGAGTAAAGAGTGCTATTAATGAAGTAGGTGCTCAATTAGGATTCAGTTCTGAGCGTGTTATTAACTCAGTACAAGCTGGAGATTGTGCAGTTATTCAAGCAATTAAAGATGCTGGATGTTCTATTAATTAGAACATTATAAAAATGGGATATGATAATCAATTATCCAATGAAAGATAGACTACTGCTATAAATCAAGGAATTTATGGCTTAAATACTGCTTTAGATAGAAATGCTTGTGCAATAGAGTATAATACCCAAAAATAGACCTGCACATTACAAAATGCTATTAAGGATACTTCTGCTGCAAGCACTAATGCTATTATAGCTAAATTAGATGCTATAGAAGATAGTAGAAAAGATAGAGAAATTTCAACTCTTACTGCTCAATTAGCTTCAGCACAAGCTAGAGCAGAAAGACAAGCAGAACTTGCTCCAATTATAGCCCAAGTAAATGATATTAGAAGAAATCAACCTGCTACAACTACTATCGAATATCCACAATTAACTGCAATTCCTAGTACAGCATTTTTAGGATCATTACCTATAAATACTGGTATCTGGGGTTAATAAAAGGAAAGGAGGTAGGTATGGCTTTTATAAATCCTTTTATTAAAGTTAATGCTGGGGGAATCCCAAGATTGTAGGCAATTAATACTCCAGTAGCTGCAAGTGATAATTCTTTAACCTATGATTTTAAACATCATAGATTTTTAAATTATCCTTATGCTGGATTATTAATTTTTAAATTGCCTGCTGTAACTGCTGCTGCAGCTGCTGGTGATGTTTATTTTACTACTTCTAATGATAACAAAATACAAGTGTATGATTACTCTGGAACTGCAGTGAAATCTAATGACGCCAATATTGCTAAAGGAGGGGTATTTATTGGATGGTATTCAAATGATTAGTTATTATTATTAACTGGAGTTGCTTAATGGGATTTCAAAATTTAAGACCAAATAATACTTTATATATTTTATATAAAAGTATCCCTAAATTAGAGATAGGAAGGGTGAACAGTGTTTCACCCCCTATCCCTAAATTTACAGGGAATTTTCAAGATATGACTGTAGATATTTCTACTAATATTGATGATTCTATTACAAACTTTTAGAAAGTTCCAGCAAATTTAGAAATAGCAGATGTAGGAAATGATATGGTTATCTCTTATGATAGATAGAGAATTTCTGATGAAATTAAGACCTTAAAGTCTAGAAGTGAAAGTGCTCTAGAAAGTATAGACTTTCATAAAAAGATGATAAAGGAATGTAATGATTTTATAAGAATTCTTAATCCAGAGATTGCAGAAAAAGAACAACGAGATCAAGAAACAAAGTAGCTTAAAGAAGAAATTAGTTCTTTAAAAGAAATGTTTTCTAGTTTTATGAAACAATTTAAACAATAAAGACTATGCCAGTAATGATTCAAGTTTCTGACGATAAGTACAACTGCATTAAGCATTATGTACAAGCTTCTTTAGAATATGTTAGAATGGTAGAACACAAACTAACAGAAGTTCTAGAAGTTATTGAAAAAACAGATGAAGAATAATATTTTATAAAGTTTTATACAACAGTGGAACTACTATTTGAAATACAAATAATTATAGGAGGATATTCTTGTTAACATAGATTATTCTCCTTTTTATTTTTTATAAATTAACTATTTATATACTATAGCGTAGTATTAATTTTTAAATGAATGTGAATTATGACTTTAAACGAAATTTTGCTAAAACAAAGTGTTTTAGCTCCACTCCTAGTAAAATCAGGAGACGATGAATTAAGTAAAGAGTTAAAAGTAAAAATTGTTAGACTTAGAATTGCTTTTAATAAGATTAAAAATCAATTTGAAGATGAGATTAAAGAATTCTCTTCTAACCTTATTCCAGAAGATCTGAAAAAGCTTCAAGAAATCCCTGAAGACAAAAGAACTCTAGAAGATACTCAAAAAATTGAAGAACTTGTAAATAAAGTAAATTCTGAGTATAGAGAATTTTTGGAACAAAAAGGAAAAGAAGAAGTTACATTTACTGCTGATGATTCTTTTACTGATAATGAATTTGATGAAATTATTTCCGTTAATGCAGGAAATGATGTTACTGTAAATGGTAATAATGTAAAAGCAGAGGAACTCATGGATAGTTTTTATGCTTTATTTGTTGATAAGAAATAATAATACAATAAAACTCTTACAGCACTAACAACATTTAGGCACTTAATATTAAATTATCTTTTATAGTAAATACGTTATTTAGCTTGTAGGAAAATTATTTTAGATAAAATATATAATAATATCAAAATGAAAGTGAATTATGGATGAACAAATTTTAGATGCTTCTACTATTGATGAATTTAATGAATATGATTTAACAGGAGAAGCCCCAGAAGATGGCAATTAGTCTTATCAAGATTCTAATGAACCAGACAATTCAGAGGGAGATTCTGATTCTAACTACGAAGATAATTCGCAAGAAGAACCAGATGATTCGTCATATACTAACGAAGACGATTCTGATGATGATGATTTATTTACTAAAGAAGTCTTAAGACTAAAAGGAATTAATGATCCTAATAAAATTAAATTTGAGGATGAATCTGGTGCAGTTATTGAACGGGCATGGAATGATTTATCTACAAAGGAAAAGTTAGGAGTTCTTACATTGGAAGAAGATACTGATACTGATTTGGAAGACGAAGAAATTCAATTTATAAATATGCTCCGTCAAAATAATCTTACTCCTTCTGCGTATCTTCAGGCTTTTCAGTCTAATATAACACAACAAATTCTCGATAATTAGGAGATGCCTTACGAGGTAGATAACCTAACAGACGACGAATTATTCGCATTAGATTTAATTGAAAAATTAGGAGAAGAAAATGTTACTGATGAGGAATTGCAGTCAGCTATTGAACAAGCTAAAGCAAATGAAGATTTGTATTCAAAACAAGTGCAGGCTTTAAGGGATCATTACAAAAACTTAGAAAACCAGCAAGAATATGAACAACAACAAGCACAGCAATACCAAAGGGAACAATCTTATCGAGATTTTTCAGAACAAGTTTTATCTTAGATTGAGGGATTTGATAAAATCGCTGGAGAGGAAATTGATCTAAGTGTCGATGATAAGAATGATATAGCAAATTATATCTTAACTAGAGACGAAACTGGATTAACAGACTTTTACAAAGATCTTCAAAACCCGCAGGCATTAACTACTGCTGCTTTCTGGATGTTAAAGGGCCCAGAAATTATGCAAGAATTACAGTATGAAATTCAGCAAGCTTATAAGAGGGGATATGCCGTAGGAACCTCTTCAAAGCAACCTGCTCCTAAAGTAGTTGTTACTCCCAGAACAAACACTGAGCAGACTGATTATAATACTAGCAATGATGCTGCAGCTCTTGGAGATGATGAATCTTATTTATATACTTAAAAAATTGATTTATGTTATTAGCTAATTTTACAACTGTACGCCCTGAAATGGGTGGAAAGTTCTGCCCATTTAAAACTCTATTAATTGCTGGAACCCCTTCAAATAGCTATAACACAAGATTATTGGGGAATCAGCAGCCAATCCGTAAGATCGGGAGGTTCAACGACTAATAAATATCAAAACTAAATTATGAATTTGACAAAGTATGATATTGCTATACTATTAGGTCTATTGTTAGGAAATGGGCATATAGATTCTAAGGGATAGATACATATTAAACATAGTAAGAAACAAAAAGAGTATTGTGAATTTAAAGCAAAATTAGTACATTCTATATGTGGAGGATCTAATATAAAAATAAAGGAATCAACAGATGGAACTAATAAATTTAAAAAGCAATCAAAAAGATTTCAACAAATAAGAAAACTACTTTATTCTGAAAATAAAAAAACTATAAATAATGAAATTCTAAATCTAATTCAACCAATAAGTATTGCTTTGTGGTGGATGGATAAGGGGAGTGTGATTAAAAACACTGACTCTTTCACACTAAAATTTTTTATAAATAGGTCATTAGAAGAAAGTAAATTGATTTAGAATTATTTTTTATCTATTTATAATATCAAATGGGACATAATTCCATCAGATATAATTTAGAATAAGTATATCTTAAGTTGTAATGATAAGAAATTCTTAGCTATTATAAAAGATATTGTATCTAGAGTTAAATGTATGCAATATAAAATAATTGATATTTAACACGAAATAGAGCATATTTTTTAAATATGAAGATATAGTCTGAGCTCATACGATGATAAAGTGTGAGAAGTATAAAATAAAGAGTTTGTACGTTAACAGAAATTGAGAACTAGAACTTATGAGGATTGGAGTAAATTTTTAGGTCAAAAAGCCCATAAAATGGGTATCGTGGCAAAGCTTTATCCTCAAAATACAATTTCAGCATTAACCGACTTACTTGGTAATGTATGGATGGGAGACCAAAAGAAGAAACTTGGCGGTTTTCAATCTATTGACAGTACTTACTTTGAGTTAATAATCCTAGCTCACTAACAATGTGAATTGTTTGATTAAATTCTTTAAATTGCTGGGAACTCCAAAAATATGGGTTTTGGAATATCAGCAGCGTAGTTGCAATGGCAACAGCGTTCAACGACTAGGCGAAAGCCGTAAATTATTATTTTAATAATTGAAAAACTGAATTACTATGAAATATATTGTTTATATGACTACAAATATAAAGTCAAAAATTTCTGGAATTAACAGGATTTATATAGGAGTACATAAAACTGATAACCCAGATATATTCGATGGATATATTGGATGTGGAGTTAAAATAAATTCTCCATGTACTTATATGTTTCCAAAGACTCCTTTTTAGTATGCAGTTAAAAAGTATGGGCCGAAAAACTTTATTCGAACTATACTATTTGTATATGATACAATTGAGAAAGCGTATAAAAAAGAATCAGAAATAGTTGATGAATATTTTATAAAACAACCTTTTACTTATAATGTTGCTTTAGGAGGACATGGTGGAGAAGTAGTTGATTCTCGTGTACACTGCTTACCTGTATATCAATTTGATTTACAAGGCAAGTTAATAAATTCATGGGAAACAACATTAGATGCTTCTGATTTTTATGGATGCACTGTAGCAAAAATAGGCAAAGCAATAAATGGTTATTATGAATGTCTTGGATATTACTGGTCAAGAACTGCCAGTATAAACATCCATAATTATAAAACCTTACATAAAAAATATACTTATTTGTATAGTTCTGAAGGCAAATTAATAAATGAATTTATTTCAAGAACCGAATGTGCTACATTTTTAGAATGCACTCCACAATCAGTTAGTAAAGCTATACAATTACAATAGCCAATTAAAGAGCATTATGTATCAGATTCAATCGTTGATATTTTCATTCCTAAGCCTAGAATATCTTTAAAAAATACAGAGTTTTATTTATACGATAAGACTAATAAATTCTACGGTAAATATATAAATAGGGATATTCTAGAGGTTCTTAAAATTCATACTTGGAAAAAACTTAATAGCATATTAAATAGTAATGGAGGATGGTACAAGGATTTTTATGTATCTATTTCTAAATTAGAAAATGTTCCAAGTAAAAAGCTAAAGCAAAAGCAAGTTGAAGTATATACAAAGAATGGAATATATTTAGAAACTCTACTTTCAGTAAAAGAAGTTAAAGAAAAATATAACTTAAATAGTAGTCAAATTACGAAAATTCTTAAAGGAATTAAACATCATGAACAATATATATTTAAATATAGTAAATGATATAGTCTAGACTTATAGGTAACTATAAGAGCATTAAATTGCTATATTCGGGGAAATTCAAACCAATCAAATTAAACGCATTCCATTTGCTGCAGTTCCTGTAGAAAATGGTGCTGATGGTTCAGAAATTGAAATGATCTTCCCAGAGAACTACTACCAGTTAGAAGAAGTATTTAAAATCGATGGTTCAGGCCAGCAATGTATGGTCGTGGCACCTCCTGTGCGTAAAGCTGACAATATGTGGTCAGTTATCGTTCGTTTGGTGGATAATGACTATCGTGAAGTACTCGATGTAACTGCGTGTCAACCTGGATGTAGATTATTGCATCCCAAAGTTAGTGATAACTTTGATAAAAAGAATTTTAATTGCTGGAAACCCCAATAACTGGGCAATCAGCAGCGAAGTTTAATAAAAAATACTATAACAGCTGAGGCTCAACAGTATATAATTAAAAACGTTCAACGACTATCCGTAAGGAATAAATTAATTTATGAAAAAATATATAGTTTATAAAACAACTAATTTAGTAAATAATAAAATTTACATAGGTGTTCATAGAATTTTTAATTCTAACTTTGATGGATATTTAGGAAATGGAATATATATAAATCAGCCTAATACTTATAATAAATGCAAAACTTTATTATAGAAGGCAGTTAATAAATATGGAACTGATAATTTTAAAAGAGAGACTATCGCAACTTTTACAAATGAAAAAGATGCATATTCTTTGGAAGCATCTATAGTAAATAAAGAATTTTTACAAAGAAAAGATGTATATAATATGTGTTTAGGTGGAACTCTTCAATAGTATAAAAGTTTAAAAACTTATAAATATTCTAACGAAGGAAATTTATTAGAAGAGTTTGAAAGTATTAAAGAAGCTGCAATCTCTGTCGGAGCAGACAGTGAAACTTTAAGATAGGCAATATTATATAAAATCAGATGTAAAATTTTTTTTTGGAGTAATAATAAATATGAGATTCTTGATTTAAGTGCATATAATACAGAAACAAAAAAGAGTAAAAATATAAGTATTTATACAAAATCAGGAGTATTTATGTAGGAATTTAGCTCGGCACTAGATGCCTCTAAATTTTGCAAGTGTTCAAATTCTCAAATTCTTAGATCTGCAAAATTAGGATATTTAATTGATGGTAATTATAGAGCTTCTTTTATAAAAGCAGAAACTTATGATAAAGCTAAAAATATTTATCTAAATACTCAAAGAGTATATTAGTATTCTAAGGAGGGTTAGTTTATAAAAGAATTTAATTCTTTTGTAGAAGCTCAAAAAGAATGCCAAGGATCAAATATTAGTGCAAGTATTAATCATAAGCACCCATGTAAAAACGGATATTTATGGTCTATAGAAAAACTACCATATTATAACATTCCTCCAAAAAATAAAACTAAAAAAGTTGGAAGATATGATGAAAATGGAAATTTATTAGAAACTTTTAAATCTATTGGAGAGTGTCAAAAAATATGGGGAAAAGCAGTAGCTCATTGTATACGAGGAAATAGAGAAAAACACAAAAACTATATATTTAAATTAATTGAAATGAATTCTAACTTACAATGATAAGTTAAAGATATAGTCTGATCTATATAGTAATATATAGCTAACATACATGACCACTCATTGGCTCGGTGATTAACATTGCCGAGGATAAAATAAACTAATTGCTGGAATATTCTATTAATTTAGAACAATCAGCAGCGAAGATTGCATTTTAATTACTAATTTTAGTAAAAATACAATACCGTTCAACGACTAGGCAAAATGCCATAATTTTATATATTAAATATAGAATGAAACGTTTATTTGTAGAATAATCTACAAAAGATATAGTCTGATCTTAGCAGTAATGTTAAGTTAACACTAAAAATGAATGCTAAACCTGAAATGTCAGATTGTGGGTTCACAAAATACTAGAGTAAGATTAAAAAATTGCTCCTTATAGCAGAAATGCTATTCGAATAAGTTTTCTAATTGCTGGAAAGCTACATTTAGATAATATGCTAATCAGCAGCGAAATCTTAGAGTATATAATTAAGACACTAAGATACGTTCAACGACTATCCTAAAAGGAATATAATTAATTAATAATTAATTAGAAATGGAAACAAACTTAAATAATATAAATTATAAGAATTTATATTTAAATATGAAAGTTTATGATATAGTCTGATCTTATATGAAAATATAAGCTAACATAATGAATATCGAAAGAATGCGCAATTTCATGACATTATTCCGCGTAGTAATCATCTGCGCACTGTAATAAATTAAACAATAATTGAAAATTTAATACTAAAATCCCTTGAATTGCTGGAAGCTTAGTTGTAATCAGCAGCCAAGGCTAAATAATTATAAGATCTTAGATAAATTATTTAGTAAGGTTCAACGACTATCCTAATGGAGTAAAGATTATATAATCTTGATGCGAGGGATAAATTAACAAATAATAAATATGAAAAAATCTATAGTATACCAAACAATTAATTTAGTAAATAACAAGATTTATGTAGGAGTGCATACTCAAGAAAATGTAGATATTTTTGATGGATATCTTGGTTGTGGATTTAATATAAACCATAAATTTTATATAGATCATCCAAAAGTTCCTCTTCATTTTGAAATAAAGAAATACGGGGTTAAGAATTTTAGACGAATTATCTTAGCAGTATTTGATTCTTATGAAGATGCAGTAAAATTGAAAAAACAAATAGTTAATGATAGTTTTGTTAAAAGAAATGATACTTATAATATTTCTACAGATGAAATGAATGAAATATCCCCTATTAACCAAATTACTGCGGACGGAACACTTATTTATACTTGGGGTAATGCAACTATGGCTGCAGAAACCTTAGGTATATCTTATAAAAATATAATAGACGCTAAACTACATAAGGAAAGTTGCTTAGGATATTTTTGGAGTGAATCTCCTTCAATAAATATCAAAGAATATAATTCTAAAAAAGGAATGCATATATATCAATATTCAGATACTAGAAAATTTATACAAGTGTTTGAATCGATAGAAGATGCAGCTAAAGCAATGGATTCTGATGAAAAAACTATATATAAAGCAGCTAAATCTGAAGATAAATTTAAAGATTTTTATCTTTCTTTTAAATGTGTTGCAGAACTTGCTCCTAAAAAGCTTAAAAGAATAAAAGGTAAAATGCTCTATATATATGATTTACAAGGAAAATATATTACTGAATTAATAATGGGAAAAGAAGTCTATGATTTCTTCCAAACTAAGAAATATGGACAAATTAGACGTGCCCTTGTAAATGAAAGACCATTTAAAAATACTCAATTATCACTAGTAAAAGTCGAATCAATGACACCTGCTAGTGAAAAAAATCAATTTATTCCTAGAAAAGTTGGAGCATATTCACTTGATGGAAATTTAGTAGAAGAATTCCGTAGTGTAAAAGATGCTACTACAAAGTACGGCACTGGAGTTAGAAGAGTATTAAAGGGTATACAAGAAAAAACTAAAGATTTAGTATTTAAGTATTTAGATTAATTTAATGATATAGTCTAAAAAATTTAATTTTCAGAGATGAAAATTACTCAGATCGTTACAAATTAATGGAGGATACTCTTATTAAGATCTCTGAAGGCAAGGATGCTGGCTGCTTATCTGAAAAGATTTATGCAATGGATCCAATGTCTAAGGTTCTTATGGATAACTTCATGCAAGCGCGTGAGCAAATGCTCTTAATGTCGAAGACTAACATCGACGTGAATTAATTTCTAGTTCACTTTAAATTCTTTTAATTGCTGGAAACTCCTGTTAGGATACTAGTACTAAAAGTAACAATCTAGTATATAGGGACAATCAGCAGCGAAACCTAAGACTGCTATGCATCTTAGTGTACGTTCAAAGACTAGGCATAATGCCGTAAATTAAATAATAATTGAAATGGAGAATAATATTTATAAATATATAGTATATTTAACTATGAATATAGTTAATGGAAAATATTACATAGGAGTGCATAAAACAGACACACCTTGGATTTTTGATGGATATTTAGGATGTGGTGCAAAAATATCACAGCCAAGTTCTTATAATAAAGGAAAAACACCTTTACATGCCGCTATTTTAAAGTATGGGATATCTAATTTTAAAAGAGTTGTATTAAAAGTATGCGATACAATAGAAGATGCTTTATCTTTTGAAAAAACTCTTGTTACTAAAGAATTTATTTCTAAGCCATGTAATTATAATGCAACTATAGGAGGAGGAATTCCCCCAAGATTAAATAAAAGAATTAATCAATTTACATTATAGGGAGAATTTGTAAAAACATGGGATTCAGAGACTGATATAAATACTTTTTATTAGAGTAAAATTTAGATGTCTGATATTATAAAAGAAAAAAGAAATTTTGCAGGAAGTTTTTGGACTTTTGAAGAAGTTAAATCAATAAATGTAAATGAATATCATAAGATAACAAAAAGAGGATTTATTGATCAATACGATTTATCCGGGAATTATTTAACTTCATATAAATCAACTAATATTGCTAGTCAAAAATTAGATATAGAATTTAAAAAATTAAATTCAGCAATATTTAAAAGAAAACCCTGTGAAGGTTACTACTTCCTACAATCTGGTACAAACATAGATGAAATTTTTTGTAGAAGTTTTAAACGAACTGCAAACAGTCATCCTATTTATAGGTACTTAAAAAGTGGAGAATTTGACAAAGCTTTTCAAACCACTGCATAGGCAAAAAAAGATACTCCAAAAGCAACAGCTATTTCTTTAAAGAATGCTGTTGTAAATGGACACTTATGTGGAGGATATAGGTGGTCGTATAGTAAAGCATCGAACTATTTTGATATTGAAAATCCTAAAAAATATGATGAATGCCCACCAATAGAACAATATGATTTATAGGGAAATTTTATAAAATTATGGGAATCTTATAAAGACTGTAAGAAAGAATTTCCTTACTGCTTAAGAGTATGCAGAGGAGATATTAAATCAACTGGTGGATATATATTTAAATATAAATATTAAAGATATAGTCTGATCTGTATGGAAACATACAGCTAACATAAAATGGGAAAAGCAACTATCTCAACAAGAAATACTGGCCGTGAAATTCCAATTGGTGAAGGTCTTATCCCACAAATTGAACGTTATTGTTCAAAACACGTGGCTTCTAAGGTAACCATTAATACATTCTATACTATTATGAATGAAATGGTTCAACGCGCTGACAATCCTCAGGGAAACCATTTAACAAACCCTTTGTTACATTAATAATTGCAACATAAATAAGATGCTTTACATCGTAAGATGTATCGAATAAGAATTCAAATTGCTGGGAAATGCTAAAGGTTTTTAAACTACAACGTAAGAAGTAATTCTAAGCGTGATAGTTACGAAAGTAGAAAAAATTAAAAACATGGTATATGGTGTAAACCTAAGTATTATAACAATGCACGATCAGCAGCAAAGGCTTCCTTAAAGGAAGAATGTTCAACGACTAAAAGTTTTCTATCCTATGAAAAAATATATAGTTTATAAAACAACAAATTTAATAAAGGTGTTCATTTACTTGATACTACTAAACCAGACACTTATATTGGATGTGGAGTTACTAGCCAAAAAATAACAAATCCTAAAACAGCCTTTCATTTTGCAGTATTAAAATATGGATATTCTAATTTTAAAAGAATTACTTTATTTGAATATCCATTTACAGAAGAAGGCATGAATCAGGCGTATAAAAAGGAAAAAGAGCTAGTAAATTCAGATTTCTTAAAAAGAAAGGATGTTTATAATAGAGCTCTAGGCGGTAAAATAACCTTTTTATCTAGAAATAGAAAAATTAATTAGTACACTTTATCGGGGAAATTTATTAAAACTTATAACTCTATTAAAGAAGCTTCTGATAGTACTGGACTTACTAGCATAGCTTCGGCTGTTTGTGGTATTTCAAAATATTGTGGAGACTATCAATGGCAGTATTATAATGGTAGTACTAAAGATATTTCAGGGATACAGGGTAAAGAACGCACTATATATTAGTATGATCTATAGGGAAATTTATTAAAAGTTTGGAAATCTGCAACTATAGCTTCATATGAATTTTCTAATCCAAAATCTGCAAGAGCTGCAATACATAATGTATGTAATAAAATTACTCATTAGGCTTATGGGTACTATTGGAGTTTTACTAGAAAATTTGAATATAATGAATACATTAAATCAAAAGCTGTAGCAAAATATAATGATTCAGGACAATTTATAGAATCGTTTTCATCTTTAAAAGATGCTGCAAAATCAGTTGGATTAAAAGATCCTTCTTCAATATCTAATTGTATTCGAGGAAAAACAAAACATGCTAAAGGATTTAGATGGAGATTTTTTTATGGGAATACTTCAAGTATTCCAAGTTTATAAACTATTTTAGGATAATGATATAGTCTACCATATATTGAAAAATATATGATTTGTGTTATTTTTGTTTGTAACGAACAAATGATGGCAATTGTGAATAAAGTTCTTATGGCACATTTAAAAGATTTCAGAACTGATGGAGCTTTATTCTATTCTAAAGTAAATGGTGGTTCTTACTACAAAGTAGGTGCTAGCTTTAATTCTTATGAATTTAACGGTAAATATGTTGCCGCTTAATATTGAAAAATATTATGTAAATTTATTTAATTGCTGGAACTTCCTTAGAGTCTTACTACTACAATAAGTTCGAAAGAATTTATGAATGTTTAAAACAGTAAGAATTGGAAAATCAGCAGCTATTCTCCTAGAGCTATATAGTATGGAGACAGTTCAACGACTATCTTATAATAAGAATAGATTTTAATCGAAAAAATAAATATCTTTGAATTAAAATGCATTGTAAACTATAATGATCCTGTGTAATAAATAATTATAAAGGGAAGTAATTACGAAGATAAAGATATAGTCTGAACAATATAGAAATATATTGATAACTTAATGAACACTATCACATTTAAGGTAGATAGAACCCTTACTCGCGAATATATTATGCCATTCGCTATGTGCCTTGACTTTACTGGTGGAAAAACATCAGCAACGCCGCCTATTTCATTATTTTCTCTTAAAGGTAAAGACTTAATGCTCTCTAAATTGCATGGTCCTGGATACGGAGAAAGTATCGTCTCGACAATGGTGGCAGGAGGTAAAAGTTATTGTGCCTCCAAACTTTTCTAATTGCTGGAAACTCCTTAGAACTTTAAGTACTTTATGTAAAAATCTTAAAGATTGGACAATCAGCAGCATTGACTATAATTAAACTTTTATTAAGATAATTATAAATTCAGTGTTCAACGACTAGAGTAAATACTCGTAAATTTAAAATAAATTGAAACGAAAAGCAATCTAATATGAAATGGATTTCCATTTAAACTAAAACATAATTAGATTGAAGATATAGTCTAAACTATTATGAAAATAATAGAAAAATCGCAGTAATTGGCAATGACTGCGATGGGTTATGGCGGAATAGCCGTATTTAACCCCTATAAGTCGTATATCCTCTATTCAACTGAAAAGAGTATATAATTTAACTAAAGATAATCAATAAAAACATAAAGATTAACAGAGAGGGATAACCTCCCTCTCTTATACTAATTATATTCAAATGATTTATGGCTAAAAAGGAAAATGTTAACTCCATAAAAGATGGAGATTTATCTAATATTATTGTACTTAGAAGTGTTTGGGGAAAAGCTAATCAAAATTATGTATTACAACCTCAAAGAGATAAATATGGTCAATTACCCTCTTGTGTAAGACGAGTAAATAACCTTGGAGATATGATACTATCAGAAAAAGATAAGGAAGGAAGCCTAGAAGGACTTATTCCAGAAGATGAGCAAATTGTAGTACATGATGGTTCTGTATTTGATTTAAATAATCCTAGACAAGCAGCTGAATGGGAAGCTATTAAGAATTGCTTTTTAATTGCCCCGGACAGATATGCTAAAGACGATAAAGGTAATTATTTAATTGATGGTTCTATTGATATTACTTCTAGTGCTAATTATGGAAGATCTTCTAGATATGGTAGAGCAGAGCTTTACATTGAACGTCCTGGTATGGAATCTAAGAAGAAGTTAACTGCAAGAAAATTGCGTTTACAAGCTCAAAATTTCATTATGCAGGATGAAGCTGGTTATGAAGGATGGCTTAGAATGGCTAAAGTTCTTGGAAGAAATATGACTAATCAACCAGCCGCTGATGTAGAAGAATTCTTGTTCTCTGTTGCTGATAAAACTCCAGAAAAAATTATTGAACTATATACAGGGGGTGATATTCAATTACGTCTTCTATTTAGCACTGCCAAAGAAAAGAAAGTAATAAAGAAGAAACAAAATATTTATTTTTACGGTACTGATCAACAGATTATACTCGGAGCTTCAGAAGAGGCAGTAATTAATTGGATGAAAGATCCTAAGAATGCCAAAGCTCTTGAATTAATTAGACATGATACTTTCCCTGAGATGTTTGGGGAATAAATAATTAATAATAATTAAAGTAATGACTGCAAGATAGTAAATTTATGAACTAAATTTATAAATAAACTGTCCCATATTATAGTAATATAATATGAGTAGTGGGCAAAAACGGTAGAACCTGAGATGGCAATACCGTGCTAAATATTATAGTAATATATAATATCAGTGTAACGCGTAGAAATTGAACCTGAATTTCAGAATATAATATTTCCAAGAGTGCCCACCTTCCATTTAATGGAAGAAAATGTACGCTGAACTATGAAGAAGCAAATTCATAGAACTAAAGGATAAAAAACCTTTAGGATAACAATTTGAGGTATTCGAATCAACTTTAATTGAACTTAGTAAGGTTTAGGCACCTGCCTTGAAGCTTTACGAATTTAATTACCTATTTAATAAGGCAATTAATCAATACATTAATAAGGTCTATAATCACTATGATCTAAATCAACAAACTACTGATGATTTACGTGTACTAAAATCAACAGCTTATTTAACTCCTGTTAAATACAGAGAAGATAATAGTGCATTGCATAATAGTACTGCTAATGCAGGATCCTATCTCAGTAGAGCACATAGTTCTATACAATCTTTACATGGTGCTACTTACGAAGTAGCACTTCCATTGGACTATTTGCATTTATTAAATTGCATCTGTGTTTTCTATGTAGCAAAGCAAAAGGACTGCTGGGATGCTGGTTCTTATATTGAAATTCCAGCCACTCGTTTAGCGGCAGATACTTGGGCACTAATCATTACTGATATATATAATAGGCCATCTCCAATGAGGCCCTATTACTATATTCATAATCAGAATGGTTCTATTAGAAATGATGTACTTCCTACAAGTCCTATTAAAAAAATATCAGAGCTAGGAATTCCTGAAGGAACTGATATGACTGGAAATTATGAGGTAACTTCTAATGGATATGTAATTTATAGAGGAACTACAAAAAGTAATCTCGAAATGAGTAAGTTTACATATATTTATTTTGAAGGTAATTATTATAATGTTACCTCTAAAGATACTATAGTTGAAATTAACCCAGACACTGGAGCTCAAACTCCATTAAAACTATTTGATCCAAAAAATCCTGGAACTCCTTTAAAAAAGGCAGCTCTTGAAAAGGCTAAAAAGGATATTGAAGAAGGTGATACTACTGCAACTATGTGCTATCTTGATCCTGAAGACACTGTAGGAATGATAAAAGATGGTAAAACACTACAATCTGGCTCAAATCTTCCAAGAACTTTTAAACTAGATTTTGGTAATAATACTACAGAAAATGTTTCTTTAGTAGAAAAACCAATTGGACTTCGTGCAGGAAATCCTTCTAATGTAAGAATGGAAATCCGCTATGGTAAAAATAAAGTAATTATTTACTTAACTATAATATTTTCAAAAGGAAATAATTATGATTTGCCCACTATTACAGTAATGTAATAGATGTAAGGGACGAAATCGGTGAAAGCTGTGATGCTAATACCGAGCTAACTAATTAAATTACGAAAGGTTAATTAGTAGTGTAACGCGTAGATGTTGAATAAATATAATACATCCAAGAGCGCCCCTACCCTATATTTATAGGGAAAATATGTACGCTGAGCTTATTCTAATTAAGAAGAATAAGAACATAAGGATAAAAAACCTTATGGATAACAATACTGAAAGATGATTCAGTTTTCTAGCTAAAAGAAGTACAAGTAGATTATGTTAAATCTCCTCAATTCATCAGATTAACATAGGAACAAATAGACCTTACAGAAGATACTTCGCAAATCATGGAATTCCCTGATTATGTAAATCAAGAGATTATAAATGAGTTGGTACATTTAGTTATGGAGCGTACAAACGATCCTAGACTATCTAACAACATATAGATAACTAGAACTATTGGTGAACCAACACCCCAATAGGCACAATCCGCAGAAGCCCGAGGCTAATGCATAAAATTTAATTAATTATGTTTAACTGGACAACAACAACAATTATCAACAGTCTTAAAGACGCAACTACTGGTGATGACTTAGTAAAAGTATGGAGTAAAGCAGAAAACGGTTCTGGTTTTTCTGGTTCTTATCCTGTAATCAAGATTAAAAGAGATTACACTTTTGAAACTCGTTACATTACCAATGTTTATAAAGCAGTAGCTAAAGATCCTGTAAAGTGTAAAGCAACTCTTGATTTTGCATTAATCGTGAAGAAATTAAAAGCATTAGTTGATGCTGGAAGTATTTCTCCACAAATCTATGGCAGACTTGCTTTTTACATTGCTCTTGAAGGTTCTGAAGAATCAATTTATGCTAACGATATGTACCAAAAGGGTAAACCATTTTCAATCGGTTTTGGTCCTGTAACTATCACTAAAGATTCTGATGAAGCTGCTTTAACAAAAGCTGCTCAAGCAATTGTTAAGAACCTTGTAAAGAACGCTACCAATTCGATTTATGGTAAGAGATTATTTGAACTTACTGTAAGTCCAACAGCTGACACTAGTGTGGTTCTTGAAGGCACTTCAGAATTCCAAAGATTCAACTTCATCAATGTTGCTGTTGATGATATTTCTGAAGAAGTTCTCGTATCTGACTATAATTTCTTCTTTGAAAATGAAGATTCTGATACTTCAGGTATTACCCTTAATGAAAGAGGTGAAAATAGCTTTGGTACATATCTTTATATGATTAAGAACCTTCAACTTCCTACTGTTCATAATACTAAGTGGTTACGCCTTAAAGAAGATGAAAAGCCTGTAGTTGGTGCAAAGTATACTCAATACATTGTAAACTACTGTGCTCCTTCTATGGCTAATCCAGGTCTTACTGTAGTTGGTCAACACAATATGAGTGCTACTACTCATGTATTCTGGGTAAATGAAGCTATTGTTGCTGATTTCGAGAGATTCTTGACAGCAGCTAGTATTACTCCAGAAGTAGCTGCAGCTAAAGTTAAAGATAAAGCAGGTACTGAATTCTCAGTAAACCACGAACAGACTGTAGAACATACTAAATCTAAGAAAGCTGCTGGTGGTGCCACAGAGAAAGTCTAATTTTAATCTAATATAAGAAAAGGTGGGAGTTAATTCTCCCATCTTTTACTAATATTACACGACTATGGGAGTATTAGAAATATTAGGTCTCATCCTAGGTGGTGGAGGTATTAGTTCTCTTGCAACTTGGCTTTTCCATATTAAAGCTGAGCGCAGATTAAAAATGGCAGAAGCAGAACAGAGTGAGTAGACAGTCTAGAGTATGATAACTGCTAATAACAAGGATATGTTTGATTCAATGTATGTATAGATTACGAAAATAATGAAGGATTATAATGAACTGTCCGATGATTATAGATCATACCGACAGGGAGCAATAATAAAAGAGCGTAACTTCTAGAAAAAAATTGATGATAAATGTCAGGAATTAGCTGTATTAAAATCCTAGATACAGTACCTCAAGGGATTGCGTTGTTATAATACAAACTGTCCCAATAGAATAAAAAGTAATCCTGAAAAGTAGAAATAATATTAATAATTATATTTTTGGATGTATATTGAAAAACTAGCAAGTGCTATTAGAAATGATATTTTAGCTGGGTTAAAAGGATATCATCAGAATCTTTCTCTAAATATGGAATAGCTTGAAGATGAAATAGTCAATTGTAGACTCTCAATTATAGAATAGCAGTTTTAGAACGGGAGAATTCCTTTACAAGATCTTATGGTTGCTATTAATTGTGTAGAAGTTGACTGTGAATCTTTAGAACGTTGTAGTTGTAGCAATATTATTGATCCAACAATGGCCCAGCACTTTTAGATTCCTCAATTAATATATAATTTTGGAAAGCAAGCTATTAATTATTTAGGTTCTACTGATAGAAAATTAAAATTCTAGATTATTTCTTCTTTATCAGAATTGGAAAATAAAAAATATAGAAAAAGAGGAAATAATAAACCATATGTTTGGATTGATTTTGCACCAAATAAAAATGGAATGTTAGACTGTTTCTTATTTAATGCTCCTATGCTAAAACAAGTTAGTATAGTAGGATTATTTAAAGATCCCAGACAATTAAAATTTTATAACTGTTGCCAGGATGCTCTGTCTGGAGAATTAACAGGACCTGACGATAATATGTCTTATATAAGTAATCTTATAAAAGAAAAACTTACAAAAGAAAAATTGTACTATTATCGACAAGTTCCACCAGTTCCAGAGCCTAATAATTAGGAATATAATACTGGTAATTAATTATTTTAAAACATATGAGTACTTTTGAAAACTTCCATTATGCTATATCATTAGCATAGTAGATGTATAATGTAGAAGGTGATACTGAGGATCTTGAAGAAATTGGTCTTGTAGCTTATCATATGATAGGCAATAAAAGAACAAGATTGTATAGAGCACAATTGTAGATTGGAGAAGATGGAAGAGCTCTTCTTCCTTGTAATTGTGATAGGATAGAAGCAGTTACATATTGTGGCTCAGAAGATTGGGCTTACACAAGTAACATACATCACCATGGTGATCCTCAGTCTAGAATTACAGAAGATTATATTGAAGGACAAAAAGAATTTTTAGATCCTCTTTACTAGAGCGGAAAGTTTGTTAAGTATAGACACGAAGGCGATTATATCTATGTTAACAGAGGCTTCGGAAAGATTAACATACTTTATCACGGAGAACAACTAGATGAAGAAGGATTACCTTAGATTACGATGAATGAAGCTATAGCTATAGCTGATTTTATAGCTTATATAGAATCTAATAAAAAAGCCTTAAAAACTAATAATAGGGCTGCTATGGAACAAGCATAGTTAGCAAAACGAGAATGGCTTTTACATTGTGATAAAGCTAGACAACCTGAATATGTATCTCAAAATGAAATGGATATGATTTTAGATGCTTTAACTTCATGGAATCGTAAGAAAAAAGGATATAGTTATAAACCAACATTATAATAGTTAGGGAGTTCAAAGTGATTTGAACTCCCTTTATTTTTATGAATTATGAGAAAACTTGCATTAGGGCATACATTTAGTGCTAGAGAATTATTTTAGAATTTCCCACTTAAAAAATTAAAAATGACACAAGATTAGTGTGTAAAATAGTTCTCAGATGGAAATAAAAGAGATCTAGCTTCAGCTATATTTTCAAGAAGTGTAGAAATGGTAATAGATGATATTATAGAAAATAATACTCAATTTAAATTCCCAACACTAGGAAGAACACAAGCATATCTACAAATGAATAGAACATCTGGAGATGCTTTTAAACATGCTTTTAAAAATGGAAAATGGAGAGATGTGGACTTTATAAAATCCGATTTTAATGGATATCAGATTAAACTAATAATGTAGAGTTTAAAAAGACCTGTTCGAGAAAAACTAGTTTATCTTTCTAAGAATAAAGCATAGAAAATAATAGAGCATACTAATGAAGGAAAGCAATATTAATTATGGTATAGAAAACAATTCAAGACTACTATGAGTAGATTTTTAAGGAATTTCCTAACATTCCTAAAAGAGATATCAAAAGAATTTTGCAATTTGGATGGAAGTAGCTATACTTGCTTAATAGCTATGGTTGTGATGTTTCCTTATAGAAAGGAAATTTTTGGATATACTTTGGAAAGCTCATGAAAGATTCCTTACAACACTTTATATATTATAAAACTAAATTAAAGACCAAACTTAGAATTTTATATAAACGTAATAAGATTCAATGGGATGGTTATTATTATTTTTCACTCCCATAGTCACAATATGATAAATATTTCTCTCCAGATAAAAAGAGAGGCAGACCTAAAAGTAAATTTACATTTTAGAACATAGTATTAAGAAAAATCTATGAGGAATGTTTATTAGAAGATATAAATGGAGTAGCAATATTTAAAATACCAATGGTAAGTGATCTTGGGTTCGAAAAGTTTATTCCTGAATTAACTACAAACTAGGTAGAATTAATAACTTTAAAAAAGCATACTAAAATGAAAGATATTCTTACTTCAAATTACGATTATAAGATTATTAAAAATAAAAAATATAAATTATAACATGGCAGAGAGAAAAATTACCACCAATACATTTGGGGAAGGATTAATTATGGATTTTGCTCCAGATAATACTCCTAATACATCCCTTTCCAATGCTCTAAATGCTACTCTCCTAACCTATAATGGTAATGAGATGTCATTGTAGAACGATATGGGAAACGGGAGAGTAGAATCTGCATATCTTCCAGAAGGATATATCCCTGTAGGAGTATGTGAATTTGGGGATATTATTTATATAGCTTCCTATAATCCTTTGATTAATAAGTCTTAGATTGGATGTTTCCCATCTCCTGAAAGAAATATTAGTAATAAAGAGATTAGTGATTTAAATACTACATTTAGTTCAGATGAGCTTGCAAAAGATGGTACTATTGTTAATAGTAACATAAAGAAAATTATTTTTGGAAATAAGAATATAGGTCCTGGAGATAAATTTATTATATCTTGGGGAAAGGCAGGACTTAATAATAAAAACTTTATTTCAAATTTTGGAAATAAAACACGTTCATTTGCTGAAGGAGAATCTTATTGGCCTAAATTAGTAAAGTTGCATATTGTATCAATTCAAGACGATGGAAAATTAATTTATTTGGACAACGATGTACAATGGTACCCTACTAACACAAAGGATTCTAATAGTGATGATGCTTTCCCAATATCAACTGAAGAATTTCTTGATGAGAAAGGGGTAATGAAGGATTTACACAATCTTGATGAATATAGACATGCCCTTAATTGTCAATATTCTGTATTCCAACAAAAAGTTTCTGGAAAATTAGGAATATTATTAGAATTAGAATCTATTAATAATTTTAATTGTGGTCATAAAATTTTTAGAAGAAATTCTCCAACTGAAGGAGAAGTATTTGATATATATTTTAGTACTTCGTGGGATACTGATAATTATAATATAAATCCTAGTGGAATTATAATTACAAAAAGTACTTTAAAGAATATGACACTTGTAAATAGTGAAAAATCTGGAGAAAGTATTACTACTTATAAAGATTATTTACAAGTACCAAAAGGAGGAGAGCGCGATCGCGATAGAATGATTGAATTCACCAGGCTCTACAAACTAGAAGAACCTGGAAAAACTTATGAAGACTTTAAAAAAGGATCTTATTATACTAGAGTAAAAAATTATTTAAGTTTTCAAGTTCCTGGTTCTATTATATATGAAAACGGCATTAAATTTTCAACAGATTTATCTATACTAGGAAAAGTAGACGTTGTTGGGCCCGAAGAACCAGCCCCTGGCAAAAAAAGCTCTAAAACTTCAACAAATAATACAGATATTCCGAACACTGAAAAACCATTAAGTAAAATTTATAATTACAGACCTTTAATAAAGAATCTATTAAGAGCATACGTTGCAAAGGATGATTGTAAAGTGCCTTCGACAATAACAAAAGAATATGAAGAAACTAAAGAAGGTAAAACAACTAAAAAATCTATTACTTTAGGTGCTTACTACTTTAATCCTGAAGAAATCAATGAAAAAGGTGAATACACAACTACTATAAATGGAATCAAAGTTCCATTATCTCCAGAAGGAGTTCCTGATGATGTTGTTGTAAATACATTTAAAAGACCTGTTTTAGTAAAAGTAGCAACAGTAAAAAAGGATAAATTAGATAAAAATGTTAAGGATGCAGAATATTCCATAGATTATACTGTATGCCCTTGTATGCCTTATGGTTTACTGGATCATTTAGCTATATCTAATACTATTGATTTTAATAAAAGTCAAGATGGCTCTGTAAATCTTGATACTTGGAAATATTATGTAAATGCAGATTCTATTACTTTGAACTATGGATTAACTACAAATCTTAAAGAGGATGAAAATGAAGTAGTAGAAAAAGTAGTAATGGAATTTTATGATAATCAAGGACTTAGTGCTTCTTATGAAATAAAAAATCAAGATACTTTCGATGCTAAATTTACAGAGTATATAGAATTAGATAAGGAATCTTCTAATTATAAAATACTTAATACTAGAATACCAGAAAATTCTATAAGTAGAGAGCTTACTGAATTAATCCCACACGCAGGAGATTATGCAGGATTGTGTGTAAAAGATATTAAAAATGATGATCACAAAAAATATGTATATTTTGATAAGAACTAGAAGGTTAGAAGTGCTGTTGATTTATTCGATAAGGATAAAGATCCAAATATAGCAACAGATGTTTTAGAAGATCCTAAAATTCCTGAGGATAATCCTACTGAAATTGCTGAAGGAACCGAAGAATACCATGCTAGTTATACTCTAGTAAAAACTACTTCAGAATGTCGTCAACCAATATCATACAGTTTAGATCACTAGAAAGATGTAAATACATTAGAAAATATAGCCTATATTAAAGGAAACATCTTTAAAGGTGTAGGATTTACATAGTATAAAAAAGAAGTGTTTAAAGTCAATGGAGATAGTATAAAGTGGGCTGGAGAAACAATTCCAGAAGGTACTAAATATTATTTTATATTAGGTAAGCATGGGCAAACTACTTATACTAGTTCAGAATTTAAAACATTCATGGGATTTGATGCTTCTAATTTAGACTTTATAATTGTATATTATTATAATTTAGCTGGAGGAATAAATCTTTACTATACTACAGTAAATCAGTCTGGTGTATAGACTGAATGTCCTATAATAAAAATTATACCCAATTATGAATTAACAGATCCGACTAAAAATATTAAGTTTAATATAAGTATTACTGATAGTAATGAAAAAGAATTGCCTGTTAATGATATAAACGAACTAATTGTAACAGGAGCAAATAAGGATCCTAAAGACTCTAAAGACACTAAAAAAATTAAATGCAGTATAGATAATGTAGAAAAGAATAATACATATAGCGCTTCAGTTTCTGTTGCAACTAAGGACTGGGAAACTTCTATATTTTTCTATTTTACTGTATACACTACAACAAATAATCCAGTAAATCCGAAACCAGATCCTGTTAAAATTGTTTTTGAAGGGGATGTTACAGAACCTAATGAATCCAAAATTATTATTAGTGAAGGGAACACTTCTCAAATAAGTAGCGAGATGCTCCCAGAAAACTATAAAAAGTATTCAATAGACTCAACTGATGTTAGTACATATTATACTCTCGAACAAAATGAATCAGAAGAATTAATATTAAAGAATTATGGAAATAATGGAAGCCATGATGCTGTAGATTTCGAATACTAGATCAGTACAGAAGGCCCGTTTAGTCATGATGGCTGGGAAACTTTAGGATTAGGCCAATTGAAGGTAATAATAGATAATTCAAAATCTCCTGGAACTTACTATCTAAGCATTCTTGTTCCTATAACAACACCAGACCAAAATACTGCTAAGATAGCTATATATGAAATAACTGTAAATGATTCCCAACCGCCAGTGTTTGAATGGAGCGGAAAATATCTTAGTAATGGGGATGTACAACTAGTTGTAACTCCTGATACTAATATTACTTATGCTAGTATATCAATAAGCCCTTTAGTTACAAACGAAAGAATTAATAAAGAGGGAAGTTTAATATATACTCTTAAAAATCCTAGTATAGGTAAATATACAGGAACTATATATTTAAAAACTCAAGGATATAATATAAAAAATACTTTTAGTTTTGAAATTAAAAGTAATTCACAGGGAGGAACTGATTAGCCAGAAGGAATTCCTATAATAAAATGGCAATATCCTTCTAGAACCTTTACTGGAGAACAATTTATTAAGTTCGGTGTTAATAGTAACGGATGTGACAAATATCTTACAACTTTGATAATTGAAGATCCAAAAGGAATCCGCACTGAAAATTTAGGAAAAGAATTTAATAAAGAAAAATCTGTAAAAATAAGTAAACATTCTGATATAGCTGCTGGTAAAACTGACTCTACTAAAGTAACTGTTAGTATTACTGATTATGATGGAAAAATATTAAATAGTGATTCTAGAGAATATGTAATAAGTTTAAGTGATGTTCCTGTATATTCTAATAACGCAGGTATTCTTTATTATGGAAGACCTTATTATGTTCTTATAAAAATATTTAAAGCAAGATTAGATGAATTAGGAAATCTTGATAGATAGAATTATGAATCTCCTATAATTTATCAGAGATGGTTATGGACTGCTCCTATCTTTAATGAAAATTATACTACTTATGCTGATTTTAAAGACTGTCAGTTTTAGACAGGATTAGACTTTATAGGTTACTTAAACGGAAAAGGACTTATTGATCAAATATCTTCTAAAATTATACAACCTAAATGTTTAAGAAATGATTATCATAAAAATTCAGACTTTAAAGTTACTGATTCTATAGGTGCAAATGTAAATATAGTTGGCAGCCAGACTGATCCTAATATTACATTTACTGGAGTTCCTGATGTAGCAGATTCTTATGGTAGTTCTATATTCTTGTCTAATGAGTCTTATGAGAAAATTTCAGTAAGTATTGGATTAGGAAATAAACGAGTACTTATTGATGATACTAAAACTTAGCTTCAAGATTCTGATGAAGAATATTCTTTACCCGAGATTCTTCCAAATAGTGGGAATCCTAATAGTTCTGTATCAGAAGATTCTGATCCTATACTTGGTAAAGATAATTTTAATCTAGAATTATTATTTAAAGGATATACCCCAGTAAAAACTACTGAAAGCTATAGATACTATGATTCTACAGGATTGAATATTCGTGAAGGACTCTTTAATATGTATACAATTCCTTTAAAATATTGGCTTCCTAAAACTGAAGAGAAAAATTAGACGGAAACTCCATTATTAAGATTGTACGGCATAAAGTATAATAAGATGGCCGCTAGAGAAAGAATACTTTTAGATTCATATAAACAAATTAAACCAATTATAGAAACAGTTGATGACTTAGAATAGTATGGTTTAAGTATTAATGGTGGTCTCCCATATTATAGTAAAATTCCTTTCTTCGGTTTTTCAGAGAAAGAAGGAAGCGGAACTCAAACTCACTTAACTTGTGGATATCTAGAATATACTGGTGCTAATGATAGTAATCCAAGGTTACATATTAAATTTTATGACAAAATAAAAGGCAATCCATTTAAAGGTAGCTTTTAGCATGAATAGTTATCTAAATTTTTAGAAAATATATCTACATCACTTGTTCAATAGATTATAGTTGGAAGAGGATGTAGAATAGGTGGAGGATTTAAAATAGGAACAATTGGGTATGAAGGAGATGATGGAGTAGATGGTGATTCTATATTATCTCCATGCCCATATAGACTTACTAAAAGAATGGGTAGAGATATTGAAAATGATAAAAAAAATGCCGACCGTATAATGGGATGGAAAACAGGTGATTTAGATTATTTCCCTTACCCTTATAATCTGGTAGAAACAAATATAGATTCTAGCACTCCTTATTCATCTCATATAGAAAAATATAATCATAATGTTACTACAGAAAGATCTGGAGAGAATATATCTTCAGAGCTAGTAACATATCCTGGAAGAGCTGCGTTTAGGGTCAGAAGAGAACCATAGCGGGGTTATGGTGGATTTTATACATATACTTTACTAGGTATTTAGGATGCCATAAATGGCTTTATTGGAACTGCTGATGGGGGAATTTTAAAATTCGTATACAATAAAGGATATGGTAATCTCCCTCAAAATTTTGCTTGGAGTAGATATGCACCAGATGTTCATAAAAATAATGTTAGAAATTATGCACAAATAGTAGCTTCATTGTTATCTCAAATATATGTTTTATCAGATTCTGAAAAAGATCATTATGTTTTATAGAATTTAGTAAAATTAAATAAATATAATGAAGCTTGGAGAGCTGATATATTAGTAAAATTACATTGTGATACTAAAGATGAAAATTCTAGTAAATTTATTAATATTATTCCAAAACAATTCACTCAAGGAGGGAATACATATGTTGGAATAAATTTATTTGATTTTGCTGCAGCAGCTCAGTACAGCGCGTTACGTCCAGTTGATAATGAAGGTAATAAAATATCTTTAGAAAATTATGCAAACAGCAAAGATTTTAAATTTACTGATGCAAATAACATAAATCCAGAATTTAGTGATTTAGTTAAATGTATTGAATTTAGCTATGATTTGCCTTACGATTTAGGAGATTTGGAAACTCAGTGCTATAATAGTAATTTTGCATCTTAGAATTTTCTGCAAAATATATATACAGATGATAGTGATGTATCATATAAACAAATTCCAGTATCTTAGACATTAAATGCTAATCAATTATATGTATTTAATGGAGGTAAATTCATTCCTTTCAATCATGGAAGTAATATATATTTAATTGATAAATTTGTAGATCCAAGTAACTAGGGAGTATTGTTTGGAATTGTTTCAGAGTACAAAAATAATCTTGTTAAATTAGAATTAAATAGAAGTTCAAACATTCACGAAGCATTATATTATGATGGAGCTAGACTTGTATTTAAAGATATTACAAAATTGCAAAGATATGATTCTAAATATACTTGGATATTAAGAACTCATGGAGATGATCCAGAACTTAGAGATTTAGCAAATATTAATTTATTTAATTATGGAAAATTAGTATAATGGCAGATAAACCTAAATGGATAAATCCATTAAATAATACAATAAATATTTCAGTACTTACTAAAATCCTTCCTAAGAAGGGAAATTTAGTGTACGAATATAATCCTTTCAGAAATTACAGGCTATCTAATGATTGTTATGAATATTAGGATCACTACTATACAGATGATCAATTAAGAGATGCTTTTGGTATTGAATATGATAAAGACAATGATCAATGGGTAAAGATAGCAACTGGAAGTCCCATTGAAGATTAGATAGGTGTGAAAAAGAAAGGAGAACTAGTCGACTTTATTACAGATGAGCTAAGTTTCGACTTGGCTCATCCTGTAACAATGATTCCATAGTATTCTTACGATGGTTCTGTAAATCTCATACTTACTGATGGAAAAAATTATCCTAAAATTGTCAATTCAAGATTTAGTGCTTTAGGTAAAGATACTTATGAAATTGTTGATAGGAGTGGAAGTAATGACACAAATATTTACGACTAGGGAGATTAGTTTGAAGTTGATACTTCTTTATATAAGATTGTAAAAAGAATTCCAAAACTAAAATTAGTAGATGTAAATAGTGGAGGAAATTTAAAATGTGGAAATTATCATTTTTATTTTAAATTAGCAGATACAGATGGTAATGAAACTGATTTTATTGCAGAATCTGGACTTGTAAGTATTTTTATAGGTGAACACTATCCTCAATCTGTTTATACTGGAAATAGAGATGAGAACGCAGTAAAATAGGTTATATTTAAATTATCAAATATAGATCCAGCATATAGTTATGTTCATGTTTATTATTCTAGATATTCTGCAGAAGATGGAGAAAATAGAGTAATTCATTATAAACAAATTAATAAAGACTATACTGTAGACCATTTTCAAGAAAGTACAATTCTTGTTACTGGATTTGAATAGACTTATGATGTTACTAAAGAAGATATAAATTTATTCTATAATATTATAGACTCTGCAAAAGCTGCCACTACAGCTAAAAGTATGTTATTCTTAGGAAATGTACATAAACCTGCATTACCTTGTGAAAAATTAAAAGATTTATCTTTAAGATTCTTACCATATTTAAAAGATAAAAAATATGAATTAAGTATGGATCAAGAATATGTTATAAACAGTAAATCTAGAGGTTATTATGATCCATTGTACATTTATGATAATGTAGGATATTGGAATAAGGAATTATATAGACTTGGAATAGTGTATATAATGAGTAATGGCCAATTATCTAGAGTATTTAATATTAGAGGAAGAACTCAATTAGCTGTATTTAACGAAGGATCTGAGGATTATTATATTGACCATCAATATACTAAATTTGAAATTGGTGAAGAAGTTAAATATAATGAATCTACAGGATTAATAATATCTAATGGAGTTAATGTAGCCAATGAAAATGTAAAAGGTGTAATTCAATTAAATTCAGAAGATGATACTAATGTAGTACATGCACTAGAAATTAGAGTATCTAATAAAGTAATAGATAAATTAAAGGAACTAGGAGTACAAGGATATTTCTTTGTGAGATAGAACAGAATTCCTTTAATTCTTGCACAAGGAATAACTATTGGAGTTGATAAAGTTGGAAGAGTTCCTACTATTCCTACTAAGGGTGGAATGTTAAATGATTTGGCTAGTGAACTTAATGGAAATACTTATGTTGAAACAAAAGATATAAATGGAATTAATTTTATATCTGAAGGATTTTTATCTAGATATTCTTTTAATCTAAAACCTAAAGGAGGATTTTTTGGATTAATAGGAAAACTTGCAATATGTGCTGGTTTACTGGCGGGAGTTGTAGCTGGAGCCATATTCACCTGTGGTGCTGGTTCAGTAGTATTTGGAGGAATGATATCTGGATTTATAGGAGGAGTTGGAACTGGAGCTGCAGCAGCAGTAGGATTAACAGGAATTGCTGCAACTACATGTACTGTTGGGGTTGCTGTAGGATTAGGGGCAGCTGCAGGAGCGGCAGCAGGAGCTGTAGTAGGTACAGCAGTAGGAGCAGTAGATAGTGCTATAAAAGGCATTAATAGAATGATTACTCCTACAAAATTACAAGGAAGAAAAGCAAATATACCTAATGGCTATAAGAGAGTTGAAACTGATGATTCTAGACTTTTAGGAAAAACATTTGAAGATAGAATTATTATAAAGGATAATACTTGTAATGAAGTTGGGGCAATTCTATGTCCTGATTATGATGTTCAACCTTAGTATTATAACTAGCTTATAACAGGAGGAGAATTCGTAATAAAAACTTCTAACAGTCAAGCTCTTATTAATCATTATCTTGTTAAAGAAGAAACTTCTACTAAAGTTGGATAGGGATACTACTTTTCTAATGATGGCAGACATTTCTATATTTCACAACAACAATATTCTAATGTTAATACAGTCCAAACATATTCAGCAAGACTTCAAGCAATTCCTGATAATATTTCTTGTGCTACTATTGGAAAAATTAAATTCAGAAGTAAAGCAGGAGATGGAGCAGAAGCCTGGAGATATGAATTTATTGGAGAAGACTTTAATCATATTGCTTCTACTAATACTGCTGAAACAAAAGAAAAGGATGATGGTACTGAAAAAAGTCAAGAAGAAGTTACTGCAGATTTAAGTTCTAAAAAAGTAAAAGACCAAATTAAATAGAAGGAAGTAAATTCTGATATAGTTAGAGGATCTTTTGGCCCATATATTGGAATGATTGACTATCCAGGGCAATCTGCAGAAACAGTTTCTATTATGATTCCTGGCTATTCTGATACATTATTTAATGAATATGTAAAAATAAGAATGAATGATGTAGATCCTTATCATACTATATCTGATAGGTTTGACATAAATGATCTATCTGATTACCAAGCAATAAAATCAAACCTTTAGGGTGACATTGGGGAAAAGAGTGATTTAATTATGGAAATAAATAGAGGCGATTGTTATATATGTCAATTTACTCATAGATTAAATCGCAATTTTAATGATGAAAGTCATCCTTATAATAGTGATATTGTAGATGCTTCTAGCTGGAAGTCCCATTATAAAATAGAAAAATCTGAAGAATTTTCTAAAATTAATGTTGGAGATGTTAATGCTGTAAATCTAGGTATGTGGGTTACTTTTACAGTAAGATCCAATAAAAATCTTAATGTAAGAAGCTTAGATGGTTCAGTAGTAGAAGAAGCAGCTATGATGGGACATCCTAGAGGATTTTATCCGCATGATGGCATGATTGCTGAAGGATCTTATAAATCTCCAGAAGCATTAGTTTATAACGATGGTTTTAGTAAAAATTTAAGTGAAAGAATAAATGTAGGACTTATAGATACTCCTTATAATGACTTTGATAGGGATTGGTTTGGAACTAGAATTATGTATTCTAATGTTCATATAAATAATGCTTATAAAAATGGATTTAGAGTATTTAAAGGAACTGCTTTCAAGGATTATACTAGACAGTATGGATCTATTACTAAATTATTAAATTATGGAGATGATTTATTTGTTGTATTTGAACATGGACTTGCATTAATACCAATTCAAGAAAGAGCTATTGCTGCACAAGGTTCTGGAGGTATGGCATATATTAATACTGATGAAATTCTTCCAAATACTCCAAATATAATATCTGAATCTTATGGAAGTACATGGGCAGATAGTGTTATTATTACTCCATAGGATGGAGAAACTTCTATTGCAATATTTGGTATAGATACTTATGCAAAGAAAATATGGATGTATAGTGGAGGAGCATTCACAATTTTATCATCTTTACAAGTTCAAGAATTCTTAAATAAGAATATAACTCTAAGCGAAAGAGACAAAGATCCAATATTAGGAATTAGAAATGTTAAAACTACTTATAATGCATTTAAACGTGATGTAATGTTTACATTCTATGATGATCTAATAGGAACTGAAGAAAAAGTATGGAACTTATGTTACAATCTGCCGTTGAAAAAATTTATTACATTCTACTCTTGGGTTCCATCATTTATGGCAAGTATTAATAATATTCCATTCTCTTTTAATAGAAATGTATCTAAATGGATTGCTAAATTAGGACAAACTCATGCAGAAAATTCTTTTTCAGAAGGAATTGTTTTAAGTAGTAATGTTTATGATATTGTAAATAATTCAATAGTTCCTACAGGTGGTTTATACTTTGATCTGGAAAAGAAAGGTCCTAAAAATGAATTACAAAAATATAAATTATATGCAACTAAAAGTACTAGTGATTCCGTAAACGATTATTCTCTTATTGGAGTATTTAATCTAAAGGATTATATTGTACCAGAAGGAGAGAATATTGAATATTATATAAAATATGAGCTTCTTCCTGATATATACGGATACTATAAAGATTTTAAAATTGAAGAAGTTAAAATAGCATCTGCAGAAAGTGATGAAAGTTCTACTATTTTTGACCCTAGAGAAATTAAAAAAATTATAGGAGATAGAAAAATATATGGACTTTATCTAAAGAATGATGGAAATAAGTACTTATCCGAATTATATTACAGAAATAAAGCGGGGCATACTTATAATGACTATGATGATTATAAAGTAACCGCTAAAGAAATAGATCCGGAACATTGTACATTATCTGAGGACAATACTCTTATTACTCTTACTTTAAGTAATTATTTTGATAAAGTAAAAGATTTGCCTATATTTCATAGTAGAGATGGAGGAAGACCTAATTTAGCATCTCCTATTAATAAACGAGATCTAATTCAACTACTTAATGTCAAAGCTACTATATATGCTAAATATCCAGGATCTACTACAGATGAAGAAGGAAGAAATTCAGCATCTCTATTAGATTACTTAAAATCTAAAGAGGGAGGAAGTGAAGCTTCACTAAAATTAAATGGATGGATAAATGCAGGAGATTATGAATCTTCTATTGCAGTATCTTCTAAATGGAATTTACAGTTCTTAAGTTCTGATTTTTGGAAACATGGACAGGCTGGAATAATTGATAAATCCGAGGATATTAAACCAACAATGTGGTATGGTGAACAACATCCATTTGAATTTGAAGTAGTCGTTCATGATGAAGTTCAAACTCATAAAATATTCCAAAACATTGAATTAATTGCCAATAAAGCACAGCCTGAATCATTCCATTTTGAGATTGTAGGTGAATGTTATGATTTCCATAAAGACAAACCTAACATGTATTTCAGGCAGGAAGCAAGAAAAGCACTGTTTCAATACAATGGCTGTGACATTTCTTATGATAGTAACTTCAGAAAAATTAATCCTAGACAATAGTCAAAATCTGCAGAATTAATACATAATTATTTTGATAGATAGGATACACTAGAAGATATATACGATACATATAACTTAAAAGATGCTAATAAGTAGTTATATTATCCTCAATATATGGCATGGGCGAACCAGTCTCCTGATAAAGATTATAGACATTTATCTGGAGCAGAAATTGTATATTATCCTAATAGATAGGAGTATAGAATATGGCAACATTAGCCGGCTATTAATATAGATGATCTTCCTCAAGATTCTTCAAGTTCTTTAATTAGAGGTAATTGTAGATACTTAGAAGATAAATGGAGAATTACTATTAATCCTATTTTAGTTTGCTATAAGAATGAGTATGTGAAGAAAAATCCACATGATACTGGAGTATTATGCTAGCCAAAGAATTCAACATGGCCTAATGCAATGAATGCTGAGTATAAAAAGTCTGAAACAAAACTTCCTCCTATTACTATTAAAAATACTTGCTTACCTAAAGCTGTTGTAAACTTTGTAAGTAAAAATAATAATAATATTATCTTCCCAGATGAACAAAATAAAATAGGGGAGAATAATGCTTTATATGGATTATATTCATGGGAAGGATATTGTCCTATAGACAATACTAATTGGTTAAATGATATAAATGTTTATAAAACAGATTTTGGAGAAGCGCAAAATAGAAGAGAAATAGATCTTAAAGATAAATTTATTAAGATAAGAATTCGTTATAGTGGAGAAGAACTTGCTGTAATTGACTTCTTAAATACTATATATACAGTTAGTTATGCTTAATATAAATAATTTAAATAGAGCTAGAAAAATCCTTAGTGCCCAATAGGGCGCTAGGGTTTCTCTTAATCCAAAGGGATATCCTGAATTTTTGAGTTTTTAGAATTTTGTTAATCAAAATCTTGAAATACTTTTTCCAGTAGAGTATGCAAATTAGTAGGGAATAGCATCTTTAGCTCCTACAGTAGATACTAATCCAAGTATTTTATCATCAGAGGAAAAAACTTTTGCTAAAGAAAAATTAAAAGCCTATTATCATAATCTTCCTAATGATTTTTATGGATTATCTAAAGAATAGAGATAGGATATAAAAGACAGATATGCTTGGAGTAAAGCAAATCCTAATAAAGATGTTACAGACTTTGATAGTTATGCTACTCCAAAAGAGATGGAACAAAAAGCTAAAGAAACTTAGTCAGTTCCTGATAAAAAACTTGCACAAGCAGCAAGTCTTACTCCCCCTGGTACATAGACTACTCAACCTACTACGCCTGCCCCATAGAATACTACAGTTACTACACCTCAAGTAACTCAACCATAGATACAAAGGAGTCCTACTGGTTTTGATACTTATGTACAAGATCCCAGAAATAGTAAAAATGAATCTTTTGAAAAAGGACAAGCCATTGGACAAAAAATTGGAGCTAAAATAGGTAACTTTTTAAATAGTGACGGTGTAAAAGCAGCAGGAAAATATGGGGCAGAAGCCGGCCAAATTGCAGATATTGTTGATGGAGCTATTAGATCAGGAAATGACTGGGCCCCTTAGAATGGATTTGAAAAAACTTGGGACACTGTTTCTACTATAGCTATGAAATTTGGACCATTAGGTCAAGCTATTGGAGGAGGAATGAAAGTAGCAAAAGCATTTAGTGATATAACAGGAAGTGTTTTTGGAATAAAAACACAAGATTTTGCAAAAGATATGGCAACTCTAGAAACTGTAGGAGGTTCTTATGGGGGATCTACTGCCATGATAGAAGATGCTGCAAATAAAGCAGGCAAAAAATATGGCCTGTTTGGCCTTGGTTCTAAACATCGCGCCAATAAACTTATTGATAGAGCAAGAATCCAATAGTACGCTATGCAAGGAATAGCAGATGATGCTAGAGATCTTAATTCCATTAGATCTTATATGGATCCTTACTATTTGCAATATGAATCTGATATGTCTGGTGGATATGATTAGAGATATATGCACGTTGCAAAATTAGGAGGAACCCTTTCTTTAAATAGAGGTACTGCACTATAGAATTCCCTTTTAGAGAGTTTCAAAAAAGGAGGAACTATTGAATTTAAGGCTGAAATTACTGGAACAGAAGTATATGATTCTTGGGAACCCGTTATAGACTCTGATAAAATTTCTTTATTAAAAGAAGGTGGATCTATAAAATAGCCAGAAATAGAAGTAATTGAAACTGATACAGTTTAGAAGTCTGTTATTCCTGACGGAGCTCTTCATAAAAATAAACACAATCTAGATAAAGTTGGTGTAGATGACAAAGAAATGACCAAGAAAGGTATTCCTGTAGTTGATAATAATGGAGAATAGCAAGCAGAAATAGAACTTAATGAAATTATATTCACATTAGAAGTAACCAAGGAATTAGAAAAACGGTATAAAGAATATTATGACGATGATACTAAATAGTCTAGAAAAGATGAACTTGCTTTAGAAGCAGGAAAGCTTCTTTGGAAAGAAATAATATATAATACCGATGATAGAACTGGATTAATAGACACTTTAAAACATGGTGGATCTATAACAAAATCTAAAGAAAATAATACTTATTAGGATGCTATAGATTTTTACAAAAATTTAGGATATACTCCATAGAATTATGAATTCATAAAAAGTTCCGACTTAAGAACAGAAGGAAATAAATTGTATGTAAACACTGATGAAGATGCTGTGCATGAATTATGGCATTTTATCTCAAAAAATATCCCAGATGAAAGATTTTAGGAATTTTATAAAGATCTGTCTGATTCTAAAATATCTGAATTAGGCGGGGATTTAAAATTCGTAAATAGAACTGGAAATCCTTAGGAATTTTATGATCCTTCCGAACTTTTAGCAAGACTTTTTACAGCAAAATATAAAACTTAGGGAAACTCTTATACAAAAGAATTCTTTAAAAATGCTCGTACAAATGAAACTAAGTATGGATATAATTTTAGAGATTTATTACATATGTATGATGATAATAATCTTGTAAAATTATTTTCATTTAAATTAAATAACGAGCATAAAAAAGATAATACGAAAAAAAGACCTTTCGAAGATTGGATTATAACAGTTAATCCTGATTATATTTCTCCTAATTATGACCTAGAAACTGCTTATAAATATGTAAATCCTGAACAATTAAAGAGATGGAAAAATGCAGTTAATTCAGATGATCCAGAAAGAGAACTGAAACAGAGAGATGCAGAAACTGGAAAATTTGTAAATCATTTGCCTTCAGTGGCTCCATATGGAGAAGGGGATTATATATTCTTAAAAAAAGGTACTGTTGATGAAAATCCAGAAGTTTAGGATGAAATAAATGAATTTAGAAATGGAAAAACCGGATTAGAGAAAACTCATGAATTAATATTTAATCCCGAAGAAGATAGATATTTCTATATTAAAAAATCTTCTAAATTTAAAAATGGAGGAAATTTAGAAGAAGCTTTACAATTATTAAAAAGCGGTGGAGAATTTTAGGTAATTCAAGACGATGTAAAGACTATTACTAGTGATGGTGATTATGAACTTACTACTGATAAAGATAAGCTTGATGATGAATTAGAACAGTACTTTACAGGCACTAATGGTATTATGAAGACCCATGATTTGATTTGGGATAATTCTCATAATAGATATTTTTATAGAAAAAAAGTTAATAAAAAATAGCTTGGAGGACTTGTTGATTACACTCCAGTAGAAACTGATGAAGCAGCAGTAATAAAGAAAGTTCATGATTCTTTAAATTTACTTCAAAGTAATTTATTCCCTGAATATGTAGAATAGGCTAGTACTCCATCTGAATCTTCTAATTACTACACTCCATAGCCTGCATCTGACTATACTTCTGAATTTACTCCTTCAGAAACAACTAGTGAAAGTACCCAAGTTCCAGATAATTTAAATTTAGATGGATGGAACTTGGAGAAAACATTAAAACACTTACGAGAACATGCTCATGATAAATCTACACATTATTGTGCTAGATATGTAAGACAAGCTCTTGAAGCAGGTGGTTTAGTTGGATTCAGAGTTCCAAGCGCTAAGGATGAGGTAAAATTAAATACTCTAGCAAGTATTGGATTTAAAAAAATTGCAGAAGCCAGTGATAATACTACATCTCCTGGATATACTCCTTAGGCAGGGGATATTGCAATTACTTTTGAAAATGGGAATCATGCTGCAATGTATGATGGGACTAAATGGATATCTGACTTTAGACAAAAAGGACTGGATGTCTATCATAATAAAAAAAATTCTAAAGCTTATATATATAGAAGAGTAAGTAATAATCCTTCGTAGCTTAATACTATATTAATTAATAAAACAAGTAGAACGCTATCAGTTGGTGATAAAGTGTTTAAAGTATCTATTAGTAAAAAAGGTATAGAGAATACTTCTAAAAAAGGAGACAATCTAACTCCAGAAGGTGAATTCACTTTAGGGGAAAAAGAAACTAAAGGTGGATACAATGATCCTGAGTATGGAGATAGACCAAATGCTTATGGAGGTAAATTCTATAGATTGTCTGGAGGATCTGCAGAAGGTAGAGGATTTGGCATTCATGGATCTGATCAATATAATGATCCAGATAATTACCAAATAGGAAAATATGGAACTCACGGATGTATAGCAATGAAAAATTCAGATTTAGATGAATTAGAATAGATAATACAAAATGCAGGAGGCCCTTCTAACTTTAAAGTGAAAATTGTAAAAGCATCTAGTGGTACTAAATTTCCTAAAGTTAGGGCTTTATCAAAAATAATATTGAATAAGTAATGGATATTAATACTTTATTTAATAATATTCCGGATTATGTGCACTATAAGTCTGTATCTTAGGGAGAAGTTGAAGATGATAGTTCTAAAAAACTTAATGAAATAAATGAATATAGTCTAAGCAATCTTAAAAGATTTTTAAACACTTCTCTTTTTCAACAATAGGATATAGATAGGGCTAAAAAAGTGGCCAGTGAAGAAACCACTGAACCATCGAGTTCAAGTGAAACACCTGATCAAGGTGAAGATCTTTTACCAAAGGGCCCTACTGTACGACTTGCAGGATATGATATCCCTAAATCATGGATAGAAAATAGATGGAAACAAGAATGTGGCACTTCTTATGGCACAATAGATGAAAAACATAGAAAAGGTGAAGTAGTTAAATCCAATAGTGGAGAAGCTGATAATAGTAAAGGTAAGAAAACTTATGGACCAGGTCTTTTATATAATCCAGAGACTAAAAAACCTATGCAAGATAGTGAACCCGAAGGTGGATATACTGTAAAAGAGTTAACTAGACTATTTAATCTTACTATAGAACAAGAGTTAGAAAGAGCTAGAAAAGCAGGATGTAAAACTTGGTATCAAGCTATTGCTTATAGTGGTATTTCTGGAAATTTTGGAGAGGATCATAAAGTAACCAGAAAGTTAAGGGAACTTATATCAGAAAATGCTTCAAATGATACAATATTTAATTTTATTGCACATGCTAGTGATTCATAGAGAGGATCATTTCCAGGATTAATTTCTAGACGTATGTGGGAAGCTAGATAGTGGGTAGGTGATCTAGATCCGTAGGGATACTAGAGTAAAGAGAATTTAGCAAAAACAAAAGAATTAAATCCTAAGAATAAATCTACTAAATCTGCCAGATATGGTGGAATTATTAGTAGATTACAAGAAGGTGGATAGTTTGTAAATTCTAAAATTGTTTTTGATAAGTTAAATGAAACAGAACCTTCTGAAAAAGCAATACAAAAAATTCTAGATTGGTGCAGTGCTAATAAAGTAAGAAAAACTACAGGAGCTATTAGAGAAAAACTAATAAATCTTTTAGGACAATAGGGAAAAACTGCTGTTGATATTGATAAAGATCTACAATCAATAGATTCTTATTTGAATGAAAATGCAGGAGAAGTTCCTAGCTTTTTACAAAAATCTATTACACATACTATTGATCCAAAAATTTCTTTAAGGCTAACCAATCCTTTTGATACAAATACTAAAAGCATTGTAAATACATTATCTTCTAAGCAACAAAAAGAAGCTCTAGACTTAATAGACGAGGAGATTACTAAAATAAGTAAATAGGCCACAGGGAAAAGAAGTATGCCAGTATTGTGGCAAACTAGTCTAAAAAGACTGGAAGACAAAAAGAAAATTATAGAATCTACTCCAACAAGTGCATTTACTGATGACAGAGATGACTTACAATCTAGAATTAATTATTTAGAAAAATCTATAATAGAATCTCCTAATGAATCTGTATATCAAAGAGATAGAATAAATAGATATAAAGAACGTTTAGCTAAATTAAATACCACTATAGCTAGACAAAATGCTGAATTAAAAGAAAGTCTTGTATAATGGAATAGAAATTAATAAATATTGGAGATAAAACATATAAATGTAAAATTCCAAAAACAGAAGAAGAATACAAAAAAGGATTAATGGGAATAGATAATTTACCTATAGACGAAGGAATGCTATTTATATTTGATGGAAAGGAAACTCCAAAAATGTGGATGAAAGATACTAAAATTCCATTAGATATGATTGCAATTAATGATGATGATGAGGTCATTATGGTATATCCAGCATAGCCAATGTCTGAAGAATTAATTCCTTTTATTGGTGCAAAATATATCTTAGAAGTAAATCAAAATTCTGGAGTATCTGTCGGAGATGATTTTGAGATAGATGAAGATGACGATTTAGACAAATATGTAATGAAAGTTATTGCTCCTGATGGTAGTACTTAGTTCATGTTACAAGGTGGAGAACGAATAGTTTCTAGGAAAGAAACAAGAGTTCTTATAAAGAAAGCTAAAAAAGCTGAGGCTGTAAAAAATGATGAGGAAGCTTTTAATAGGGCATGTAAATCACTTGGAAAATATATGTTTAAAACTTTATATGGCCAAGATCATAGAGATAATGAATATGTTGAAATTCCTAAATAAATAATCTATCTTATTAAAGAAGGTAGGCTTACTAATACTTTAGGTTTATTAATAACTTATATTTTAAACTAAATATATATTCAAGAAAAACATTTTGGTTTTATTAAATTTATATATACTAATGAAGAGCATAGATATAATTAGATAATTAACATGTTATTTATTTTAATTTAATAAAAATTTATGAGACTTAGAAAACTTCAAGTTGGTGGCCAAATGCCACAAGAGGGTGCTGCTCCAGCTCCTGAACAATAGGGTGGTGGAGATCCAATGGCACAATTAATGCAAGCTGCTGCAGAAGCAGCACAATCAGGTAATTGCGATCTAGCATTACAAGTATGTCAGATGTTATTAGAACTTGCTGGTGGTGGTGCTCCAGCAGGTGGTGCGCCAGAGGAAGCAGCACCAGCACCTGTTGAAGGCGAACCAGTGTTCTTTAGAAGTGGTGGTAGCATGAGCCTTCGTAGAAAAATTAGACAATAATTTTAATCTAAGGGTAGGCTAGTAATAGCTTACCCTTTATTTTTTTTATAATATGGCAGAATTACAAAATACTGAATCAACATCTCCAGTTTAGGCAAAAGATACCCGAGTATATTATAATTATGGAGATTAGAAAATTGATTTAAAACATTATATACACAATTTAGATAGTAACTTAGAAAGATTTCTAAGTACTAGAACAAATTGGAGTTCTGAACAAAAAGATGCATTTAAAAGTAAATATGCACAACTTAAACAAGGACTCGAAGACCAACTAGCTACTGGAAATGACAGATTTAGTACTGACTTTAATGGAATTACTACAGATTCTGTCGGAGAAATAGCTAATGGGCAAGATTTGCTTTATTTAGATGGATCAGATGACTATGATGGAGCATTTGACGTTTCTAAAGAACTAGGTAAATATATAGATAAAATAGGAGGAACAATTGTATTACAAGGATATACTAAAGATTATTATGATAAGTTACTTCAAGCAAAACTAAAAGAAGCACAGAGGAAAAAGAATATTGCAGAGAGAGCAAAAGCAGCTTAGGCAAGTTCTGAAAATCATGGAACTGCAGGAACAACTGGAAAATACGACCCAAGTTCACAAAGTTTTGTAAGTTTCTTAAAAGGTCTTGGAGAAATTTATGATAAGGATACAGATAGTTTTAAATGGGATACCATTTATAGTATAGATAACTCAGAAGATACTACACAGAGAGCTAAAAATCTAGCAGAATTAATAAGTACTTATAAAGGACAAGTAGAAAACGCTACTGTTGATTTCTCTGATTCATCTTATGGAAGTCAAGAAAATTACTTAAAAGCTCTTAAAGACGCATATGATGCTATTGCAGATGGATATAACCCAGATACTGATAACAAAGCCTTAAATAATATTGGACTTGACGATTCATTCTTAAGTAATTGGTTTAGTGCATATAGTGGTGATGAAAGAAAAGTAAGGGCAGCTTTAAATGAAAAATCGAAAGAAATAAAAGAAAGACTAGAATTAGCAGATACTGATTTAACTAATTCAATAAATCAAACAAATGCTCTAGCAGTACCTCAATTACAATACAATTACTATGATAATTTAGGAAAGCAATATGCAGAATCTATAATACAACTAAGTAAGAACCTGGGTGTAAAACCGCCTAGTGCTAAAGACACTAAAGCTACTGATGAATGGTTTAATACTTTAGCATCTACCTTAATAGAAAGCTTAAAAAAGAAAAATACTGCTAAAGCAAGCCAAATTGCAGAGAATTTAGTAGCTTTTGATTCTGTGCTAGAAAAACACCGTAATTCACAATATAGACTATTTTTAAAAGACAATAATAATCCACATCTTTATTATTTGGATTATAGAAATACTACAAGTGGTGTTGCAGTAGTATACGATAGTGCTTCAAAACGAGTGTACTTAAAGAAACTTGCTGATCTTGAAGATACCCCATTATATCAAAATATATTACAAGATGCATTAGAACATGCTTCTTCTTATAAACTTGGTGGTAAATTTATTGGAGGCGGTGAACTAGCAAAAGATATTACAGAACAAACTCAGGCATTAAAACGTCCTGGTGAAAGTGATGAATCTTTTGAACACAGATCTGCAAGAATAGGATGGAAATCAATAGGTTCTCCATTAAGTAATGAAAGTGAAGAAGCTCTTACTTCAGGAGATATTGCTCGAATAGGAGCTCTTGCTGCCAATATTGGTTCTGTATTAACTGATCCTGTGACAGGCGCTGCTATTGGCATTGGTGCTGATTTAGCAGACTTATATGCAGATATTAACGATAAGTCAGTATCTGGATGGGATGCCGCTCTTAATTTAGGAGCTAATTTAGGTCTTGATATAGTTGCACTTATTCCCGGTGGTGAATATTTTAAAATTGCAAAATCTATAGGAAAACTAGGAAATACTGTAGCTAAAGGACTTGCCGCATATGGAATATTAGATACAGTGGCTAATGGTAAAGAAATTGTACAATCTCTTAAGAATGTTGTTTCAGGAGATTACTCAAGAGAAGATGTAATGAATTCGGGTAGAGCAATAATGTTACTAGCTACTGCAATTAAAGGCGGAACAAATGCATACAGAAAAAATAAAATAGTAAAAGCAGGTAAAACTTCACTAAAGGTAGGTATAGAACTAAAGGATCAAAAAGGTAACTCTCATTTCCTTGAATTTTATGGTGATGATGCTGCTGAAATTAGAAAAAACCAAAGTAATCCTACAAAATTAAAGGAAACTATAATAGGCATTAGAAATAAATATAATAGTTAGTTCCCAGAAGCATTGCAGGAAGGTAAGAATTTTACTTTTGGAACTAAATAGAAAGTAATTCCTTTAAGAATAAGTTTTAAAAATCAAGAAGGAAAATGGTTTAAAAGCAACGAACTTAATGAAAAGGGAGAATTTAAACGAGGATTTTCTCCAATACGAGAACGTACTGCCCCTAATGTTTTTGAGACTGTTACTCTAAGGGACGCTGGTTATGAAAAGAAAGCTGATAAAAAAGGCTGGCTTAATAATAAAATTGGATGGGTTAATGATCCTAACAAAGGAAAAGCTATACATTCTATAGATGGTAAAAAAAGTTCTACAGCCACTGACACTTCAGATACCTCTAAGCCAAAAACTTCTAATGACAATGATCCTTTAGAAGCTGAAAAACGAGTAGAAGGAGAAAAAGTTTACGATGCTCGAATAAAAGAACTTCAGGAATAGTCTAAAGCAAAACGACAAAATATCATTGATGCAGGAAATGAATATCGTGCTGTAAAACAAGCTAAAGAAGCAGGAGAGGCAGACCTAGAATTATCGCAAAAAGAGTATAATGATATTGTTACAAACACAGACCTTTTAGAAGCAAAAACGTCTGAACTTAAAAGTCTAACTACCAGTATAAACAGACAATAGGGTTGGCAAAAAAGAAAAGCTACTGCTGATCGTAGGAAAAAAATTGCAGAACTGAAGAAAGAAAAGAAAAAATTAGAAAAAGAAATAAGTAAGATTGATACATCGGGACCAACTATTTATGATGAGCAAAAGTTAAATGTAGCTTCATAGATTGAAAAATAGCAAGAAGCTATAGAAAATATTAAATAGGAACTACAAGTAAAAAGAGATAAAAGAATAGCAGTAACTACAGCAAGTGGTGGAAAAGAAGAATTAAAAAACTTAATTGAGAATGGAGTTGAAATAGAAATTAAGGATAAAGATGGCAATCCAATAAAATCAATTTATAAACGCCCTTTGGGAGAAGGAAAGAATATTGATGAAGTTCTCAAAGAAGTTGCTCAAAAATTCGGAATAATACGAAAAGCAGGAGGTACAATTCGTCTAATGAAATCCGGAGGAATCTCTGGTGTTGGACACAAAGGCTCTCCTTGGGAAGCTACTGTTGGCACAATTACTTGGAATGAAATTATAAAGAAATTAGAAGAAAATCCTGAATATTATAAAACTATAAATGAATTCCAGACTAATCATGCTAAATTAAGAAAAGAAGCAAGAGAAGGAGGTTGGACAGGTTCTAGTTCTAATGCATATCAAGGAAAAAATAATAGCGTAGGAACTTACCAATCTGCTTATCAAGCAGGAGGATGGAATAATATAGCAATAGAACCCTACTATAATAGTAGATATGATTTCTCTGTTGGTAGGGGACCTAATAATAGAAATTCAAAAGACAGTGCTAAATCTGGATGGAATTCTGATAATTTATATGCAGGAATTACTGACGATAGACGCTTACTTGGACGATATGACCAAAATTTAGGCGATCCTGATGATTACGCTGGTGGAGTGCTTAATACTAAAAATGAACAATTAAGAAAGTATAATCTACAAATTTATTTAGATACTGACGGCTATTATAAACTAAAGAAAATAGGAGAAGCTAATCCTGATAATGGACAATTCACTACTGCCCCAATAAGATCTCTTGATGATGGAGATTATTCATATGGAGAAGTAGAAGGAGGTGAATCTCAATTTGGAGGTGAAGATCCTACTCAACAATCAAAATCTAAAATTGTAGAAAATTTAAAAAATCGTATTCCTGGTATTCTCGATGCCGCCAGAGTCGCATGGCTTAATAGGTAGAATGTAAAAGCAGGTGAAATTGCAAAACAACAATACCCAGTATACTAGAATCCATTTGCCATATATAAAGCTGTTTATGGTGATTATAGAAAAATAGCTTAGGGAGAACAAACTGCTGCAGCACTAAACAGCAGAGCTGCAACTCCTTTAACATCAAATGCAGATAAGCAGACTGCATATATGCTAGAAACTGCTCTAAAAGGAGAAGAAGCCATTCGTGCTGGAATGGAAGCTGATGATAAAATGTATAGAACTACTCAAGCAGCTGCATGGGAAAGAGCTGCACAAAATGCTAAAAATGCTCATGATGTAGCCTAGGATAACAGAATAGAAGGAAATAGAATTGATTTAGCAAAGAAAGCTGTTGATGCTACCCTTTTAGCAAAAAATACAAATAATATTGACACTTGGTGGAAAACTGCTATTAAAAATATGTAGGATGAGCAGTATGCAAAAGAATTAAAGCAAGAACAAATGACATTAGCTGATATAAAAACTTTAGCTATGAATAACCCTCAAGCTCTTGGGATTAATCTTACACACGAAGAACAATTAGTTCTGGAAGGAATTGTTAATGGTTCAATAACATTATCAAGTTTACCAGATAGATACAAAAATGCGTATAAATCAGCAACTAGTAAAGTAAATTGGGCTATAACTAATGCAACAAGAAGGTATTACGGACTTCCCGAAAGTCCTTATAAAGATGCAATAGTAGAAGGATTAAATAATAACTACGCTAGTATATCTGCTCCACAAGACGATGTAGCTGTTACATTTAAAAAAGGTGGACAAATTACTGTAGCAAAAATTAAAGAAAAAATAAAAAACGCGGATAGACTGCAAAAAGCTATATTTAAATAGATAGATAGCTTAGACAAACAAATAGACAGATTGTCAAAAGCAGCATTTAGCAAACCAAATAAACCAATAAGAGCAAAATGAAATTAACAAGATTTTAGCAAGGAGGAATTACTCCTATATTTCTTGATTATACTCCTGTTGTTAGTTCATATAGTAGAGCATCTGATGCAGATAGTAGTTCTGCATCAGCAGCTTCTACTAAAAAAGAAGCTAAGTCAGAGGGAATAACAGATAAAGATTTACTTAAAGCACTAGACTCATTAGATGCTTTACCTAATGAAGTAAAGGCAATTTCGACTGAACTTTAGAATTTTATACTAGACTAGTCGGCACTCGGAGGACTTGATTCTACTACAATTAGTATGAAATACGCTTCATTAGTAAGTAAAATGAAAATCGCTAAATTTAATTCAGACTAGTATAAAGAAGCTTATAATCAAATTAAAGGTAATGGAGGAATTAATGAAATAGCAATTGATACCGATGGATATATTTACTGCAGAAATAGATAGGATCCTAATGATTTTGAGAGATTTACTGCACAAGAATATCTACAAAACTATAATGACTATAGAGCGGTTTCTAATCAAGAACTTCTTGAACTGAGGGCTCGATCTCCGGAATTAATAGATAATAATGAAGTACTTAAAGTAGTAGCTAATGGCATGGGTATGCCTGCAATACAAACTATGATTAATAATGCTATTACTAAAATAGGTACTACTACAATGTAGCAAGGAGGATATTCTCAAATTCAAATAAATCAAATACAACAAGGTGTTGAGAATATTCAAGAAGCTTCCGAGAACTCTAATTCAGACGGGACAAGTACTGGAATAATACAAAAGTTAGAAGTAATGTCTAAAGATTAGCAATAGCAGGCTAAGATGGCTTTATAGTATGTTTACAGTACCCTCCCTAAAAGTGCTAGAGCATTACTGGAAGTAAAGGCAGCAGAGGGGGGTGTACAAGGAGGAGTATTAGGTTTATTAAGTACATTCATAGCTTCTAAATTGGACCTCACTAAAACTGAAGATGAACAAAGGAGTAAAGACCCTTCAAGTAAAGGTACTAAATCTACTTCATCTGCAGTTCCAAAAGGTGTAGATCCAACGTTAGCATCTCTTCAATTAACTCCTGTTATGATGACATAGTTAGGTATGGGAGAAAGAAAATAGATTGCTACAATCCATGGAGGTAAATATGGGGCAAAAAATTATGCACAAGTAGTACCAATAGTAAATAAAGAAGGAGCAGCACTAGGAGCCGCAACTACACTTGCTAAAGTGTCAGAATCACAACTTTCTGGAATGTTATCTTGGGAGGATGCCACTATGGGAGGCGCACGAATTGATCAAACAGCAATGATGAAAGTGGCGATTACCGGAGGAAAGATGTATGTAATGAACATTCCTATTGATAAATCAAGAAATGATGGAGTTATTGCTCCTGATATAAGATATCTAAGAAGACTTGAAGAAGCTGATTAGGATATTGAAGTATGGAAACGTTAGAATAGAGGAAAAGAAATAACATCTAAAGAAATAAATGAAATTTACAAAAAACACTAGCTTCCAGTATTAATGGATGAGAATGGAAATATAAATGCTAGAGATTATGCTAAATTTGCTTTATTTAACGGTATTACCAAAGATTGTTATTTAATTCCACCTCCAGATGGTACTGATATTATTGCAGAAGATGTTTCAAAATCTGCAGAGAGCTATAAAAATATACTTTTGTCTACAGATCCTAGTAATAAAGAAGATTTTGATGAAGATAATTTTTGGGATTGGAACGGACATGATACTTTATATAAAGCTACTGTATTTATTCCTGTTAGTACTAATATTCTTTCAGGAGCAGCTACTAGTGGACAGAAGATAACTGGAGCAGATGCAGCTGAAATAGAAGCTCGCAATCAATAGAAAGAAAGATTAAAAAATTATGACCCTAGTGGGGCTTCAAAATTTGAATAATATTTATGGGAGAAAAAGATTTATTTTATGACCTTCTAGCAAACCCCTAGTTAACTCTAGGGGATCTAGAAGCCGTTGGTCATTCTACACAAAATACACGATTATTTAGTAGAGATTACTACAAAAATAATGAAAAAGTAAGAGAAAAATTCACTGATTAGAATGGAACTTTTAATGAAAAAGCATTTAATCAAGAATATTCTTTAGCTGCAGCCTATTATAAGGGAATGACAGATGACTCTTACAATAAAAATCTTATAGAATACACTAAATTTGACAAAGATAATATCCTAGTAGATCCTAAATTAAGGACATTAGATGATACTCCTTAGATATTTGTTAAATCTAATCCTACTCGTGATACTACTAGTTTAATTGAAATTGGTAAAACTACAAGTAGTGGGAAAAGTGCAGAAGAAGTAGCACAAGCTGAAAAAACACTACTTAATCCAGTTGAAGTAGAAAATGGTGCAGAACCTATTTGGGGAGAATCTCCTAATGATGAATGGTGGAAAGACCCATTCTCTACAAGAGTTCTTGCAAAATATGATACTGATGGATATCATATTGATCCACTAACTGGTAAAGAAGAGTGGCATAAAAAGGATGATTTAAAATTAAACGAGAATGGAACATATTATTACGAAGATCTTGACGGACGTAGTGTATATGGAAGACAAGTTCTTAATAAATTTAATACATTTACTACAGATGGATCTTGGTGGAATCAATATGATTTTCTTGATTCTGATGATTTAAATCAAAAGAGTGTGGCAGGTTCAGTAGCTAAAAATCTATTTTTAGTGGGATCGATGTTTCTTCCTTATGTTGGATGGGGTATTGCTGCAGCTTCAGTAGGGGCTCAATTAGCAGGTCTTGTCGGAACTTTTGGTAAAATGCTTGTAGGGAGTGATAGCCCTACTTTAAGCTCACTTGAAGGATTTTCTTAGTCCTGGAATAGACAGACTCTTAAATCGCAATATGCAAGAGAGAATGTCTTATGCTGGGAAAATTTCATTGACTTAATTGGAGATACTACGGCTCAATTAAGAGAACAACGTGCTATTTTTAGATTTGCTCCAGCAATTCTTAAAGGAAAATATGGAGCAATGGGAAAAGAAGGTCTAGACACTTTGAAAGAAAATAAAACTAAGCAATTGTTAAGTGAGGCATATTCTAATAAAAAATGGGGAGATATTGTACAAGATATGTACAAAGCAGGAAAACCCAAAGAATACATAGAAAAAATGCTAACCTCTGGAACTGATTATAATATGATGTCTAGAATTGCAGCAAAGTAGGTAGAAGACTATTTTAATGAGTATAATAAAATCGGAGAAAAAATTGCAAGAGCTTATATGGTAGGTATTACTGTAGGTGATACTTATGGAGAAGCAAAAGCAGCTGGAGCAACTGATGCTGAAGCAGCCTTTTTAACTGCTGGATATGCTGCAATGGAAAATGCACTATTAAGTACTGAATTGGGTCGATGGATATTTCCTGAATTAAAAGGATAGAAAATTAAATACAAAGCAATTGCTGAAGCATTTACAGGAATTCCTAAAGAAACCAGAGCAATTTCCAATTCTTTAGCTAGAGCATCTCAAGAAACCAAAAAAGACTGGATGAAGAGAATGTTCAATGCAGGTAAAGAAGCTGCAAAGAAAGATTATTCTCTTTTAAATAAAACTTCAAAAGCTGTTCTTGCAAATGGTCTTGGTGAAGGTCTTGAAGAAGTCTCTGAAGAATTATTAGCAGATTTCTCTAAAGCATGTTTTAATGCTTATAGAACATTAGCTGGAGAAGATGCAATTCTTGATACATGGGGAAATAATTGGGATTGGGAAGATGCAGCTGCTCGTTATGGAATGTCTTTCTTCGGTGGTATAATTGGTGGTGGTATTAATGGTGCCGCAACTGATTTTACTCAAATTAGAGACTATAGTAAAATGAACCAGAATCAAGCTATGCAAGAATTAACTTGGATGGCACGAAACGGGGAGTTAGAAGATTTCTGGAAAACTGTCAGTAAAATGGAATTAGGTCGAACTAATATAGGTACTAAACAAAATGAAGATGGTATTTGGGAAGTAGGCACCAAAACTGATAATTAGGATTTAGAAATAAAGAAAGTCTTAAAAAATACACTTGATAGTATCTAGAGTATTGTTAATGCTGAAGGAGCAAATATTGATGATCACTCATTTATAGCAAATCTTTTAGATGCAAATCCAAATTTAGCAAATTATGATTTATTAAAAGATCTTAGAACTGAAGCAATTGCTAATTCTTCTGCGGCCGGAAAACTTGTAAAGAATTATAACAGTCTTATTAAAGATATTGTTGACACTCAGTTAAAAATAAATGAAATTAAGAATAATAAATCATCTGACAGTGCTAAATTGACTGATGAGTAGTTAGAACAAATAGATTCTTATACACAAAAATTAACTGAACTTAGAAAAAAGAAAGATGATATTGTTAATGGTAACTATACTTTTGATTTATATCGTCGTTCTTTATTCGAAGCCACATATGCATTATCTGAAGGATTTACAACTGCAACCGAGGAACAGTATGTAAAAAGATATGCAGATAAATCTATACAAGAATTAACTCCTGAGGAAAAGGAAAATTGGCATAGAAAATACATAGAATTCTGTAAATCGGAAAAGGCAGAAACTATGGAATTCTTTGCAGATCATTATTATGATTTAGCTCAACAAGTTAGTAAAGGATTAACAAACTCTTTAGATTTCTATTAGAAGCTTAAAGATGGACAACTTCCTAAAATATAGGCATTATAGAGTTTAACCTCTAAAGCTCTCCCTGATATTATGCAAATAATAGAGAATGGTGGAGAAGCTTCTGATGTTCAAAACTATCTACAGAAACTAACTTTTAATAGTAGTGCTAATTCTAGTCCTGAAGAATTGTCTCGCATTATGGAGGAAATTTAGTCAGAACAATTGAAAAAAACTGAAGAAGAATTAAAAGAGGATTAGGAAGATGGAGAAAAATTAAATCAATTACTAGCATCTTTAAGAGGAATATCAGATCCTTCAGTCAGAGCAAATTTAGTACAACAATTTACTGATTCAATAAAAAATCCTTTATATAAAGAACTTGCAGATCTTTTAATAAATAAAGTTTCAAATGTTCAAAAAATTACAGGAAGTATTGATGAATTTGGAGAAAGAATTTCTGATATACTTGAACAATTTCCTGCAGGAAGTACAGAAACTGAAGATGCAAGAGGAGACCTTTTATTATAGGCTTTTTACGATACAGTTGCTCAGGAATTGCTTAATTCAGTGGATGAAGCAAAGTCAGTAGGATTTATTCATCCTGAAGTAAAAGAAGCTTTAGAACAATCTTTAGCTGATCTAAATGGAGTTATAGGAAAAATACGAAAAAATGTATATGATATAGGAATTTATAGCGGAGGGCTTGCCTACAGCGGTTACATGGAAGAGCAGCAAAATAAAATTAATTCATACCTAAATGATTTAAAAGAACTTCCAAGTACTCCTCTTCAAAAAATTCTTGATACTTTTACAACTAGTCTTAAAACAAATAAGACAGTAACTGATTTATTAAATGATGCTATAGGAAAACAAAGATCTCATGCTAATGATGTAGAAAATATAAGCATGACTGATCCCGAAATCTACGACTATGAACAAGCTTTATTAATTTTAAAATTAGTGAGATAGGCTGTCGTGGGCGCAAGAGTTGACGGAGCTGATTTAGACAACTTATATGGATACAACAAGACTTTGAATGATTTAGCTAAGGGAACTGAAGGATATACAGAATTAGCTACTATAGATGCTGCAGATGCTTCGTATGCTCTACAGGATATAAATATGGCTATTAATCGTCTGGAAACTACTAAAGCAATTCATGAACTAAATAAAGGTAATAAAATGAATGCATAGAATCATGCATCAGTAAATAAAAACTTAATTATGTATAATAAATTAAACAAATTAATAGTTTCTATTTTAAATGATGATGATAAAGCAGACATTAGAAGTATATGGGATATTCAAGAACTCGCAGATGTTCTTGATAGACTAGAAACTCATAAACAGGCTTGGGGGGATCCAATGAAAGATCCTGAACGAAATGTTTCTGAAAGAATTCTTTCATTAAACCCGCAGTAGAGACAAGCTTTGGATAAAGAAGCAATAGTACTGGGCGATGCAATTTATAACTTCTTTTAGAAAAATTTAGGTAATGTAAAAGATCCCAAAAAACTTGCCAGACTTCTAAGCCAATTTGATTATATTCAAAAGAATGATGGAATACTCAATAAAAATTCTGAAACCATTGACGATAATTCATTTACTTGGTGGTTAGCTAGTAAAGCTGCATTAAAATATTCTGATTTTGTTGCAGTATTTGATAAAATCATGGATGGAGCGGATGTAGAAAATCCTATAGCACCATTGCCTACTTAGGAATTAGGAGTATATGCAGCAATTGCTTCAATATATAACGGCAAAATGTTCGAGCACTTTGCTGATGCAATACGTACTAGTATTTATAATAAATGGAAATCTTTATCTAAAGAAGAAAGAGAGAAAATTCTAAGTAAAAATAAATACATTTCATATGGAAATGATGGAATACCTAGAAGTGTACTGCGTTCTGAATATAAGAATGAGGAAAAAGAAAAATGGGAAGACGATAAATATGATTCTATTTATGACAGTGATGTTATGCCTAAATATCCTAATATATTATTTATAGAAGGAATTGCAGGAGGGGGTAAATCAACATTACTTAAGCTTATTACAAAAATTTTATTTGATTAGAATCCTGAAGTAGATTCTAGTGGAAACAAATTAAATAAAGCACCTATATTTGTTGCCCACGGAACTAAGGAAAATGCTGAAGGCCTTATAAAGTCTTTTGATGCACCTGATGGATGGGCTTTTACTGCATTCGATAAAACAGGTTTATTATCACATTTTTCTGATGATTATAAAAGTACTTGGGATGATACAGATAAGGAATATAAATATTACTTACACACTCAAGATAATCCATACAGCAATATTGTTTATAATCAAAGAACAAAAAGATATGAAGCTACTTGGAGAATAAAAGAATTCGCTGATAAAACAAACATTCCAAAAGTAATTTTTATAGACGAATGGTCTCATTATACTTAGCCAGAGATAGATTTTTTGTATAGAGTTGCCAGAAAATATGGAATTCAAATAATTGCCTGTGGTGATTTAGAGTAGATTACCCCAAGGGCCTTTTTATATAAAGTTGGAGAAAATACAGGAGATAAAAAATATGAAGTAGTAGGAGATATTACTATAGATAGAAACTTATTTCCAAGAGTTCCTAAACTAGGAATAAGTATGCGTACTGGTAATGGTTAGAAATCTGAAAACCAAGCCAGAGTAAGAGCTTGGAGATTAAACAAAAAGCTTCCAATTGAACTAACTCATATAGAAGTTAATGGGTAGCTATATGGTGATAAAGTATATAATTCAGACGAAGAAGTATCAGATGCAATACTCGATTCAGTAAGAAAAGATATTCAAAAAATGGTAGATTCTTTAAATCCAGGAGAAAAGATTGGTTATTTCCATTCTTGGGGTCCTGGAAAAGAGAAATCTAGAATTCATAAAATGATTGAATCTGAATTCAAGCAATATTTTGATCTTTTCCATGAAAAAGATGCCCAAGGTAAAGAAGCTCGTTATTACATCATTGAAAATGATAGAACTCTTTATCATATGGAAAAAGATAGTAATGGAAAAGATAAGCGAGTTGCAAACAATCCTGAAATTTACCAAGAAGCACTATATACTGGTATGACTCGTGCATAGTAGGCTTCCATAATTATAGCTCCAACGAATCCCATGGGAAATACTGAAATGGGAACAATCTCAGTAAAAAATGCTGCAGATTAGCCAAATTAGTTAATTCCTGATAATTACACTGGCGCTGGAATTAGAAAGTATACTAAAGCTAGAAAAGAAAGTCTTGCTAAAGCATGGAATTCCTATGCAACTGAGACAGGTAATCCTAATACAGATATTAATTCTGTTAAGCTTACTTATATTCCAAGAGAAGCACAACCAATAGATGTTGTTGTGCCTCCAGGTGATGGTGTTACAAAAGCTCTTGCTAAAACTGATGAGCCTATTAATAATGATTAGCCTGATAATACTCCACCTACAGATGGAGAAACTCCACCTAAAGGGCCAAAATCTTCTTAGGATAATGAAGAAAAACCTGATACAGATTCTGAATCAGAACCACCTCAATCAGATACTTCAGAGGATAATGATTCAGTTGATGAATTACCTCCACCGCCAGAAATTGATATAACTTCTAGAAGACGCGGAGATAATGAATTACCTATTACAGACTATGAAGTTTTACCAAGAGGAACTGAACTTACATCTCTTTACGATCCTGCTGGAAATCCCGATGAATAGTTCGTAGGAGCTATTTTAGGTTATAATTCTGAGACTGGTATGTATCAAATAACAAAGGACGGGGAAAACAGTATTGAAGTTCCTTTTTCTAAAATACATGAAAAAAAGGATATTCAAGTTGCACCTGGAGTAATTGAAAGATAGTATATGTTTAAAGCAGATAGTCCAGAATGGTGCAAGAAAAATGGAAAAATAAAATTATTAGAACTTGATGAACATAGTGTTTATGAGGGAGAATATCCTATTGGTACTGAAATCTATAGTATTGGAGGAGATCTCATAGGAACTATAAAATAGTTTAAAGATGGTCAATACTTAATAGAAGACCCAAATGGTTCAACTACATTCCCAGAGAGTGAAATAAATAATCGTACTAAATATATGCCAGGTAAAACTACAGTAGCTAAATATGCTGTAGGTGATACTATTGAGAATGGCAATCACACAGCTATTATAATAGGAGTAAATAAACTTAATTCAGGTGGATATTCTTATATAATAAATCAAATAAACTTTGGAACACGATCTTATTTAGATGAAACTTGGCAAGAAGATATTATTGATAATCTTATCTCTCAACACGGTTATAAATTAAGACAAAAAACTCCTACAACAACTGATGCGGCTATTGAACCTGATACTACATTTGATGATTTAAATGGAAAGGATCGTTAGGATGCATTAGAAGAAATCCTAAGAGATGAAGATTCACCAGAAGAAGAAGTTGTAGATACAAAACAAACGTCTTAGATCGAAACACCAGATAATAAAACTAAAACAGTTCCAGATCTTAATTTCTCAGTATTTGGTTACTCATTTAATACATTTTATTCTGGAATAAATTATAATAAGGATACTAAAGAGGTAGTTGTTACTTCTAATGATGTAGATAGAGTTGATGCTGGAATGGGGCTTTATAATATTGATCCAAATCTATGTAAAAATGAAGCATAGGTAGTTAAGATTATAGGTGATTTAAGAAGTGCTGCAATGTATTGCGATAATACTGCACTTATGTATATCATCAAGCAATCAATTCCTGAATTAAAAGATGAAGAGCTTGAAATACGGTGGGCATTTGTAAGTAAATCTAAAGAACCAAGTACTAATAAAAATTATTATAGATTTACTCCAGCTGAAGGTAACGGATCAGTATTAAGAAATGCCCCGATTGATAATCATGATCAAAAATCGTAGATGTAGTATAAAACTATTTCTATGATTATTAGAAAACGGGATGCAAATAAAAATGATAAAGGAGTAACTTTATTAGAAATTCCTCTTCTTACATTATCTTCTCCATAGACTATTTTATGTAAAATAGGTAAACAAAATACTGACAATCCCGTATACAAGGTATTTATAAGGGCCTGTCAACTTAATAAATATGACAGGTAGCAATTTAATGCAATGAATGCTGTTATTAAGTATATTGATGATAATGAAGACGACTTAGGAAATGGATATAAAAAGTTAAGAGCACTTTGCAGAATGTGGCTATTTACTAATAATGGAGTTAAATTTATTGGAGATAATTCATTTAATCTTGCTGAATCCGCTAGAAATCTTGGAGTTAAATTTATAGGAAATAGAAAAGCAGATGATGATTTAGTAAGTGATGTCGGGACTCTTAAAAAACTTGATTTTACAGGAATGTGGAAATCATTACGTAGTGAGGCTAATTCTAGACCTGAAGTAATATATTCTAGTGTTATGATTGCTACTAACTAGTATTATAATATGACTTCTATTGCGCCTGCTGGACATCCATTTGTACTTAGACTAGATGCTCCTCCTGCTTTATTGAAAGTACCAAGGAAAGATGTAACTGATGAAATATTAATGGAGCAGTTTATAAAACAAGAAGAAAGTAAAAACCCAATTCTAGGAAAAAAACCAATTCCAGAATGGGTAAAATTAATACCAGTAACTCCTCCAGAAACTTCTGTAAAAAATTACTTGAGTTTAATGATTGATAGTTCTAAAAATCCCTATGGAAATGGATTTACTTCATTTAGAATTCTAAGTGCATTATATCTAAGTCAAGATCCCGAAGTAAAAGCACTATGGAATAACTATTTACGTAATTTTTCTGTAAATGGGAATAATAAAAAAGCTGTTGAAGATGCTCTAACATAGCTTATACAGGTACAAAAAACAACTACTCAAAATAAAGGAGAATCTCATGCAACTTATTTAAGTAGGGTTGTAAAGGCACAAAAAGATTTAATGACTAAAAATCTCGGATGGCAGAGTATGTTTAATGTAGCATTAATAAACTTAACTCATCCTAATACAATAAATGATCCAGACCAAATAAATAATAAACGGTGGGATGAGTATGGTATGTATATACCAAATGCTGAAATTATTCAAGAGGCTTGTAATAAAACAGGTATAACTGGTGTACTTCGATCTAAAAAAATATAGCCAGGAAGTGATGCAGTTGCAGGATATGCTTATAAACTTGAAGTAAGTTCTTAGGATTAGTATAAGAGCCCAGAAGGAGAGGATTGGAGAATTTTTGAAAAATATGATTCACCTACATTTGATTTAACTTCTATACTACTTGGCAAAAACTCTGATTTAAATGAAAGCTTATTAGTATAGTGGAGTAATGATGTTACAACATTTCAGACAAAAAATGCTCTTATATGGAAATTTAAATATGATAATTAGAAAGGGCAGCCTACTGATCTTAGTTTATATTTAGCAAGAGAAGGAAACACTGAAAAAGTTCCTCCTGCACAAACATGGAGAACCAACCATGCTACTTTACTTAAAAAAGTAGGTTTAAAAGATAATTTAGAATTTGGCACTGATGCTCAAAGTGAAGCAGAGTTCCTACAAAAAGTAGTGGACTATTGGGTAAGTAAACCCGACTAGAACGGAAAAGGTCTTGGAAATATTGGCACAGTATTTGATGGAAAAGTAGCATTCTGTGGAAATATGGATGATTCTAAAGTGTCAGATAAAAAACTTCCTGAAGTCTATAAACATTTAAGGTAGTAGGGTATAACAAAAGTAGATGGTGAACCTAATATGTACAATATAACAATGGTTGATGATAATTTAGAAAATCCCACTACTTATTTAGTAAGCGTAGAAATTCTTCCCGATGAAAAAAAATACTAGGTATACTTTAAGGAAGAGATTCCTAAAGCTGACAAACCTCTTTTATATAATACAGATAGTATAAATGAATTAATTACTAATGTAGATACATTTGAGAAGAGTATAAAACGTCCTACTGATGAATTAACAACATTTATAGAAAAACTACGTAAAACTTTAAATGAAATAAAAGAGTCTTCTCCTAATGGTTTATCTGAATATGATTTTGCTTTAAAAATTGCAGAAAGATTTCAGAATGATGAAGATCTTTTAGAAATGGCTGCAGAAGCATTAGGAATAGAAGATGAAGAATACTTTACTGAACTAGACAAGTTAAGTAATCCTGAAGAGAATGAAGAAAAAAAATATAATTGGTGTCCAATAGGACCTGGATATAAAAATTTTATGTAATGGCAAAAAATTGTACTACAATTGAAGAAGCTAAAAAAAGAATACGTAAGATTCTGCGTGAAGCTTCTAGAATGGATCTATAGGATAACCCTGTAGATCATATACTAATAGGATTTAAGTCAGTAGCAGATGATGTATCTCCTGATTTAAATCCTGGAATAATAGAATACTTAGAATCGCTTATAAAAAAGAATCTTTATCAAGAGTTAAATGGTGTTGCAGAATCTGCAAAAAATTTATTTATTGAAGGTGCAGATTTCGATAGAATTAGAGCAGATATAGAAGAAAAGGCTAGAAATTTATCACAATATGAAGAAACTGTTGTTAGAAAATCCCAAATAAAACAACAATTATTAAAAGGGCTGTTTGGAGAAAATCTATATACAGCCCAATATTACCTTCGTAGTGCTAAAAATGGATTTGGATTAGTTCAACATAGTTCAAATACAGGTATTCCTGGACTAATAGATACTTTTTTAGCAAATAGAAAAAATCAAACACTTGTAAGAAATCAAGATATTGCTGGAAATGTACGAGAAACTAAGCAAGCTTTATTAGATAAAGTTCTTGAATTTATGAGAAACCAAGAACGAAATTAGAAATACATTGATAGAAAAGTCTTTGATGAAGAGAATACTAGATTATTTGATAGGAATGGTGAATATTTAAATACTTTGGACCAAGAGACAGAATTATATAAAGTAATAATGAGTTGGTTTGATCCTAAAAATATTGCCATGAGTAATAATTTAGATACAAAGTATAATCTATTTAAAATAGAAAATGATTCTGAAGCAAGAGAATATATAGACGCTTACACTGCATGGACATTATTGACTAATTTTGATACTACTCTTACTTTAACTTTAGGAGATTCTGTACTTATTACAGAGCCAAGTAATTTTAATAAAATCAGTAATGTAAGCTATAAAACTAACATTGATAAAGCTACTAATATGTGGAGTTTCGGATTTGGAGATGATGTAGAAGATGTAGGTGATCTTATATCAGATATTACAAAGCAATTAGTAGAATCATCTAAAAGATACTCGTGGAAAGTTAATGTTCCTAAATAGGATTCATATTTAAGTTTTAAAGACTTTAATTATATTATAGGTAAAGTCAAAGATTTAGCATTTACACTTCATGGAAAATCTGATATTGAATTAGAATACTACATAAACGGAAAAGATATTTTAACTAATGAAAACCTATATAATCTATCAAGAACTACTCAAGGAGTTTATAAAAATTTTAAAGAATTCAATAAAAGTATAGGAAAAGAAAATGAACCTGTAACCCTAGGACAATTAATAGCTTTTGCAAGTGAAAATCCAATGAGATCTTTACATGCAATTTTCGATATTCTATGTAACACTGATATACTTACTGGACAAATTAAATCTTTTACGGATGCTGATAAAGATTTGTTATGGTCATGTTATAAAGAAATCTTTGGACAATGTGGTGAGAATTCTAGGTCATTATTTGATTTACATCATAATACTAAGGGTGATACTATATTTTCAATAATTGCACAATTAACTGATTCTATGTTCTAGGAAGATATAATTCAGTATTATGAGGATGAAAATAAAACCTTGTATGCCCAACTAATGCGGGATTATACTATTAACTAGATAAGAAATGAACTAGCTCAATAGATTTAGCAATCTTCTAGCGCCACTCTTGCTGAAGATACAAAAGAATTTACTGATGCATATAATGTAAAAATAGAGTTTACTAATAAAGGACAACTCACAACAACAGACAAACAAGTCTGGAAAGTAGGTACAGTAAAAGAAACAGTTCCAGTACAAGCAGAATTAATTGCAAAAATTAAAATTCCTATAGAAATAACAAAGAATGGTAAAAAAATTGAAGCTGGAGAAATTACATCAACTGCAACAAATATTAAGTTTGAACCAAAAAATGGTATTACTGGGGAAGAAATATGGAATTCTGGAAACTTTAGAGAATTAATAAAAGATGCTACTGGTATTGATTTCGGAGCAGATCCTGATTTAGCTCAAGCTTATCAGGATATGTTCCCAGGAACTTCTGGAATTAATTACACAGCATTATTAGACAATATCACTAGAATAGTAGGGCGCTCTGTGTTCAATCGTTACTTTAATACTAAACTTGTTCCATAGATATTAAAGGAATTTAGTTTAACTAGGAATCAACCTAATATAAATAATATCGCATATTCATAGTTTATGAATGTAGAATCAATTCCACGAGTTGATCCTAAAACAGGACTTATTCCTTCAATACCTTCTGCTGATAAAAATCTAGTATTAGATAAACTAAGTCAAGCTAAAGCTATATCTAATAATATTTATACATCAGCATAGGTAAAGACAGGTGAAGGCACTGCACTAGCAGCATATTGTTTATCTAGATTAAGAAATTCGTATCAATATTAGTTAGTCACTCAAAATAGAGCAGATTGGTCTGCATCTAAAGGAATGACTTTTGTGGAAAATAAAAATGGTCTTTTCAATAAAGTGTTTACAAGTAGAGAAATTAAATTAAGTGCTACAGTTAAACCTTCTACGAAAATGTCTAGTGTTGAATTATGGTCATTAAATTTTTATAATGATTGGATATCAGCATTTGTGAAAAAAACTAGAACTAATTCACCTAATGGAGATGGTGCTTGCTGTTTTATTCCATCTGTAAATTCTGATAAAGGCCAATATGATAAACTAGGATGTAATTTAAATGCATTATCTCATATTCTGGATACAAATAGAAATCCTATAGCATATAGAAATTTAACTTCATAGCAAATAGTTGATGAAATATGTATGGAATTTGGTCCATTCTACAAAAATGTAATTAATAATATTACTAAAGAATGGGGCAGAGTAATTTCAGTAATTCTTAAAAATGAAGGGATTGAACTTAATAAAAGTGGTGTAGTTGCAGATATAAATAATATATATAAATCCGATATTGACAATATTAATGCAACAACCAATCCTGTCGTAAAATGGAAGGTTTAGTTAAGATTCATTGATAGGTATTTTTCTGATAAAAATTTAAAAACACTTGATGGATTACATAGAGTTGTAACTAAATATAATATGACTCATACTAGAAATCCAATCCAACTTGCTGAACAGATTCATTATACTAAAGGTGATGATGGGCTTTCTGTAAATAAAGTATTAGTAGCATAGTGGGCAAGATTCGATAGAACAGCAACTGCAGAAGATCTTAAATAGGCAAAAATTACTCAATTATATTATAGAGAAAGTCTTGATCAAGAACTCTCGCTATTATTCCTTTCTCCTGTCAGTACTGCAACGCTTACAGAGGCACAGGTTGATCAAATTCCTGACGGTAATCCATTAAAAGAAGAAGTACGTGCTGCTAGACTAGCTTCTGTGCAATCTACTGCAGAAGGATACTTTAGAATGAGAGATTTTGAATCAGTGATTAAACTACTTAAAAATGGATGCAAAATATACTTATACGGTGCAAAGGCAAGAGAGTAGGCAGAGACTGAATTTTTAAGAAATTTTGGTAAAATTAAGGAAAATGCAGCTCCTTGGGTAACAGATTCTGGTATGATGGCTTTTGCTAGAGTTACTGGAAGAGATGGGAGAATGTATCCAACAAATAATTTTAATGACCTTATAGATGCTCAAAATTCAGGAAGAGACTGGGAAGTACATCCTTTAATCTCCATGTTGAATAGAATGCACTATTTAACTACTCAACAATATACTTGTTGTGTAGGCGGAGCTGTTTATGCTTATAAGGGTAAATCAGGGTCTAATGTATTAGAAGAAGAAGCTAGTCGATGGCTTGCTTCTAATAAACGTAATGTATGCTATACTGCAACTATCCATAAATTCTTAAATAAATCATTGAATGGTTCACCTACTGTATATAATTATGCTATTTTTGAGGATATTGATGCTGCTCTTTACAATGTGATGGGAGAATTGAATGCACATACCCCTCTTGATGGTGGTATGCTTGTAGATTCATTTCTTCCAGATATTGAAAATGCATCATTAGGCGGAGAAGCTGCAGGTACTGATAAAAAACATTTCGGAACTTTCTATGTAGAAAAATATGGAGCTGGTGGTATTACAAAAACTGCAGGTTTTGCAGCAACAAATGAACGTATGCGTAATTCAGAAGCCTGGAGAATTGTACAATATAATATGTCCCATAGAAAATGGGTTAAAGAATTTGGAAATGCTGATGGTGATATTCTAGAAACTGAATTAGATATTACCAAGGACTATGATGATAATGATATAAATTGGCCTGATAAGAAAATATTCTATTATAGGGAACTTGAAGATGGTACTATTGGTTTTTATAGGCTCGCTAAAATTGAAAAAACTAAAAACATAAATGAATATGATATTTATGAAGTGCCGGTGGATGAGTTCGGCACTGCTATGGGGCAACCAAAACTTAGAGAGACTACAGTAATTGATAATAATTGGGATTTATTCACTAAAGTATTTGGAGGATATCATTCTTTAGGTAAAGAGGTTAGTTCTACTGGAGTAGAAAATCCTAATTCAAGACTAACTTATTCTGAAAGGTCTAGAAAATTAATGGTTGAAGCTATTAATAGAATAGGATATAGAAAGGTTTCGGCAAGAAGTTATCTTATGGTTGATAAATTAGGTAATGAAGCTCAAGCTTATACTAAAGCAGCAACTAAAGAATATGGTCATGAAGATGACCAAGATGATGTATGGTAGCCATTAAAATATTCTGATATACATTTTATGCCTAATATAGGTGCAATTAAAAGTACACAAATGAATGTAAATCCACCAGAAGTATTATCTCAAAAAATGGATTTAAATGTTATGCCTGTTGAAAGACCTAAATTAGGAATTCAATTGGATAAGGAGCATAGTGCAGACGATGCTGAACTATCAATGCCTACTCAAATTATTACTGCTTGTGCTAATAAAGGATATACTTTGACTAAAACTACTGAAATGTATAGAGCTATTTCTACTTTAACTGAATTAGCTATCGAAGACTGCATGGATGGTATCATGGACTTAGTCCCAGGAGGGGAAAATAGAGGATTATTGAAAGCTAAAATAGCACAAATTATTGTCGAAAAATTAATTTAGAGTAAGGACGATAATGAAGCATTACATGCAGTACTGGGATTCTTAGAGGATAAAGTAAAAGCTGGAGGAAAAGTTTCGCCAGAAGATGTGCAAAATATTCCTTGGAGTGATACTCTTATTTATAATAAATTATATTCCGATATTGCATCTCATTTAACTAATCAAGCTATAAAACTTAAAATGTCAGGGTCAATGGCAGTGATTTGCCCCACCCATTATTTTGAAAGACTTTATGGAAATAAAAGACTTGCTGCTTTAGTTGATTTAATTCCTGGAGGAGTTGGAGAAAAATTAGCATTATCAGAGTATCAAAGAAAAATTAGAGAGGAAAATTATGAAGGAGGACTTATATATGATAGAACTCGTGATTCAAAAAAGAATGAAGTCGAACTTTTAAACCAAGCTTCTAAAATAAATACTTAGCATATTTATCATTTAGAGTATATTAATCCTCTTACAGGAGAAGTTGATCCTAACACTAAGCAAATTACTGTAAATTATCCAATGCAATATTATCAATTGCGAGATGAGATAGTGAAATTTAGACAAGTAAGTTAGGAAGTACTCCATGGGGCTCTTGCTGCAACACGTGCAGATGGGACAATTTTGGTTTCTAGACCTGAAGATGTAAATCCAGATGCATTTTATGAATATATAGTAGGCCAAGCCAAAGATAGTAAAGGAAGTATAGTTACAACTTCAGAGTAGAAAAGAAGAGTATTTAAGTAGTTAGAGGAAAGTGGATATACAATAGATTCACTTAAAGCATTACTTGGGAATGATCCAAGAAAGATCCTAGCATTTTTAAAATTTCATGAATTAAGTCATAAAGAGCATAAAGATAGTAAAAATTATCCAAGAGACAAAGAGGGGCATCTTATACTACTAGACGATAGTGCTATTGCAATTGAAGCAAGAGCAACTAAAGAGGCTTGGGATAAGATGATTGAAATAGAAGCTGGAAGTATTAATGCTCAAAAATATTTATAGGAAATATCAGAATTAAATGCTGTCTATGAAGCTGTTTGTAAACAAGAACAGAAAGCAGATGGTACTACTGAAATAATTCCTTTAGGAAGAGAGCTTAGTGCATATAATGCACGTTTTATCTCCCCTTCAACTGTAATTGAAGGTAAATATAGGCCCCAAAGAGAATTTTGTATATATGATTTAGACTCTATTAAATTACTATTTGAAGTAATAAATGATACTAAACCTAAAAAAGGATACAAACTTGATGAAATTAAAGGATATTTTAAGAATCAATTAACTACTTTAGCAGGAATACAAAACTACATACAATCAAATCCATTATTGTAGAATAATTATGCATAGATTATAAAAAATATGCTAAAGTATATTGAAACTAAATACAATGATGAGTTTGATACCTTTAAAGATGTGCATGGAAATTATACATTTTTACAAACTTTAACAGATGAAGACCCTACAGCTGCATTTACGGATCATCCAGAATTAATAAGTAAAGCAGTAGAAGCCTATAAATATGGAATAAAACTTTTCTTAAGAAATTAGCTACAAAAGGATTTAATTAATTTATCTCCAGACTATAAGGGAAACCGTAGAGTAATGATTGATGGTAAGATTTATGATATATCCGACGATTTTCTAGCCCCTATAGCTGGTGAAATAATCATGCCTAAAGTTTTTAAAACTGTTTTTGGACTATAGGAAGATGATGACTTACAGGAAATATCTGAAGATAAGAATTTCTTTACAAAAAGAGGTATATCTAGGCTTAAAAATCAAATTGAAGATGACTCTTTATATGATTATCAATTAAAAAGATTTACTGGTGATCATATATATATATTCGATGCAAATCATGGGCCTATACCTCAGGGATTAATTCCTTCTCCAAATTTCCATTTATTTACTGAACAAGATGGATCTTATTCTAGAGTAGATGTTGAAGGAAATGTTATTTATCCATTATCCAGTAAAGATGATGTAGTAATGATGACCGCTGATGGGGTTGAAATTATTGTTACTAAAAATCCTGCATTCTTTATAGAAAATAATAATAGTAATGCTATAACATTTAGCAATTCTAGAGTAGATGAAAAAAGAATGCAAGATATAGTGGATAAATTAAAGAATTCTACCACTAATAATGGCAGGAGATTTATCTATACATTTACTGATAGGAATGGAAAAATTAAGAATTTTAGTACTTTAAAAAGAAGGAATAGAATGTTCGCTGATCTTAAAGAAGACATTTCCGAATCTAGAAAAAGTACTGGAGATGCAGATCTTGATAGACTTGTTGCTGAAATCTCACAAGAAGGCTTGAAAGTACATGCTTCTTTTTTAAAATCTTTAGAGGTAATAGCAGGACGTATCCCAGCATAGTCACAATAGTCATTTATGCCTCAAAAAGTAGTAGCTTTTACTAACTCAGATATAAACTCTGCTTATGTGTCAGTGTTTTAGTTATTTATTTAGGGATCTGATTTGGACATTGATACAGTTAACTTAATTAGTGCTGGATTTGATAGATAGGGATATTATGTATTATGGTCTCCCTATGCTAATCTCGGAAATTCTGAGCTAATTAAAGCTAGTGAACAACTCCCCTTCCCTACTGGATAGGCTACAGAGATAACTTATGACAATAATAAAGATAGTTTCTTTATTACATTCAATGATTTCTTCGGTAAAAATAAATTGTTTAATATTGAACTAGATCCAAATACTGGTGATGTTGTTCGTAATGAACAGGGAGTTTATAAAATATCTTTTGATTCAGAATCTCCAAAAGCTATTAAACAATTAGCTGAATTTTTAAAATTAGTTGAAAAGGTAGGACTAAATCTTAAAGGAGATGTTGATCAATATGGGAATCATCGATACTCTCAAGAGTTAAATGAAGAAGTATATGCACAAAATCTTAGATATAGAGATTTAGGAATATTTACTGATTTACATATTAAACCTTCACAACTTTTAAATGTATTACAACAAATAAAAGAAATAGTAGACAAGAATAATTTATATATAAAAAGAGTAGATAGGCAAACAAAAGAAATAATGGCTAAGAACCTATCTTATTGTAGAATGTTTGAAATAGCAGGAGATCCAGCTAATCAAATGGAGGCTCAAGATTCAATTGATAATTCTACTAAAGTAGTAAAAGGTCCTGAAGGTGCTGTAAAAGTGACAATGACAGAAGAAGATAAAAATTAGATTACTTCTAATAATGAAAACAAAAGTTTTGCTGATCCTGTCTCCATGGTAGATTCATTGCAGACTAATCAAGTTGGTAAATACGATGTGTCTGTTGGAGCAAAAGCAGTTCAAGTTTGCTCTATGGTTCAGTATGCTTATGATTCTTTATTAAATTCTGATGCACCAGATAAAAAAAAGCACAGACTAGAACTTCCTCATAAAGGATATAAAATAGCAGGTAAACAATGGACAGCAATAGCAAATCTTCATGATAAAACTTACGAAAAAACTGGAGAAATGCAATAGCCTGACTTTATAAAAGATATGTTAAAAGCTCTAGATGATGAAACTGTAGAAAAAATAAATTCAGCTATACAAAATGCTGCTATGCTTTCCGTAGCTGTAGATAATGCTAAAGATCTTTCATTAGGAAAGATTAATGCAGGGCCTGCAATATTTGGAATGTATGCTTATGGTATTACTCTAGGAATTGATGTAGTAACATTAGCAAAAATAATAAATTCTCCACAAGGTAGAGCTATCTCAAAGGCTCTTTTTGGAAATGTATTTACTGGAGATACAGGATTTTCAAATGCACTTCAAGCTATTAACTTTTTAAATGGATAGAATTTAACTAGATTTTTAACCCAATTTGATTATGCTGACAATAGAGGTTCAAGAACATTATTCGATGCTTTCAGAAATATTGCTGCAAAAGAATTATCTAGAAATTAGAATGATGACTGTGCGCAAGAAATACAAAAGTCCACAACGAAAAGTATAACTAAAGTAGTTGAAATCTTGGTTAAAAAAGGCCAATTTGATAGTTATTTAAACTAGATTCAAAAAAATAATAATTGGAAATTTAGTGAAAAATAGCTATTTGAAGCATTAAAAGAATATAATGAATTAATACAGCAATGGCATGGAGATGAAAATAAAAGGCATGATCTAGAAGTACTTTCTTAGGGAGCAGAAGAAATGAGAGTTTTAGGAGTGCTTCTTGGTAGTAATAAAGGAGTAAAAACTAAAATTGAGGATGGTATAAATTTTATTAATACTTTAGAAAATGCTATTTCAGATAGATATAAAATAATGTATCCTGGTGCAGATGAGTCTAAAATAGCTGCTCATAAAATAGATTATTTAAGATTTTGTACAGACAAAGAATATATGGAATAGTGCATTGATGAATATGATAAAGTAAAACACACTATAAATATATTATAGGTGGTAGCATTATGTCCTCATACATTTTCATATTTGCGTGCAAGTATTATTCCTCATGCCGGTTTTATGAGTGCTTCTTCAAAATATAGATCTACATAGGCTGTTATTAATAGCGATATATATAATACCTTAGGTATTAGGGCGGCTAAAGATAAATCTAATTCATTAAAAGGATTAAATAACGAAATTAATGCAATGATGTTAATGTAGTGGTTATCCGATACTAAAAAAGTGTTTTATTTACCTAAGGGATAGCGTTATTTTAAATCTGGAACAAATGAACTAGGTGTACATAAAGGAGATGACCCATTACCAATATCATTATGGACCCCTGAAGGATTAGCTACCTTTAAACTATATATGGAATAGTGTATATTACCTGGATTAAAAAGAGATTCAGCTTTTAAGAATAATAAGTTTGTAAGAAATCTTAGTCCATTTGCTCTTAGCTAGACTGGCACACGAGCAACAGTATCAGCATACACTTTGACTGGAAATCTTCTGCCTAAAGCAAATACTGCAGAAGAAACTCTATTAAGAGAATATCAAGCTGCATTCGAAGCTGTAAAAAACAAATCATTCCCTAATAAATAGGATGAATCTGAAGTATCTACTATAGGAACTTATGGAGATGCTCTTTATTTATACTCTGAGTATGTATTTGGTGGAAGGAAAGGTCCTAATTCATTAATGGCTTTATTTGAATAGGGAAATAATGAATTGTAGAAATAGTTTAGAGAAGCAAAAGCTAATATGGACCAAAATAGAGATTTTAATTTAACTACTATGCAAAAATTAAGATCAATGGCACTTATGAGTAATATATTTAGTCCTAAATATAGTTACTATTATGCAGTTAATAATACTGATATTGGTGTGAACTTCTATGAAAATGAAGAAAAAACATTAACAGGAGAAGAGAAAGATGCTAGAATTCAAGAAGGAGAACCATATGACGAAAGGCAAGGACAAAGTATTTCAAAAAGAGCAATGTTCGAAAAGGAAAAATATGAAAATGGGGAAGAACAAGTACAAAATTTCTTATATCCAGAATTAGAAGCTCCTTCTAGTTAGGAAATATCCATTGGAGATATGCAAGTAATTTTCCAAAATGGTAAAATAACGAATTGGAATATTAAACCAAAGGTTGCTCAGGACACTTTTAAAATTTCAGGAGATAATGATTCTGAAATTATAGAAAACTTTAAGAAAAGTAATAATGAAGAAATAAAAAATACAATAGCAAAAGTAGATAATACTATCAAAATGATAAATAATAATATAGATATGACTTATGCTGGAGTATACGTAGATGGAACTGTTGTTACAAAAATTAGAAATTTAGATATAGTACAAACAGCTTTAGAACTTGCAATTCTAAAGGGCACTGGACAATGTTAATATTATGGCAGTATGTGTAGACACAGGTTCAAGTCAGTTCAGAGCGTTACAAGAACGCTCTGGGCTTTCTGAACCTTTATTAGAAGTATTGGTAAGCCAATACTAGAGTGAACATGAAAATATGTGGCCTCATTTAGATGAATTACCTATAAAATGGGAAAACTCTGAAAAAGCTTTATAGCAGTTTTTGGGATTAGATCAATCTTCTATAATATCTCAAGAAGATTTATTAAAGAAAACTAATACATCATCTATAGAGGAAGCTATTGTATCTTTAAATGATACCTATAGAAATCTAGATATTGATTATACTCCTATAAATGATAAAGTAAAAATAATAACAGGAAGTCGTCCTAGTAAATTTAGAGTAGTGCATACTGAAGCAGTTGATATGTCTTATTTATCTTCTTCTGTATATATTAATTAGGCTTTAAATGAAGTTGAAAGAAAACTTGGAATAAAAACAATAAACACAACTTCTGCAGAATTAACAAAATCAGGATTGTTGGATATTATTTCAGAAGCTTCTACAGCAGCTGCATTTATTTACAAAGGAGATATTTATGTTAATAAAGATATTGCAGGAACTGATTCAAAAGTGCATGAATTATTGCATGTATTAATGGGAGCAATGAAATTTAAAAATCCAGAATTATATGCAAATATTGTAAGCATTGTAGAAAATTTAGAAAACTATAATGATTTAGCTATACAATATCCAAATAGAACCAGAATGGATATTAACGAAGAGATATTTGTAACTGAATATGCTAAAATGATAGCAGCTAGTGCAAATTCTAATACTCCTGTATCTATCAGCTTACTATAGCAACTTGATGAAGGTTTGCTTTATAATTTAAACTATGAAATGACTAGAGTGCTAGATACAATGCTAAAGGGAGATAATAGTACTGCTGTTATTCCAGCTTCCGAATTAATTAAAAAAACATTTAAAGAATTAGGTGAAATTGTAAATTCCCATGGAATGGAGAATACAATACAATCTTATCTAGATACTTCATTAATGCATCGTATCCTTGCAAATAAAAAATCAGATTTAATGAAAGATAGAAAACTTAAAGAAGAATGTAAATAATGGTTTGTACATATACTTTAGAATTAACGGAAGGAAACCCAATCTTTTTTGAAAATGAAGCTGCCCTTACACAAGCTTTGCTTACAAAGTATCCTTTATTTGAAAAAATGGGAGATATTGTTTTTAATCAGCCTTTAAGACGTACGGAAGTAACTAGAAATATAGAGAAACTTCGTAAAGAAGGTGAAAAAGCATAGGCATATATAGATAAATATTATAGTAAAGAAAAGAATAAAGTAGAGTATGACGAAGATGGTAGAGTAATAGCTATGGAAAAGCCTGCCATGGGTGTTAATAGATTTATCTCTTTGTATACTCATAATGTAAATGGTGTTGAAAGACATATTCAACCTGAATTCCGTGAAGAATCCTACTGGGCAAGTAAAGCAGAGTAGTGGAAAAGAGGAGGATTTGATGAACAGGACATGGATCTTATTAGAGAAATTGAAGGCAATAATTTTGACTTTAATGATTCCTCTTTAGTTACTGATGGAAATATATAGAAATGGAGGAAAGCTATTCAATCTAAGTGGGATGCACAAGGTAAAACTGGTACTGCTTTACACGCTGTGTCTGAAATGTTTTTTTCAAAGGATGACAAAGGTATGTACATGTTTGATTTAATTAAATAGAATCCAGATTTAATTGAGCACTTATACAAGGAATTTGCAAAAAGTTAGGATAAATACGGGTAGGTAACTTATGGTGATTTTGTAAATTTAGAGCAATTTAAACAAATGGTTACTATGTGTACTAAACTTAAAGCCTAGATCGAAGAAGAATATGGAGGGGAATGTGATTATTACCCTGAGTTAACTATTACTTCTAAAATCACACAACACCTTGATGACTGTGATACCCTTATTGGTATTATCGACCTTTTAGTTGTTGATAAAGATGGGAAAGTACATATTTATGACTATAAAACATCTACTAAACCTTATAGTAAATATAATCCTACTAAAATATCTGGATTTACATACTAGCTCGCAGTATATGATAGAATATTATAGCACTTTGGAATTTATACAGGAGATGGATCTTGTAAAATTGTTCCAATACAATTAATAAAATTTAGAAAAAGCGAGGATAAATTTGTCTATGATGGTATAGCATTTAATGTAGAAAAAGATGGAGACAGTGAAGTAGAACAACGAGATTTATCTCGAGAGATTAATTTTAATCAAAAAAGAATTTCCATTCTTAATGAATTTCTTCCTCCAGATGTATATGTTGATCCCACTTCAGAAAAATTACTTGAAAGAGTTCAAGATGCAGAACGTCGTCTTTTCCCTAAATATAATATTCAAAAGAATAGTACTGATGAAGAAATTGATACAATGATTCGTGAATAGGGTGGATACACCCCTAATAAGTCTGGAAATCTGGAATTCCGATTTAATTCTGGGTTTGGAACGCCTATAGTATAGGATGCTTCTGAACCAAATGCTGAAGCTAAATTACTTAAAAAGGTAAAAGACGAAATTCAATCATGGACAGATCGTAAAAGAAGGATGGCAGAAGGTTTTGCTGCACAAATGAGACTTGCTATTGAAAAACAAAGTCCTTTTGAATTTATTAAAACAAGGCCTATTGAAGGTAATTAGACTTGGTTACAAGATATGTTGCAACCATATTGTAATGGTGATTATCAAGTAGTTGATGAACCAGCATCTTTATGTATGGGTATGTTATTCCTTAGAAATATACACAACGGAGATTATACAGTACTGAAACTTACTGGAGCATAGATAGACCGTCTTATAAATTTTGGAAAAGGTAGAACTAATATGAATGGTAAGTTTGATCCTGATATTGTAGAGGACTCAAAAAGTGATTCATTTATGCTTAAAGCCTATGTTGGTAATATAGAAGCTGTAGAAGCAATGATTGCTATGTAGAATATGGATTTTAAGCAAGATATTAAAATAACTGAAATAAAAGTTGTTAATCCATATTTACAAAAAGAAATGCCTGTTTCTAATAAAGAACTTCTTTATACATATAAAAAGTTAATGGAACATGAAAATCTTATTCCTAACGGAGAAGTTGATAAATTTAAATCGGGAAGATATCAATTATTAACAAATATGGCTAAATTACAAGAAGAATTTGTTCATATTATGGACAGTCCCAATTATTCTAATTATGAAGCATTTCAACAGGAAATAGTCCCAGAAATTATGGAAATTACTTAGCCTCCTGCAGGAAAAGACACTCTTGATTGGACTAGTTATGAGGATAGGGATGAGCTTCTTAATCGATTAAACAAATTGAGAATAAAAATAGAAAATGTATTCTCTAATTAGGTTATGACTGTAAGAACTGACTTATAGGAAATTAATAGGCCTGAATATAAATTGTATTATCAAGTTATGATGGCTATAGCAGAGCTTAGAGGTGTTGATTCTAAATAGTAGGTAAAAGATGGTGATAATTGGATACAAAATGGTAATTTTGCAAAAATCTTATCAGAAGGATGGGAAGGATTGAATCTTGAAAACCCAGGCAATTTTAAATCATCAATGCTTAATCAAGTTACTAGATCTATAAGTAATGTATTCCAAAAAGTTCGTGATAGACTTAATAAAAAGAATCGTGTATTACGAGGATTAATGGAAGATCTTAAAAAAGAAGCTGGATATAGTTGGGTAAGTAATAATATATCCGGAAATCAAACATCACTATTCAATGATATGATATATATGGGAACTGATGGTGATCTTTTGTTTGTGAATCCTAATACTTTAACTGGTGCAAAGAAAAGATTCTTAGAATTTGCACTAGATTCTATTAATAGAGATAGATGGCCTAGTACATCTAATGCCGAACTCCAGTCTTGGAAAGAATCTGGAGATTCTAGATATTATAAAGTTCCATTAATGAGAGCAAGTGTTGCTTCTAAAAGAAATGCTGATGGTCTTGTATCTGCTACTTGGGATAGAATAAAAACATGGCGTCCTGCACAAGCATTAAAAGATGCTAGAGAGCGCATGGAAGGATTTTTCTTTGACGAAGATGAAGACGAAGCTCAAACTAAAATGGAATTGTATGAAATGGGTACAAAATTTGATCAAGGATATGGAGACAAAAGACTTGATATTATAAAAGCAGTAGGAGAATCAGGATTTGAACATGATATTGAAACACTTGTATTACATCATGCTTAGGCTTATGCTCTTAAATAGGAAATGAATTAGGAAATGCCAATTATTAAAGCTACTGCAATGTGTCTAGCAATGCAAGGAGCTGGAGCAAATCCTCCAGAAAAGAATTTTCATAATCTTGTTAATTTTGTAGAAAATTATATTAAATATTCTGTAAAAAACCAAAATATTAATAAAGGCACACTTGGTAAACAAGGCTCTGAGGTTGTTGGTAAAATGAAACAAGCAGCATCTGTATTAGCATTAGGTTTAAGTCCTATACAAGCAACATATCAAGCTCTTGAAGGTATATGGAAAGATATAGCACTTATTTGGAAAAAACCTGATGGTACTCGAGCATTTACTACTAAAAATATGGTCGCATCTTGGAAAGAAGTTTATAAAGATTTATTTCGTTTTAAGGATCGTCCATCTAAATGTATGCTTATAAATGAAGCTTATGGTATAAATGATATGGATTCAAATCAATTTGCAGATCGTATAAAATCAGATCATAGCATTTGGACTCATTTTACTGATTTTATATTTAGATTTTCTTCTCGTCCTGACTACTATAATCGTATGACTATTTTTGGTTCTCAAATGCGTGAACATGGAACTTGGGATGCACATTATATTGATAAAGATGGTAATTTAGTATACGATTGGAAATTAGACAAAAGATACGATGCTTATGCTAAAGGTGATAAGAGTGATCCAAGATATCTTGAATGTAAATCTAGATATTTAGCAGCTCTTAAACAATTCTAGCAAGAAGGTGTATATAATGATGATGGTTCTCCTTTAAAAGTAGGAGATGCTCTTCCTCGTGCTTATACAAACCTAGAAGCGCAATCAATGAAAGCTATTGCTGATAATATTTATGGTTATTACAATCATGAAACTAGGTCTATGATGAATGCTTATATGATGGGCGCAATGTCAATGCAAATGAAAAATTATTGGTCTGCTAAAAAGAATCAATATCTTGCCCCTTAGGGATGTAAATTAATAGGACATTGGGAAGATTATATGGAACCTAAAAAGGATAAGAATGGTGTTGTAATGAAAGATGCTGATGATAATGTAATAATGGAATAGCTTTATTATGCTGTTGGAAAAAATGGAGAAATAGATCTATCTAAAGGCTATGTAACTCAGGATAGTGAATTTTGTAGTAATATTAAAGTATAGAAATGGAAAGGATAGTGGCAAGAAGGAGTTATGTCAACATTAATGTCTATAGCAAAAGATGGATTTAGCTCTGAAACCAAAGGTATAGGAGGTTTTAAAGATGCCTTCTGCCAAATGTGGTATAATCCTGATGAAAACCTTAGAACTGCCTATAGATCTAACATAAAGCATTTATTATTTGATTTATTCTTTATGCTCGGAGTTGGGAATCTAATAGCCATGTTATTACTTCCAGAAGATGATGAACTTAAAAAAGAGCATTTTGCAGATAGAGGAGATTTAGACAAGGCTGTTACATATGCTTCGTATAACTTTTTTTATAAGTCTCTTAGAAACTCATTTATGGATTTTAACTTCATTGATTCTATTTTTTCTCCAGTAGTAGATTGGCAACCTATGTCACTTTCTTGTATAACTTAGTTATGTGGAAATACATGGGAATTTGCTACAGGGGATAAATCATTTACATCTTCACTAGCAAATTCATGTGCAGTCACTAGATAGCTTAAGCCTGTTATCCGATCTCTTACTTATTCCGAATGATATATTTCAATAAAAATCCTAAACCACGTAGAAAATTAGATAGAAGACATTATACTTATAATGGTAAGCCTAAAGTTTCCTACGATATATTAGCGGATGCTAAATAGATACTAAAAAATTACTCAGAATAGTATACAGCCTATTTATGTCCAATTTGTAATAAATGGCATATAGGATTTATTAAATAGTAAAAAAATAGGGGAAACACACCGAAGTGCGCTTCCCCTTAAAAAAAAATAGCCCTATAACTTGGATTTCTCCGAGCTATAGGGCTTTTCTATTATTTATTAATTAAACTTTCTAACCAACTTTTACTTATTAAATAAGTACTACTGTCTATTCCTATATTAGTATTAGGATCAACTAAAGTACTATTTTCTCTAAAACCTTCTAAATCCATATAAAATTGAATTTCAGGCCATCCAATTAATTCAAATTCTTCCATCATCGTCTATTATTTCTTCTATGCTATGAGCAATTTCTTCTTCATTTTCTGTATTTGCAATACTTTGAGAAACATAATATCCATAAGTTTCATCAAGATTTCTTAATCCTTCTATCTTATAATATTTATTACTTTCTAAAGCTTCTTGTACATACTTTTCAAATTTTTCTTCAGCAATACAATCAATTACTTGTTCTTTAGAAGTTCCCTTAAATATTGTAACATTATGAAAGAATCTAAAAGTTCTTTTTCCAATTTTTTCTTTAATTATTTCCATAATTTTTAAAATATTCTTTCTTTCCGCAGACAATCATAGTTCGTTTAATTTTTTGTTTTACATCAATAATTGCTTCGGTTATAAGAGGATTAGTTCTGTATTCATTATTTATATACCAGACATCTCCTGTAGTTCCATTTACTACTGCTACAGTAAAATTATCTTCAGTATCTGTAATTACATCAATAGTATAGTAATTACTTGTTTCATCATAGTGATTACTTACTTTATAAAGTTTATTATTTTCTAAAGACATTTTAATAAATTCTTTTTATTTCTTTAAAAATTCCAGTTCATATACCCTAGGCAGTATCTTTACTAAAAGTCGCCTAGATTAAAAACAGAGTCATATATAATACCCCATAATTTAAATTATTTTATTTTCTATATTATAATAAATTTATATGACAGTTTGTAATTTTTTCATATTGTTCGCACAATCTTCTTAATACTTCTTTATAGATTTTATCTATTTCGTCAGGAGTAAATAAAAATTTTGTATTTAAGTTATATTTTTCCTTAATATCTGTATATACTTCTTTAGGAAAATTATATACTGCAATCTCATCAGTAGCAATTACATTATCTAGCTTAATAATATAACAAATTTTTCCAGTAGTATTACTTACTATTTGAAAATGTTTTTGTATCATACTAGCGATAATATCAACAATATAATCATCTACAAGACCTAATTGTTTAATATAAGGAGATAAAATTGCAGTCAATTCATCAGTAAAGAATTTAACTACTTCATTGTTTTTGTATTCACAGACATAATATTTCTTGCAGTCATTATAAAGATCTACATAACTCATAATAGATTTAAAATACTCTATTATAACATTAACTAAAGTTAGTACATTCTCAATACTTAGACTATTAGCCTGTCTTACTATATTATTACCTTTTACGTCAACAAGATATAAAGTTAATGTATTATTTCTATGTCGCACTAAACACTCTATAAGATAGTTGACATTATCAATTACAAAAATGTTACTATATTGAATATTCTTTAGTGAAGAATTAATGCTTTTGTCGAAGAATCCCGTAAATATTAACTCTTTAGAGCCTTTGTTAGCGAGAAAATATGCTAACTCTAAGCAAATAGCTTGTTTCGTTTCAATTAATTCTTTAATACTAGTAGTTCTAAGAATCTGTCTAAACTGAATTAAATTTTGTAAATTTTTTTCCATAATTAAATCAATTAATAAAAGTGGCACCGACTGATGTCACTTTTAATAATATTGTATAGCTTGTTCTTTTAAAAATTTATTCTACAAGCTCCTATATATCTCTTTCTATAATAAGCTTCATTAGAATGACTCACAGTAACTCCATGACATGCTGCATGAATAAAACTAAATTCTTCGGATTCATTATAGGCCTTAACTACAATTCCAACATGTCCTATTCTTTTACTTATTTTTCTCCCACTAAAAAATACTAAATCTCCTGGCTCTAATTTATGCTTTTCTATTCTTACTCCATTATTAATTTGCTGACCAGAAGTTCTAGCAAGTTTTATTCCAATCTGTTCAAACATTCTCATAGTAAAACTAGAGCAATCAAATATATCATTTGTACCATTTGCTCCGTATACATATTTACTTCCATATTTAGAATAAGAAAAGAATATTAATTTAGATATTAAATCTTCTCGTGAAGTAGAGTGTTGTAATAATTGAGAAAATGAAGTTAATGATGTCAATAATATAAAAATAATAATTAAAAATTTCTTCATAATTTTAAATTAAAGTAAAACTTAATTTATCTAAATTTATTTCCAGCAATAGCTTAATATTATACATAACATTCAGATAATCAAAAGCTTTACTTTAATTATTTAAAACTACTTCCAATTTATATAAAGGCTAGTATTTTTAATATTTTCATTAACTTGTGAATTTAAAATAACGCAATTAAATCCACGATTTTTGAAAGTAGTTAGTACCTCTTGATTAATTTGTTCAAGATTACGGTCTAAATCATAAATTGCTGTAAAGCATCCAGACGATGCCTTACTTTCAATTAATCTTTCAATATCATTAATTAATTTATCAGTCAATGATTTTACATCATAAGCTTGTCCAAATCTAGCTAAATTATGGGCCATTTCTGCATTTAATGGTTTCTTTTTAAGAGTTCCTTTAATTTCCTCTATAACTTTCTTCATAATCATTTGTTTAATATTTGTAATACTTGTAAATCTTTTATATTTTTAGAACACCAATCAATTACTGCATATACTACAGATATTTCTGCAGGAGACATACTTATATCTGGAGTATCTTTTGTAAATTTAGTAAATAATGGTGTTATATTGTCAAGTTGTTTTTTATTTAATTTATTCATTTTTAATCATTTAAATTATTAAGATAACTGGCATATTCACAAGCAAGTTCCATTCCTCACAGAATTGTACTGCAGCTTTTTGTCTTTTTGTTGTCATTTATTTTCTGTATATTCTCTATTTCCAATACATTTATCACAATAAGGAGAAATCCAGCCTTTACTTATTTTTGTTGCAAGTTTACCACAACATATACAAGTGTTTAAAGATTCTTCTTCATACTTAGGAATTATTTCTCGCATAATTTCAATATTTCCTCCAGCATCATACCAATGCAAAAATCCATATTTTTCCTTAATCTGCACTATTCTATATTCTTTTAGTCTTTTCCTTCCTCCTTCTTTCAATAAACTCCTTTTAATATCTTTACATATTCTAATGCCAAAAGCTTTTCTCCATCCTTTATCAAGGGCATCAAGCTCAGTATAAGTAGGAATACAATGAATCCACTGTAAAGGATGATGATAAAACCACTCCATTGCTTTTAGTATAAAATACATTATTTTATCAGTAATAAATGTTTCTGTAATAAAATGAGGAGCAATTTCAATGCCATCTTTTACCACAGCATAAACATTGATTTCATTTTCTTTATTAAGTTCTTTTCTAATATAACTTATTTCTCCGTTACAGTATTTTGAAATATCTATACGAACAGTTTTATTTTTATTACTAAGGACTATTAAAGTCTTTTTATTAGGAACTATAAGAATATCAGAATTACAATATGCTGATTTAATTTCAGGAAGCTTAGATTCATTTACTATATGTACAAGAACATTTGTGTAAGCTGACTTTCTACTATTAGTCAAGAACTTGTTTATTTCCCAGTTATTATAGTGCAGCCCTGTAAATCTATTCCTAGTATATAGAAATGGAAATCTCAGGCATAATATAATACTATTAAATATATTAATTATTTTCTTTAACATTTTCATTTTCATTAAAATTAGGTTTAGGATATATCACTATATTTAATATATAGTTTATTTCTTCGTTAGATAAATTAGGATTATAT